>ERZ791833.101-NODE-101-length-47578-cov-33.4071_pt1 | contig 47578 bp, 28 predicted proteins | sample MGYA00510294_ERZ791833 | MGnify/ENA primary metagenome ERZ791833 (study PRJEB30046, sample SAMN00715270) | human gut metagenome | study: EMG produced TPA metagenomics assembly of the A metagenome-wide association study of gut microbiota in type 2...
CCTGGCTATATGGACCGATAGCTGCAGGCGCATTGTCTGTGTGAATTGCGTTCATGATAATTGATGTTTTATAATTAATAACTTATATTCTATTCACTATATTCTTTCAGAAGAATATTCTTTTAGGAAAGATTCTCTCAGAAAAAATTCTTTCAAAAGAAAACTACACGATCCAGAGGTGGAATCCCTTCTGCTCCAGGGCACCCTTGATCTCCTTGACGTGGGCGGAGTCGCGGGTCTCCATCGTGAGTCGGAGCACGCAGGCATTCACCTTGTTGCGGTTGGCAGAACGGTCGTGATGAACTCCCGTGATGTTGCCGCCCAGGTTTGCGATGACGGAGGCTACCTCTACCAGCTCGCCCGGCTTGTCGTCCAGCTCCATCTCGATGGTGCAGAGACGTCCGCTCTTTACCAATCCACGGTTGATAACACGGTTCAGGATAGTAACATCGATGTTACCGCCGCTTACCACGCAGATGGTCTTCTTGCCCTTCACCGGCACCTTGTTGTACATCACGGCAGCTACGCTTGCTGCTCCGGCTCCTTCTGCCACCATCTTCTCGCTCTCGAGGAGCTTCAGGATGGCTGCACAGATTTCGTCCTCACTTACGGTGACGATTTCATCCACATAGTTGGAGCAGGTTTCGAAGGTAATCTTTCCCGGTTCCTTCACGGCGATGCCGTCGGCTACGGTTGCCACAGATGGCAGCTTCTCCTGCTTGTGGTCGTGGAGACTCTGAACCATGCTTGCTGCTCCCTCTGCCTGGATTCCATAGACCTTGACGTTAGGATTGAGCGACTTGATGGCGAAAGCGACTCCCGAAATCAGTCCGCCGCCACCTACCGGTACTACCACAGCTTCCACATCAGGCAGCTGGTCGAGAATTTCCAGTCCGATGGTTCCCTGTCCGGCAATCACCTTCTCGTCATCGAAAGGATGCACGAAGGTATAGCCGTGCTCATCCTTCAGCTGCAGCGCCTTCTGGTAAGCGTCATCATAGACGCCCGGAACCAGGCATACCTCTGCACCCAGACGCTTGGTAGCCTCTACCTTGGAGATAGGGGCACCCTCGGGCAGACAGATGAGGCTCTTCACTCCCATGGCGGTAGCACCGAGAGCCACACCCTGTGCGTGGTTGCCTGCCGAACAGGCAATCACACCCTTCTCCTTCTCTTTCTGAGAGAGTTGGGAAATCTTATAGTATGCACCTCGAATCTTGAACGACCCCGTCTTCTGGAGGCATTCCGGCTTCAGATAAACATCACTATCTGGGTTGATTCTCGGTGTGTGAACCAGCTCAGTTTTTCTAATTACGTGGCTCAGCACGAAGCGGGCCTTGTAGAAATCGTCAAGTTGTAACATAATCGTTGATATGCTTTAATTCTGTAGTCTGTCAGGAAGATTGTTCCTGAGTGATTTTTGACTGCAAAGATACTTTAAAAGGAAGAAAACACAAAAAATTTCAATTTAATTTTTGTTATTCCCGTAAAGTTTCCTTAGTGGTTGGAGTAAGTATGTGGGGCGACACCTGCTACATACCGAAGTGCTCCAGTGCCGCAGCTACGCCATCTTCCTCATTCGACAGGGTGATGTAGTCGGCATCGGCTCTTACTTCCGGGGCGGCATTCGCCATGGCTACTCCCATGCCGGCAAGCTTGAGCATGCTCAGGTCGTTGTAGCCGTCGCCGAAGGCAATCATATCGGCAGGGGTGAGATTGATCTTCGCCAGGAGTCTTCTCAGCGACTGCGCCTTGTCGATTCCCTTAGGCACCAGTTCGAGGAAGAATGGGGCTGAGCGGAAGACATCCATCTTATCGCCCACCATTTCCAGCAGTTCCTGTTCTGCCTTGAGCATATCCGAAGGGTCGCCCGTCATGAGGAGCTTGGTAGGATGAGGCTCCAGGGCATCGAGCAGATTCTCTACCTTGCGGATGTTCATCTTGTTGATGCGCGATTCCTCCTTCACATACTGATCGTCTGGCATTTCGGTGATGATCTCGTTGCCGGCGTAGCCCAGGAGGGCGTGGCTCTTCTCTCGCACGTACCTATATAATATAGGGATTATCTCATCTGGCAGAAACTGGGTGAAGAGTTTCTCACCGGTCTGGGCATTCACGATGTTGCCACCATTATAGGAAAGGATGTAGCCCCCTCGCTTCTGCAGTTCCAGGCATTCTGCCACTGGCTCGATGCCATAAGTGGGTCTGCCTGATGCAAGAATAATCACGGCTCCCTCGCTTGCTGCCTTTAATAATGCTTCGCGAGTTTTCGGGGTAACCACCTTCTCGTGGTTGGTCAGGGTGCCATCCAAATCCAGGGCGATGGCACGATAAGGTATCTGTTTTACTTTTTCCATTGTTCTTTATGATTCTTTGTTTTTTATGTGTGCAAAGATACAATAATAATCTGAAAAATGGGGCGGTCTGACCTGTTTTTGGTTTTTTATACTGCGTAAATTGTCGCAAATTGTTGGTCTCCTGTTCCAAAAACTACGAATCGTGCCATTTTTCTGTTGTTTTTTCACCTCTTTATTCGATAAGTTTTATTATCTTTGCACCGCAAATCAAATAACAATAATAAATTTTAAACCAATCAATAATGAAGAGTTTAATTTCAGCAGTACTTCTCTCTGCCGCCGTGGCAATGCCAACGATGGCGCAGAAGAGCAACAAGGTGTTGAGCAATGGCTATCCATTTACTCAAGTACCATTCACCAGTGTTAAGATTTCACAGAATACTTTCTGGGGTGCCCGCTTGCAGGCTGCCCAAAAGGTAACTATTCCTTTGGCTTTTAGCAAGTGCGAGAGTGAGCACCGATACAAGAACTTTGAGATGGCTGCCTATACCTTGCAGCATCCTAATCACCCTGGGTTGAACACCAAGGAGTGGGACGTGAGCAAGTTTATGGGCTTCTCTTTCGATGATACCGATGTTTATAAGACCATTGAGGGAGCCAGCTATATTCTCCAGACTTATCCAGACAAGAAGTTGAAGGCTTACATCGACAGTGTGCTTGATGTGGTGGGTGCTGCACAGGAGCCAGATGGCTATCTCTATACTGCCCGTACCATCAACCCAAAGCATCCACACGGATGGTCGGGAAATAAGCGTTGGGTGAAGGATGAGGATTTGAGCCACGAGCTTTACAATCTCGGTCACATGGTAGATGCAGCCTGTGCTCACTATCAGGCTACAGGTAGCACCAAGTTCCTGAACATCGCCAAGCGCTATGCCGATTGTGTGGTAAAGGAGGTTGGACCTAATCCAGGACAGGCTACCATCGTTCCGGGACATCAGATTGCAGAGATGGCTTTGGCTCGTCTCTATACCCTGACCGGTGAGAAGAAGTATCTGGATGAGGCTAAGTATCTGCTCGACTATCGTGGCAAGACTCATATCCGCAACCCATATTCTCAGAGCCAGGCTCCTATCCTGGAGCAGAAAGAGGCGGTAGGTCATGCTGTTCGTGCCGGCTATATGTATGCTGGTATTGCCGATGTGGCTGCCCTGACCAAGGATTCTGCCTATATGAAGGTCATCGACCGTATTTTCGAAAACATCGTTGGCAAGAAGTACTATCTTACGGGTGGTGTAGGTGCCCGTCATGCAGGTGAAGCTTTCGGCGAGAACTATGAGTTGCCAAACATGACTGCCTATAATGAAACCTGTGCAGCCATCTCTATGGTTTACCTCTTCGAGCGCATGTTCCTCCTTCACGGCGAGAGTAAGTATATCGACTGCATGGAGCGTACCTTATATAATGGTGTCATTTCGGGTATGAGCATGGATGGCGGTCGTTTCTTCTATCCTAACCCATTGTCTAGCGATGGCAAGTATGCCTTCAATGCCGATGGCAACACCACCCGCCAGCCTTGGTTCGGATGTGCTTGCTGCCCAAGTAACCTGAGCCGCTTCATCCCTTCTGTGCCGGGTTATCTCTATGGCGTGAAGGATAACAACATCTATGTAAATCTCTTTGCCGGCAATACATCTACCATCAAGGTGAATGGCAAGGATGTGGTTCTGGAGGAGACTACCGAGTATCCTTGGAACGGCGATATCAAGATTGCTGTGAAGAAGAGCGGTGTGAAGAATGCCAATCTCCTGGTCCGTATTCCTGGATGGGTTCGCAACCAGGTAGTACCTAGCGACCTTTACAAGTATAGCGATGCCGAGAAGCCTGCTTACACAGTAACCATAAACGGCAAGGCTGTGGAGGCTGATCTCGATGCCAACAAGGGTTATCTCCCTGTCAAGAACATCAAGAAGGGCGATGTAATCCGCATCCATTTTGATATGCCTATCCGTACAGTTGTAGCTAACGGTAAGGTAGCAGATGATAAGGGTAAGGTTGCCGTAGAGCGTGGACCATTGGTATATTGCGCTGAGGCTGTGGATAATCAGAACGAGCCGGTGCTCCGTGCCGTAATGGCCAAGAAACCTACATTCTCGCTGGTAGATAACTACAGCATCGAGAACACAGAGACTAAGGGCGCTCCAGCCTTCTCTGTCAAGGCTATCCAGACCTCTTCTCAGGTGCTCGACCAGGCTGCTGATGGCACCGTTTCTGTCAAGAACCAGAAGCTCACTCTGATTCCTTACTATGCCTGGAATCATCGTGGTGCCAACCAGATGAATGTCTGGTTCTATCAGAACTTGAATGCTTTGGATAAATAATTTGCAGTTTTATAAAATAAGAAAGCCTGGCAACCGTTATTGCCAGGCTTTCTTGTTAATATAGGTTAATCCCATTAAGAAAAACACTTCTTTTCCGTTTATGTTGTAGTTTTGAACAAATAAAACAATAGAGAGCAAATGACAGAGAATGAATTCATCCATATCGTTCCGCAGTTGCGGCAGATAACCTTGCAGATCAGTCAAGGTTATGGTGTTGGCTGCGATGAGGCTGAGGATATCGCACAGGATGCGATGCTCAAGCTCTGGGCCATCAAGGATGATATTCAGTCTGCTGCTCATGCCAAAGGTTCGATGGGTTGCATCGCCAAGCATCTTTGCATCGACTTCTTTCGCAAGCGGAAGATGATTTCGATAGATGCCCAGCCTTTCGATAAGTCGCCTAGCCACTATGCACCGCCCGATGTGGAAGTGGAAAACTCGGAGAATGAGCTGTGGCTGCAAAAACGCCTCAAGACTCTGCCCTCCAACCAATATCAGGTGCTTTATCTGCGGCAAGTAGAGAAGAAAAGCTCTGAGGAAATAGCGCAAATCGTGGGCATCACCCCTGAATCTGTATCTGTCTTGCTTTCGAGGGCAAGAAAGCAGATGTTGCAGGAAATCAGAAAAAGATGTCGATAGCTCTTATGTATAATCAATAAAGGAGGAAATAGGATATGAACGAAAAAGAAAAGGACATACGTTTGTTGCTCGACCGATTTATGGCTGGTGAGACTTCTCTGGAAGAGGAGGCTCTGCTAGGGGAGTGGTTTCGCCAGCATTCCGATGTGAGCGATGACCTGAAGGAATATCAGCTGATGTTTGGATATTTCGATGAGGGGATGCCCCTCGACTATGAGGCAGAGAATCATGTAGAAGATGCTCATCCGAAGACTAAGGCACGAATGCGTCGCCTATGCTTGCCGATAGGTATGGCTGCATCCATCGCCCTGCTCTTTGTGATTGCCATTCCTTGGATAGGGCGACAGACAGGGCATCAGGATGATTCGAAGATGGCTCAACTCGATGGAAGAACGACTCAGGAGGATGTTGATGCTGCTGTTGTCCACGAGGAGAAATCGACAGATGCCAATCTTTCCATGCCTGAAAAGATAAAAAAGTCGGGTGATTCCGTATCTCCCAAAACGAGGAAGCACAAGCTAGGGAAATATCGTCAGCATCTGTTTGCTCCTGCTCCTCCAAAGCTTTGGATAGCTCAGAATATTGCTACCGATTCTTTGTTGGCAGAGCCGGAAAAGCTTGCCGATGAGCATCTCCGGGTGATGGAGGCACAGCAGAACGAAATGTTCTTCAAACTCTATCTCGTCGATGCTCTTCAGACCCAGTCGCTCAATGCCGAAATTGCCAGTGCCTCGTTCGAAAGCGAGGAGAATGTGCATGATGAGGACTATGTGAGTGGTGACCAAGAGGTTTATTAACAAGAAACAATTAAAAAGAAGAAGAATATGAAAACAACTTTTAAATTAGCATTTGTGGCTTGCCTGATGATGCTCTCTTCGGCTTGCCATGCCCAGAAGCCTATACCGAACATCGACCAGGCTTTTGATAAATTCGTACAGGATTTGTTGCAAGACGACCTTGTTACTTCTTCCACGATGAATACCTACAATATAGGTATGATGAAGGGATTTGAGTTCGCCGTTCCCGGAAAGAAGCAGAAAATGGTGGATACCTTTCATAAGGCTTTGTTGAGCAATAGTCGCCTCGCTTATATCAGTTTTACCAAGAAAGCGGGTTCTGCCAGCATTGAGACGAATCGGGTGGGATATGGCAATAACAATTCCACGACCTACGAGTTTGGTACTCACAAGGACCGCAACTATAACCTGCAGTATTTCCGTGACCGCAAGGATTCTACCATGCGTTATGTTTATGCCTTGGTATGGTATCCGGGAAAGGATGATATGGTATTGGGCAGTGTCTATAAGTTTTATTCCAAGAATCCGCAAGCTTATAAGGTGTCATTATCTTATAAGATGAAAGCAGTTCAAGGTTTGGATTCTCTTGTTTCCCTAGGCAGCATCAAGTATAACAGGAATCTGGCTCGCAGTTATGACTTGGAGATGACTCCGCCAAAGGATGCAGCAGAGTTTATGGTGCAACTCAACACGCTCCGTGCTGCCTTTAAGAATGCCAATGACCAATATCCTTATTTGGGAGATCAGGTAACTCGACGTACCCTCCAGACGGGTGTAGCCAACAAGATTGTCAAGCTCTGTAAGGGCTATGGCAAGTTGCTGAATGCCGATGAGAAGAAATTCTGCGCCACTTCGCTGAATAAGATGAAGAAGGATACAGACGATGAATATCTGCAGAGCCTTCTGGAACTGACTGCCAATTCTTTGAGGAAGTAGTAAGTTCTGGAGATATGAACTGAGGAAAAAGTGAAACTCTCTCTTAAAATACCGCTTAAAGCGATATTTTGCATGTGTTTAAGGGCGGGCTACAAGTTAGCTCTCTTTTGAACACATGTTTTTTTAAGACAGAATCATTACAAATACACCTTTCCTGTTTTATATGTGTTAAAATATCAAGACGGGAGGTTAAAAAATATAAAATATAATAAAGAAAGGTATTGCCATAATAATTTATTAAGTATATTTGCAACGTATTAGATTTTAATTAAATTATTATTATGGAATTAGAGAAATTAGACAATTTAAATTTGGGAAAGTCAATGTTATATCTGCACAGAAAGAAATTCTTGCAGGCAAGGCAAGGGCGTATGTTGGAAAACAATATTAATGGCATATGGTATGAATAATTGGGACTTTCCTGACCCGAGATGCCCGAAAGCTCCAATATCATACAATAGATTTTACTTAGAGTAATGAATAAGACATTCTTCATAATATTTGCTTTTTTCTTCTCTATCATTGCAGAAGCTCAAAGTACTTATCCTTGTGTCGTAGATTCCAAGGACGGAACTCCTATTCCCTCAGTTAGCTTATTGTTTTTAGATTCATTACAAAATGTAACAGCAACAGGTATAACGGACATTCACGGAATGAGTGTAATTAAAGGCAATTATAAGAAAAATAGCCAATCATTGCATTTGAGTTGTTTGGGGTATGTAAGTCGCTCCGTCAGTCTTTTTGCCTTAAAAGACACAATTACTTTGGAGCCAACTCATGTTAATCTCGAAAAAGTCGAGGTAGTGGCTATGCGTCCATTGATTAAGCTATCTCCTGGTATGTTTACTTATGATGTGAGCAATGATTCTTCGGCACAAAACAAAAGCACCTTAGATATAATGCACAAAGTTCCGTTATTGATAGTCTCTGCCAATAAAGGAATCAGTGCAGAGAACGGAAAAAGCATAGTATATGAGTTGAATGGTATGAGAGACCCTCTCCTTAAAGGGGATGTCATGACTATATTCCAAGCCTTGAAAGCTTCAAATCTGAAAAGAATTGAAGTTAATACTCTGCCAGGTTTGCAATATGGTTCAAACACCATAGTTGTAAATATTGTAACAAAAGGACATCTAGAAGGCTTGCTCGGAACCATTTATACAAGAGTGTCGGATGAAAGTATGTCTAATTCTATATTTGGGTTAACGAAAAATAAAAACTTTACTGTAAGTTTGAATTACCAAAACATTTGGGATTATGATCATTCACGAACAAATGAGTCTAAAGAAATAAGAGAGCAGAGTACTCTTTTTTATCAAACAGACAAGTATATTCATTTTGACGGATATAAATCCAATGCTCATAGTATAGAGTTTTCTTCCAGTTATGAAGCCAATAATACAACGTTGCTAAATCTCTATGGCAGAGTTATATTGAGCAATTTCAGTAATCCACATGAGAATTCTCGTGAAGAGACCGTTACGTATCAGGAAAATGGTGCGCTTAGCTATTCTTATGTGAAAAAGAATCATAGATTGTTTAAAAATACAGAGTATGATGCGACCATAAGTTTTGAGCATAGTTTTGTCAAAAGCTACGTATTGAATGGAAAATTTTATTTAGGCTATAACTTTTACAATAGACCATATACCCAAACTACATCCTCTATATATGAGAAAATAGATACACTTGGTTTGGGAAATATGTCCTTTAATGCTTTCTATAATTATGTGGAAAAAGAAAAATCCAATATTCCAGTCCATACATTTGAAACAAGTTTTTGGCATAACATAAATAAGGCTCAAAGAATTACTTTAGGTGGAAAATTGGTGTTGCGTCCTCAGTCTAATGAGAGGAGTTTGCTAAAATCGTCATTAGCCAACAAACAGGAATTTCTTGGAAATGATGATTCTGCCTATAATCATACCCAACAAGTCGCAAATCTTTATGGCTCTTATGCGATTTCTTCAAGAAAATTAAAGCTGGACTTGGGCTTGCGCTATGAGTATCAAAAAGATAAATTATTGCATTCTGACAGCAATCATAATTTCAGAAAGCATTTTAGTAACCTTCTTCCATCATTAAGCTTTGCATATCAATGCTCTAATAACATGTCTATGGAATTGTCATATGACATGAATGTTTCACGTCCAAACATCTCGGTCTTGGATCCTTATGTTGATTATACAACTCCATTGCAGTTGACGTACGGCAATACAGATTTAAAGCCAGAGAATACCCATACAATAGATTTTACAATTAACCAGAGAATTAAGAGGTATACGCTCATTACCTCGTTAACTTATGCGACAACTGATCGCTTGATATTAAACTACCAATATACCGATAAGAGTATATTGCATAATACAACAGGCAATATTGGTAAGAAAAATGATTTGATGTTATACAACTCTTTGTCAGGAAGACTTTCTCGAAATGTATATGCACGGCTTATGCAATCAATAAGCTATGTGGATTACTCTGCACCAAAAATTGATTGTAAGCAGCATGGCTGGATTTATTTTGTAAAAGGTATTATGGAATACGAATTGCCTAAGGTCTGTTACCTTGACATAGAAGGCAGTTACCTTTCAAGAAGTATTTTGTTACAAGGAAGAGGATATGCCAAATATTTTTATAGTGTTTCTCTTTCAAAATACTTTTTTACTAATAAGCTGAGGTTAGTATTTTCTGCCGATAATTTCTTTAATATTCATAAGATAAATGAAACAGAAAAGGCAACAAACAATTATAATGTAAAATCGTATGACAAGTACTATAAAGCATCATTTATGTTTTCTGCCATATTGAGATTAGGAAAGCTGAAAGCACGAGTTAAGGAAACAGATAAAACAATACAACGAGACAATGATATAAAATATAACTATGATTAATGATGATTTTGAAATATATTATTAGAACGTATTAGCTTATAAGCGATATTTTCTCTAAAATTATCATTTTCTAGACTTCGGTCTTGTTATAATTTCGTAACTTTGTACGCAAAAAGTAAACGATATGACTAAGAAATTGATAATGGTATTAGGCTTGGTGCTTTCATCCATGTTGATGAAAGCCCAGGCTTTTTTTGTGCCTTTCCCGAAGGCTGGTGACAAGTATTGGCAGAAGCAGGTGCCGGTGGCGATGCGCAACGACTATATCCGGTTGGGCAATCTCTATCAGAAGAAACCTTGGAATGCCATCCCTGCCGAAACTTTTGCCGAGTTCCGAACCAATGGTAACCGTACCCGATACGAGGAGGCTAGCTTTGGCATCAGAAAGCAGTTTGTCTGTCTGGTAATGGCGGAAATCATGCAGGGCAGGGGACGGTTTCTGACTTCCATCCGCAAGGGCCTACATTATTTTATAGAGAAGGAAGCTTGGTGGGGAATACCGGCACATTATCCGAAGGACCATCCTGAAAAGAATATCCAGCCGGTGGATCTCTTCAATGCAGAGACGGCAGGTATGCTTGCCTGGACGCTCTATATGCTGGAAGATGAAATCAACAGGAAGGAAAAGGGACTCTGCGATAGTGTGCGTAGCGAGATAGATCGCCGATTCCTGCAGCCGGTATTGAATCAGCCGCAGGGCTGGAAGAACAATGCCAACAACTGGAATACCTGGATTACGAGCAACTGGCTGGAGACTGTACTCATCTGCGAGCAGGATGCCAAGCAACGCGATGCAGCCTTCAAGGGAGTGCAGCAATGTTTGCGAACCTTCCTGAAGGGTTATCCCGATGATGGCGGTTGCGAGGAAGGCGTCAGTTATTGGGACTGTGCCGGAGCTTCGTTCTTCGAATCGCTCTATTTCATGCAGTTTGCCCCTAAGCAGGCGGTTCTGGCATTGACTGAGGCTCAGAAGAAGAAGGTGGAGAATATGGGCAGATTCATCACTACGATGTATATCAACGACCTTACCTTCGTGAATTTCTCGGATGCTCAGGCTCAGAATATTCCGAACATCAACATCCTCTTTCCTTATGGAGCTTATCTCCAGAATGAGCAGATGATGCAGTTGGCGGCTTATGTGGGCAAGAAATACCAGTATTCCATCAAGCCATCTACGCTCTTCCTGAAATCGGGCAATTATCCTAAACTGGGCAGAGAGCTGATGCTCCTCTCCATGTTGCCGAAGTATCAGGAAACCGCAGCTGTGGAGCCAAAGACGGAAGATGCCTATCTGGCAAATTCCCAGATTATGGTGGCAAGCAGCAAGAACTGGTTTGTGGCGGCGAAAGGCGGTAACAATGCCGAGAGCCATAATCACAACGACATCGGTAACTTTATTGTTTATCAGAACAACCAGCCGGTGGTCATCGACCTGGGTCGTGATACCTATACCTCGAAATCATTCAGCAACCAGCGTTTTGAACTGATGAACTGCCGTTCGGCTTATCACAATGTTCCCATCATCAATGGTCTGGAGCAGAAGGATGGCAGGAAATATCGTGCCGAGAAGGTGAGCCATAGCTTTGCCGATGGCGTTTCCTCCTTGTCGTTGAATCTCGAAAAGGCTTATACCGAAGGAGCGCATGTGGAGAAATGGAAGCGTACCATTGTCCTGGACAGAGAATATAACTGGGTAGAAGTAACCGAGCAGTACAAGCTCGATTCTCTGCAGATAGAGAAGGACCGACTGAACGGTCAGGTTTTCGATAACCAGATTATCCTGATGGCGTATGGCAAGCCGGTGGTTCAGAAGGCAGGCAGAATCCTCCTGCAAGGCGGTATGGTTCGTCTGGAATATGATGCGCAGTATCTTTCTGCATCCGTAGAAAAGGTGCAGATGACGGATGGCATCATGAAGACGCAGTGGAAAGACAACGTTTATCGCATCATTCTGCGACTGAACGATAACTATCCGATGGCGAAAGTGAAATACCGGTTCGTAGGTATTAGATAAGATACAGTCAAGAAGAAACTTTCAGCAAAAACTTCTTGATAATAATAAAGCCTTCTATCGCTGGATTGCTGTTGCAATCGCCGATAGAAGGCTTTCATTATTTAGTCATTACTTGAAATCTGCTCTGAGTCAAGCTTCATTAATCCCATCCAGGATTCTGCTTCAAGGCACCCTGTGACAAGTCGATTTCCTTCAGAGGAATAGCCCAGAGGTAATCGCGGTTAGGATTGAACTTGCGAGTTTCAATCAGAATCTTCTTTCCGTCAGGATCGATGCCATATACAGGCTTGGTAACATCCTTTTCTGTAGTTCTGTAGCTACGGGTATCGAAGAGATGGATTCCCTCGAATGCCAGTTCCAGACGGCGCTCCAGGCGGATGGCGTCGCGCATCTGATCCTTGCTGAGACCCTCTTCCAAACCAGGAAGGTTCACACGCTGGCGAATCTGATTCACTGCATCATAAACCTTGGCATCTGGAGCTGAAAGGTTCTCATTGCGAGCCTCGGCATAAGTGAGAAGCACCTCAGCATAGCGGATGTAGATGAAGTTGGTCCAGTCGTAATTCTGGATTCCATAGTTGTCTGGATTGATGTACTTGCGCATGCAGTATCCCGTACGGGTATGGCTACCGTCACCCATATACTTATTATTAAAGGTCATCGGACCGCAGGTGGTTCCTGGCCAGAAGATAGAGTAAGCCAATCGTGGATCGCGGTTCTCGAATGGCTTGGCTGGGTTGTAGAGTGGAGACTCTGCGATAGACTTGCCATCGGTACATGGATAGGCATCTACCATATCCTGTGTAGGAGACAAAGCCTCCCAGCCACCGAAGTCGCATGGCGAGAAGAACAGACCGATCACGCTACCCTCGTTGCCATTCTTAGGATTCTCGACATACTCGCGGTCGAAGAGAATCTCGTTGCAGGTTTCTGCTACAGGCAGGAACAGGTCGCCGTAGTTAGGGTACAGACCAAACTTACCGGTCTGCATCACCTGCTCGGCAGCAGCTTCAGCCACATCGTACTTGTGGTTGTAGAAAGCCATACGGGCCTTCAGGGCGTAGCAAGCACCGGCACTAGCCTTACCATGGTCGGCAGCAGTACGGATTTCCGGCAGATTAGGAGCCGCCTTATCCAGCAGCTTCACCACGTAATCGTAGGTCTCATCTGCAGAACTGCGGGCTGGCAACTTTTCATTCAACTGCAATGGATGATCCAAAATAGGCACACCGCCCATATACTTCCACAGGTTGTGGTAAGCGAAAGCCTCGAGGAACTGCACCTCGGCAGTGAGCTGCGCCTTTTCCTTCTCGTTCATGGAAACTTCTCCGATGTGCTCGTAGAAAATCAGACAGCGACGGATGGTTTCGTAAGCAGCTTGCCAGAGCTGCAGGAAGTGAGGGTTGCTGGATACGGCAGTACCCGCAGACAACACACCCTGCTCGGCACCCACATGCACTGGGATGGCATTGTCGGTATAGCAGTCGGTCATAATCGTATGGTTCTCAGGCTCTATCAGATAGAGGTAGATACCTGTAGCATATTTTGTAGCATCATCAGCCGATTTCCAGAAAGATACGTCAGACAGCTGGTCTTTTGGATTTCTCTCCAGGAAGCTATCGTTGCAAGAACTCAATCCCAGACCGCAGGCCAGGATCAGTCCACTCAAAAAATGATATTTCAATTTCATAATCTACTCGTTTTTAAAAGGTTACATTAACTCCGAATGAATAATTTCTTGTAAGAGGATAGTAGTTACCTGATACTGCCTCTGGATCTACGCCGTCGAAGCTGGTAATGGTAAACAGGTTGTCGATACTACTGTATATTCTCAATCGGCTAATGCCATATTTAGATGTCAGCTGCTTAGGAAGAGTATAACCCACCTGGAGGTTTCTCAACTTGGCATAAGAAGCATCCTGTACCCAGAAGCTGGAAGTTACTCGGTTCTGAGAATCCTTCATAGACAAGCGTGGGTAAGCGGCATTCGGATTAGGATTGCTCTCGGTCCAGCGGTTCATGTGAATATCGGTCACCTTACCGCCATTGTAGAATGCATATCTGATTTCTGGCACTGGCATACCCTTTACGTCGGCTGCACCCTGGAGCAAGGCGCTCATGTCGAAGCCCTTGTACTGAACAGAGAAGTTCAGACCGAAGTTGATCTTTGGGAAGTAAGAACCCAATACCTTACGGTCGCGGCTATCTACTGTGCCGGAACCATCCAGGTCGCGATACTTCAAATCACCTGGCTTTGGAGTACCTGTAGCCTGAGGAACATGAGCCTTTACGTCGGCTTCATCCTTGAAGATGCCATCGCATACGTAGCCATAGTAAGCCCACAATGGGTCGCCTACCGACTGTCCTGGAGTATCACCACCCTTCAGGTCGAGTATCTTGGTAGATACACGGCTGAAGTTAGCGCCTACATTGTAGGTCCAGTCACCGATGCGGTTGTTATGACCTACCTGCACCTCGAAACCGGAGTTGCGAACCTTTCCGGCATTCTGCATAGGAGCACCTACACCCAAGGTATAAGGGATAGGAAGCTTCAGGAGGATGTCGCGGGTTTCCTTATGGAAATAGTCGAAGCCGAAGGTCAGCTTGTTGCCCAGGAAGGTAGCATCGATACCGAAGTCATACTGACTGGTCTTCTCCCAGGTCAGGTCTCGGTTAGCCATAGTGCTGGCGATAGAGATACCTGGATACAGGGTGTTGCCGAAGCTGTAGTCGTAGCCATACTCGTAGGTGGTCTGGTAAGGATAGTTAGAACTAACGGTATCCTGGTTACCCAAGAGACCCCATGAACCGCGGAGCTTCAGGTTATCTACCCAAGAAACATTAAACCATGATTCCTCAGAGATTCTCCATCCTACAGAGAATGATGGGAAGGCACCGAAGCGCTTGTTCTTTGGGAAACGGGAAGTTCCGTCATAGCGAAGGTTTGCCTCGAACAGATAGCGGTCATCGTATGAATAGTTCAAACGGCCGAATACTGAACGGAGAGAGTATTCTGTCTCTGTACCATAAGTGGTCTGAGTGGTCACTTCACCGGCATTGATCTGGTCGAGTGTATTTGAGTTAGGCAGGTTCTTTCGTGAAGCCTGCAGGTAGCGCATCTGGTTGTAAATCTGAGAGTAACCCAGCAATGCACCTACGGTATGCTTACCGAAGGTCTTGTTGTAGTCCAGGTATGCCTGGAGGTTCAGTTCCACCTTCTTGGCGTCATACTCTGTCAGCTGGTTCTGGGTTGTCTTGACTGGAGTATCTGAATCTGCTGTGTAGAAACTCTGGGTATATAAATGGGTAGGATTATCCAGCAGGTTGAATGTGGTGGCAGCAATACCACGCAACTTCAAGCCGTCGATGATGTCGAGATCCATTCCCAGGCTACCCTGGAAGTTGTTGTTGATCTGCTTGCTGGTTCCGCCGTTTCGGGCAGAAGCTACAGAGTTATGCTCGTTCTTGAACAGGGCGTAGTTGCCGTTCTTGAACTGGATAGGAGTTACCGGAGTCTCGCGGAATGCGTAGTGCATCAGGTTGTCGATGCCTTCTGCTGGAGCAGTCATCACGCTGCGATATACTGCCATGTTGGTAGTAACCTTCAGGCGCTTGTTGATATAAGCCTCCAGGTTGGCACGTACATTGAACTTGTTATAGTTGGTATTCTCTATCAAACCGTCCTTGTCGTGGTAGTTGAAAGCCAGAGAGTAGGTAATCTTGTCGCTACCGCCCTTGATGCTCAGGTGATGGTTGTGGAAGAGTCCGTTCTCGCTCAGCAAGGTACCCAACCAATCTGAGTTGGCAAAATGGTCCGGGTCAGAACCATCCTTGAATTTCTTCAGGGCTTCCTGACTGTAAGGCTCATTCAAACCATCGTTTCTGTAAGCTTCGTTCATCAGGGTTGCATAGTCGTATGAATCGAGGAACTTAGGCATTCGGGTTGCGCTCTGCCAACCCACATATCCATCGTAAGAAACGATGGCTCTGCCACGTGAACCCTTCTTGGTGGTAATCAGAATCACACCGTTTGCAGCACGCACACCATAGATGGCAGAAGCCGCAGCATCCTTCAGGATAGAGATGTTCTCGATATCGTTAGGATCCACGCTGCCCATCGATGACTCAACGCCATCGATAACTACCATTGCACTGGCGTTACCCATGGTTCCGAGACCACGGACACGCAGCAGACCGCTGTCAGCACCCGGCTGACCGCTGTTCTGGATAACGGTAACACCCGGCATCTGACCAGCCAGCATGTTGGTTACGTTTGTAACATCAGAGTGCCAAGTAAAGCCACTTATGGCTGGTAAGTGTGCTTCAGTTTATAGGCAGCTCTGCGTTTATCTTCTTCTAATGGAAATAGTATTTACTGCACGATCAATATGTTTTTATCATCAGGGAAAATCTTCGTTCAAAAGTATTGAATGTACATTCAAAGCTTTTGAACGGCGGTTCAATACTTTTGAATGGAGATTTTCCTTTATAACAACAACTTTTTCCTCTAGGTTTTTGGAGTTGTCAGATACTAGCGTCGGTTTTCTTCCTGAAATGTGCTGAGCTTATGCCTTATTTTTCAAACAGATCGTTACCTGTTACCTGCCTGTTGATCTTTCTTGCATACATATTATTATATAGGCCATGTGGCGTGACAAAGGTTGGAATGAGCGTTTTGGTCGTCTTCGTCACCTTTTTGAATACCTTTAGGCGGTGTGCCAGATGTGCATCGTATGCCTTGCTGATTTCATATTCCCCATTGCAATACTTCATTTCGCAAATAGAAATCGATCTGTCAGAACGGTCTATCAGCAGGTCTATCTGTGTTCCATGCTTCAGGTCTTCATCAGCCTCCTCGTCTGCCATGACTTTGGAGGTAGGTCGGTAAGACCATGAACAGGGGGTGTTGATGCTGCCGTCTATGCCCAGCGCCTTGACTATTTCGTTGATGTGGTGAAGGCATACGATTTCAAAGGCATGGCCGCACCATGATTCATACTCTGGTGTGGTCTGTATCTTTACCCAATAGTTGTCGAGATATGAACCCTTGTTATGCATGAATTTGAAGTAAAACAGGCAGAAGGGGTCTATCAACTGATACATCATATCTTTCTTTGATTTGCCGAACGGGATGTAGCTGCGGATGAAATCACATTGCTCCAGTTCCTTGAGTATCAGACTGAACTTTCCGTTGTTAGCCAATCCCGTAGCATCCAGCAGGTCAAGTCGGGTCATGCCTTTGCCCTTGTTCTTCAAGGCTGTGACGATGGCAAGATGATTGTCGGCTTTCTTGAAGAGCGAATTGAACAGTCGGTCAAACTCTTCGGTGAGTTCTCCGCCACGTGTGAAGCAAAGTTGCTGAATATTCTGAGCCACGCTTTTGTTGTTCTCGAAAAGAGATAGGTAATAAGCCACGCCGCCCATTGTCATATAGCATTCGACGATTTCCGGACGTTCATAATAGAAGCCCTGCGTTCTGAAATACTCTTCTACTTCATGCAGCTTGAAAGGTGATAGCAGAATATTGTGGGTGATGCGATTGTGGAGTCCTCCTCGTGAATTGATAACTTGGTTGAGCATCCAGGTGGTAGCACTTCCGCAGGCTATCAGTTTGATGTCGTTGCGGTAGGAAGCCCAGTCGTTCCAGAAATGTTCCAGAGCGCTGACGAAATGGGAAGCATACGTGTCGAACCAGGGAAGTTCATCGAAGAAGATAATCTTTATTCCTTCTGGCATCTTTTCCAATGCTTTCTGAAGAAGTCGGAAGGCTTCCGGCCAATTAGCGGCATCTGTCTCTATGCCTAACTGGTCGTTGAGTGCGAAGCTGAAACTTGCTAGCTGTTCCTTGGTTGAAACATTGTCTTTGCCTGTGATGCGGAATGCAAACCGGTTTTCAAACAGTTCTTTTACCAGAAAAGTCTTGCCTACACGTCGTCTGCCATAGATGGCTATAAATTCAGATTTACGGCTTGAAATATAGTTTTCAAGCTTTTCAATCTCTTGTTCTCTGCCTATAATATTCTCCTTCATATTTGTCTTATATTAGTGAAACCTGTCGCAAAGTTACAAAAAATGTTAGATTACGACAACTTTTAAGCGAAAAATCTGTCGTAATCTCGCTTTTTTGTTGAGATTACGACAGGTTCCTAGGGATTTCGCGCAGAATAGTTACAGGAAATTAGCCTTCTTTTTACACCATCTATAATTGATTCTTCACCAACTCGTAATAATAACCCTTCTTTGCCAGCAGCTCCTGATGAGTTCCACACTCCACTATTACTCCATGCCGCATTACCAATATCTGGTCGGCATTCTTTACGGTGCTCAGGCGATGCGCTGCCACAACCACTCTCTCCCACAATCGCCGTCACCTTACGTTCTGGTATTTCCAGGCTGACGTCATTGAGGGCATAGTTACGCTCTGCACCATCATAGCTGAAGGTAACGTGTTCTACACGGATGGTCCTGTCCTCAGGCAGTTCGCTAACCTTGTCATCAAGGTCAGTATCCTCATCAGGCTGTGAATGAATCTCATTCAGTCGCTCCAGGCTAATCTTGGCATCCTGGATAGACTGGATGAAGCTGATTCCCATTCCCAGCGCTTCTGACGCTCACAGTTGTTAAGCTTGATGTCCTGCATTCCCTGTATCAGCTGAATCATCTTGTTGCGTTCGGTAGCCGACTGGCTGAAGCGCTTATAGTCCAATTCACGGCGATACTTCATGAAGAATGCAACCCATAATATATATAAGGTGTTTTCCAGCAAAAACACACCAAGCACGAGAAGGCTATAATAACCGAGCACAACTGAAAACACGACAAAGTTGGCAAGAGAAAAGATGAACCCCAGCGAGTTGCCCATCAGGAACGATTTTATGCGGGAATGATCTTCTATGCGCTGCATCAGGTCGCCAATCTTCTTTGTATCGAAGAAATGGAGCGGCATCTTCATCAGCTTGACCAGGAAGTCTGAAATCAGGGCAATGTCAATTCGGGTATTCACATGCAGCAATGATTGCGCAACATCTCTGCCGAATACTCCTTACCGTAATATTTCGCTATCATCCGCAACGAGGTGGAACCGCAGTCCATCTCGTCGAGTTGCTGATAATGGGGAAAGCCTTTAATCATAATCAGTTACTTTTTTCCGAATCTGTATCCTATGGAAATCATTCCATAACGAGGGATGCAATTGTATGTCGCCTCAGTCAACTCCTGTTCGTAAAATCCATTATCGAAATTAGTCAACTGATGGAATATGTCATAAGCCTTACATTGAACGGTAATCTTACCTTTCAAGAATGTCTTATACAAGGAAATGTTACTTACAACTCTTGTCTTATTGATTTCCTCTAATTTATAACCTTTACGCGTCAAGGAAGTCAAGTCGCCGGAGAACTTAATATCCCATGGCAGGCGACATGCAAGATTAAAACCATACCTTATGTCCCAGGCATCGTAATTAACGGAATTCAGCTTGTTTCTTGTACTATTATAGCTAAAACCTGCATTTAATTTCAACGTTAACTCCTTATGCTGAAAGACTAATCTAGCTGTTTCATCAATGATATCTCGCTTTTTTTTGCTAGTCTGAAGACCTTCATTCATATGCCCAGACATAAGAGTCGTAACATCTTTCCTATAAACAATTTCATTGTTGATATTCCATGCCCTCGATTTTCCCAATCCCTTATCAACATACAAACGATTCCATGACGCCCAAGTCCCTTTCACGTTCTGGGGAATTACAAGAGAGTTACCATTCTTATCATCGTACAATGAACACATTATTATCATGTTAAGCATAAACTGAGACTGCGACGAAAAGTTTACATCCCACTGGCGTTCAGTATTATGCCATGCATAGGTAAACTGATAATCGTACATCGATTCTTTTTTCAATCTACCATTACCGGTTGACATCACTAGCGGATGAGATGAATCTATAGTTTCAACCAAGTTTAACACAGATGGTTTGCGATAGGATTCCAATTTGTTGAAGAAATGAATCCTGGAATTTTTTCCCTGCCATTTGAGTCGGAATCTTGGACACAGATCAACATAACTCCTCGTAAGAGTAGTATCTACCGAAGAGTTACTATAACTCATATTCTTGCTAAGCATACGCACATCAAAGCCCGCTATCAATTGCCACTTACCCTTTTTATACTCCCAGTTTACCATAGGCTTGTGCTCCCTGGACAGGCTGTTGGAATGATAACTATTGGCATCGTACAGATCATCCAAGGTACGCTGACGTGAAACAGACTCGTTACCCTGGGTATAACGGTATCCGATTTCCAGACTCATATTATTCAAGAAGTTAAAATGATAAAAACCTTCCAATGTATATGAATAAGATTTCGTCTTGGTGTTATCATTGGCTACATAAGAGACAATAGAATCATTTACCGGGAGATAATAGGTTATATGACTATTTTCTCCTAGTTTTTGGTTATTGTCTGAGTATGAAGCATCGGCATGAAAAATGAGATCATCGCCCCAGGCCAAGGCTTGCGACATTTCTATATTTTCACGAAGTCTAAAATTATGTGCTCTGTTATTCGCCTTATTGATAGAATAATTCTGCAAATAGTCAAAGGCATTTCTGCCACCTTCATCTATAGCATCAAAAAGCTGCAACACTGATGAATTTGAAGGTATATCCTTATCAAACAGCGCATATTTGTTCAAGTCATCATTTTTGCTCCTGCCATAATCCACCATAGTATGAAATTGAAAATAGGAAATACCCATCTTCGTGACCTTGTTATTCAAACTAAAGGAAGAATTCCTGCTGTCATTTAAATTCTGAAATATTTTATTGATGTTTGTCTGAGGCAATATGCTGATCTGTTTTTTTTGCTCATCCAAATCTACGCCTTGCCATTGAGCAGCCAAATCTGTAGAAACGTAAAAAGTTCCACCAGTTTTCTCTGCAATAGTACTCACGCCAACTTTTTTAGTGTTCATAATTGATTTTGGGCTGTCTGAATCCCAAAATGATCCATCGCTACCAGGCACGCTCGACTGATTGACGTTGTTAAGGTTAGCATATGCAGAAGCATTTACAGAACCTTTCATATACCCATCAAATCCTCTTACCTGCCATCTGTCATTAGTACCGACACCTGCTTCTATATTTCCGAAATTATTTTGGCTATATTCCTTTTTCAAGAGAACATCCATCACATAGTCTTTCAAGTCTGTCTTTGTATTCAGGTTGCGATTCTTTTCTTTACTCTGCTCAAAGACTTTAAGACTTTTTACCGTATAATACGGCATATTCTCCAACAAAGCCAGATTATTTCCCTTAAACAACTGTTTGCCATTTAAAGTAAGGTAATCTATTTTCTGATCATTAATAAAGATTTCTCCATTGGCTTCAATTCTTGCACCCGGCATCTGCCTGATCAACTCATCAAGCATGGAACCTTCCGGCAGGTTGAATGCGTCTGCATTATACACCAAGGTATCTCCTTTGTGGAAGAACTTGATTCTGGTAGCACGTACGGTTACCTCACCCAACTCATTATCACCAGTCAGGCTATGTTTAGGCTTAAGCCTTACCAGTTTTATAGCTGGAATCCACCGCCGTAAGACTCTTGCCGTATGCTTTAATTTGTAATTGGTCGTAATAGACTTGTAGCCTTCACAATCTACCTTTATGATATATGATTCAACCTTAGCAGGAACTTTGAAGGAAAAAGAAGAAGCAACCATATAACCAGAAGGATGTTCATTTCTCACAGACATTGTATCTATAACAGTACTGTCTGTTGACATCAATGTTACTTTAGCCTTTTCCAAGCCATAATCAGTAAATGAATCCATCACAAAGCCAATCAACTCTATCGTTCTACCAGCAGGCTGAGCGACGGCTATTAAGTTCATTACACAAAAGGTAAAAACCAGCAATGTTTTTAAGCTAATATGTTTCATCTTATCAATTTTAATTAATACACATGCTTGTTAGTTCTCTATCGTAGCAAGGTCTGTCGGCAAAGCCAAAGTATCTGATTAAGGAAAATGGGCATAACCGATACCAACAACCTTATAACTTCATTTTTGGGAGCAAAGATATAAAAAATAAAGTTACGAGACGATTTTTTGGTTATATTTTTTTACGCGATACTTTTTTTTTAACATAGCTTAATATACTGTAGATAAGAAGTTTACACATCATATTACATTCTTTACACTGATGGCTATTATATCCTCCAGATATTGGCATCAAGGGTTTTGGCTCCGCTTTTACCAAATAGCTTGCTGTTGATTTTCGAACGGATATTAGTTATTTGCTGCGACCCGACACCCAATAAAAGAGACAGCTCAGAAGGGATAAAATGTAGTTTTACCAATATGGCTACAAGATACTGTTCTTTCTTCTGCCGATACTGTTCAAAATTATTTTCTATCATTTTCAAATCGGCAACAGAACGCTTATACTCATCAAGCACCTTATTATAGTCTGCGTTTATTCCAACCAATACTGCCTTTCTCCGCTTCATCTGCTTGCAAAAAGACAACAACTGCAACAAGAAACAAGACAACGGTCCCCAAAGCCATAGATAACCACAGCAGCTGATTCTCCGTCTGTGCTTTCAAAGCTCGCTGCTGGTAATGCTGATAATCATACATGGATTGTATATTATACATGGACTCCACAGTGCTATGCCTATAGGAAGAATCATTGGCATTGACAAACAGCTGGGCATACTTGGATATGGAATCAGGAATCCCCTTGAGCTGATAAGCAGTATGTAATCCTCCATAAGCCGCCTCTTTTTGGTTGAATGTAATATGGTCTGCCGTAAGTATCTTACGGAAATAGCCAATTCCCTCATCCACCTTGCCTATGCCGCAATAATATCTACCTATATTATAATATAAGAGTTCACTACCTCTACGAACCTGACTTGGGGTAATAAACTGATCTGCTTTTTGCCGCATCATCTGGATATAATAACCAGCACGCTTATAGTCTTTCCTGTTAATATAGACATCTATGATGGCATTCAAACCATGATACATTTCTGAACCCAGCGCGTTTTTCATGCAGAAATGATGAGCATTGAGGGAAATACTCAAGACTGAATCCGAATTTCCCAAATTATAATAACCGCTGGCTTGCGTACGATAAGCAGCAACTGCAGCCAATGTATCCTTAGCCAACCAGGCATATTTAGCAGCAAGTCTTGTTTCCTTTATCGTCATCAGAGGGGAAGATCCTACACTATACAAATCTCCCATAGCGCCATGAATCCTAGACAACAAGGCATAATCACACGAAGCACTCGTGGTATCAGCCAATTCCACGGCCTTATTGTAGTTATCGAGAGAAGCAGGGGCATCCTGCAGATCCCGATACACACAGCCTAAAAGATAATATGCCAGCATTCGCTCATTCACAGAGCCGTGCTTGTCGTAATAGGCAACCACTCGCTTCATCACGCTATCTGTGGTAAAATCCACAAAGCTCTTGTTCATCGCCTTGGCATAAATCAGATCATAATGCATCTGTTGTGCCTTGCTCATATCAGGCTTCTGCGCCTTTAGACTATCAAGCATGGCTAAGGCTGTCTGTGCCGAATCCTGACAGACATCCATCAAACTATCAGCACTTGCCATCTTGGAATCCACAACACGATTTCCGCCACATGAAACCAGCAGAAACAAAACGGTTATGATAACTATTTGCAGAAAATTATAAGTTGTCTTTCTTTTCATCATTGCATATTTCTTGTCGAGTAAGTGGAGGGAATTTCACCCACCCTTCTCTCGGAACCGTGCTTGAAAGTCTCCCTTCACACGGCTCTTTGCACTTACTCTTTATTAATTTTATTACTCCTATTACAAAGGCTGCCTCATTCATTAGCTCATTCTCCATTTCCTGGAGTTGGACTTTGAATTTGGCTAAGTACGCTCCCCCTTCGCTCCATCCCCATTACAGAGACTTGATAGAATCTATCAAATATAGCCAATATCGGACGTCATTCTGTCTCAGGACACACTTTTGGGAGCAAAGATATAAAAAATAAAGTTGCGAGACGAATATTTTGGTTATATATTTTATACCCAGTACTGCATCCATTACAACTTAACATACTACAGATAAGAAACTTACATATCATATTACATTTTTTACACTGATGGCTATCATATCCTCCATAGATTGGCATCAAGGGTTTTGGCTCCGCTTTTACCAAATAGCTTGCTGTTGATTTTCGAACGGATATGGGTTATTTGCTGCGCCCCGACACCCAATAAAAGAGACTGCTCAGAAGGGATGAAATGTAGTTTTACCAATATGGCTACAAGATATTCCCACACTGCGTTTATCTTCTTCTAATGGAAATAGTATTTACTGCACGATCAATATGTTTTTATCATTAGGGAAAATCTTCGTTCAAAAGTATTGAATGTGTGTTCAAAAGCTTTGAATGTACATTCAAAAGTGTTGAACGGCGGTTCAATACTTTTGAACGGAGATTTTCCCTAATAACAATTACTTTTTCCTCTAGGCTTTTGGAGTTTTTAGATACGGAATAAGTCATCCATAGTGATAACTCGGTGCGTTATAGTAATGGAACCATATCTTACACGAAAACGAGCTTATTGTTTTGTGAAATTTACACGAAAACAAGATTATATCGGCTGAAAAGATACTAAAAATATCGTTTAGCGCAAAATAATGAGTCACTATTTTGCGCGAAATGGGGTGAAAAGGTCATTTCGCGCAGAATAGTGAAGGGGGGAATGGTATTTATTAGTCGTGGAAATGTGCGAAAAAACAATGGATTTCCACGACTAATCATACTAATTGACATCTTTCAGTTGCTCTGCATATTCCTTCGGGAAGACGCCGAACTTCTTCTTGAAGCATTTCGAGAAATACTTCGGAGTGTTGAAGCCCACCTGAGTTGCCACTTCGCTGATCAGAATGTCAGGGTTCGACCGGATGATGCGCTGCGCCTCCTTCAGGCGGATGCTGGTGATGAAGGCAATGACCGTTTGCCCTGTTGTGGCTTTTACCTTATTATATAAGGTGGATTCGCCCATCGCCATATCCTTGGCGAATGCCTCGCGGTTGTAATCGCCATCTGCAAGATGTTGCATCAGTACCTCTGTGGCACGAGTGATGAATGCCTGATCAGGGTTGCTCAAATGTAACGCAGCCTGTGTTTCGCTCTCTGTGCTGTTTTGGAGCGAAACTTCTGCCTGAATCTTTTCTATCATCTTCTTGCGGTTGGCAAGAAGGGCATTGATTCTGACTTCCAGTTCCTCAAACTTGAAAGGCTTGGTGATGTAGGCATCTGCTCCGATAGAGTAAGCCTCTGTCTTGTCCTCTTCCTTGTTCTTGGCGGTAAGCAGGATGATAGGCAGTTGCCAGAAACTCTTGTCAGACTTGAGCTGCTTGGTCAGTTCGATGCCATCCATGATTGGCATCATCACATCGCTCACCACCAGATCGAGTTTCTCCTTCATGATGATGTTCATCGCCTGCTTTCCGTTCTTTGCCGTAAAAACGTGATAGTTCTTGCTCAGCACCTGCAGCATCAGGGCGAGCAGTTCCTCGTTGTCCTCCACCACCAGGATCTTGCTCGCATTCTTACGGATGAAGATGCTCTGGCGGACAGGTGCCAGCTTAGGTTTGTCTTCAGAAGCAGGTTGGGATTCCTGCTCCGTTTCCTGGCTTGCCTGTCTGATGGCTTCCTGATTTACTGCATTTGGTTTGTCTGAATTGTCTATTTCATCTGGTGCATAGGCACTCTTTCTGATAGGCAGGGTAATGGTGAAGGTAGTGCCTTCGCCTTCCTGACTCTCACATTGGATGTTGCCATGATGCAGTTTCACCAGGTCGTGGGTCAACGACAGTCCGATGCCGGTTCCCGGCATGTTCTGCTTGCGGTAGTCGCCATCGAAGAATCGGGTGTAGAGATGCTTCATCTTCTCCTTCGACATACCGATGCCATTATCGGCAATCGTGATGACCGCCTGCTCCTTGCTGAGGCTGAGTGATACATCAATCTTGCCTCCCACCTTATTATATTTAATGGCGTTGGAGAGCAGATTGTAGATGATCTTATCCATCTTGTCGGCATCAAACCATGCCATACCTTCAGCCTTCGGCTTCTCCAGGAATAGGGTAACCTGCTGGTGTTCAGCCATCGGACGGATATTCTCGCAAGCTTCTTCTATGAACGAAATCAGGTTTCTGCGGCTCACGAGCAGATGCAGCTGTCCTGCCTGCGACTTTCTTACTTCCAGAATCTGTCGCAGGAGTCGGGTGGTGCGGTTGATGTTGTTGTCCATCACCATGTAATCTTCCTCATACTGTGGTGCCATCGCCTTGAGTTTGTAGATGGTGGCAGAGATGACGGTGAGTGGGGTGAGCAACTCGTGGGTGATATTGGTGAGGATGACGCCCATCTGCAGGCTGTTTCTGGTCTTCACCCGCTCCTTATACCATCGTGCCGTAGCAAAGATGCCGCCAATGAGCATCAGGATATAGAACATGAAGGCTATTCTGGATGCATACCATGGCGGCAGCACCTTGATGGTGATGGTGTAGGGCAGTTCCTGCCACTTGCCGTAGCCGTCTGTAGCCTTTACCCTCAGGTGGTAGGTTCCGGAAGGAAGATTCTGGAAGGCAGCTCTGTGCAACCCTTTGTTGCAGTACTGCCAGTCTTCGTCGTACCCATCCAGCTGGTAGGCATATACGTTTTTCTCTGTATTGCCGTAGGTGAGGAGAGAAAACTCTACAGAGAATTTCTTCACCATTGCCGGTATCGTGATTTTGCGGGTATAGGCAGGCATTTCTTTCGAAATCTCTTCCTTGTCGATAGAATCGAGTTGAGCGAAAGGCTGATCATCAATGATGATGTCTGTTATCACCAGTTTCGGTCTTCTATTTCCTTTTAGTTTAGCCTTCATGGACGGTATGAACGAGAAGAAGCTGGTCCGGCTTCCGAAGAAGAGCTCCTTGCCATATCTGCATGCCGTATTTGGCGAGAAGAGAACATTTCCAATGCCGTCCTCGCTGGTAAAGTAGGTGATGTCCTGCGGTTTTTCGCTGTTATTGCCCCAGATGATGTTCACGAGGGCATAGTCGGTGGCGAGCCAGAGATTGCCCTTCTCATCTTCCTTGATGGTGAGCACACGGTCGCCCGGCAGATGATATTCATGGTTCTTTGGTTCAAAAAGGTCTTCCACCTTATTATATAGGAAGAGTCCGCCACTGTTTGATATTGCCCAAAGTCTTCCTCTCGAGTCTTCAAGGCAGGCAGTGGCATCATCGATGGCGAAATTGTGATGGTCAGGATTATACTGCTTGTATTTCAACGACTTTGGATTCCTGGCGTTACCTGATATACGGATGATGCCTTCATTATCGGTAGCAAGCCAGATATTTCCCTTCTTGTCTTGCGAGATATGGCGGATGTCGCATGAAGTCAAGTCTTTCTTACCTTCCTTCATCATGATCAGATGGCTCTGATTATCTGGGGTTACGATGCTCAGACCATTGCGCTGTCCTATCCACAGAGTTTTATCTCCCGATTCGAAGAAGGTGTTGACGAAATCTTCCCTGATTACCGATGGATGGGTTTCGTGCTTGATCTGATAGGCTGGTTTACCCAAAGGTTTGACGATGATTCCATAATTGTTGTTGGCTATCCAGATTTCTCCATTGCTTCTTTGGACAATATCCGAGATACTTGTGGTGAAGACTCTTGACGGGATGCCGGCAAAGCCCGGAATCTCCTGGTTGTAGAGTGTTTTGCCAGTCTTGCGGTTGTGCAGGGCGATGCCGTATGGATTCAATCCCAGCCAGAAATTCTCGCCGTCGGTAGTGAGTATGGAATATACGTAGTTGATGGTGAGATGAGTATGACTGGTATCGAGATTCCAAAGTTTGAACAGCGAAGGCTGGGTATTGACCTGCAGAATGCCGTTGTTCTGCGTACAGAGCCAGATGTTTCCCTTGCCATCGGTAGCGATATCGTTGTTGAAGTTGAGGGGGTTGTTGCCGATGGAGGTATATCCTTTCCATTCTGCATTGGGCATATCTTTTTCGAGATAGCACGCACCTTCTCGGGTACATGCCCAGAGCGTTTTCGTTACAGGGTCGTGTACTATCTTATAGAAGGTATCAAAATGGTTGGTGCTATACGGGTATTGATGCATCTCCGGCTGTCTCACATTCTGCGGATTGTCCAGACGCACAACACCGTATCCCCAGGTTCCCACCCACAGACGGTTTTGCTTGTCAAGGAAGAGGGAGTAGGCGGAATTGGCGTCGTTGAGTTGTGGATAGCGATAGAAGGTGTTGCCTCCACGGCGGAAGCGCATGAGACCTGCCGACCAGGTGCCGATGAGCAGGTCGCCGTTTCTGTCTTCTATGATGGCTTTCACGCTATAGTTGCTTATTCTGTATTTGCTGCCATCTACGTCAATGAGCCACGTATTCTTATTATTATAGGTATAGAACGTCTCTGTCTTGGAATTGAAGTAGGAAAGTCCGCCATCAGTTCCAATCCATAAAGTTCCATCTTTTGATACGAAGAGGGTATAGATGATGCGCTGAGATTCATCTGGCAGAAAGAATGTCTTGAACTTTCCGGTGCGTTTGTTCATTCTTACCAGACCATTGCGAGTTCCCAGCCAGAGATTATCCTGATGATCTTCGGCTATGGAACGGATGGTATTGTTGGGCAGGATGCCTGGCTGGTAAGCATTCGTCTTGTAGGTTTTCACCTGATAGCCATCGTATGATTTCACTCCGGCATTGGTTCCCACCCACATCATGCCTTCTTTGTCGAAGAACATGCAGCTTGCCTCTTCGGTTGGAGCAATGGGAATAGGAGGGAGATAACGGAATGGAAAATTCTGTGCTTTGACCTGGGAGACAAAGCTTATCAGACCGATAAGGATGTGAATGATAGTTCTTTTCATGTCTTTTATCTATTATTTCTAGATTCTTAATTTTTGTTGCAAAGTTATAACGTTTTTAGTAAAAAAGGGCAAAAATAAGTAGTTTTTAACGATATATTCCCTATGAATATCGAATTTTTCTCCTTATATTAACGAAAAAGGCCGAATTTTGCACCCAGAATGAACAAAACGTATATAACTAACGAATTTTTGCAACTAATGAAAAAAGTCGATCTGAAAACTTCGTCAAGAAGCCTCTTTTTCATGATGGCAATGTCGGCTGGGCTGACTTTGCTGCCACAGGAGTTGCTGGCTGTAGAGAACGGCATCCAGGCTGTTCAGCAGGGCAATGATGTGGAAGGTGTAGTAAAAGACGCATCGGGAGAACCTATCATAGGTGCTACCGTACGTGTAGTTGGCACTAAGATTGCGACAGTTACCGATATGGATGGTAACTTCAAGATTAATGCCAAAAGTGGACAATCTCTGCAGATTACTTATGTAGGCTGCAAGCCAAAGACTGTAAAGGTGGGACGTGGTTCCATCGCTGTCACTCTTGAGGATGATTCGCAGGTGTTGAAAGATGTACAGGTTGTGGCTTACGGTGTACAGAAGAAGGTAACTGTAACGGGTGCTATCTCTAATATCAATGGTAGCGAGCTGACCAAGGTTCCTACCGGTTCCATCAACAATATGCTTTCTGGTGTAGTTCCAGGTCTTTCTTCTGTACAGTATTCCGGTGAGCCGGGAGCTGATGCTGCAACTATCCTGGTACGTGGACAGGCTACTACCAACAATTCATCTCCATTGATTCAGGTGGATGGTGTAGAGCGTGACTTCAACGACATCGACCCAAGCGAAATCGAGAGCATTACCGTGTTGAAGGATGCATCAGCCACAGCCGTATTCGGTGTGCGTGGTGCCAACGGTGTAATCCTCGTAACTACCAAACGTGGTAAGGAGGGAAAGGCTAAGATTTCTGCCAATACTTCCATGAGCGTCATCGTGCCTACTGATCCTATCAAGCTGGCTAACGCTTACGAGTATGCTTCTTATTATAATATGCAGAAGTTGAATGATGGTGCTGCTACTGCTCCTTTCTCAGATGAGATTCTTCAGAAGTTCAAAGATCATTCCGATCCTCTCCGTTTCCCTGATACCGACTGGATTGATTACTGTTTCAAGGATCATGCCATCCAGACACAGCACAATGTGAATATTTCTGGTGGTACCGACCGCATGCGCTACTTCGTATCTGCAGGTGCCTTCACCCAGGATGGTCTCTTCAAGCAGCAGTCTCTGCCTTACGATTTCAACTTCAAGTATCAGCGTTTCAACTATCGTGCCAACTTAGACTTCGATGTAACCAAGACTACTACCATCAGTGTAAATCTGGGGGGGCGTGTTGATACAAAGAATACTCCATATTCCGGTGAGGACAACAACCAGTTGTTCCGTAAGCTGTATTGGGCAACTCCATTCTCAAGCCCTGGTGTCATCAACGGCAAGTATCTCTTGTCGGGTACCGATTACAATGACTGCGACAACATGCCGTTTACTGGTACAACCGGCCTGGCTTCCTATTATGGTAAGGGTTATATGTCCAGAAATTCCAATACATTGAATGCCGATGTTGTGCTGAATCAGAAACTCGATGTCATTACCAAGGGTTTGTCTTTCAAGTTGAAGGGTTCCTACAACAGCTCTTATAGCGTAACCAAGTCGCGTGGTGCTTCTGCTGCCTATTATACACCAGTGATGCAGCCAGACGGTACCGTAGAGTATCGTAAGAATGGTACCGATTCACAGCTGGGATATGGTGAGAGCTTTGGCAAGGGCCGTAACTGGTACTTTGAGACCAGCCTGAACTACAATCGTGGCTTCGGATTACATCATGTAGGCGGTTTGGTTCTTTACAACCAGTCAAAGTATTACTATCCTGGCACTTATTCTTCTATTCCTAGAGGATATGTAGGAATGGTAGGTCGTGCTACCTACGACTGGAACAACCGCTATATGGCAGAGTTTAACGTAGGTTACAATGGCTCCGAGAACTTTGCCAAGGGAAAGCGTTATGGTTTCTTCCCAGCAGGTTCATTAGGTTGGATCATCAGTGAGGAACCTTTGTTCAAGCCTTTGCGCAAGGTGGTAGATTACTTCAAGGTCCGTGCATCATGGGGTCTCGTAGGTAACGACCAGATTGGTGGCAGCCGCTTCATGTATCTTGCCGACCCTTATGGCGTAGGTAGCGGTTATAACTTTGGTGTCAATACCGGCAACTTTGTAGGAGGTGCCTGGGAATCAAGCAAGAACAATGCTGATGTAACCTGGGAAAAGTCATTCAAGCAGGATTACGGTGTAGATCTGAACATTCTGAATAATCGTCTGAAGGCTACTTTCGACTACTATAAGGAGCATCGTACCGACATCCTGGTTCGCAGTGGTATTGCTCCTGGCTTGTTAGGTTTCACCTTGCCTGCAGCTAACCTTGGAGAGGTTGACAGCTGGGGTTATGAACTCTCCCTGAAGTGGAACGACAAGATTGGTAAGAACGTAACCTACTGGGTAGAAGGAAACCTGTCTTACAACCAGAACGAAATCAAGGAGCTTTACGAGGCACCGCAGAACTATTCCTGGATGGAGCAGAAGGGTCATCGTATCGGTTCCCGTCTGATTCGCAAGTTCTGGGGATTCTATGAGAAGGATTCTGACGAGAAGTACTTTGCTGAGTTTGGCGAGCATATTCCAGACCATAAGCAGACATTGCAGTATGGTGATGCCATCTATGTAGATTTAAATAAGGATGGTGTGATTGATGCCAATGACCAGTCATACGAATTGGGACATACCGATGACCCTGAGTACGTAATCGGTGTAAACCTTGGCTTCAGATGGAAGAATCTCGAAGTGAGTACACAGTGGACCGGAGCATGGAACGTGAGCCGTATGCTGGATGAGTCATTCCGCCAGCCATTGGGAGATACCGGTCAGAAGGGCTTGCTGAAGTATCAGTACGACCATACCTGGCAGGAAGGCAAGGACAATTCCGGTGCCAAGTATCCACGTGCTACCATGCTGAATGCAAGCAACAACTATGCAGGTTCTACGCTCTATGAGGTGAACGCTTCATACTTGCGTCTGAAGAATGCACAGATTGCATACCATTTCGACTTCCCATTCATGAAGAAGATAAAGATGAACAACCTGACTTTGGCATTGAGCGGTTATAACCTCTTCACCATCACAGACTTCAAGTGGGGTGATCCAGAGTCTCGTACAAGTTCCCGTCCATCTTATCCATTGACAAGATCATTCTCTTTGAGTTTGAAGGTTGGATTCTAAAAATAAACGACAATTATGAAATTACATAAAATATTAATAGGTGCATTCTTTGCTTTTGCACTGTCATCTATGACAACCAGCTGTGTAGACGACTGGAAGTTTGGTGATTCTTTTCTGGAAAAGGCTCCTGGTGGCGATGTTACCAAGGATACGATTTTCAATAATGCGGAATATACCCGCGACTTCCTCTGGAAGACCTATTCTTATATGTACTATGGCTTGCCATTCTATTGGGATGGTGGTGTGCAGGTAAAGATGAATACTGGTGTGTTCGAGACTTTGTCTGATTGCTGGCACAGCCATAACTCCTGGGATGACGTGAACCGTCTTTACTACTCAGGTGCTTACAAGGCAGGCGATCGTGGAAAGTTCGGCTATACCAACGAGAAAGTATGGGAGGGTGTACGTGCTGCTTATATTTTCCTGGAGAACGTAGATAATACTCCTGATATGGAGGAGAGCGAGAAGAGCCGCTTGAAGGCTGAGGCTAAGTGCATCATCGCTTCCCGCTATTTCGATATGTTCCGCCATTTCGGTGGCCTTCCTATCGTCAAGAACTCTTTCTCTGGTACAGAGGGTACCTACGAGTTGCCTCGTGGTACAGTGGAAGAGACTGTTGACTTCATGGTTGGACTGCTCGATGAGGCAGCTCCTAACCTTCCATGGAATCTGGATGAGTCTGAGCAGGCTAACTGGGATGGTCGTTTCACCAAGGCTGCAGCCATGGGCTTGAAGTGCAAGATTCTGCTTTTTGCAGCTTCTCCTCTGTTTAACAATGACCAGCCATACGCTGGCAGTGCATCAGATGAGGCTAACGAGAAGCATCAGGCTTGGTATGGTAATTACAGTGCAGAGCGCTGGACCAGATGCTTGACTGCCTGCCAGGAATTCTTCAATGAGTTGGGGACCGACGGTTATTATCAGCTGGTACAGGCTGAAGGAACCTCATCAGGTCAGTATCGTGCTGCCTTCCGTAAGGGTTATTCCAACCGTGGTACTACAGAGATGCTGCTCAGCACCCGTGTGAGATTCAGAGACAACTGGGCATGGAACTATCTCTTCCAGGATTGGAATGGCAATGGTGGTTATACTCCAACTGCTGAGTACATGGAGATGTTTGACTGGAAGGATGGTCGTCCATTTGATCTGGACAAGACTCTGGCTGGTGACCCAGACACGATGTTCGTCAATCCTAGCAAGAAATTCGAGTTGACCCGCGACCCTCGTCTGTATGAGACCATGATAGTGAATGGTGTACAGAAGACCATGAATGATAATGGTAACTATAGTGGCAACCGTTATGAGAACTGGTACAAGGGTACCAATGGTGGTGATGGTGCCGGTGAGTCTGAGAACGGTCAGTTTGCTACAGGTTTTGCCAACAACAAGTTCTATTTCAATAATGAGCGCAACCGTGTCACCCTTTGGCCATACCTCCGTCTTGCAGAGATGTATCTCATCTATGCAGAGGCTCTGGCACAGAATGGTCAGTTGGATAAGGCTATTGATAATGTGAATGTCGTTCGTGCCCGTGTGGGACTGAAAGGCTTGAAAGAGTCTGATGCTTCCAAGAACTGGTCTGACAAGCAGACAGTTATCGATGCCGTGATGAAAGAGCGTGCCGTAGAGCTTGGTTTCGAGGAGACCCGTTTCTTCGACTTGGTCCGTTACCGTCGTGCCGATATCTTCCAGAAGCCTTTGCATGGTCTTCGTATGTATCGCCAGAAGGATGGTCAGGATTATAACTACCAGTGGCAGGGTATCAAGCAAGGTAATGAAGGTTATGAGAAGAGCTATCCAACCCACTATAGATTCGAGAAGTTCGAGATTCGCAACGTGGCTCGTTCATGGTGGACCAACTGGGACAGCAAGTGGTATCTCAACGCCTTCCCTTCTACAGAAATCAACAAGGGCTATGGTTTGACTCAAAACCCTGGATGGTAAAGATAATGTACGATAGATAATGAATCATCAATAATGGCGTTAGCCTAGGTTGTTCGTTATACATTATAAATTATAAATTTTTCATTGAATAGATATGAAACGACATATATTATTCGCTTCGGTACTTTTGGCTAGCACCTCTGCGTTTGCTCAGAGTGGAAATGTCAGTGGTGTGGTAGTCGACAAGATGGGTAATCCTGTCTCTGGTGCCTTGGTGGAAATTCAAAATAATAAGCTCATTAAGGCTTATACCGATAAGAATGGCGCCTTTGAGATTGGTGCCAGTGCCAACGACCAGTTGGTTATCGATGCTCCAGACCAGTCGAAGAAGACCGTTGCCCTCAATGGCAGCAAGGAGATCAAGGTGGTGATGGATTATGCCAGCCGTCCTGTAGAACTGGGTTTTGGCATCAAGCAGAACGTAGGCGAGTCTACCGTGTCTGTTGCCAGTGCTTCCAACGATGAGTTCAACAAGCGTTCTTCCAAGAACATCGGCAACTCATTGCTCAGCGGCAGTGTACTTGGTTTGACAGCCCTTCAGGGCACAGGTGACTATGCATCTTACGAGCCTTCATTCTATGTACGTGGTTTGCAGAGCCTTAATGGTTCTTCTCCTCTGATTCTGGTGGATGGTATCGAGCGTAATATCACTTATCTTTCTCCTGAGGAAGTAGAAAATGTCTATGTACTGAAGGATGCTGCTGCAACAGCTCTCTATGGTTACAAGGGAGCCAACGGTGTGGTTAACATCGTGACCAAGCGTGGTAAGTACAAGACCAACGAAATCAAGTTTACTTACGACCATGCCTTCAATTGGGAGGCACGTCGCCCTAAGTTCGTCAATGCCTACGACTATGCTGTAGGATTGAACGAGGCATACGCCAACGATGGCAAGTCTCCACGTTATTCAGATGCAGAGTTGGGCTACTTCAAGAGTGGTGAGTTCCCATATCTCTATCCAAATGTAGACTGGATCAACGAGACTTTCAAGAACAACGGTTCCAGCGATATCTACAATCTGACATTCCGTGGTGGTGGCGAGCGTCTGCGCTACTATACCAATGTCAATTTGATCAGCAACCTGGGCTTCATCGCCCATCCAAAGGAGAATTCCGGTTATTCCACCCAGAATAAATATTCCAAGGGAAGCATTCGCACCAATCTGGATATTGACTTGACTTCAACTACCAAGTTGATGGCAAACATCAGCGGAACCCTGATGGAGGCTTCCCGTCCTGGTTTGTCGAGCGATGACCTCTGGGGCAAGATCTATACAGTTCCAGCAGCAGCTTTCCCTATCAAGACCGAAGCTGGACTCTGGGGTGGTAACACCACATGGACAGGTTATTACAACCCTGTGGCTCTGACCGAGGGACGTGCTTATAGCAAGGCTCATACCCGTGCTCTCTTTGCCGACATGACCTTGAGTCAGGACCTTTCTTCCGTAACCGATGGTCTGAGCGTATGGACCCGTTTTGCTTATGACAACATTGCTGCTTACTGGGAGAATCATACCAAGGAATATAAATATGGTATGGATACAGCTACCGAGTGGAAGGATGGAAAACCGACTGCATTCTCTCACTATACGGGAGGTAAGGACGGTACCATGTCAGAAGACAGCAAGCTCGACTGGCAGAACCGCAATTTCAACTTCGGTATCGGTGCCAACTACGATCATACATTTGGTGACCACAGCATCAGCTCAGTATTGATGTGGAACTATGAGTTCCGCAACTGGAACGGTCAGAACAATACCCAGTATCGTACCACAGCTACCCTTTACAACCACTATGGTTATAAGGAGAGATATCTGGCAGATGTTTCCCTGTCTTTGGCAACATCCAACAAGTTGGCTCCAGGTCATCGTACCAATTTCTCGCCAACACTTTCTGCTGCCTGGGTATTGAGCAAGGAGAATTTCATGCAGAATGTATCCTTCATCGACTTCCTGAAGCTCCGTGCTTCATGGGGTATCATCAATCTGGATTATATTCCAGCAGAAGGATATTGGAACCAGACCTTTGGCGGTGGCAACAGCTACTTCGTAGGAAAGGATAATGCAACTTCTTCCGGCGGTTGGTCTGAAGGTCGTCTGGCTTCTACCAATGTGATGGCAGAGCGTGCTACCAAGTATAATGTTGGTATGGATGCTACCGTATTGGGCGGTTTGAACCTGACTGTAGATGGCTACTATCAGCGTCGTGACCGTCAGTGGGTGAATGCTGGTGGTAAGGTTTCTTCTGTTCTCGGTGCTTCCAACCGCTATATCAACGGTGGTATCGTGGATAGCTGGGGTGTAGAACTCGGTGCCAACTATGTCAAGGAAATCGTTAAGGACCTGAAGTTGACAGCTGGTGTGAACTACACTTTGGCAAAGAACGAAATCAAGGAAGAATATGAGGAGCCACGTGCTTACGATTATCTGAAGCGTACCGGCAATCCTGTAGGTCAGATCTTTGGTCTTCAGGCTGTAGGCTTCTTCAAGGATCAGGCTGATATCGACCACAGTCCAGCCCAGCAGTTTGCCCAGTGCAAGCCTGGTGACATCAAGTACAAGGACCAGAATGGTGACGGAATCATCAACGAGGATGATGTAGTAAAGATGGGTTACAATACTACCTGTCCTGAGATTTACTACTCTTTCAATCTCGGTCTGGAGTATAAGGGCTTAGGTTTCACAGCAACCTTCCAGGGCGCAGCTAACTACAGTGCTTATCTGGATACTCAGTCAATGTACCGTCCTTTGGTAAATAATACCAATATCGGTCAGTACTATTTCGACAACCGTTGGACTCCTGCAACAGCAGAAACAGCCCAGTTCCCTCGTTTGTCTGCTGAGACCAATGATAACAACAATCGATACAACTCTATCTGGTTGGCTGACCGCTCTTTCCTCAAGCTGAGAAATGTAGAAGTTTACTACAACTTCCCTAAGTCTCTCTTGGGTGCAACAAAGTTTATCAACAATGCCAAGTTGTATGTTCGTGGTGTAGATTTGCTCTGCTTCGATCATATCAAGGAGTTGGATCCTGAGTGCTATGGTGCAACCTATCCGGTAAACCGTTCTGTATCTCTCGGTCTCGTACTTGGTTTCTAATCATCAACATTAAAAGAATACGACAATGAAAATAAAGAATATATTTGGTGGCATGATTTGCTTGGCATTGCTCGCATCTTGCGGTGATGAGATGGACTATCATGAGTATACCAATTACGATAAGGACTATGTATTTACCAATTTTGATAATACAGTAGGTTTCGTTACCAACATCTATGGTAAGTTGGAGGATGGTTTCGGACCATACGGTAAGGGAATGCTTGCTTCTGCCTGTGATGAGGCTGAATATTCCTGGAAGAACGGTAGCGTACAGGATTTTACCAACGGTGCCTGGAGTGCATTGAATGCCAAGGACAGCTGGAGCAACAACTATTCTGCCATCCGTGCAGCCAACTATTATCTGGCTCACAAGGATGAGTGTGATTTCTCTGACTACAAGTTCAATAAGGACTATGCTGCCCAGATGGCTCGTTTCGAGCGCTTGCAGTATGAGGCTCGTTATCTCCGTGCTTACTTCTACTTCACAGCAGTAGAGAAGTTTGGTGATGTTCCTTTCACTACTGAGGTTTTGAGTGAGGATGAGGCAAATGCTCTTCCTCGTACTTCTGCCAAGGACGTGATGGATTTCATCGTAAGCGAGTGTGATGCTATTGCTGATAAGTTGCCTGTAGATTACTCTACCCTGGGCGATGATGCTGCAGCTAATGAGACCGGACGTGTCAATAAGTTGACCGTTCTTGCTCTCAAGGCTCGTACCTTGCTCTATGAGGCAAGTCCTCTCTTCAATACCACAGGTGATAAGGAGCTTTATCACAAGGCTGCTGTTGCCAGCAAGGTGGTTATCGATGAGTGTGAAAAGGCTGGTTTGAAGCTGGGTAAGTACTCTGACCTTTGGGGATCCAACAACTGGCAGGCTAAGGAGGTTATCTTCGCCCGCCGTGTAGGCTCCCAGAATGGTTTCGAGTATAACAACTATCCACGTGGCTTGGAGAATGGTAATGGTGGTAACTGTCCTACCCAGACTCTTGTAGATGCTTACGAGATAAAGAAAACCGGCAAGCTCTGGAACGAGGAGGGAAGCGGTTATGATGCAGCCAATCCATATGCTGGTCGTGACCCGCGTTTTGCTATGACCATCGCCGTAAACGGTGAGAAGAAGTGGCCTTCATACAATGGTGATGCCCTGGAGACTTACTATGGTGGTAAGAATGGTGAGCCTATCGTGGGTGCTACTCCTACAGGCTACTATCTGAAGAAGTATTGCGATGGTTCTGTCAATATCTCTTCTGTCAACAGCACCAATTCTCCTCATGCCTGGATTATGTTCCGCCTGGGCGAGTTCTACCTCAACTATGCTGAGGCTACCTTCAAGTATCTTGGCAGTGCCGATGCTACAACGGTAGAGTTGCCTATGTCTGCACGTCAGGCTGTAAACGTAATCCGCAACCGTCAGGATGTCAAGATGCCGGAACTGGCAGAAGGCTTGAACAACGACGAGTTCTGGAAGAAGTATGAGAACGAACGTATGGTAGAGTTGGCTTTCGAGGGTCATCGTTTCTACGATGTCCGTCGCTGGAAGGAAGGCAGCAAACTGGCTACCATCACAGAGATGAAGATTACCAAGAATGAGGATGGAACATTCACTTACACCCGCAATGTCGTGAATCGTGGTTGGGACGACAAGATGTATTTCTTCCCAATCTCCAAGAGTGAACTCCTGAAGCATACCAACCCAGACTTCAAGCAGAATCCTGGCTGGTAATCAATCAAAGTAAATACATGGATTGCTCTTCACCTTATATATGTCACCTTATTATATATAGCGACGTTTAAATATAAGGAGCAGGGCAATCCCAAGTAGAACAAACAAATAGACAAAACAATGAAAGCAATTAAATATATATTTAGTGCATTAGTTGGAATGGCAGCCTTGGTTTCCTGTGATAGCAATATCACCGATTTCGAATATCAGGGTTATACAGGAGCTCCAAAGACTATTGATGCTTCTGCTGTTACATCTGAGGCTCTTCCTGGTGCCATCCGTCTGAACTGGACAGTTCCTGCCGATTCCACCTTCTCATATATGAAGATTTCGTATGTAAATCCAGCTAATCAGGAGACGATAACCAATGTGGTTTCTATCCATACCCGTACGCTCCTCATTGAGAATACTTTGAAGAAGTATGGTGACTACACCTTCACCTTCCAGGCATTCAACGACAAGAACGAGGCGGGTGCTCCTATGCAGGTAAAGGCTCAGTCGGGTTTGCTCCCTGCTACTGTTACCTATACCAAAGGTGATAAGATAAATGTCACAGCAGACATGTTGAGTACCGATGATCAGGAACCTTCTGAGGGTCCTATCAAGAACCTGGTGGATGGCAACTATAACAGTTTCTTCCATACCCGCTGGTCATCTCCTCAGAAGCCTCTTCCTCAATATATCCAGATAGACTTCAAGGAGGCTCATCAGGTATTTATGTTCTGGTATCGCAACCGTAACGGTTCTCAGGTAGGTCCTGAAAATCTCGATATCCAAATCAGCAATGATGGAGAGAACTGGGAGAGTATCAAGGAAATCCTCTCTGGTCTTCCTTCTGCCAGCCAGGCAGAATATACCTCTGAGGGTATCGATGCCGGCAAACCGTTCACTCATCTCCGTCTAGTCGTTACCAAGACCTTCGGCGACAAGAAGTACTTCAACCTTGCAGAGCTTGCTGTATTCAACGCCAATAAGGTGGTGTATGATCCAGAGAATGAATAAGAATAAGGATTAAGATTGATATTTGGTTACAAGAGGGCTGTAATAGTCTTTTTTGACTGTTTTCAGCCCTTTTATCTCAATTTGCGTCCTTATACCGATTATTGAACTATGAAGTTGATGATATTCTTTAATTTTGCACCCGACAAACTACTGCAACAATTAGCGTTTTCATTAACTTAATAATACATCAGCAAAATGAATAAACTATTCGTATTAATTATGTTGTGGATGATGTCCTGTCTCCCAACTCTAGCGCAGGCTCCGATGGACGGAGGTGTGTGGAAGGACAATACCGGCAAGCATATCAATGCGCACGGCGGCAACATCTTCAACTACAAGGGTACCTATTATTGGTATGGCGAAAGCCGCTCGGAGAATGGCAAGCCTTACAGCTCTCTCGGCGTAAGCTGCTTTACTTCCAAGGATCTCAAGAAATGGACCAACCATGGATTGGTGCTCCCTGTATCTGATGAACCTGGCAGCGACATCGAGGGTGGTTGCATCATCGAGCGCCCTAAGGTTCTCTACAATCAGAAGACCAGGAAGTTCGTCATGTGGTTCCATCTCGAATTGAAGGGAAAGGGATATGCTGCTGCCCGTTATGGTGTGGCAACCAGCGATACTCCTTTCGGACCATTCAAGTTCGTTCGCTCAGGAAGAGTGAATCCGGGAATCTATCCTATCGGATTCTCCAAACCTGATACCACCGACCTCAAGCATCAGCTCCTCTTCCCGGAACTGAAAAAGTGGTGGACTCCAGCTTGGCGCGTTCAGATAGAGCGGGGCATGTTCTGGATGAGAGACTTCCAGGGTGGACAGATGGCGAGAGACATGACCATCTATATCGATGATGATGGCAAGGCTTACCACATCTATTCTTCTGAGGAAAACCTGACACTCCAGATTGCACAGTTGACAGATGACTACATGCAGCACAACGGTTGCTACGTACGAGTAGCTGCCGGCGGACAGAACGAAGCTCCAACCATCTTCAAGCAGGATGGCACCTACTGGATGATTACCAGCGGATGTACCGGTTGGGCTCCCAATGCAGCTCGCATGTTCAAGGCTAAGAATATCTTCGGCCCTTGGGAGCAGTTGCCTAATCCTTGCCGTGGCGAGGGTGCCGACAAGACCTTCGGTGCACAGGGTACCTATATATATAAGGTGGAAACTGCAGCGCAGAAGAAGATGTTCCATGGCGCCGACTATGTATTCATGGCAGATATGTGGAATCCGAAACATTTGAGCGACAGTCGTCATCTCTGGGTGCCTATTTCCTGGGAAAATGGTGCTCCAGTGTTGAAAAAATGATAAAAAACACGGTCGCTCTGCTCGTTTCTAAATTATTTTAATTACATTTGCAGCATGAAATGATAATACTGCAATCATCGTTTAACAGAATTCAACAAACTCATAAAATTGCAACTATCTATGATTCATATATATAAGAATATCATGATCACCCTTCTTCTGGCTTTGGTTCCGTTCATGGGAATCAGTGCAGCAAAGAAGAAGGCACAGCAGCAGAGCGACCGCCAATATTGGTGCTCGCTTGCCTATAAGATGGCTCAGCCTGTGCTGGAAAATATGGCAAAGGGCGAGCTGCAGAAGAATATGTTGACGGAGTTCAGTCCAAGCTTCGACAACCGCAACAGGAAGGTGCTCTATATGGAGTGCTTCGGCAGATTGATGGCTGGCGTGGCTCCCTGGCTTACTCTCCCTGATGATGCTACTGCCGAAGGCAAGCAGCGCAAGCAGCTGCGTGAGTGGGCTTTGGCTTCCTACAGGAATGCCGTAGATCCTCAGAGTCCTGACTATCTCTGCTGGGGCATCGGCGGTCAGAACCTGGTAGATGCCGCTTACATCGCCGAGAGCTTCCTCCGGGCTTACGATACACTCTGGAAGCCATTGGACGAGGTGACCAAGCAGCGATACATGAAGGAGTTTGCCAAGCTCCGCCACATCGATCCTCCTTATACCAACTGGCTTCTCTTCTCTTCTACCATCGAGAGCTTCATGGCAAAGGCGGGTGGCGATTTCGATGAATACCGTGTGAATTCGGCTTGCCGCAAGGTAGAGGAGTGGTATGTGGGTGATGGCTGGTATGCGGATGGTCCTTCGTTCGCATTCGATTACTACAGCAGCTATGTGTTCCATCCGATGTATCTGGAAACACTCCAGGCGATGGTGGATGCCAAGGTGAATTCCCGCCTCGACTATCAGAAGTACTACGACCGGGAGTTGAAGCGCTGCCAGAAGTACAGCATCATCCTCGAGAGATTCATCTCTCCGGAAGGAACCTTCCCGGTTTTCGGCAGAAGCATTCCTTACCGTATGGCAACCATGCAGCCGCTTGCCCTGATGGCATGGTATCAGAAGTTGCCAAAGGATTTGAGCAACGGACAGGTGCGTGCAGCCCTGACCAAGGTGCTCCATCGCATGTTCGACCAGGAGAACAACTTCAATGAGAAGGGGTATCTCTCTATCGGTTTCTGCGGAAATACCCAGAAGAACGTAGCCGACTGGTACACCAACAACGGTTCGCTCTATATGACCACCCTTGCCTTCATGCCTCTCGGCCTGCCTGCCGATCATCCGTTCTGGACCGATGCAGCACAGCCTTGGACCCAGGTGAAGGCTTGGAACAATCAGCAGTTCCCTAAGGATCATCACTGGACGGACGAGATTGTCACCAAGGACAAGTGGTAATTTTCAGTTAAGAGTTTACTGTTTAGAGTTTACAATTAACAGTTTTGAGTTTACAGTTTATAGTTTAGAGTTAATATAATGCGCAAGATATTGATGATGTTGGTAGCAGCTGCAGCCCTGGCTTTGCCTTTGAGCGCAGCGCAGCCTGCCAAGAAGACCGCCAAGGTCAGGAAACAGAATAAGAAGGAGGTGAAGGCTTCCAGAAAGTGGGACCACGAGCAGGTGGTAGCACTCATCACGAAGGTAAACAATTACTGGCAGGCTAACAACAAGCCTGAGGTGCGTGCCTTCTGGGACAACGCCGCTTATCATACCGGCAACATGGAGGTATATAAGATGTTGAAAGACCAGAAGATGCTGGATTACACCATCCGCTGGGCTGAGCATAACGACTGGACCGGTGCCACTGAGGCCAATCCAGCCAAGTGGAAGTACAAGCCATACGGCGAGGGTAAGGATCACGTACTCTTCGGCGACTGGCAGATCTGCTTCCAGACCTACATCGACCTCTACAACATCGAAGCAGTCAAGGGCAATGCCGCAGCCTCGGAATTCATGGTGAAGCGTGCCAAGGAGGTGATGCACTACGAGGCTTACTCAGAGCCGACAGACTATTGGTGGTGGAGTGATGCCCTCTACATGGTGATGCCTGTGATGACCAAGATGTACAAGCTTACCGGCGATGTGAAGTATCTCGACAAGCTCTACGATAACCTCCTCACCACCGACGAGATTATGCTCGATAAGGAGACCCACCTCTACTTCCGCGACGGAAAGTACATCTATCCGAAGCACAAGAGTGCCAACGGCAAGAAGGATTTCTGGGCTCGCGGCGACGGCTGGGTTCTTGCCGGTCTGGCAAAGGTGCTCCAGGATATGCCAAAGGACTACAAGCACTATCAGTTCTTCGTAGATAAGTTCCAGAAGCTGGCTAAGGCTGTGGCAGAATGCCAGCAGCCGGAAGGTTACTGGACCCGCTCGATGATGGACCCTGAGCATGCTCCGGGACCCGAGACCAGCGGTACCGCCTTCTTCACCTACGGAATGCTCTGGGGAGTAAACAATGGTTATCTCAACAAGAAAGAATATAAGAAGGTGATAGACAGCGCCTGGACTTACCTCACGGAAACAGCCGTTCAGGAAGACGGCAAGGTGGGCTATGTTCAGCCAATCGGCGAAAGAGCCATCCCGGGACAGACCGTAGATGCCAATTCCCAGGCAAACTTCGGGGTGGGAGCGATGCTTCTCGCCGCTTGTGAATATGATAAATATCTTAATACAAAACTATAATAGTAATGAATAAAAGACTGTTCGTAACATTGAGTATGGCAGGATTGGCAATGGTGGCCTTTGGTGCAAGAAAACCGAAGGCTGCCATTAAGTCGTCTGTAAAGACGGTAGCCATCCAGCAGCCAACTTTCACAGAGTGGCACGACCTCCAAGTGAATGAAATCAATCGTTTGCCTCTGCACACAATGCACTTCGCTTACGATCCTAACGACTTCCCTGGAACTGGTGCCGAGTATCTTGACAAGAAGAAGAGTATGAACTACCTGTCGCTCGACGGCACATGGAAGTTCAACTGGGTAGCCAATGCTGATGAGCGCCCTACGGATTTCTACAAGACTGACCTTGATGACTCTAAATGGAACAACATCCAGATGCCAGGCAACTGGGAGATGTTGGGCTATGGCCAGCCAGAGTATGTAAACGTGGGCTTCGGATGGCGTGGCCACTTCGACCAGCAGCCACCTGCTGTTCCTACCAAGGACAACCACGTAGGATCCTATCGTCGTGAAATCAATATCCCAGCCAACTGGAATGGCAAGCGCGTCATCGCTCACTTCGGTAGTGTAACCTCCAACATCTATCTCTATGTAAACGGAAAGTTTGCCGGTTATGCAGAGGATAGTAAGGTTGCCGCTGAGTTTGATATCACTCCATTCCTGAAGAAGGGCAAGAACCTCATCGCCTTCCAGACATTCCGCTGGTGTGATGGTTCATGGTGTGAGGATCAGGACTTCTGGCGTCTGAGCGGTCCGGCACGTGAGAACTATCTCTATGCCCGTTCTAAGGATCATCGCCTGCTCGATGTCCGTGTAGAGACAGAGTTGAAGAACAACTATAAGGATGGTTACCTCAACATCACAGCCAAGGTGCAGGGCAATACCCTGGCATACTTCGGTCTTTACGACCCAGATGGCAAGGAGGTAATCGTTACAGGTACCGATAATGTAAAGAATGGTGTGGCTAAGTATCAGCTCCGCGTGAAGAATGTTCGCAAGTGGAGTGCTGAGACTCCTAACCTCTATACCCTCGTTGTATCTCCTATCCAGAATGGCGGTATGTACTTGCCATACGAGATTGTACAGGTAAAGGTAGGTTTCCGCAAGGTGGAGATCAAGAACAAGCAGTTCCTGGTCAATGGCCAGCCTGTTCTCCTGAAGGGTGCCAACCGTCATGAGATTGATCCTGACGAGGGCTACAACTTAAGTGAGCAGCGTATGATTCAGGACATCATGATGATGAAGCGCATGAACATCAATGCCGTTCGTACCTGCCACTATCCAGACGATCCTCGCTGGTATGATCTCTGCGACAAGTACGGATTGTATGTTGTGGCTGAGGCTAACCAGGAGAGCCATGGTTTCCAGTATGGCGACGATGCGGCTGCCAAGAAGCCTGAGTTTGCCAAGCAGATCATGGAGCGCAACCAGCACAATGTGTCTATGTTCTACAACCATCCTTCCATCGTAACATGGAGCATGGGTAACGAGACCGTGATGGGCGACAACTTCCTGCAGGCTTACAAGTGGATCAAGAGCCAGGACAAGACCCGCCCTGTTCAGTACGAGCAGGCTCGCCGTGGCGAGGGTACAGATATCTTCTGCCCTATGTACTATCCTGTAGCAGCTTCCGAGAAGTATGCCAAGGATCCAAACAGTCCGATGCCACTCATCCAGTGTGAGTACAACCACACCATGGGTAACTCTGGCGGTAACCTGAGCGATTACTGGAATCTGATCCGTAAGTATCCTATCCTCCAGGGTGGTTTTGACTGGGACTTCGTAGATCAGGCATTGCACCGCAATATCGTGAAGCCTATGAGCATCTTGCCTTACAAGATGAACAATGAGGAGCTTCGCAAGATAGAATATTGCTATGGTGGTGATTATAACAAGTATGATCCTAGCGACAATAACTTCAACTGTAATGGTATCATCGGTCCAGACCGTCAGATGAACCCTCATGCTTACGAGGTGGCTTATCAGTACCAGAACATCTGGGCCAAGATGGTGAATGCCGAGACTGGCGAGGTAAGCGTACATAATGAGAACTTCTTCCGCGACCTGAGCAACTATGCCCTGGCATGGAGCCTGGAAGAGGATGGCGTAGAGACTCAGAATGGTACCATCGCCGACCTCGATGTTCCTGCACAGCAGACCAAGAACTTCACCATCCCTTACGACAAGAGCAAGATCAAGGGCAAGGAGGTATTCCTCAACATCGACTTCCGTCTGAAGGAGGCTGAACCATTGCTCACAGCCGGTCAGGTGATGGCTTATGCCCAGCTGCCGGTAGTTGCCAAGCAGGCTTGCTCTGGCGACTGCAGCAAGATGCTGGCTCAGGGACATGGCAAGAAGAAGATGAAGCTTGCTGCCAAGAAGAACAATGTGGTAGCTGTTACCACACCTAACCTCACCTTCAAGATCGACCGTTCTACCGGTCTTATCTCTGAGTATGCTTACAATGGCAAGTCATTGCTCGGCGAGGGTGGTACCCTGAAGCCAAACTTCTGGCGTGCTCCTACCGACAACGATATGGGTGCAGGCCTTCAGAAGAAGTTCAAGGCTTGGAAGAACCCTCAGATGAACCTGAAGAACATCGACGTGAAGAAGGATAAGAAGACCAACTCTGTAACAATCCTCACATCATTCGATATGCCGGAGGTTCAGGGTCAGATGGATATCACCTACGTAGTATTCGCCAATACGGGTGCCGTGAAGGTAACAGAAGACTTCAAGGCTACAGAGGGTGCTAAGGTAAGCGATATGTTCCGATTCGGTATGTTGATGCAGATGCCATACACCATGGAGAAGAGCAACTACTACGGTCGTGGTCCTATCGAGAACTACTCCGACCGCAAGGACTGCATGCGCATCGGTGTTTACACAGATGATGCCGACAACCAGTACTTCCCATACATCCGTCCACAGGAGAGTGGTACCAAGAGCGATATCCGCTGGTGGAAGCAGACCGATGCTACCGGTATGGGCTTGCAGGTGAAGAGCTGCACTCCATTCTATGCCAGCGCTATCCACTTCGATACCGAGGAGCTCGACGATGGCGACGACAAGGAGCAGCGTCACAGCTTCGACCTGAAGAAGTCTAAGTTCACCAACCTCTTCCTCGATTCTGCCCACATGGGTGTAGGCGGCGAGAACTCTTGGGGTGCTTGGCCTTTGGAGAAGTATCGTGTACATTATGGCAACAAGACCTTCACATTTACCCTCATTCCACAGGGTAAATAGTAGAAAAAACAGCGATTTGAACGAAAATCCAATATATTAAACAGAAAATCCACCTCATTTGGGGTGGATTTTTTGTATCTTTGCACCGATATAAAAAAACGCATGTGGGGAAGTTGGAAGAAATTCCCTCACAGAAATATAAACAAACCTACAAAACAACAATAACAAAGCAATATGAGAAAAGCTAAAATTTTCGCAGCAATGCTGATGGCGATGTCTTCGCTCGGAGCTTTCGCACAGCATCAGTTTATGGTTCAGGCAAACAAGCCTGGAGTAGAAATCCAGCCTACCATGTATGGTATCTTCTTCGAGGATATCAACTTCGGTGCC
>ERZ791833.109-NODE-109-length-46670-cov-14.2187_pt1 | contig 46670 bp, 25 predicted proteins | sample MGYA00510294_ERZ791833 | MGnify/ENA primary metagenome ERZ791833 (study PRJEB30046, sample SAMN00715270) | human gut metagenome | study: EMG produced TPA metagenomics assembly of the A metagenome-wide association study of gut microbiota in type 2...
TCTTTCATGATCTCATAGTCGTTTTCAGACAGAGGCATGTCGAAGATGGAATAGTCGGGATCGGCATAGCGGTAGTATTTGCCGTCATATACTTCTATAGGGGCATTGTAGCCCAGTTTGTCACTGCGCATGATCTGCAGGTCGGCCTGCACGGTTCTTAATGACACTCCTTTAGAGATGCCTTCCATGTCATAGAGGGCATCACTGCAAGCATCCACCAGATTGTCGATAGTCCATCGGCGATACTTGTTTCTCAGGCAATTGTCTATAGTCTTGTACCTTATTAAGGCATTCTTGTTTGCTGGCATAAGCTATTCATTTAAAAGTTTGGTGCAAAGATAACAAATAACTCCGCAATCTATTTGCGTAGCCATGAATATTTAACTTTTTCCTGCAAAAAAACAAAAGGAGGACTCCTTTTCCAGAAGAGTCCTCCTACATTTGCCGATTAAATAAATACATCCACGAAAGAATAAGTTCGTAAACGCTTTGTATTTTACCAATTGTCGTTCTCGTTGCCGGTAAGACCATTCTTGATACACTCCTCAATCTTGTCCATTACTACATTTGAGTAGGCATGTGCCATGATCAAGGCTTTGCAGGATGTCTTTTTATGGGAGTCTTTGGCTGCAAATGGGAAGCAGGAATCCAAGGTCCACTTTTCATCGGAACGAACTGGTGGAGTCTGGCTTCCTCCTAGAGCTGCCATCCATCCGCCGCCTACCATCTTGGTGACACTGTAGAAAGGTACAGTATAGGTAACTCTCACCTTTCCGTCCTTGATATCACACTTGATGACGGGTTTGATGCTCACGTTGTAGGCGTTGCTTCCACCTGCGTGTTGTGCGATGTCTGCTACATAACCTTGTGCGATGATGGTTCCCAGTTCCTTGTCATTGAGTTTGATCACAGAGTTTGCGTCATTGAAGGTGGCAGTGAACCAATAATTGAGAAGAACATAGAGCTGTGCCTTGCTTTGGCCAGGTGCTTCCATGACCTGTACATAGTCGATGGCGTTGTTCTTGTCAAGAGTGAGTTGCTTGCCAAGATTAGAGGCAGCTTCTACCCATTTGTCTCCATATTTCTCCTTGGCATACTTCTCTAGTTCCTCTGCTCTGAGAATCTGGGCGTTTGCTGAAATTACAGCTGTTAGCAAAAGTGCTAATGACATTATTACCTTTTTCATTGTTTACCTTGTTTTATGAATGTGAATTGTTTATCTCGTTTCTGGCAGATTATCTTCCATTATCATGGTCATGAATCCATGCTTTCTGTTCATAACTGAGTCTATCCCAGTTGGTACGTGGCTTTCTTTTGTCGGTGTGGGTGATGGCTTTGCCAAAACCCTTAAATAACCATGCAAAGAACAAAACTAAAAAAATACTTCCCATAAAATTAAATATGTTTGTCAGCACCTTGGAACCATTCCTCGGTTTCTCTGAATCACGATGCAAAGGTACGGGTGTCCTGTGCAGTCAATCTGCATAGAAAAATATTTCTAAGAAAATGCATAAAAAAAGAGAAAAAATCGCTTTTAATGCCATTAGCGATGTCTCTTTTATGTTCAAAGTGTGATGTCATTTAATCGTGTTCATCGATAAGAAATTTGCTCAGTGATGTATTGTTGATAGGAGAAGAGGTTATATAGTTTTGCCTGATGTAATTTCTGACAAAACCAGTTTTAGTAGAATTTTAGGTGGCTAGTTACATATATCTAGACGTTTGGCGGAAACTTTCACGATGACTTAGTTATAAAGTTCACTAAAATAAAAAGGCGAATGTCATCACGACACCCGCCATTTATGATAATCAATGTTAATCTTTACCTACTTTCTTTGTAACTGCAAAATAATTATTGTATATTTGCAGCGTGAGGGATGGGTTAACCTTCAGAGACCCGCTCTTATTCCAGCCAGGCTTTTTTTAGTCTGGCTTTTTTGTTAGCCTAAGTGAGTGGAAGTTTCATCCATTCTTCTTGCCTCTTCAAACTTTTCCTTCATCGTGGGGTTACCGCGAGTGAGTTTCTTGATACTCAGGTCTTCCGTGTCATTGTTAGCGAGACGAAGGTAGTTCTCTGAGCTGAGGAGATTATCCTTCATCTTCTGGAGAGACTTGATGGTCTTGTCAATCTCTTCAATGGCCTTGTTGAATTTTTCGCTGGCTTTCTGATAGTGACCGGCGAATTTGTCACGGAAGGCATTGACCTTGTTTTCAAAGTTGGTAACATCCACACTTTGCTGGCGAGCCAAAATGAGTTCCTTCTGGTACTCTATGCTCTTCTTGGATGCCTGGGTGAGGAGTGAGATCAATGGCATGAAGAACTGAGGACGGATTACATACATCTTCGGATACTTGTAGGAAACATCCACGATACCTTCGTTATATAGCTCACTGTCTGGTTCCAGGAGAGAGACCAAAACCGCATACTCACAGCCTTTTTCTTTTCTGTCTTTGTCGAGTTTGGCAAAGAAGTCCTCGTTTTTATGCTTTGTAGCCGTGGTTTCCATCTCGTTTTTCATTTCAAACATGATGGAAATGTACTCTACGCCATCTGCTGTGTCTCGGAAGATGAAATCTCCCTTACTGCCGCCACTTGCATCATTGTCCTTTTCAAAGTAGGCGCATGGGTACATCATGCTTCTTACTCTGTTGAACTCAGTGCTGCAGTGAACCTCCAGGCTCTCTCCAATCATCTTGGTGGACATGTGGGCTTTCAGCTCCTTGTAGTGATCTACTTCCTCCTGCTTGAGCTTCAGTCGGCTTTGAAAGTCTTCTTTCAAGGTTTTTTCCTTGATGATTGCTTCCTTCTGGGCCAGCTCCATGTCTCCCTTGAGCTTCTGAATCTCCTGTTCCTTCTCTTGGAGGGTCTCCTTACTCTTATTCTGCTCCTCCAGGATGGCAACCTTTAATTTGCTTTCGTTAGAGGACAGCTGTGTCTGCAAGGCTGCGATTTCCTTATCCTTTTTGGCAATCTCTTTTGCCAGGCTGAGCTGGTTGGTATTCTCAATACCTTCTAGTTGGCTCTGAAGCTTGGCAATCTCAGCATCTTTCTGGGTAAGGTTGAGCTCTTTCTCAGAAAGCAGTTTCTGATAGTTCTGTTCTGCTTTCAAGGTCTCAGCCTTTTGCTCAGCCTTCTGCTGTTTCTCGAGTTCCTTCATGCGTCGTTCTACCTCCTGGTTAAACTCTGCATTCTTGACTTGGCCAACAATAGCAGCATAGTCTGCTTCATCTACCTTGAAGACGTTGCCGCATTTAGGGCATTTCAGTTCTTTCATATCGTATATTTTAATCTGTTATTTGATTGAATTGTCTATATTAAGTAAGGATTGATCACTTTCGGAACTTTTCATCTGGTTCCGGAAGGTATCTTCCTGCTATTTCTGTTTTAGCAAAGGGTATGCCAAATATAATTTTCTGCCAAAGGTGAGTCGGAGAAGTAGTGGGAAAGGAATTTTACAGTTCTTATTCCCGGTCACCTACCATGTTGGTTAGAATATATAGTCAGATTTTCCCCATTTGCTATACGATCCATAGTTCATCGTCAAAGAAATCCTTCTCGCCCAGTTTCTCACCAATCGCCTTGTATGGCAATTGGCTGCAGCTAGGGCAGATGCAGTGGAAGTGTTTCCAGACGTTGTCGCCGTTCTTGTATTTTTGATCGGTTCTTCTTGGAATGAAGCGTACAAAATGATTGTTCTGCTCACAGTCCTCTCCCCATATCTTCTTGTAGTTATAGCCGCAGATCTCACAGGTTCCTTCAGTAACCTTGGATAGGTATTCTTCAAGTCGATCAGGGATATAGCCAGCAGTAAATGCCTTACCTGCTCTTTGAGAGTCCAATACATTATAGTACTTATAGACGTATTCAGCCCACATTTTTTCAAGCTTGAAAGCCATACTATCCTCGATGACTCTTCCGCTATGTCCACCCGTCCAGTCAAATTCTGGCATGGATTCTTTGAGTTCCTGGGTGGATATGTAAGGGGCTGTCTCTATGTCAACGATGCATTCACAAAACAGGTCGGCATAATAAACTTCACGGTCTTTCCCGCTCCAGTCCTTATCTTTATAAGGGTCAGATTGGATAGTTCCAGCCATGACGATGCCAGTTTTTCCTTCCCCGACCTTTACCATGAAGAATCGATCTCCATCTTTTACCTGCTCATGGTCCCATATAGACCAGTTGAGGTCTAGATATTCGTTGGGACAGTCTTCTTCATTATAGCTATCCAATACTTGGATGCACTTGCTCAAGTCTTCCTTATGGAAGCTTGAAATAGCTGGATTCCACATTAAAACAACAGTCTTCATCTTTTTGATATTTTTAGTTCAACAAAGTTCTGATTAATATTTAAGTTGCAATTGTCAAGCAACTATGGTTTATCGATTTAGATGTCTTTTCATACTAGCCTCCTTTTTACCTTACCTTGGGACAATCCCTTGGTTTCTTAGTTTGATGTTGCAAAGGTAATAAGTATGTGTGCAGTCTATCTGCGCAGGAAAAGAAATGTGCCAAAAAACTTGGGAATGTGTTTTTATGACATTAGAGAAATGATAGTTGCGTAGTCTTTGTGCCATGCGTAGCACTCTAATCGGTACCAATATATCGTTCCAATCGGTACCGCTGTAGCGCAGTAATCGGTACCTTGTTTTCTCTGAATATCTCTGAAATCTTTGTGGGTTCTTCAACGTATCTTTGAAAAACTCCGAAAATCTTGCAGAATTTTGGAGAGTTCTACAAGATTTTCGGAGAATTAATAAGGATTAGCTTAAGGCATATCCCAATAGTAACTTAAGGCATGTAAGCTTTACTCTACAGCCGTTGAATCACTTTCTACAACAGCGGTGTCTGCTGCAACTTCGTCAGAGAATAAGTCATTGAGGTAGCCATAAGATATATTATTGAGGTCATCTTCCTCGCATGCATCCTTGTATTTGGATATGTCAATGTCTTTAGCAGCTTTCAACTGTCCCCAGAATACAGATACCTTGTCTTTTTCCATGGTAATGATAGCTCTCTTGCCATTGTTGAGATTAACGATAGCTGCACCATTGTTTTCTTTGACAACCTTACCCCAACTCTTGACTTTTTGGGATAGGGCATTGAAAAGAGTTCTCAGTTTGCCATGCATCCTGCCTCCATTGTAAATGGTGAGACCAAATAATGTTGGTTTTACCTTATTCCAAACATAGCCAGTAGGTATTTTATCATCATGATACCAATAGTAGTCACCAAAATCATAGTCTATGACTCTTTTGGTTTTATAGGTTTGCCTGCTGAGATTTCCTGAGTATTGGATGCTAATCCAGCCATTGATACCCTCTGATTCACCATATAGCATGATGTTGTCCTTGAAGTCATACCAATAAGGAGTACCGGCCTTATGCTGCTTGTCACCGATGGCTAAGTCTTGTTTTACCTCCATATTGACTGCTTGCTGTGGAGTAGACTGATAGTTGAAGCCATACAATCCGTCCGACGATATGTTGAATCCTGCAATCATCTTGTTGATATCCACATAGTCACTTTCTATGTAGCTTTCTCCTTCGTAGGTGCCGATATCAACGATGTCCGGAAGGTTCTCCTGCTGTTTTCCGTTCTTGTCAATGATAGAGTAGATCTTGTCATTGGGTTTCACAAGAGCATGTTTGCCATCGAACATGGAGAATAGGGTAGCCTTTACAAAGGAGTCTTCCCCAATCTGGTTGTCCTGTTGGTCTATGTACTTATATTCATAGGTATCTCCATTCTTGACAAGGGTAATCAGCGTTCCGTCTTCATCATAGTAGAGGAATTCATATTTGGCTCTGACCAAAGTTTCTCCCTTTATATTCATGAGTCCCCAGCCGTCACCATTATTATAGGTGAAGACATCTCCATGGATGGTGCCTATATTCTTCAGTTTGGAAGTTGGTTTGACGATGATTTCTCCTTTATCGTTCATGATACCCCATGTTTCCTTACCATCCTTCTTTACGGAGACGGCCAGTTTGCCATCTGTAAACTGGTATTGGATATTTTCATACTTGCCAGCTGAAAAGTTGAAGAGTTCCTGGCCGTTGGGATTGATCACAGAGATTTTTACCTTGTCCTTCTGGTCTTTCTTGACTTCCTTCTTATACTTGGCGTTCACTCCAATGAACTTTCCATCACCATAGTCGTTGAGAGAATAGTATTCCGGCTTTACTACACAGTCACCGTTCTGGTTGATTACTCCCCAGAGTGAATCGGCAGTCATGAATACAGCATAGTCTCCTTCGAAGGCTCTAACACCATCTACCAGTTTTCCGTCAATCTTATCGAGATTTTTGACAACTCTTCCATCTGTGTCGATGATGGATACCGGCTGATTCTTGAGAGCAACGAGAGCTTTGCCATTGCGAAAACCTGATGTGTGAGCATAGTCACCACCGATTTTCTTAGGCTTCTCAGTTGCATCGTACATTTCCCATACTCCGTCTTTGGTTCTTACGAAGAATCTTCCATCTCTAACAATGGTTGGCTTGTTTTTGAACTCTTCCTTGAAAAGGACTTTACCATCTAGGGAAATCATGCCCCATTGACCATCTGCGGTTTCCTGGAATGGGATATACTCTACATTACCATTCTCTGTTTTTGAACAAGAGGAAAACATCATGGTGAGCACTGCTACCATAAAGTAAGAAAAATAACGTTTGTTCATATTGCATTTGATTTGATAGTATTTGAAACTGTTAGTACCATACTTCCGGACATGAATCCGAATCATCTTCATAGTTATCATAGTCATCCTCTTGGAAGGTATCTTCATCAGGATAACCGTCAAATGAAGAGTCACATGGATCGAAGTCCTGGTTTTCACAGGCGCATTCCCAATCTTCACATGTTCCTTCCTCATAGGCGTCTCGATAGCCGTCATGGTAGCCTTGGGCATAGCGTTGGCTTTGTGCTTTTAAGTCGGGAGCAGTATGATGCTTTTGCTTCCCAAACAAGAAATCTAATAGTCCCATAATCTTATAGTTTTTGGTTTAACTGGTGCAAAGGTAGGTTCTTTCTGTGCGGCCTAGCTGCACAGAAAGAAAAAAGTTGTTGAAAATGCTTCTTTTGTGGGATTTAAGTTTTTTGTAGCGTGGTTTCTGTATCATGTTTGGCGGTCTAATTGCAGGCTTTTGTAAAACATGAAAATACTTAAATATTTCCATCACAAAAATAGTTTACCTGTTTCCAAAACTTTTCTGATTGCTATATTCTATATCGTTATGGCTTAAAAAGGAATCACTATGCCTGGATTGTGTGATAACAATGTTTTCTCATGGAAGAACGAAGGATTGTATGAAATAATCATTTTGCCTCCAGAATGAGTAGAGGAGAACAGCGACTTGTATCTATCTTCCCAGTTTTTGAAAGTTTCTTCCGAATATACTTTTTGTGGGTACAGTTCGTCGAGTTCTTTTTCCCGGCCTACTTTTTCATTGAGAAATGATTTTCGTGAATTGCCTAGCTCATCATATTTGCTTTTGGAGCACAATACGTATGAAGAGAATGGCATTTCCATGGCTCTTTTCTCCATCCAATCAACACCCTTAATCAGACTTTCCATGTGAGCTTCCCTTATCCTAATCCATGTACGGCTTGTTGGTTTTGCAGTTTCTTGCATGAAGTCAGAATATGCCCCTATAGGTATACGGCTTATCTTACATACCAACACCGAGTCTCCCTTTGCGACAGTAGTCATTCGGGAGAGCATCTCTTTAGCAGTCATGTTCTTCGGCAGGTTCCATATTGCTGTACGCTCGACGAATTCGTTTTCATGTGCCAGTCTGATCTCGCACAGATATTCATTGAATGTACTACAGGCAATAATTCCGGCCATGCCTATTGACAAGGCACCGACTGCCATAAAGACTTTTTTCTTGTCAATCATCATTTTTCTTTTCATCTTCTTTCTTTATTATTTAGTTTTACAGATGTCAGGAGTATTGCATATAGTAAAGCGGCTCCACCAATTGCCCAAAGCAGCATTGAATAAATCTCGTAGCGATTACAGGACTGATGCAGCATATACCTGATATAGTCAACGAAGCCCATATCTGATGGTGATGGATGGCTTACCATGCCAAGTTTCATGTAGTGTATGGACAAGGCGATAGAAATCACCCCGACAATAGTTGCTACAGTTGCTACACCTATTCTAAGCATCATTCTTCTTGGTGATGCTTCTTTCTTTTTAAATTGTCTCATATTCTTATTTATATTTATTTTCTATATAACTTTTCGAAACGACCATGATAATCACAAACCTGTTCAATCGTGATAGTAGAGGTTGTTGTATCCAGTCGCATGATGCACCTGAAAGGATGTCTCAGCGTTACCGCATAGACATTTTCTATTGGAAGATGCCGTAACCTATGAAAGTTTCCTGGCAGTTCAAACAGCTGTCTGACATCTACTATTTTCCTTAGCCGATTCATTAGCTTGAAAAGCGAATCAGCAATTTCTTTACCCAGCTTCTTTCTGCAGATTGCCTCGTTCTCGAGGCAACCTGCTAGTTTCTTACTATTTGCTATTTTCATCGTATTCAATAATTTCTGGATTTCTTACGACATATTTATATAGTGATTTTACAATATCATCGTATAGCTTCTTTTCTGAATATCCATAGTTTACATATGACAAGTGATAGGAATCTATAGCAATGATGCCATACTCTTTGTCTATCCATACTCCTGGTATGTCAGTCCATTCGAAATGGAAACCAAATTTGTTTAAGAAATCTTCCAGAATAAAGTTATGGTTATTTTGATTACCACAACAGACAATAACTTTAGGGTCGAGATTCCTTATTCGCTTAATTGTATATGAAGAACACTTTTCTGCTTCACGCAAAACTTCCTTGTCATTACTCTGGTTTGAGCCTCCTGTTGACTTAACATTAATGCGTGCAAAAGTATATTCCATTATAGTTTTCAGAACATCATCAGAGCCAATTTTCTCAAATTCTAAGAAAGGCTTATCATGATGGGCTAATGTTTGAATGATGCCATGAAATGTGTAAGCAATCATTTTGTTCAAGCCTTTTACATCTTCCAACTTAACTGAAAAATTATGTTCATCTATGTAATTGACTGGTTCACAGAAAGAGTCCTGTTTTATATCATATGTGTCGTTTTTGTCTTTTCCAGCATTGAGTTCCTTGGTAATATATACTATACGCATATGCTTTAGTGAATCCAACACGACGTTTTCATGACCAGAAGGTGCTCTTCTGACATGTCCTACTTCATCAATATAATATACACCATTATTCATTATTCCATCAGGGACATAGGTGTTACATATTTTTTCTTCAGCTTCTTCTTTGGAAATCTGCTTGTTTGTTTTAAGAAAATTTTCCTTCAACTGTTGTTTAATCTCTTCTTGGATATCATTGTCAATTTTTACATAATCTTTTATGATTAAGCTATTAACAAGATCTTCCACTTCATCACTAGCTTCCGTATCGGCAGCCTTGTTGGCAATTATGAGTATTTCCGGAGAATGAAGAGAAGTATCTTCGTATACTCCCCATGATACCCGTTTCTCAGAGTCCATGCACCACCTATCTATATAGGTTTCTAATTCATTGATTGCATCCTCTGATAGCTTCTGCCATTTTGGACTAATGTAGATTATACATTGCCATGTGGATTGAGCAACATGTTCTATACTTAGAGCATCGTTGAATGCTCTTCTCATAAACTCTTCTACAGCTTCGCTAGGTTCAGCTGTCAAACGCAGGGTAGAATGTGAGTCACCCAAAAGAGCTTTAAGCTCATCCGTTGATACAGGATAGATAGCCTTTCCTGTAATCATTGCTTTAATTGTTTTCATCATAATCTTATATTTTAATGAATGAATATACCCGACCGCAGGTCTGATTTCGGGTGCAAAGATATGCATAAATGTTGGAACAGACAAAAAAAAGTTCGATTTAAGAAACTTTAAGTATCTGATACCCAGCAAGTTATGCCTTTGTATATGTAAGGTGGGGATTCTGCGATTCCGCAGAATCCCCACCTTACATATACAAGAATTTCAGCCCTGGATTTAGGTCTTTACAAAAATTTACGGCTTTTGGAATCTATAAACAGACAAAGATTGCATATAAAAAAGAGGTGGAGAATTTCTCCACCTCTATCCTCAAAGTTTGGCGATTTACAGATGTACACGACATAGAAATGGGTTTTCTCTCATATATTTCCATCGAAATAGAAATAATAAGCGATGATTAATCATTTTTCTGCAGTTTCTTTTGCGGTTTGAAATTTAATGTGTACTTTTGCCATGTCATCCAGAGTTTCTTATGCTTTTTGCGACACTAAGATATGTGAAATTTCTGCCATGACCAAATCTTGAGTAATATTCAGTTACTTAGGAGGTAAACAACGATGATAAAAGTGTTGCGCTTTTGTGTAAAAATAAATAAGCTATGGCATTGAAAAAAGAGCTTATATTGACACTGACGTGTTTGAAGGAAGTTGATGTAAAAGGTGTCGGCCCGAAAAAAATACTTGTTATCGGTAATACAATTATCGATAAAGGACTTTGTATTGAATCCCTGAAAGATTTGTCCGTCCTAATGAAGGGCATGAAGGAAAAAGCTATCAACAAGGTTACTCTTGAAGATTTAGAAAAGGCTAATAAGTATGCTTTGAACATTATTGCAGCTAGTAAGGCTGATGGAATAGAACTTGTTGGCTATTATGACGATGAGTTTCCAGAGGCATTACGAAAGACTGTTGATGAAGAAGGCAAGCTAAATCCTCCATTACTTTTATGGTATCGTGGTGATTTGTCTATCACCCAGTTACCAGGTATAGCTGTTATTGGCACAAGAGAGCCTACTGATGAAGGCATCATTGGTGGTAAATATCTCGCTGGCGAATTTGCCAAAAGAGGCTTCAATATTGTATCAGGTCTTGCAGTAGGTTGCGACACCTGCGGGCATCAAGGTGCATTAGAGGCTGGAGGTAAGACAACAGCAATACTTGCCAACGGCTTGGACAGCAATTCCATCTATCCACCGGAGAATCGTGATTTGGCAGAAAGCATAGTCAAAAATGGTGGGGTACTACTCTCTGAATACCCCATTAATACTTCCGTGAATAAGTATAGTTTAGTGGCAAGAGACAGACTGCAATCTGGACTTGCACAAGCCACGTTAGTTATCCAGACAGGTAAAGCTGGTGGCACCATGCATGCAGCAAAAGCAACGTTGTCAGCCAACAAACCTTTATATGTTATGCGTTTCAAAAAAGAGGAAACCAACAAGCATGATAAATGCTTAGGCAATGAAGCTCTCCACGAACAGGGAGCCATCTACCTCAAAGGCAATGACAATATTGATGAAATAAGTCATAGCATTAAAAACAGAAAAGTCGTGAAGTCTGATCTTTTTGATTGAAAGCCTATGAGAAAGATTATATTTGACCTTGACTTGACTTTAGTTGACACAGCTATTGTTGAGCAAGCAAAACACGACAGAAACTGGCAGTTAGCCTATTCCCTGATACCCAAGTGCAAGCTGTACGAAGGTATGGAAGAAGTATTGGCTATTATAAGAAACAACAACATCAATACGTGCATCGTCAGTACATCACCAAGAACATATGTCGAGAAAGTTGTTGATTGTTTCAACTTACCTATTCAACATATAGTTGCTTACCATGATGCAAAACCAATCAAGCCATATCCTGCTCCGATGTTAAAAGCGTTGGAACATTTGGGATGCAGCGCAGCTGAAGCTATCTCTTTTGGGGACAGAGTCATTGACATTCTGGCTTCAAATGCTGCTAACATTGAAAGTGTTGCATGCTTCTGGGGAACAAAAGAAAAGTCTGAGCTTATTCATTCCAATTTTAGACATGCTATTGTCTCACCAACAGAAATTTTAACATTAATAAGATAAACAATGATAAAGAAAAAAAATCATATATTAAGTTCTCTGTTTCTTGGTTTACTTGGTGGTTGTATAACTACCATTGCTATATTTTTGTCTATCGCTTCAAGTAATTTTTACTCCAATTTAAAATTGATAATCAGTGAAGATTCTGTTCTTACAATTATCTTTGTTTTAGCAAGTTGCTGTTTTTTCTTTATAGCATTTCGCCATGCTAAAAACAATGATTTTAAAGAATTATGCGATACATATCCTAATGGTATAATAAAATGGCTCAGGAAAAATGAGCTATACTATAACCACATTAAGTACAACACAAAAATTAAGGCACTAAACTCAATAAAAGAAATTTGTAGCGAAGAACAATCAGTTATTGATGAATATCACGAAATAAAGGAAAATTGTCCCCATGTTTTTTCACGATATCAGAAGAAATATGGAGAAATGCTAAAGACGTGTGATATAAGAAAAGAAATAGAGCAAAAAGAAAAAGAATGGCAAATAAAAGAAAAAAAAAGAAAAGACATTGCAAAAAGCAACATTTTCAAAAACAAATATCCTAATGGACTTAATATATTCATTAAACTTAACAGTCATAATTGTTTGTATGATTCAACACAAATTGCAAATATTGATGAAAAAGAACTTATAAAACTGGAAAAGGAGTATAGTTCCTTTCAGAAATGGCATAAAGAGCAAAATACTTTTTCTTCTCTATGCTGGCAAACAGCACATGATAGTTTCCCTAACTTAGGTAGATATAAATATCCTATATATTTGCCAAGTTTTAATAAAAACTATGAAGTTACAACACAGGAGTGTACTGTTTGGCAAATATTCACTGATTGTTTCTGTGGAGACAACAAGATAAACTATACCTACTATAAGTGGGTTTATGACAATTTTGAAAAAACAAAAAAAATAGATGATAAATACATCAGACAAAATGTAAATAAAATAGCAGATTTTATAAAAAAAATAGACAAGGAGGTTTCTGTTGTCATATGCCCTGGTGACGGCGATTTATTAGACGATGCTAATATTTCATTCATGTCATACCTTATGGCAAAATTAACCGAAACAAATTGTGAACTTAAAGTGTATGGAGCAGCCCCAACTAAAAAACATATTATAATAGTTGAAGCCATAACTTCTAACAGTCTATTAAAAGAGCATTGTCAAGAAATAATATCAAAATATAGTTCGTTGTCTCCGTGCCTTTGCTACATATCTTTAATGAAAGGCTATGACACGGATGAAATGCAAGCATTGATTGACAAGAAAAAGAAAGAGGAAGAAGAAAAAGAAAAAGAAAAGCAAAAAATTGCAACAGTTCACAAAATGATAGGTGAAGCTGTACAAAAATGGGACACTATATTTATGGGGTTCCAAGCTATCAGTATGCTTGATTATTATCCAACGACTTCAAAGGTCACCGAAACATCAGATATATGGAATGACCGTCGTATGGTTTGGAATTTCAAGAACAATCCAGAAAAAGTCTATGATGATGAAAATGCAAAAGCAGTAGAGTGGGCAACATTACAGGCTAAGGAAATCATCGAGACAACATTTGGTAAAGAGAACGCAAAATATATCACTTTTGTCTGCATTCCAGCATCAAGCCAAGAAATGACAGAAAGAAGATATAAAACTTTCTCTGAAAAATTGTGCAAGGCTACAGGCATGATTGATGCTTTCAATCACATTAAAGTTAGTCATGCCAAAACCGAAAAGCATACTGGTGGAAGCTCTTTCAGTCAAGACATGTTAGAATATGACAAGGACTTCTTCAAGGACAAATACGTCCTGTTGTTTGATGATGTCATAACCACAGGGTCATCAATGAGGTCTTTTAAGTCCAAGTTGCAGGAATTTGGCAGCCTTGTTATTGGCGGAATGTCTATTGGACGGACTAAAGATAAATACAACGAACATAACGAACGAATAGCTTTAGATTCTTTGGGCATTAAACTTATCCCTAAACCTTTATTCACAAAGGGAGGCAAACCGCAACCGCACAAAGTCGGCATTCCAAAAAATCCATTTGGAATCTCTTTAGAACAGGAAGAAACATCATCAGAACAGCGTGTAGGATATAATAAGGCACCAATATATAACGACATGCCTTTAAACACTTATCCTGCCATTCGGTTTCCAGAAAAGGGATGCATAGTCTTTCCATATAGAACTGGCAAACAATTCCGAAGAGGTTATACAGAACAATTGTTTGAGGATTTCATAAAGTCACACTTGCCAAACAGTTTTGGTATAATTGGCAATGCTAAAATATTGCTTGGTGATGAATGCAGACCTTACGAACCAGACATTGCCATCATAGCAAGTAGTAACAAGAACATAAGAATCGATATTGAAATAGATGAGCCATATAACGGTGTTACCAGAGAACCAACACACTTCATCGGTTGCGGTGACGAGTTCCGTGACTTAAACATTGTCAATGCCGGTTGGATAGTCATGCGTTTCACAGAAGAACAAATCTTTTGTGAGAAAGAAAAATGTCTTAATGAAATATACCGTCTCCTTTGGTCTTTGGATTCAAATTATGTATTTGAAATTCTGAACTTTGATAGAAACATACATTTAGGTATTAAACCTTTCTGGACAGAATTAGATGCTAAAATGATGGCAGCAACCAACTTCAGAGAAAACTATCTCCAGCATAACTTTGGTAATGAGGAAGTGGCGCTGTCTAAGCAAGAATACCTTAAGCAGACTGAGGAAGAAAAGGTAATAGCCAAACAAATTAAGTGTATTCCACAACTTAGAGCACAGAATCAAAACAACATTGACAATACCAAATTATCTTTTGTTCAAGACAAAGATATTGAATTTTTCGCAAAAGAACATATATACGTCTATAAGAAGTTTATACAGCTAAAAGCGGTCAGTGACGTCATTAGTATGTTCTTCAGAAAGTTTGATAGCATCGGCTGGTCTCGCAAAAAAGCATTGGGAAATGGCATTTCACAAAGATGTCAGCTAGAACAATGGGATTGTAAAGGTGCAGAGTCACGAGAGGTTGGAACATATCTCCATGAACAAATTCATAAGCACTTTATAAGAGAAACTCCCGATTTCACTTATCACTTCCAATACAATGGTGAAGAGGTACACGTAGATAAAAAGGTTGATATTTCTAGAGAATACACCTATTTTAAGAAATTCTTGAATGAAGAGAACATCATTCCATTTAGAACAGAATGGCAAATTTTCGATCCTGTTCTAAGGATAGCTGGTACAATAGATTTTCTTAGTAGAAATGACAGTGAATTTGATTTGTATGATTGGAAACGAAGCGATAAAATCGATAGAAATGCAACCGTATGGAATTATGGTATAAACGGTTTGGAGTCTGTACCAGACACCAGGTATTACCATTATTGCCTACAGTTGAATATGTATAAATACATACTTGAAAAGAACTATAATATAGCAATCAACAAAATGTACTTGGTTGTATTGCATCCTGTTTATAATACATATCAAAAGATAGAAGTACCAACAATGACAAATGTTGTCAATAGTATTATCGGGTATTACCAAACAGAGCTATAGTACGAATAATTAAAATATATTATTTCTAACCTTTGAAAACATATACGTAATGCTAGCTTGGTGGTATTGTTGTATTAGTTAATCCAAATACATCAATATATAAAATAAGAGGTGGAGAACATTCCCCACCTCTACCTTCTTGTTTGGCGACTTACAGATGTACACATTGAATGGATTTTCTCTCATATATTTCCATCAAAATAGAAATAATAAGCGATGATTAATCAATTTTCTGCAGTTTCTTTTGTCGGTTTTAATTTTAATGTGTACTTTTGCCTTGTCGTCTGAAAATACGACTGAATGAAATGAATTAATAATTTTATAAGTTATGAAGTATCCCAAAATATCAGAATATGTAAAAGCCATTCAAAATGCCGGAGCCAATCTTAACGAGTTGGCTCACCTCACACCTGTATTGGATGATCACGGAGAACCTTATCACATCAGTGGTGATTCTTTCGTAGTGTTTAAGATGCAGGACAAGACCTCCGGGAAATGTTATGCTCTCAAGTGTTTTACGGAAAAACAGAAAGTTCGAGCAGAAACCTATCGTCAGATTGCAGATGAAAGGAGCGGGGTTGCCCGGATTCCACTTATTACTATTACTTCTATAAGGATTCTGGAGAAGGAACTCTTGGTTCAGAGTCAAGGTAAAGAGGAGAGATATCCGGTAATGCTAATGAATTGGGTAGATGGTGATTCTCCGGACGTTTATCAGTTGGAGATTGAGGATATGTTCACAGAAGCAACAGACGAAGAGTTATATGAGGCCATTACGGATGAATTTGGTGTGAAATATAGCGAAGATGGAAGAAAATTATTACAAGCTTCAAAAGAGCTTGATGGTACTTATTCCATTAGAAAAGGAACAAGGATTGTTTGTGATTGGGCATTTAGTGGATACTCTTCTTTGCGTAGCGTTGTTATTCCAGACAGTGTTACTCGCATTGGGAATGGGGTATTTTCTGATTGTAATTCTTTGTCTAACATTGTCATACTTGATGGTGTTACTAGCATTGGGGATCGGGTATTTTATGGTTGCAAATCTTTGACAGATATAGTTATTCCAGACAGTGTTACCAGCATTGGGGATTGTGCATTTAGTGGTTGCTCCTCATTGGAATATATATCCATTCCTAAAAACGTAATTTGCTTAAACGGCAATCCGTTTTTTAACTGGAATGGTAAATTAAAATGTTTATCTCCGAACTTTATTTATGAGGATGATGTCTTGTTCGATAAGGACAAAAGCAAAATTGTCGCATGTAGAGATAAGAATACTACATCATATGTCATACCCGATAGTGTTACTAGCATTGGGAAAGATGCATTTTATGGTTGCAAATTTTTGAAGAGTCTCGTTCTTCCTGTCGGTGTTACCAGTATCGGATTTGATGCATTTAGAGGATGCGAATCTTTAACTGATATTGTAATTCATGCTAGTAGTTCGGATGTTGCGGATAGTGTCTTTAAAGGTTGCGTTTTTTTAAGTAATACCTATCTTCATGTTAATATTGTTCTTTCTGATGGCATAACTAGCATTGGGGATAGTGCATTTTGGGGTTGTCATTCATTGCGTAGCGTTGTTATTCCTGATAGTGTTACTAGTATAGGGGATTATGCATTTGATGGTTGCGAATTTTTAACTGATATTGTTTTTTCAGATAGAATTACTAGCATTGGAAATGATGCATTTGGTAACTGTAAATCTTTAAGCAGTCTCATTCTTCCTGATAGCGTAACTAGTGTTGGAGATTATGCATTTGATGGTTGCTCTTCTTTGCGTAGCGTTGTTATTCCAGATAGTGTTACTAGCATTGGAAAATTTGCCTTTAATTGGTGTAAATCTTTGGCAGAAGTTGTCATCCCTGACAGCGTTACCAGCATTGGGGATGGTACATTTAAATATTGCTCTGCTTTGCGTAGCATTGTTATTCCTGACAGTGTTACTAGCATTGGAAATGATGCGTTTTGGGGTTGCAATTCTTTGAGTAGCATTGTTATTCCTGATAGTGTAACTAGTATAGGGAATTGTGCATTTGGAGGTTGCTGTTCCTTGAGTAGCCTTGTTATTCCTGATAGTGTTACGAGTATTGGGGATAGGGCCTTTGAAAGTTGCCGTTCTTTGACAGACGTAGTTCTTCCTGATGGCATTACTAGCATTGGGGATGGGGCATTTTATTATTGCTCTGCTTTGCGTAGCGTTGTTATTCCTAATAGTGTAACTAGCATTGGGAATGGGGTGTTTTCTGATTGTTCTTCTTTGAGTAGCGTTGTTATCCCTGATGGTGTTACTAGCATAGGTGAAGGTGCATTTAAAGGTTGCCGTTCATTGCGTAGCGTTGTTATTCCAGACAGTGTTACGAGCATTGGGAATAGGGCATTTCATGAGTGTTATTTCCCAAACGATCTTAAACAGAAATTAATCTCCCGTTTTGGGAAAGGAATATTTGAGCAACTTTATGGAGGATTATATTATTACGGCGAATAAGAGATATCGGCAAAATTGATACAATCATAAATAGGAAGTCCTTCCATTCCCCTTCAGGACATCCTTCTTTGCCTTCTCCTTTTCCATATATAAAATAAGAGGTGAAGAGTGTTCTCCACCTCTATCCTCAAAGTTTGGCGATTTACAGATGTACACGACATAGAAATGGGTTTTCTTCTCATATATTTCCATCGAAATAGAAATAATAAGCGATGATTAATCAATTTTCTGCAGTTTCTTTTGCGGTTTTAATTTTAATGTGTACTTTTGCCATGTCGTATATTCATACGGCAAAATGAAATGAATTAATAAAAAGTATAAGCTATGCAGTATCCATTGATATCAGAATATGTAAAGGCAAGTCAAGATGCTAGTGATAATCTTGATATGTCCACCGAAGCAACAGACGAAGAGTTAAATGAGGCCATTACAGATGAATTTGGAGTGAAATATAGCAAAGATGGAAGAAAATTGCTTAAAGCTCCACAAGAACTTAATGGTACTTATCCAATAAGAAAAGGACTTAATGGTACTTATCCAATAAGAAAAGGACTTTATGGTACTTATTCCATAAAAGAGGGGACAAAGATTATTTGTGACATGGCATTTGATAGTTGCCGTTCTTTGAGTAGACTTGTTATTCCTGATAGTGTTACCAGCATTGGGGATAGTGCATTTCGGGGTTGCCGTTCTGTGTACAGTATTGTTATTCCTGACAGTGTAACTAGCATTGGAAATGAGGCATTTGATGGTTGCAGTTTTTTGCATAGCGTTGTTATTTCTGATTGCGTTACGAACATTGGGGATTATGCATTTAGGGGTTGCAAATCTTTGGCAGAAGTTGTCTTTCCAAATAGCGTTACAAATATTGGAAAATTTGCCTTTTCTATGTGTAAATCTTTGACAGAAATTGTTCTTCCAGATAGTGTAACTAGCATTGGGGATTGTGCATTTTGGGGTTGCCGTTCTTTGACTAGCCTTGTTATTTCTGAAAGTGTAGTGAACTTGAATGGTAATCCATTTTGCGGTTGGTCTGGTGAACTGAAATGTTTGTCACCTTACTTTATTTATGAGGATGAAGTCTTGTTCAATAAGGACAAAAGCAAAATTATTTCTTGCAGAGCTCAAGGTATAAGTTCATATATCATCCCTGACAGTGTTACCAGCATTGGTGATAGTGCATTTTTCTTTTGCTCTTCTTTGAAGAGTCTTGTCATTCCCGATGGTGTTACTAGCATAGGTAAAGATGCCTTTTCTATGTGTAAATCTTTGACAGAAATTGTTCTTCCTGATGGTGTAACTAGCATTGGCGATGGGGCATTTTGTCGTTGCGAATCTTTGAGTAGCGTGGTTATTCCAGAGGGTGTTACTAGCATAGGTAAAGGTGCCTTTTCTATGTGTAAACCTTTGACAGAAATTGTTCTTCCTGATAGTGTAACTAGCATTGGGGATAGTGCATTTAGTGATTGCTGGTCTTTGACTAGCCTTGTTATTCCAGAGGGTGTTACTAGCATAGGCGATGGGGCATTTAATGGTTGCTCTTCTTTGACTAGCCTTGTCATTCCTGATGGCGTAACTAGTATAGGGGATTGTGCATTTAATGGTTGTAAATCTTTGAATAGCCTTGTCATTCCTGATAGTGTTACCAGCATTGGGGATTATGCATTTAATGGTTGCACTTCTTTGACAGATATAGTTATTCCTGATAGTGTTACGAGCATTGGGAATAGGGCATTTTATGGTTGCACTTCTTTGACAGATATAGTTATTCCTGATAGTGTTACGAGCATTGGGAATAGGGCATTTTATGGTTGCACTTCTTTGAGTAGCGTTGTTATCCCTGATGGTGTTACTAGCATAGGTGAAGGTGCATTTTTATGGTGTAGTTCTCTGTCAGAGATAGTCATTCCTTCTAGTGTTACTAGCATAGGTGAATGTGCATTTGTGGGTTGTGATTCTCTGTCAGAGATAGTCATCCCTTCTAGTGTTACTAGCATAGGTGATAGTGCATTTGTGGGTTGTCGTTCTCTGTCAGAGATAGTCATTCCTTCTAGTGTTACTAGCATAGGTGATAGTGCATTTGAGGGTTGTCGTTCTCTGTCAGAGATAGTCATCCCTTCTAGTGTTACTAGCATAGGTGATAGTGCATTTTCTGGTTGTCATTCTTTGTCAGAGATAGTCATCCCTTCTAGTGTTACTAGTATTGGGGATAAGGCATTTCAATTTTGCAATTTCCCAAACGATCTTAAACAGGAATTAATCTCCCGATTCGGAGAAAAAATATTTGGGTAACCTTTTAGATTATTCCTTGATTATTACGGCGAATAAGAGATACCGGCAAATCGATACCATCATAAATAGGAATGTCCTTCCATACCCATCCAAGACTTCCTTCTTTGCCTTCTCCTTTTCCATATATAAAATAAGAGGTGGAGAACATTCTCCACCTCTATCCTCAAAGTTTGGCGATTTACAGATGTACACGACATAGAATAAGTTCTGTGAACGCCTGCGTTTACTTATCTGCAAAGGTACTTCTTTTCTGATGAAGATCCTAAGCCATTTCTTCATATTTCTCTAAAGTTTCCCTCATTTGCAATTCGATTTTCCAACTCTGGAAATAGCAATTGTATGCTTTTATCAAATTCCGTCATAAAGTTTGTTTTCCTCAAAAGAATACCATCGGAACCAAATAGGTATGCCATACGTATTACGGATATATTTCATGTATGCCATATCCTTTTCATCTGGTTTCTGTGGTCCGACAATGAACATTTTCTCTGCTCTATTTACGTTGGGGTAGTGGGCATATTCAAGAATCTGTCCTAGTGCTTCACGGATACACTTCTTGGCAGAATCTGTCTTAATCTCGAAGTAGTGCCATTCTCCAGTCTCCTTGAAGATACCTTTGATGTCAACTCTTTGTCCGTCTGCGTTAGTCAGGCTAGTCTCTACATATGGAAGGACATATTGGTCTTTTATGAGTTCTGCTACAGCATTTTGGATTTTTTTATGTAGTGGATCAACTAAGACTTCTCCCTTTTCAGTAGTCTTTATAAAACTATTGGTATTGAGAACCTTGATAGTTCCCTCATCATTATTCTCAAAGACAAAGTCTTGTTTTTTGTCCATGAGTATATAGCGATGACTAGGAATAGAATTGGCTGTCAATATTGGCTTGTTGGAATAATTAAGGTCTGCCTCAGAAAACTTGAACTTGACATTGAAGAGCCATTGAGGTTCAAAATCTCGTACTGTTCCTCCTACAAAGCGGATTTCCTCTTTCATGTCTTTTATCCAGCCTCTTTCCTTGTAATATTGATATACCTTTTGACTTTCTTCGGAAGAAACTCCTATAGCATGATGAAGACAGCCGATATATACCTTTTGTTTCAGAGGAGAAATGGCGAAAAGATGTATGTCATATTCTGCTCCTATATGTTTTCCGCTAGCTACGTTCAGTGGTTGCAGGAAACCATAGTGATATCCATCAGGGGCATAGATTCTGGAATCATCCAGGATCCACTCCTCATGTCCAAATCCGAGCTCTTTTTCATAGGAGCCATCTGATAGAGATTTACCCACACTTCCAGAAGGACGTTTCCAATCCTGGGTGTTCCAACAGATTCTTGCTATTTTTTCCATAAAATCTTAATGTTGCAGCTTTATGATACCAAGAGTGTTGTCTTCCTTCAACAACACTCTTGGTACGTTTTTATTACTCAAATTTACTTTCTACCATTTCAAGTTCAGTAATATACTTGAATGTTACATACATGAGCATGGCAGTTGCAACATGTATTCCCAGTTTAACCTCTTTGGCGTCAAGACTCTTTGCCTGATGGTTTTCATCATTGCGGAGTTTAACGATGAGATCTACGTATGTTGCAAACTTCTGGTCTGTAGCCTTCTCGCTGTATTTCAGCTTATTGAGCTTCATGCAGTAGATGGCATTGCTCAGTGCAGCATGTTCTGTATCGCCATTCTTGTCAGTTACTTCTTTATCATATATGAGATAATGCAACTTCTTCAAATATGACTCATAGCCTGTGACCAGAGTCTTGAGGTAGGTACGCTTCTCTGTCAAGGTAAGCGTATTTGGACAGCAATAGAGTTTGAACAGGGCATTGAGAACAGTTTCTCCAAGACCACTGTATTTTTCTATGCTGTCTGCCTTCAGTACTTTGATCATCCACTCGAAAGCTTCCTCCAAGGTTCTACCAATACCGGCAATGCCTGCAAAATCCTCTCGCAAAAGCGGAATGATTTTTCCTTGCAGATTCTCGATGGTATAAGCTTTGGCCTCTTGCTCACGGTAACGCTCATAGATGGCATGTCCCATCTGCTGCATCAGTGTCTTGTAGAACTCCTGATTCTCAAAGAGCTTGCGATAGGCATCTGTTTGGGTAGTGTAGCATTTTTGTGCTGCTTTTCCAAAGATGTCAGGGAAGATGCTTTCTACAAACTGATTCTCATCATTGCCAACAGCCTGCTTTTGTATTTTCTTGGTTGCTACTTTCTGGATATGGTCAAAGATGCCTTCTACCATAACTCTATCTGCCTCTGAGAACTCACCACGGAACATGATGTTGACCTTATCGATAATATTGTCAAGAAGGTCCTTATTATCATCTGGCATTACTGCAGATCCAGGATTCTCTCCCTTGAGAGGCTGTTTCTTGCCATCATCTAACCAAATGTTGATAGTCTCATTCGCTTTGATGGTATTGTTGACGAGTCTTACTTTCTTATCCAGGTCTATTTGCTCATGAGCTGTCTTTGGCAATACTCTATACAGATAATCTGCAAACAGATAAGTCTTATATAGGGCACGGTCAAATGTTCTTGCAATCTGGGTCATATAGGAATAGAAGCGCACAAAGTTCTTGATCTTGCTTCTTACCTCAAAGCGCTTTTCTTCTTCAAGCTCTCCGATTCTGTCTACGACCGGTTTAAGCATACTTGAAAGAATACCTAGTTGGTTTTTATTTTTCTTTGTCTCTGCAAATACCTCATAGAACTTTTCTTCGTCTTCCGTTGTCCAAAGATGGAACAGCTCAACGTCCTTGTGGAATTTATAGACATAGTTCACATCCACAGGCTTGATGAGTTCGGTTCCTTCATAGAATGGTTTGAATGATGTAGCGATTTCCTCAGCCGTGTTTGCAAAGTCGAACACAAAGGTATCTTTCTTAAGTCTGTTTGCTCTGTTTAAGCGTGACAGTGTTTGTACCGCCTTTACATTTTTCAGCTTCTTGTCCACAAACATGGTATGCAGAAGTGGCTCATCAAATCCGGTTTGGTATTTGTCTGCCACGATAAGCATGTTGTAGAACTCGCTAGAGAAATACAGAGGAAGCTTATCTTCTGAAATATTCTTTTCTCCACGCTTATTCAGCTGTGGTTCTGTATATTCTGTGCCTTTATAGTTAACCTTACCAGAGAATGCTACCATCGGATGCAGGCAGTTAATATTATTTTTCCTGCAATACTCCTTGATGGCAAAGAAATATCTGACAGCATGGGCACGGCTAGCCGTAACCACCATGGCTTTGGCCTTTCCTTCCATTTTGTTCATGGTAACTTCCAAGAACTTATTGACAATGATGGCTGTCTTTTTGTTGATGGTATCGCTATGGTTGTCATGGAATGCCTTCAAAGCTCTGGTGGCAGGGGTCTCCTCGTAATTAGGATTGTCCTCTGACTGGCGTGCAATCTCATAGGATGTCTGAAACGTCGTATAGTTTTTGAGAACATCCTTGATAAATCCTTCTTCTATAGCCTGGAGCATGGAGTAGTTATGGTATGCAACATATCTACTTTCGTCTTCTGTGCCCCTGATCCTTTCGTCCAAAATTCCGAATGTCTGCAAGGTCTTCGGCTTTGGAGTGGCAGTGAAGGCATAGAAGGAGAGGTTGTTATGTTGTCCCTGGCTCAATAAGTCAAGCATCAGTCTGTCCTTTTCGGCTTCGACCTCTTCCACTGTTTTGTCTTCCCATTCTGCCATTTCCTTGAGTGCTTCATCTGTATCAGCAAGAGCAGCCTTTAGTTTTTCTGCACTCTTTCCGCTCTGGCTAGAATGTGCTTCATCCACTACTACGGCATACTTATGTCCGGAGTTGGACACGATTTGCTCATAGATCTGTGGGAAGCGTTGAAGGGTAGTAATGACAATACCGGTATGCTCTGCATTGATGGCATCACGCAGCTTTTTGCTAGCATCATGGTCTTTTTCCGTGATGGTAGTGACTGTACCTTCTACATGTTCAAAGCCAAGAATGGTTTCCTGGAGTTGTCTGTTGAGTACTCGTCTGTCTGTGATGACGAAGACACCTTTGAAGATGTTGGCATTATCCTTATTGTGGAGGGATGCCAAACGATAAGTAAGCCAAGCAATGGAGTTTGACTTACCTGAACCTGCAGAATGCTGGATCAGATAGTTATGTCCAGAACCCTTTTCTTCAGTATCGTGAATCAGTTTCTCCACTACGTCCAGCTGATGGTAGCGTGGGAAGATAATCTTCTCGGTTGTTTTTGTGACTTCTTTCTCATGGCCATGCTTGTCAACGATGAGGGAGATGGTTTCCTCCTTTTGGCGCATGATGTAGCGTTGGAGAATAGCCAGGAGCATATCTCTACGGAGTACATTTTTCCATAGGTATGATGTCACATAATCTCCATCCTTTGCCTCTGGGTTTCCTGCACCACCTACATTTCCAGCACCGTTGCTTCCTTGATTGAATGGGATGAAGAATGTTTTATCTTTCTCCAAGTGTGTAGTTACTGCTGCCTCATAGAGGTCGCACCCGAAGTAGGCGAGGATACGGTTATCGTAATGGAACAATGGCTCTTTTGGCTCACGGTTCTTCATCCATTGCTCTTTGGAGTCATTGATATCCTGTCCAGTAAACTGATTTTTGAGTTCAATGGCGATGATTGGAATACCATTCAGCGAGAGCACCATGTCGATGGAGTTCTTGACGTCCTTGCTATACACGAACTGGCGAGTACATTCCAAGATATTTTGGTTGTACTTTTCAATGAGCTCTGGATTGAGGGATGATGTTGGTGCGAAATAGCATAAGTCCAGCTGGATACCAAAATCTTTGATACCTGAGCGGAGTGTATGTATGAGACCATAATCTGATATGTTTGATTGCAGGGTCTGGTACAGATGATCTTTTGCCTTTGTACCATACTTGCGCTCAAATTTTTCCCACTGCTTTGGTTGGGTAGTGCTGATGAAGCGGATAAGAGTATCAAGGTCCAAGGCTCTTACACGGTCGTAAGTAGCCTGGGTACCTTTAGTATATCCACCTTCTGTGAGCAGGTATCGTTCGATATCTGACTCAAATTGTTTTTCTTTTAAATCTTCTGGTGTCATATGTTATACTTTTTTCTTACCTGTTACGTATTCATATATGATGCTCTTCTTGTAGTCCTTCAGCTCTGTGATCTTTTCTTGCTTGAGGGCTATGAGAGAGTCGATTTGAGATGTCTTCTCATCGAGATAGGAGGCGATAGCCTGCTGCTCGGAGAGGGGAGGGCAAATCATAATAATTTGATCTAATTCCTCCTTGTTTATTTTGGGCATCTTAACTCGGTCCTGTACAACAACTGCTACTTGCTCATTAAAAACGGAAGATAGCATTTGTAATAAGAAAAACTGTAGATTTTCTTTTGTTTCGATAGGATACATGTCAGCACAGCACAGACCATCAAAAGGAGCTATAATCACTTTGTTAAGAGTAGGACGAATCTTGGAATAAACAATTTGCCCTTTATAGAACAAGTGATTGTCACTGATGACATTTGCATCTTTAACAGTTTGATATTTTATTATTTTCCCACTTCCTTTTTCAATGCAATCAGGAGCAACTTGAGGCATTTCTAGGTAATCTTCTGGGTGAACTAAATTTGCTTTTACTTTTGCTACGTTTTTAAATCTTGTCACATTCCAATACTTTGGAATAGCTCCAATCCACTCAACACCACTATCCTTCATAGGAACGTTTGGATCAAGACCCTTTGTGACAGCCTCTGTTATGACAGACTGTTTATATGCCTGTAGCTCGGAAATCATTTCCTCTTGGAGGGAAATCAAAGAATCTATCTCGCCACATTTCTTATCGAGGTAGGTGGCTATGGCTTGTTGCTCGGAGAGAGGGGGTTCCACAACAGAAATATTTTTCATTTCTGACCATCTTGTAGTCCATAAATCATCAACGATACCATGTCCCCATTTGTAATACTCATCTGCGAACATAGTTGTATGAAAGAGCCAATTATAAAAATTTGCATTCATTTTACCTTTTGGACACAACACTGTATTTATTAATGATACTGATCCGTCATAAGGTGATATACCGCAAGATCCTCTTCTATCAGAGCGGCTATTTATAGCAAAATCACCAACTCTGACAAGTTTACGGTTGTCACCATCATTTGTTTTGGCTGCTGTTTCCAACTGAGGTAATATTCCTTGCATAGTGACAGATAATGGGGAAAAATCTTTGTCGCTTACTTTCTCATTTCTTTGGGTATAGAAATTGCCAAGTTTCTTGATTTCCCATTCGCTTGGAATGTTGCCAATCCAAGCGATGCCACTGTCCTTATATGTATCATATGTTTTTGCCATAACTATCCCAAGATTTTGTTCATTAACTCATTCTCTTTTGATTCCAACTCTTTGAGGTGGGAGAAGATATCCTCGCTCTTGCGTGGGGCTACGTACTTGTAGAACTCACGTGTGAATGGGATTTCATAACCGATTTTGGTCTTCTTCTCGTCAATCCATGCGTCAGGAGCATATGGGAGAACATTTTTTTCCATGTATTCCTCGATGTCCTCTGTCCAAGGAACGATTTCTGTATCACGTTTCTTGGCATCTGGCTGTGGCTTGCCTTTCTTCAAGATTGGTTCACCTGTTTCTTCATCTACCAGAGGACGTTCGATGGTGAGCTTTGAGTATTTGAAGTATTCATTATCAAGTACCTTACTCTCAACCTTCAGTTCCTGGTTATCGCTTTCATAGCTCCAGTTGGTGAAGTCATGGTAAGCTTCCATGATGAGGTCTCTGCATGCCTCGGTGATTTCAACTCGCTTGTTACCCAGGCTCTTTCTTCTCTTTTCAAAGCACTGGCTAGCGTCGATGAGCTGCACCTTTCCCTGGCGCTCCTCGCTCTTCTGTTTGGTGATGAGCCAGATGTAGGTAGCGATACCGGTGTTGTAAAAGAGGTCATTAGGGAGCTGGATGATGGCTTCCAGCCAGTCATTTTCAAGCAGATAGCCACGGATTTCACTTTCTCCGCTGCCTGCGTCACCCTTGAAGAGGCTACTGCCGTTTTGGATGATGGCCATTCTTCCATACTGGTCATCCTGCTCCTCGCCATCTTTCAGTTTAGCAACACCATTGAGAAGGAAAAGCATTTGACCGTCACCAATGGCTGGGAGTCCTGGGGTAAAGCGGCCTGCTTCACCGAGATTATGTTCCTTTGTTACCTCCTCCTTGGAAGTTTTCCACTCAATACCGAATGGTGGATTGGAGATGATGTAATCAAACTTATAGCCTTTGAACTGGTCATCGCCCAAAGTGTCGCCCTGACGCATATTTTCTGCATTACCTCCCTTGATGAGGGTATCAGCCTTGGCGATGGCAAAAGTCTGGTTGTTCAACTCCTGTCCATAGCTGGTAATTTCTGCTTCTGGGTCTATTTTGAGGAAACGTTCTGTAAGGCAGCCGAGCATCTGGCTGGTACCCATGGCCATATCATAGATGGAGGCTGTGATACCTTCCTCTTCCAGTTTTTCCTCATCATCGCCTACTAGCAGTTCTGACATCAGATAGATGATGTCGCGGGCGGTAAAGTGGGCTCCGGCCTGTTCATCATAGCTCTCTGAGAACTTACGTACCAGTTCCTCGAAGATGTATCCCATATCCACACTTGTGATTTGGTCTGCACCCAGATATGCCTTAGGTGTACAGAACTCCTTGATAACAAGATACAATACACCATTATCTGCCATCTTCTCAATCTCTCGGTCGAAGTCCATACGGTGGATGATATCAATGACGTTGTCTGAGAAGTGGTTCAGGTATGACTCGAAGTTCACCTTGATATTCTCTGGGTCATTGAGGAGTTTCTGGAAATCGAAAGGAGAGAGATTATAGAACTTCTGTTCTGCTGCTGATTCCAGGAAGCCCTTCTTTACTACGATACCGTCTTTATCCAGTTCCTCATTTTTTTTGAGTACCTTTTTCTTGGTTGGGTATAGGGTATCTTCAAAGCGTTTGATGACACACATAGGAAGTATGACGTTGCCATACTCATGTGGTTTATACACGCCTACGAGCTTATCTGCAATTGCCCAGATAAGGTTGGCCTTTTCTTGAATATTGACCGCAGTCTGCTGTTGAATATCGTTATTACTCATATGATTCTTCTTCTTGTTTATTCTATTGCAAAAGTAACACTTTTTTGTGCATTCTATTTGCACAAATGTTTTTTTTAATGTTTATTATTACTTTGGACGAAATCAATGGCAACATTTGCTGCCAGTTTCTCTATCGTTTGCTTCTCTTCCATGTCGTTTGGCAGTTGATGGAGCCATGTGAGGACATTGAGAAGCTCGAAAATGGTTGATGCAACCAGGAATGGAGCCTTGCTAGATTTTACTTCCTCATCTATATGTTGTCTATGAGAACCTTCATTGGCTATGGTTACCAGTGAATATAGGTGACGTTGAATATGCACCGGTACTACACTTTGCAGCTTTGGTTGTCCAAGAAACTTGCTGCATTCAGCGAGATTTGTACCATTGAATTTGATAGCCAGGAGTCCATAGTCATACAGATTGCTCATAATCCAGTCAAGGACTTTTCTCACTTTGTTGAAAGTGTCTGCATTTGCAAACTCCCTATTCTCGTATATCTTGATGATGCTTAATACCTCATCTGCGATAGTTCCTTCCAGCCAGGAGAATATTTCAGGATATTTGTTCTTGATGATTCTGTTGGGCTGCTCGTTGATCGTTTGGATGATGTCATCGCAAAGTTTCTCGTCATCAACTTCCTTTTCATAGAATATAGGGAAGAAGGATTTGAACGTATTATCGCTAAGCAGGTCTGGCTGTCCTGTCGAAATAAAGTAGGGCAGTTCCTTGAATTCTTCCTTGATTCTCAGAACTGCATTCTGAAGACCAGCCACACTTGCTACTTCCTGCTCGCTTTCATTAAGCACTTTCGCATCCAATATGACAGCTTCCCAGAAGGTTGGGTTCTTGGCGTATGTGTCAAGTCCTTCTTTCTGGGTCTTGAATGGTGTAAGCTCCATGTTGTAATGAAGCTTACAGTACTTTTGGAAAGAGGTCATCTCTTCCCACTCATCGTCTATCCACAATATATGATAACTATTGCTCATTGTCATTTCTGTATATAGGTAAATAAATACGGACGGTTGACCAAATGGAATCCTGGTCTTTCTGTGTGAGGAGGTCGTAGTCTCCACCATAGTGTTCTACGATGCTTCTTACAATATAGCCGCCTTCTCCTGTTCCTGCAGTGATGCCACCTTTTTCGCCTCTAAGTCCATAGCGTATCTTGTCAAGGCCTTTAGGAAAAGGTGTCCCATCGTTGGTGAAATCGATTTGGAACATGTCTCTTTCCTCATCCACAGTGAGTTTGACCCAGATGGAATAGTCTTTTCTTTTTGAATCAGTGAATCCATGTTTGATGGCGTTACTGAATATGTTGTCACAGAGTCTCTGCAGGTCATCCTTTGCCATGAAGACATTGATGTCTTCTGCAAAGTCTGGAATTTCATTGAGACTCTGCTGCCAGCTTTTGTCCCCTGTCATTGTGTTGGAGAGAAGAGTATCTGGGATGGTAAACCCATAATTGGCAAGAGCCTGGAAGTCTGGTTCTATCTCAGAGTGGTAGTTATGGCCATCAGGGTAGTTCTCCACCAGGAACTTATCTATGTTGATGATCTCCGGTGTGCCAAACTGATCTTCTCTTGAAAAGATCTTGAGAATGGTGGTGAGAGAATCGATTGCTGTCTTCTGGTTGGCAATCTCTTCTTTCATTCCCTGCATGAAGTCTTCATTGCTCATGGAGTCCTTATGGTTGATGTAATACTCCAGATTCTTTCTTGCGCTTGACATTTGGCGAAGATGGGGCATCATGTCGTGCTTTCGTGAACGCACTTCATTGATATAGTCTGTCTTCATCTTGTCAATCACATCTAGAAGACCGGTTTCTTTTGCCTTGGCCATGACTTTCTGCTGGCATGCCTCTTTATACATAGTCTTCTGGGTGCTTATGTCAGGCAACGCCAGTTTATACTTCATGATTGTACTCTTTGAAATATGAGGTATAATACCTGTTCCGATCAATTTAGCCTTACTCAGCACCATGCAAAGATACTCGATGTCAATCTCCATCTCCATTCCTGGGATAATGGCGAGCACGTTTTTTGCCAGCCAAACAGGGGATTGCTCGGAAGCCTTGATAATGGATGGCTTGAGATTTCTCACCATGGACACAATGATTGCAGTTTGCTCTAGCTTTGCGCAACCTTTTACATTGTCACTATCGTTGAGAGCCTCTTGGGATATATAAGGCTTTGCCCAATCATTGTTCATATCTGTCACTTTCAGCATCTTGCCTTTGTCTGCTTCCGTACCTTTTGTGCAAGATGGAATCTGTACGATTTCCTCCAAGGCTACAGCTCTATATCCCTCTGGTACCTCCAACTCTTCGTACTGAAGGTATTGGATTAAGTCCCAGGTGTAGTCATATTCTCTGATATCATCATATGATATAGAGGCAGAAACCTTTGGCTGGTCAGTGTGATATGCAGCCATTATCTTCTCAATGTCAAGGTGTATGTTGCCGTCACTCTTATCGTACATTTTCGAAGCGTCAATGAACCTGATGGCATTTTCATGCTGAGGGTTCTTTCTCAGGATGACACAGGCTAGCGGTATGCTGGTATATGAGAGCATTCCTTTAGGCAAAAGGATAACCGCATCAATCATGTGCTTTTCCATAGCCCACATTCTGAATCTCTTTTGCTCGCCAGTTGCCCATTGTATGTTAGGTGCCATGAAATATACACCAGTACCATCATCTGATGTGGTCTCAAGAAAACGGTTAGCAGCTACCAGTTCTGCCAGTTCTCTCTTAGTGCCATTTGCGGCTGCATGTTCATCCTGCATCTGCATTTTCATTGCAAGTGGTGGGTAGGAGATAATGGCGTCATACTGCTTATTTGTCCATGACGTGTTAGAGTCATTCGTGAATTCGACAGAATCCAGCTTGTTAGCCAGTCCAAGTCTAATTTTACCCAGAAGCCATATCTCATGATTGATTTCTACAGCATCTATATGCTCGTAGTTCTCCATATCTGTGCCAAACTCCATCATTCCACCAAATGGAACAAATATGGATTTTTCTTTTGGAGAAATGAGAGACTCTATAAGTGCACAGATGTATCTTGGCGTATAGAATTCCTCTGCATATTTAATAGTCTGTTCGATACAGAAATCAAACCAATCCAGATATTCACCTTCTGTGTAGGATGTACTACAGAGCATCTGCATGGCCTGATTGATGAACTTGATGTTTATCTTTGAGATGGCTCTGATGAAAACACCCTCTGCTTCTTCATACAAATCATCGTCTCGATCTAGCAGTTCAAACAGAGGCTGATTATATTCAAAAGAATCAACCAGCTGGGCCTTTTGCTTTTTGATATATAGCAAAATGCCTACTAAAGTTGATATTTCAACTCCAGACAATCCTGTTGTTTTCAGGGTACCAATTACCTGATTCATTACAGACTTTGTCTCATTGCTCACTACAAGATTCTTTCTCATTTCAATCAAAAATTAAGTTACACATCAATTAACGAGTGCAAAGGTACTAAGGTGCTGTGCAGCCATTCTGCACAGATAAATATTTCTTGAGATTTTCTTCAATTTTACCCTTAATTGTGTCTCTCAGGCTTTGAGGAGAAAGAACTTCTACGTCTGGTATGAATGAGAATATCAGCTGGTTCAGCTCCTTGTTGGGCTTGACCTTGATGGTGATGGTTCTTTCTTCCAGATTAACTTCCTGTGATTGGTGGAGAGGTTTTGACACAATATAAGGAAAACGATTTTCCGAGAATCTAAGTACCACGGTTTCGATGTCCCCCTTCGGTACAGTTACTCCAATAACGTCGTCGAAATAGGTGTCGAAATCGATCTGAGTATTATTGCAGAACGGAACATCTACTTTCTTGAATGAAACGATTCTGTCTAATGCATAATTGCCAATTGTATCATATTCGGCGCTTTTTCCGAGCAGGAACCATCTGTTATTATATTGCTTCACGTAGTAGGGATGGCATATGGTCTCGAACTCATGACCTTTGAATGTGCGATAGTGAAGTTTGAGAGGTTGGTGGTTTACTGTGGCATCTATGATATCCGAAAGATGTTCCAATCCCTGGAGTTTATCATTTTGCTCAAAGGAAATGAGATTCTCCGCATTGGCCTTTACCCCAAAGCGGTATTCCAAATTGGAGATGACCTCTTCAAGCCATGCATTGGCTGGAGTTCCTCTATAACGTCCCAGCATTTGAATGGTTGAACGTAGATTATTCACCTCCTCGATGGACATATCATTATTATATATGGTGAAGTTAGGGTCTTCATATCTATAATAGTGTTCTTTGCCCACAGCCATGGGATAGGCCTTTATAGGTGCATCAAAGGTTACTCTATCACGCATATACTTAATGTCAGCACGTATTTGGCGAGTACTAACTTCGATACCTGTCAGGTCATAGAGGGCGTCATTTACCTTCTCTTTGAGATCCTCGAAAGTATATTTATGCTTAAAGTCACTGAAGCATCTGTCTAGTATTTGATATCTGAGTTGGGCATTCTTATTTGTTGGCATGATTGTCAGCTATTATCGTTACTATTATGAAGGTATGTTGCCTTCGTCAAGTCAGAAGAACCTTGTCTTTATTGACTGCTACAAAGTTAATCAAAAAAACACAGAATGGTTATTATCTCTTGAGAAATTAAGAGTTTTTATACTTCTGTGCAGTATTTGAGCACAGATCTTTTCTATTATGATTTTGCCTAGCTCTTTCATGTATAAAAATAGTGCCCAGCTTAAGGCTGGACACCATTTTCTTACTTTTCTTTCGCCGCTATGGTATATAATATACCACCGCTTCTGATTACTTTATTATGTAATGCAAGGCTCTGCCCCAAATTATTCTTGATCTCGCTATAGGTGATGCCTGGATTGATGCTTCGATCCAAGTCCCATCCGTATGCAATACCTCCATCAGGTCTTATGCTGACATCGTACTTTTCTGATTGAATGGTGAGTGAACGGTAATGCGGGAGAAGCTCGTATTTGATTTCTACCGGTGTGTTCGCAATCTCACTCATACACTTCTGGAGGAATTGGTCACAATCATTTCTCTTCTTGAAATTCTTTTCCAGAGTGAATGTGTCATCATTATCACTGTCATAATAGGTTGGAACATAACCTGCATTCTCTTTACTGGAACGCATGATGGTTAGTCTATCAACATTCAGTCCATATCTGATTTTAATCTGCTTGACCAGATTAGCCAGCAAGATACAGCCTAAAGGAGAGTTTAGATATCTATCCGAATAGTTCATGCGAACATGCTGCATACTAGATAAATATTTGCCAATGTTCTCCCATTGAGTTGAGTTGTTGTCAACAATGCCGTCTAGTAGGGCGTTTGAATCCAGATCTTTCGTAATATACTCTTCAAACATTTGGCTATTTGAAGTTGTCAACTCATGGATGATAGCTTCCTTATCTATCTTTTCAACAGAAAATTTCGGATATTCTGCTGATGAGATGAAGATATCGGCAGCTTGTCCCCAGCTATCATTGAAATCATTACATACCTCATTGCTGAAATAGATTTTGTGCTCTCCGCTTTTGAAGCTCATCATGATGAGTGGATAGACATCCTTTTGATCTTTCATGACGTAGATATCCTCCTTGTAGAGCATATTGAGAGCAGAAGTAAGCTGGTCGGCAGGAAGTTGTTTGAAATTTATCTTCTTGTCGAGTATATAATTTATCTTTATACCATTTAATGACAGCTCCTTTATGTTATGTGCAAATGGGAAAGTATCAGCTTCCCAATTCTCTACTTTGCCAGATATGAATATGTACAGAGACTCCAGCATATTGCTTCTCATAAGATGGTAGAGTTCTGTAGTTAAATCAGAAGTTACCTTCTTTGCATCAGGACATATCTTCTTGATGTTGTCATCTACTTCTCTGCTTTCTACTTCCATGGTGAGCCACGAAAGGGCAGCATGACGGTCCAGGTAGTTGAGATACCATTGGGTATTTCTATCAATCAAGCAATTAGTACAAGCTTTATCGCAGTTACAACCTTTCAGCGCATCGTATGCAGCCTTGAAAACTTCATCTTTATAATCAAAGAGCAGCGGAGAATAGCCGGAGCCGCCAAGAGCTGTATCATAGATGAAGATTGAATTATAGCTCTCATTATAGCCAAAGTCTATTTCTCCATCATTGATGCCAAGTATCTCTGTGAGTTTTCTGCTAAGGATTGCTCCCAGGGAATAGAGTGTATTGGGGTCTATGATAGGGTTGGAGTTGGCATCATAGAACTTAATCTCTACCAGGTCTGTTTGATAGCGTCCAACAAGAAGGACATTTCTTCTGATATTTGCTCCGTCATTTTCTGTACCTTGGCACTCTTTACCTGCCAGGAGATGCTTATGAAGAGCTAATGGATGCTTGTCATCTGATGCTCCAGCAAATCCGTCTTCTACCTTCATTCTACCACAATATGGGCACAAGGCATATCCATATCCCTTTCCTTTGTTGTAGAACAGAATCTCAGAACCATTTGCTCCACTTCTCATCTTGAACTTAATGTCGTGTTCGTTTTCCGACCATGGTTCCATTTTCAGGAGTACAGGTTGAATGAGATTCATGGAATTGTCATTTTTAAGAACGCGAGTAGGCTTTGAATCCCAGCCCACAGTGAATCCTGCCGGTTCAACAATTTCCGTGAAGTGGTTTGTTCCGATGGTCATATTTGAGAGTCCGTGCATCGTTCCCAGCTGGTGGCATGAAGGACATTCATCCAAAGGCTTGCCATATACGATGGTCGTATAGTGGCAATGGTCGCAATATTGAATGACATTCTTCTTCGTGCTGTCAAAGCGAGATTTTAGAGTGATGCCGCTAGGTTCATAACACCATTCATTGATGATGACTTTATTGCCGGGAGCATATGCTGAGACGGCGTGGCTCATGTGTAATGTTGGCATCTTAGCTCCTGTTTTGCCAGCTCTGTCCAGATCTGAGGTGAATTCTACCAGTCCTGTTGGAATACCTGCTGATGGCAGGAAGTTGTTCTCAGCCAGCCATGGCATAAGAGAAGAATTGATAAAGTTATTTTTACTGTTTGTCACAGCATATCGTTGACGGGCTGGTGCTCCTTCTGTATCCTCGATAATCTTATCATAGATTTCTACTCTTTCTCCATACTCTTTTTTAAGTTTCAGAATCTTTGCCTTACACTTTTGAGTTGAGCTCTCCAAATCTTGAACGGCCAGGATGCTTCCTTTGACTAGTTCTGCATATTTGGGCAATAAGGCCTGGTAATGGCTCTGGTGATTAAGTATGTCATCGAGGAAATCACAGAAGAGGTCGCATGATGAAACATCTCCACCGAAGAAGTTTTCGATGGTAGCTTTCACTCTGATACCTCCTCTGGAAGCAACATATGTAGAGAAAAGATAGCTGTTGACCTGACGCTGGATGATTTGCACGCTTTCCAGTCTTACCTGTGCCATTTGTGTTATGTGGGCCATTGACCAACCTGGATTATTCCAGGCTGACATACCTATCGGATTAGGGGCACAGAAGGTTAAGGCCAACGCTTTTGTTTCCATACGTCGTCCTGCTCGTCCTGCTCTTTGGAGATAATTTGCAGGTTTTGGTGGTACATCATTCATTACAACCTCAGAGATGCCTTTCAAATCCACACCCATTTCCATGGTTGTTGAACAGGAGAGGATATTGAGGTAGCCTTTATTAAACTGCTCCTCGTATTTGTCCAGTACCTGTCTCTGTTGCTGACCGGAATGTTCACCTGCAATGAAGATTGGTTGCATATGCAGTATGTTTATTATAAGGTTGTTGAGCAATCCTCTATTCTTGATCTCTTGGAGGTTTTTATTAACCCAATCTGTTATATCCTGGTCACTTACGTTCTTTATCCCATCGCCTGTCTTCTTTTGGCGCTTAGGATATGGGAACATTGGAAAATGCAACTCAGAAGATTCCTCTATCTTAAATCGGTCAAAGTTTGATTTTGATATGTATCCGCTTATTCTTGGGCTGAAGCCTCTGAATAAGGTGTCAACAAACACATTGTCAACAGGGCATACGTATGCCTTGTCCATGAGCTGTATTCTCACTTTGTCCTTGTCTAATAAGTCCAGAATGTATCCATGTTTCTCCCTGTCAACTTCTTCCAACACATTTTGGGTGAGGTATTTCCACGCTTCTTGTAAGATGCTATTTATCAGATCTATATTTTCCTGGTTAAGCTCTTTTGTGGAGTTGATGTTCAAGGCAGCACACAAAAGAAGAACAATCCTGTTCTGGCTTTCTTTTACTTTCCCCTTTTCGGACAGAGTTACTGTTTGCCATTTGCTTACCTTTCTATTCCCATAGTGGGCATCAGAACTTGATGGATAAATTGGAGAGCTGAAATCCGTTTGCGTTAAGAAAAATTTATAGCTTTCCGAAAGGGCATAGTGACGGTTGCCTCTGATGTAATAATCAAGGCATATTTTGAGAAAGTCCTGCCAATCTGAGTTTGTAAAGCTTCTGGCGGCCAGTTTTGTAGGAACTTTGGCTCCTTTTAATGTAGGGTATACAACTTTGACCAATCCCAGGGTCTCCAAGGAATTGGAATGCTTTGGTATCCATCCAAACTGGTCAACATAGAGGGCACGAAGGTAGTTGGTAGGTTTGAAATCAATACCATTAACCCCTCTGCTTCTTGCCTCTCCAAGATGTTTGAACATCTTCTTGAGCTCTATGTTTTTCTCTAGTGACTTTTCAATACTCTCCCATGCGACAGGAGTAGGGGATGGGTCCTTGCTGTTACCCATTCTCTTGTCTTCCAGATTCTTGAATAAAGGCATTAATGGAGCTGGAATCATAGGCATTGTCTTGAATGCCTGATATTGCGCTTCTTCTTCTTTACTTAATCCTCCGCCAGGATTGTAATCCTGAAGTCTGACTTCGCAAAGGTTGTGATATATTGCCGTACGAATCCAGTTACGTTCCACATCTTGATTGAGAGTCATTGCTGATTTTGCCGTGTTTTGGCGGCTATCAGTAAATGTAATGAACTTTCTTCCTTCGTATATCAACTCCAAGTCATTCTGATCTGCAGCAGGTTCTGCATTGTCTAGCAATATTGGTGCTAAAATACGGCCCATGAATGTTGCACTGGCACGGAAATATTGGATTTTTCCAAAGTCAATGCTTCCTCCACAGTGTGGGCATACGTTTTTACCATATTGATCCCAGCACTCCTTATAACCGTTGCCATCATCGTTTTTAATTGCATTAATTCTAGAAACATCTGTACTTATTGTAAAGACGTTTTCTTGCACATTGTTTCTTGGGCATTTATTTGGCTCCTTTGCCAATATGAATGGTGAATAGGGACTGTTGCTCTTTTCAGATTTAGCATCCTCATGGGTATCTTCTTCATCTGAAACGTAATCAAATATATCACTATTGAGTTTTGTAGTATTCACTCTCATGCGGAATGCTTCATTCTTATCATTACTTTGTTCTCCAACAAGCAGTGTACCTCCACAATGCGGACATGTCGCTATTTCCAAAAGAGGCTTTTGGCAAGATGGACAGGTGGTGTTCTGATAGGTGGTCAGTGATCCGAAGTTGATGCTGTTACCTTTATGGGTTTTGCAATCCGGATTGGTGCAGACATAGATGCCTCTAATGGATCGAATGAAGAAGTGGATACGTGAGGGCAATAGGGCACCAGCTGAACCATCTTGATTCAGTCCCTTTATTTTTTCTCCAAGCTTGTTTACGAGTCTCAGGCTTTCTTCCCTTGATAGTTTCTTGTTGAAGACATGAGATATGGCACTAAGAGACAAAGATGGTTCTTTATTTATCTTTTTTCTTAGGCCTTCAATATCTCCTACTGTTGCCTTTCCTGAGAATTCTTTGTTTATTTCACCTAATAAATCTGCACATGCAGAGTTGTTTAAATCGGGTATAATTCGTTTGCCATCAATAATTTCTATATCAGATGCTGCCTTGCCAGTGATGTCTGATACGAACTGTTTCAGCTCTTTTGCAGTCTTAGGATCTTTTGGGTCACCAATTGTTGCAGAAGTCAGGGCAAAGTTTACCTGTTCAATGGTGACTCCAAAAGCATCCAAGATTCTTCTTATCTGGAGAGAAAGCTCTGCAGCAGAAGATCCTGTGTAGGTGTGGGCTTCATCCAGTAATATCCATCTCAGTTTACCTTGTGATTTCTTAAGAATACATTGGTCTTCCGGTCTTACCAACATATAGTTAAGCATTGTTGGATTGGTGAAGAGAATCTGAGGCGGTGTCTCCCTGATCTGTCTTCGAGACAAGAGTTGGGGATGAGCTTGTAATGCCTTGTTTGTTGGTATGTCCTCAGGGGTGTCACCATTGTATATGGCATAGGTGACCTTTGGAGAAAGTGCTGAGCACCAGGCATGTACTCTTCGTTGCTGGTTTTTCATCAGGGCATTGAGAGGGTAGATGAAGATGGCTTGCACCCCTTCGTTTACCACTGTACTCTTCTGACGATACAGATCCTGTATGACAGGAATCATGAAGCATTCAGTCTTTCCTGAACCCGTTCCAGAAGTTACTACAATGGTCTTCTTGTCATTGAGCAATGTCTTCCAACTGTTAGTTTGATGGGTATATGGAGCTCTATCCAGAGGAAAGCGATATTCTTCATCTTCTATGCTTCCTATGGCTCTAACAAATTTTTCGTCTAGAACATGCTGTTTGGTTGCATGTTCAAGAAACGTCATGGAAGAGCTTTTCCATGGAAAAATTGTCTGAAAAACAGGAGGGGCAATGAGAGGCTCCTTCTGTGTCAGGAGTTCTCTCAGATAGTTTTGCTCTTCCTTATGACCAGGAACCCATGTAGAAACCAAAGAATCTACGAGTGCCTTGTTTGCGTCTGTGTAGAATTTAGCGTAATCCATTATATTTCTTGTTTAATATCTTTAATGCTTTTGTAAATATATACGAATACATCGTGGTGAAGTATGTCCTATAGAAATTGATGATTCTTCTAAGTCGGATATTTTCTTCACTTATATCAGTCCAGATGTCCTTTCCTTCCCCATATGCATACTCTGCTGCAATGATAGGAGATTTTAGAAAGGTGAATTGGTATCCAGTTATGCCTTGACAGGCATTCGGGACAAAATAATTCGCTTCCGGTTTTATGGTTATATACGGCAAGTCTGCATTGTTGTCATTCTTTCCCAAAATCCTGGAGCGTAAATCCAATATTTCTCTTTTTGAGAATAAATCCTCAGTTTCATTTAATTCTCCTGAAATGAACTTCTTGACATCCTCAGTATATTCTGAGTCTAATGTTGCTTTTAGCATTTCTTCCAAGTAGGTCATGAAAAGAGGCATGAGAGTCATTGCTATATTTGTGTCAATGGTATTATACATTTCGAAGATACTGTCGATTGCCCTTTGCCAGTCTTCTTGTTTAATCCAATGAATTCCTATAGCATATTCATGTTCCAGTCTGCTAACTTCAGAGGTGAAAATCTGATTCTTCCCGGCAAGAAACATTGCTAGAATGAATCTTGTAAGAAAGCTAGGATCCTCTGCAATGGTACTGATGCATTCAAATACCTTGAACGGAAGATGGTATTCTGCTGCTATCTCAAAATACCTGGTGGCACTTTTCCAATGAGGTCCATCATCAAGTCTCTCAGATTCCAGGAATCTTTTCCATCTTACTGAAGTGGACTCCATATTCTCTTCTTCTGCGTCTTGATGTACATCTTCTTCCAGATGAATGACTTTTGGAATCATCTGCTTTTCTTCATATTTATCAGAGAAAATGGCATAAGTATTCGAGTCATAGTTAGACAAACTACTACTGATGTTTCCATTCGTGCAATAGCCTAAATCTATTATCTCAATGCTAGAGTCTGGGATGTTTATACCCATAGGAAGCGCCATGACTTTCCCTTTGTATTCTTCTTCTGAATGTGTAGCATCAATATTGAATACTCTAATTTGTTTTTTATATTCCAATTCGTCATATGACGTACCATATATGTATCGTTTTATTTTGATGGCAATACCCTCCAAAGAGAAAAGAATATGACTGTTGATATCATCATATTCATCTACATAGAGGTCATAGATTCTTCTGATGGACTCTTCGAAGTTACTTAACGGTATGATACCTTCCGGAAATTTTCCGGTGATACAGACTTCTGATTCTATGCCTTTTGAATCAATATAGCTGATTCGATACTTGTTCTCTCTATTTCCATGAGTGATAATGCGATAGCTGGTGAGATCATTTACAGATATAATCTCTCCTTGTTTGACGTGATGGTTCTGTGAATCAAGAATTGATAGTCCTATGAATGGAGCAGGAATTTCTATTTTCAAAGATGGCATGCCAGCTATCAGGATTCTAAATCCTATTGTTGGACATATCTTTCCGCTTTCATTACGCTCAATATGCCATCTGTTTTCAGATATAGAGTGTACTGAAAGGTTCTCGTTTTTCTCCATCACAACTTTTCCTCTGCTATTGTGACATGATATCGTTGCAGAGGTTATGGTTTCATTTGAAGATTCAAAAGTCAAGTTACCGATGGAATAGAATGACTCAATCAAAGTATGATTGTCCGGCAGGTCAATCTTGATTTCAATCCATCCAAATGGCAATATATGGTTTCTTGAAATTTTATGCCATATCTTTTCGGTTCTCAATCTGTAGTATGCGCAATATTGTTTTGATTCGACAGGTTGCCCACTTTCATTCCAAACAGAAATGTAGGGACATCTGTTTAACAGCTTATAGTTACTGCTTTCTAACCATCCAATGAAGATACCACCAAATTCTACAGAATACTTTGTAAATGTGTTGGTGAAAGTCATACGATCAGATGTTGCAGAATTTACCAGCTCCAAAAATTCTGAGAATTCATAGCAAACCACCTCAGTATGATCATACAGTTCAAATATTTTAGCATTCTCTATATCAACAGCTTCCCAGTCTTTGGTGACTAAAATAACGTTACTCTCAGCTTTTCTTCCTCTTTGCTGGATGTATATGTTGTTCGTCTTTTGGAACTGTTGAGGGGTAGAGAACTCTGGTGGATAGCAATTCAGCGCATTGATAAAAAGACATTCTCCTTCATTGGAGATAAGCTTCAATTCAATATATGATTCTCCCTTCCATGAAAATTTTCTTTTTTCAAAGTTCATACAGTGGTAGATTCCGTTCTGGATACCACTTTCACTTTCCTCAAGCTTGCTACGTTTATATGTTGCAACGTATTGTTGATTAACAAATAAGTCGAATGAGAAAGTTTCTTCACAATTCAGTCCGGCTATGGTTCTACTGCTAATGTTGATAGAATGATTCAGACAATAATGTAATTCCACCATATCGTTCTTAAATTGTACTTCCCAGTTGAAAGACAGAGGCTTACGGCTATGTCCCGTTTTTGCTTCTGATGCAGTTCGCTTCAAAGAGCTTGTCAGTTCATGAAGTTCCCCGTCTTTGTTGGAATCGTATGGTAAAAGATCTTCACGGTCTTCTACTATAGCATGTGCAATTTGGGTGGAAATTTCGTATATGCTATCATTTTTGAATGATTTCGGTAAGTAGGAAACACAGCTCATAGATGCTATATTTGCAGTATTCAAGTCTATATTGAGACTGCTGTATTCTTCCACTAGATGGCGTAAGAATTCTTTGTATCCACTAAAATTGGTCTTATTATTTACGACATAGCCTATAGGCAGACCTCCTTGCATCAAAAGAGATCTGAAATAATGATATCTATTGTCATGGATGAAGTGAAATCCCCATCTCTTATAAGCCAGTCTTGCCGATTTATATAAGTCGTCACTGAAGCTTTTTGGAATATTAATGCTTTCAGCGATAGCTTCCCTTGAAGGAGAACCGCCATCGTAGATTTTTTGCCACCATATGGCATAATACAATGCAGCTTCTTCTCCCACAGCATAGAGATCTCGCTTGAGATAGGCACGATAGAGACTTCTTGCTAGTTCTTCCTGTTCTTCGGGCGTGATATTCATTTTCCATATTGGGTTCAGAGGTCTAGAAAGGCCTCTGGTCTTTAGAATGTTATCGAAGACAGGATGTTTGCCGGCATCATATGTATATGTTATACTGGCAGTCTCTTTTGCTAGATTTTCATCATCATTCTCAGAGTTTAATTCCTCTTCATAATCAGTTATTGTGCCCTCTTTCTCTACAATTTGGTCTTTATCTTCTAGGGTTTCTGATTCGATTCCCTCAAACACATTTTTTTCTGATTCTTCATTAGAGCCTGATTCCTCTGTTTTTACAGCATTCTCAAGAGCAACTAGCTGTTCATATTCGAGAGACTGCATGTCTTCTTGTATGCTAGTCTCTTTCCCTTCTTTAATTTCAATGTATTGCATTGGGGTGGCTTCCTCTGTTATATAAGAAATAGAATTTTCTTCCTCAATGTTATCTGTCGCCTCATTGATTTCTGCGTCCAAAGGTTCATCTTGGAGTTCAAACTCTTCAGTTTTGTTTTTGCTTGTTTCTTCACTAGTTGTTGATTCAACCTTTGTAATATTGTTTACAGGCAATACAGGCAGACTATCTTCCATAGCCTGCTTCTTTTCTTCTTTGATTTTTTCCTGCAGCTTTTCTTGAGCTTGTCCTTCTGTCAAATTCTCTTCTGCAGCTTCTTTTCTTTCTAGTTTTGATGCATCGATGGTATCATTATAATAAAGATCTATCTGTAGATTACTTTTTTTTATGAACAGTTCTATTAGTTCATCTTTTGATTCTTGAGAAAAAAATACGATGTTTCTAAAAGCTTGAAAATTTCTCAAATTATCTGTTGCTCTTAGTATTGCACCAATCGTATAGGTTTTTGCACACTTTAGAGCTTCAAATGTTTCGTCTGATATTAAATTGTGGTCATACAGCTCAATAATAGATGTTGAGTGGTAGATATATATAGGAGTTGATATTTTGTTCTTATTGGATGCTTTAGCGGTCTTCTTTTCCGTTGTCTTAGCTTCTGAATTTTCAGATTTGGTTGTAACGTTGTCAATTTTCTTGTTGCAGAGTTCTACTTTTAGCCAATTTCTGCATTTTACGATGTTACATAATTCTTCCTTAATAGTCTCTATATGTAAAGAATTGAAATCATTGAAGTATGTTAAATTCTTTGTTTTGTAAAGGATAGCTTCTATTGTAGATAATTCTTTTTGCTTTAATACCTCCAATGTGCATCTTGAAATTAAATTCTGTTCGAATAGTTCGTCAACAGAAGTTGTCAAGTATACGTATATGTTGTTGGCCACCATTTTTGAATTAATGGAGGCTTCTTTACTTTCTGTTATATTTTCCGATTTTCTTTGTGGTTGATGTTTAGAAAATTTGTAGTCTTTTATTTTGTATAACACCATAAGAATGGCATTAAAATCCCTTTCCCCAAATTTGTGCTTTAGATATGTTAAGTGCCCCACCATGTTATTTAAAAAAGCATGTACGTCATTTATCGTATAGATACTTTCTTTTTTTAACAGAGAAAATTCGCTTTCCGTAATTACATTGTTTTGATAATATAATGCTAAATCTACGTTTCCTTCACTACCCAGTTGGGTATGGCAGTCCAGCGCACTAGTGTAGCTGTTCTTTGGGCTAGTTGTGATATGACAGTTATCTTCTTTTTCATTTCTTTCAGCTTTTGTGAAATTTAGAATGCCTTTCATTGCAGATAACATTTCTTCATATCTCTCTGCCCCAAGTCTTGTTTTCAGATATTCTTTAAAGGTGTTGCTTGCCGATTGAAAAAACAAAATAGCTTCAAAAGTAACAAGCCCAGCTTCTTTGAATATAGACAATTCTTCTTTTGTGATGAACTTGATTTTGCACATTTCATCTACTGTCATGTCTTGGACTGACAGCGGCTTATTTTTTGCAATGAAATTGGCATCAAAAACCTCTTGGTATTGATTTCTTTTGTGTACGACTGAGGAAAGTATATTTTGTATTTGTAGATAATTCCTATGAGTCATTCCTTGAATTGTCAATAATTCCTCAATATTATGAGTGTCACCTATGAAGCCTAATAATTTTCCTACGGTAACTAACCTTTTTGAAATTAGGATATTATATGTTTCTAAGCTGATCATGTTGTCATAGAACAACTCTTTGATGGATGTCTCTTCAGTTATTATCATATCTCTATTATTTTTCTGCAAATTTAATAAAAAGATAATTAACTGACGTGTTTTTTATGAAATATTTTTCAGTTTTATGCTATATAACATGATTTTTTCTCTTCTGTGCAGATAGGCTGCACAATATCGATGCTTTTGATGTTTTTATGCATTTCCATATTACCATTACATTCTACTTTCATAGATGATGATTTTGTGATGTTATGACTTATACGGACTATACCTAGTAAAGTAATACAAGCGTGTGGATACACCGTATGTTTAGTGCTGCAGTATTACATATTAGAAGAAACTAAATGTTATGACTGGATTTTCATTTTACCATATAATCTTCGGTGTCTGTAAACATATATTTTTTTCTAAAAATCGTGTTACAAAACTGAGCCCATTTTAAAAAGTAGTTCCGAGTTCATGATCAAGCAAAGCATCAATTGACCATAAGATGTTAACTTTAAATGGTTTAATTTGAAATACTTTTCAAAATGGACTCCGTAAATCATTTGTCGCTGCTCTCTCTTCAATTTTACCTTATCCTTGTGGCTTACCTTTTAATCCTGTTTCCCTGGCAACCACTTTTGTATTTAGTCACATTCTAACCTAGTAAGGTAATTGCATCGAAATATTTACCTAAGTCATATTTTTTGTTGATGCAAATGTATGGAACCTCTTCTTTTTCGAATGTTACGATTCGATCTAGTGTATAATATCCCAATTGATTGTACTGCTTTGTCCATGCCAGCAAGAACCACCTATTATTATGTAGCTTTATATAGTAGGGATGGCATGTTACCTCAAACTCGCGTTGGTTGAATGTGCGATAGTAAATCTTGAGAGGCTGCTTGTTGATGATGGCATCTACAAGATTTGGAAGATGTTCCAATCCTTTAAGGCTGTACGTTTCTTCTGCGCCTGGAATCTTTCCGGTTATTCCTAATCTTTCTTCGAGATTCTGGATGATTTCATGCAGAAAAGTTAGTTCGGATGAATCTTTATATTCCTCATACGTCTTTACGGATATATATAAGGGTCTTAAAGTTGAACATATTTTCTTTAACTCTTCAAAGGAGAGTTTATTATAAAACATACGGTAGCATGGATCTTCGTATCCGTAATAGCATTTTTCTCCATCTTCCATAGGATAAGATATAATTTGTGTATCAAAAGCGATGTAGTTTTGTATTGCATTGATATCGTCATCCACCAGGTTGGGTAGAATCGAGAAAGATGAATCACCGAAAAGAGCTTCGGCCATTCTTTCTGTAAGTTCTTCGTATGTATATTTATGTTCCTTATCGGATAAGCACCAATCTAAGATAAGGAATCTCAATTGGGTGATTTTATCAAATTTCATAATCTCTATTTATAAATTCTACTTTAGTATTCATGAGTCTTGTGCCAATTTCTTGGAAGGTCTTGATGATTGTATCACGCTGTTTTTCGCGTGGAACCTTCAAACGATTGGCATAATGTGAAAGCAGACCTTTGTTGATGTGCGTTGCCTTACTTAGAGTTGCCAGTGGAACATATGTATTATATGCCTTAAGGAGGGAAGCTACATCTGCAAATTGATACGTAAAATCATACTCTTGATTTTTATACCACTCAGGATACCTGTTGTCTGTTTTCAGGAATTCCGGTTCTAAGATTTCAATACATCCTTCTGCTAACTGGATGAATTGATTGAAATCTGATGATTCGATTTTCTCCACGACATCAAGGCCAAATTCTTGGTATACGTAGCCTTCGAATTGTGAATTTTCCCATTTTATATATATAATGTAATGTCTCATGTTTCTTTTTTGGTGCAAAGGTATTCAACTAAGTACTTATAACCAAATTAATAGAGTTAAAGTATTCAAACGAATACCATATTAGTGTAAATATGATGTGATTTTATTCTATTTCTTAACAAAGGTTAAAGTTTTTGCGCGTTTGTCAAGGATTCTCCTCGCGTGCGCGCGTGCGCGACTTTCTTTGTAATTGCGTTTTTGGGGGAGGCCGTCCGAAAACTTAATTAGGGAAGCAAACAATTGAATTGGGCATTTTTCTTTTGCTCTTTATAGTTAATTAACCTCGTATCTTCTTG
>ERZ791833.140-NODE-140-length-42273-cov-2.9062_pt1 | contig 42273 bp, 30 predicted proteins | sample MGYA00510294_ERZ791833 | MGnify/ENA primary metagenome ERZ791833 (study PRJEB30046, sample SAMN00715270) | human gut metagenome | study: EMG produced TPA metagenomics assembly of the A metagenome-wide association study of gut microbiota in type 2...
AACAAAACAAATGGGATTTCTGGCAGGAACTGCCACTGAAAAAAGATATGTTTACCATAGCATATCCCCACCTTCCTGGCAAGGAAAACTTTACGTATACTGCATAATATGTAATTGCAAAACGTATTCTACCTGTGACCATCATAAAAAAGACACACAATGCGATACTCTCTCACATTGTGTGTCTTTTCTTAAATCCCCATACTAATCAAGCAAAAACAAATTCTGGGATTCCATTTTCACAGTAGTTTTTCCCACCCTTGGTGTTCCATCCGGATTTTTGGACTTATTGTTATAAATTTCAAAAACAATATCCCCTTCCTTCTTTTTGTTTTCCCCTGTCGTATCATAAATAAAGTAATACTCACTCATATTTTTCAGGTTTTCAAACACATATTTTTTAGGATTCTCCTTTGTTGCTTTTCCCTCAATCACCGTTCCGTCTTTTTTATAAATTTTATCTACATAAGTTCCATCCTTGTATTGGATCGAACAGGTCAGCTTCGTTCTGACGGTATTCAGTTCGACCGGGCTGAAGCGGATTTTTTCCTTAGTACCGTCAAGGTTATTTCCATATTCTTTCATCCAGTTCATCTTATACACAAGATTTGGATCACTTCCATTTCCGGACTCCTCTTTTAAAAGCTCCGCCTCTTCATTCAGGATCTCGACCATTGGCGGCTCATATGTGGTACGGTATGCGGCAATCATCGTATTAATGAAAAGCTTTGCCTCCATATCTCCATTTACCGTAGAATGACCTACTCCGGAATAAAAAACATTTCCCTTACTGTAAATATAATAATTATTGGCGGCATCATTCGGGGAAGCCCCATAGGTGGCACCGGTTCCATCTCCGTTTGAAGCCGTACCCGCCCATGCACACGGATCTCCGTTCTCATTATCCGAAAGACAGTACCAGACCGTAACTTCCGGATCTTCCATGTCCAGCTGATACCACTGCCCATGCGTTGATGCAATTTTAAGTGTTTCGTCAATTTTAAACGGATATTCCGTAATCTGTCCCGTATTTGTCTTCGTTGCACGCGTTGTCAGGTCATTATTATTGTTAAATCCTGTCAATTTCACGTTATTGTTATCCACGCCACAGATATATTCATCATTTTTATAACTTCTGATCATATACCGGTATGGGATGATCTGATCCGTATTTTTCTTTTCCCATCCCAGACGTTTCATGGCATAGTAAGTAAATCCCTGGGTATTACCAAGTGCCGTTGTAGAAAGTGTACCGTTGCTGCCAACGGTTGTCTGGGTCATTGTATCATACTTATGTTTCGCCTGATAAGCCAGCAGTTCCTTTCGTTCGCTCTCGGTCAGTTTCCCACTCACAGCTTTATACCGGTTCATTCCCATGACATCACGCAGATATGTATTGGCAGAATATCCGAAATCCCCACTGTGCACATTATGCATAGAAGTAAAATCATGCGTAAACAAAACACTTTTTCCAGAGGCGATAAAATATTTCAGGAAATCAATCGCACCTTTTTCATTCGACATATTCACCTTATGGAACGTATCACCAAATCCCAGAATAAACATATTGTATGTATGATACAGTTCCTTTTGTTTTTTCGACATTTTAGCTGGATTTTCGTTTCCTTTTTGGGCTGAAATATCCCTGGAATAATCATACACAAATTTCTCCCCGAAATAATTCTTCTGAAAATCAGAAACCGTAGTCGTTACCACGGAAATTTTATAATCATTCAATGCATTATAATATTTCGTAAACAGCGTATTTTCTTCCAGATTCAGATACCCCTTATTATTAGTATCCGTATCCGGCATAATCTGAAGCACCTTAATCTCCCGTTTCTGTCCGGTCTGGTTTTTTGCAACCGAGCAGCCGGTACGTGTAAAATGAATGTCCGGATTATCCTTGCGGTATACAACAATCTTCCACTGGATCAGCCCAAAGTACAGTTTGGAAAGTTTTACCGGTGTAATGTTCTGTTCCCCGTCTCCTGCCGTAAAAACATCTCCCTCATAATAAACTTCCCCTGTATCATCCGAATCATCCGCATCCCCGGAGCCATCTACATCTGCCAGCCCCTCTTCAAATTTACCATCCTGATTCTGGTCAATATAAACTTTACACTGATACTGTGCGGATGGCACATCCGTCACCTGAAAACCAAAATCAAGTTTTGATCTGCCAAAACCGTCCACATCCAGATAATTTGCCTGACTGTCATCTACGGAAACAGACGTATCATTTTTCCCCCCAGACGAAGTCGTTCCCTGATATTCATTTGGCAGTTTTGTAAACGTAATTTTCGGACAGACCTCTTTTACCTTTGCAATCAGCCCATTGGTATCTGACGTCTGGTAAATGGTTTTCTTTTCCTTCTTACTCTCCCTGACCAGATCCGCAAGGTTTGAACCGGCATCTATTTTATCGGACAGGCGATAGAGGTCATCAACCGCAACAACCGGATAACCGGCATGTAAAAAGTTCTCCAGTTCCGCTTTCTTAATCTTTGTAATGTCATTTCCCGGGAAACGGAGTGTCGTATCCTCTATAACATTATTTCCGCTTCCAGCCCACAGGAACTTGACCGAACGGCTTATGCCGTCTGACCTGCTATACTCTGCACTGGTCATTTTATCTCCGGTATGGAAATAAATTTTTCCGTTCATCGTGGTATCATTCCACACAGTCTGCATCTCATCAATCCATTTCACGTTGCCATCTGCATCTTTGTAGGCTACACGTTTTTTCTCCAGATTGTAAGCGCCCTGATCCAGCCCAAGATAAATCATGTTGTACTTGCTGTTTAGATCCTCCGTGGAACCAATAAACTCTGCCGTAGTCATATGGGTAATCTTAATATCCCCGATAAAATTCGGAATCATAAGCTGGATATAACTCTTTTTCAGCGAGTATCCGTTCTTTCGGTCATAGCATGGCTCAATATCCAATATCCGCAGTTCTCCATCCACATGATCCTTTGATGTTTTATATCCGAGAATATAACGGACTGCATCTGCCGGTGTCGCTTTGGGATCATTTCCCGTAAATTCCTTAAAATCCGTAAACTTAGAATTCGGATCCGATGCCGGAACCGTCCCCGTGCCAAATGCCTGTGTGGAAGTTGTATCCCCTTTAAACACAAACAGTCTGCCATTTAAATATCCCTGATTTTCATTGGTAGAAATATTTCCGGCAGTCATATACTTCTCCCATTTATCCTGCTTCGTCCAGTAATGGTACCAGTTCTCGCCGATCACACGTCCATCCACATCGGACGGAAGAAATGTAAACATAGACCAGTATGTCTGCGCATCGCCCGTCTGTGCAGTAAACACACCAGTCTCAACTCCATTAATTTCTTTCTTTTGAATCAAGGCATCTTCTCCATCCAGATACAACCGCTGAAACAGTTCAGAATCCATGGAAAACAGCATGACTGCCAGTTTATACATATTATTGTTATAGCCCGTATCGGTATAAGTATAAATGGTTGGATTCATATTCCAGTCCAAAATATGAAACGTAACCGATTTTCCCCCACTTAAAGATCCCTCTGTATTTATATACACCCCGGAATCCATAAAAATCGGGGCATAGTTCTCCTCCTGATTGATCTTCTTATACATTTTCTTGACAACATCCCAGCTGATATCTTTCGATCCATTAAATCCATTCGTATACGAAGAAACAGACGAATGCTTTCCGTACCTGTTGTGTTTTTTCCAGATCTCTCTGATATTATCACCCCCGGAATGTACCTTTGGGGAAACCACATACAGATCCGCATAATCTGCCCATTCCGGCCGTGCATTCAGCTCTTCCGGTGTAATCGTTTTAATAATCACCGAATAATTGTCTGCTTCCTCCTGTGTTTTACAGCCGATACTGTCCTTTAAAAAATAATCATTGTTTTTATATAGATAGTAATTCTCTGTTACATTGATATTATCCTTTGATTTATCACCGGTACTTTTTCTTTTTGTATAAATCCGGTCGCCCTCATTGGTAAGTTCACGATCCGTCTTTTCATCAAATGTCTGATCTTTATCATCCGATTTCTCGAAATCATTTACTGTATGCCAGATAATATTTCCATGATCCTGTCTGACAAACGATAAGCTTTCATTTCCGTCTTCCCCTTTTACAATTTTTTGGACAAATGTTCCTTCCCCATCTTTGACGCGCTCATAGTATCCGGTATATTCTGCATCTTTCATGCCATCCTCACAGACACGCATATTTCCAGAATATTTTGAAATGTCCCCTTCTGGCTCATCCGGGAAAAAATAAGCCGTTTTCATTTCACATTTTGCACCGGTTATTGTTTTAACCGTATTAATATCAGCATTTCCATAACGCATCTCTTCCACATTTACCGGTTCACATCCACTGATCTGGTATCCAAACTCTGCGTATTCTTCATAAGGCACAATTTCAAGAATCAGAAACGGGTTTTCCCTGGTTCCAAGCTTTGCCGCTGCGGCATTCGCATCGTAAATGTTGCGCTTCGACTCCGGAATCTGCTCTATCTGGTCAACGACTCCTCTTGTCATCACCGGAAGTTTTTCATCCGCCTTTAATTTATTCCGATATCCGACAACCCCAAGACAGACAACAAGCACCCCCAGCATACAGACTGCGGATGCAATTCTCTTTTTCCTGTTTCCGTTATTTTTTTTCTGCCGATGCCATCTTACCATCTTCAATACGAACGCCCCTTCCTTACCTGAGTACATTTCTCAGCTTGAATTCATTTTGTATCGTATACTTCTGTTCCAGATATTGCATATCAAAAGAAACCGCAACAGATGCCTTTTCCGCGGAAGCATTTACCGTGCCGGTAAATGCCGTAACATATTCGCCGATCAGATGTTCCTGCACCTCATCCGTAGCTGCAGAAATCACCGTTGTATCGGTTTTTGGATCTGCCACAGCCATTTTCTTTGTATATAATTTCTTTCCACCTGCAGAGATCCAGATCACCCGCTTGCTTGCAGCCTCCGGGGCTGCGGCACCTGCCGGATTGGTTACCGACGGGGTGTTCGGAATCGTATAAATGGCGATCCCACGGACACCGGACACGGATGGGTCAAGTTCCTCCACCCGGTTTCCTTCCATCACCCACATGCCGATCTGCTCCATCAGAATCTGTGACTCCGACTGCAGATCAATCTGCGCAGACGCGTGGTTATAATTTTTGTGCGCCATTCCAAGGAAAAGCGTTGCAGCGCCTAAAATAACCGTTGAAATTGCAATCGCGATAATCAGTTCCACAAGCGTAATTCCCCTATGATCGTTCGGCACACTGCCACCCCCTTTAAAAAGTTACTGCTCCGTAAAATGCCTGCCGGTATCTTTCACCAGCCGGATTGTGTATGCCGGGACACCATCAATATAAATGGCATTCACATTTGTACAATCATCATAAAATGCCGTTTTCTTATAGGCAATCTTAATAAATGTCCCACCGGCACCCGGTTCTGTCAGTTCCTCCCCGGTGCTGCTGTCCTTACGGATTTTAATTGTATTATTACACAGCTTCGTCCCGTCAGATGTCAGCTTTGTATCGTCAAAACTGCCCAGATTATCGGACAGGACACGCGTATAATATCCATTGTCCAGCTTGTAAATATACAGATAAGAACTGCCGGCTTTGCTCATCGTCCTGACCTGAAGCGCATCCAGCGAAGCATCCAGCGTCCTTACCACCTTCTGCGTATTGGCATAGTGCAGATGCCCGATCATCATGACAGACGTGCTTGCAAGAATGCCAATAATCGCAATAACGATAATGATTTCAACGAGCGTAATTCCATTCTGCCCCAAAAGTTTTCGTTTCTTCATTGGCACACCCCTTACCCGTTCTTCTTCCAATTATCATAGTTCAAATAAGAATCCAGATCAAGGTTTCCGGAAATATTTGATGCCGCAAGGGAAGAACAGCCTTTGAAAAACTGGGAAAACAGCGGAGTATCCCGTTTCTGGTCCTCGGTAAACAGCTGGGAAACCAAAAGCTTGTTTCCCCGTACCGAAGCATTGGAATCAAAAGAGATCACCCCACCGGAAATAATCATTCCCTCAAACTGGCCGGACACCCTGACATCCCCGGTTGCAATGACAATTCCCTTTGTAACCGTAGCTGGAAGTGCATAAGTTCCGGCATTTTCAATCAGGTATACATCTGCGGCCGGGGAATACACCGTTTCCGAAGCCGTCGGGGATGCCTTGTGTTTCTCCACCTCTGTGGTAAATGCACTCCGGTCAATCAGATAGTCAAACAGCGGATTTACCGTTTTGTCAATCACTTCATGCCCACTGGCATCCGTAGATGTCAGACGGACATTGTCTTCGGTCACTCCCTGCCCCTGATCCGTCAGTCCCAGTTCCAGCGACTTATAGCGCACGGCAAGCTTCGAACAGTACTTCCAGTATAACCCACTGCTGTCTTTCCAGTTGTCCGGCGCAATCGTATACGTTCCAACCTCCAGCATATCTGCAGAAGCCGCCCGTTTTAAAATGTCCCCGGAAAACGTCATAATCGTATTGGAATCCACAATCAATGCATCCTCATCCAGATAGATATTGGCATACTGTGCCGTTTTCCCCTGATTGTTCACATAATACTCAGAAAAAAAGTCATTCGCAGACTTCTCCGAATTAAAATTCAGGTAATAATAGACCCCACCCGGAAAATAATAGGGAACCACCTGCCGGCTGCTGTTTAAATATCCTTTCAGCGTACTTTCACTGATTCCGGTATATGCCGCATACTTCTTTTGATCCAGACTTCTGCCATCTCCTGACACATATTCCAGTGGAACATAATATGCCAGCTGGTTCGTCCGCGCGGAAATGGACTCGCCCATCAGAATATCCTCGTTACTGGCGTCGAGCTTTCGCGAAATAAACGTCCGCCCTGCCAAAAGCAGGTAATTCAGCCCTTTGATATCCAGATGGCTGCTTTTTCCATTGACCATCATGGCACTGCTAAACTCCGCCTTTTTCGCGGAATCCGGATCCTGTGCACCATAATTTTTCTGGAAATTATAGCCGTAATAATTGCCCTGCAAAGTCACGGAACTCCCCCTGCCAGCCAGTTCCAGATCATCCGCCACATACATATTTCCGTTCATATGGATAGAGGAAGCACCGTTGGTTCCGGCAGACGATGTCTTTATATTTTCTGCCCAGATCGAGGAACCACCGTCCCCGACCGTCAGGTCTGATCCGCTCTCCGTCACGATATCCCCGCGTGTAAGAACCGTCTTCCCCTTGATCGTACCGTTTCCTCCCGTGGACGCATAAATTCCGTCTGCCCCGGCATACACACTGCCATCCACTGTCACATTCTGTGCCCCGATGTTGATCTGTCTGTCAGCTATCAGCGCATAACGCATAAACTCCTGCACCTGCCCCCTGCCGGAGAAATTCATCTTCGGGGTGGAAAACACAAGGTCGGTTTTGATCGTTGTCTCATAATCCTGTGCATCCTTATACCGGATCTGCACACCCTTTAACGTAAACGTCCCTGCGCCGTAATCCACCTCATATTTTGGATCTGCGGCAGGGATATAGCATCCCTGGTCTGCGGCTTCTTTGATGCAGCTTTTTACCGTATCCGTATCATAGCCGGAAACCCGGTATGCCACATTGCCGGAAGCGTCCATGGTATCCGACGCACCAACTGCCGGATCTGTATGGTTTTCTGCAAACTGCTTCTGCAGCCCGTCCATATATTTGGTGGCAAATACTTTCTGCACATCCCCGCCGGAAGCAGAATACGTCAGGTAATTTTCAAGGACATCCGCATACGCTTTCTCCAGTGACTGCTCTGCAAGTTCCCTTGCACCGGCACGCAGATTATCCATCAGTTCATCCGCACTGTAGAAATTTTTCTTCGTGCCGCGTTCCACTTCCTTCATCTCAATATTGACAATCGTAATCTTCGTGATCACCACGGCAATCAGGCTTACCACAACCATCAGAACCAGTACGGCAAGCAGGGAGGCGCCACGGTTATCCTGTTTGAACCGGTTTCCTTTCATCGCTACTCTCCTTTCGACGTGCTGACCGTAATATAACGGTACTTTTCCTTATCCGGATTGTTTCCGCCCTTGCCTTTCTTATATACACAGACCGTCAGATCGACCTTTCGCACTCCCCCGCTGCTTGCCACCAGAGGGGCAACCGACCCAGCCGGCAGCTTAAAGCTGTCCTGATAAATTGCTCCCTTGTTGGTCACCGCAGCCGGATCATCCGGATACGACTTGTTGCCAAGGTTTGATGCCACAGACGGCATCGGGCATCCCTGCGGCAATACCGTCATCTTATAATCCGGTCTGATGCTGTTGACATCCGCAATATTCTGGCATACAAACACCAGCTTGGGATTCACACCGGCAGCGTATGTAACCTCCATCGTATCGCTGTTCTGCGCCACATGGTACATAAGGTAAATATGTTCCACGTCACGGATGTCTTCCTCTGCAAACTCATTACATTCGTATACTTCCGAAGGATCTATGCCCAATACCTCATCGCCTGTTTCCCCACATGTATAGCTGCATGCCACCCGGACATGCGTGCTGTCTGCCGTGACCGAAAATTTCCGCTTCATCTTCGCCTGCAGTTCGCTATCCCCAAGCGGAAGCGTCCCCGGATGTGCAGCGGCATATGTCATATTTTTTTCCGAAAAATACGTCATTGCTTCCTGCAGCTGGTTATGTTCCAGTGCCACGACATCCTTTGTGTCATCAATCCCTTCGATCTGTGGGATATTGGTGTCATTTTCAGCTGCAGCCGTACTGACGGAAACCTCGACATCATACGCCCTGCCGGAAATGCCTGCCGATGCGTAGTACACATTCTTAGCCTGAAATGCCGGTGCCGGGGCAGCCGCCGGAGTCTCAAGGAGCAGGGTGTAGCCCTTTCCTTCCAGATAGGGAACACGAAATCCTGCCCCTGTCGTCACCACAGCCAGCTCTTTTTGGTTTTTTAAATCCTCCAGCACTTCCTGCGCCAGATTGGTTGCATGCTGTTTGTCCGCCATCATCGCATTGTACTTCATGGACTGCGTAAAATAAGACAGCAGCGGAATGGAAATAATGGCAAGAATTGCCATGGCAAGGATGACTTCCAGCAGGGAAAATCCACCATTGTTATTCGGTTGTCTCTTCATCTGCGGACCTCCTTCCCATCCGTTTTACGGTGCAGTTTCAAGCGATGTGCTTCTGCCAAAAATACTCATCACACCTTTTGACATATTCGGGAATACCGGTGGAACATACTCTTTTCCGGTGTTCTCCAGATAATACATATTCAGTGTCATCTCCCCGTTTAATTTTCCGGTGGAATCATCATAATTTGCCGTAAACTGTGAAATCGTTGTACGATCCTTAAAATTGTTGACATAAGCAATCATTTCCTTTAACCCGGCATAGCCTGCCTCATAGCGGATACCGATAGAGGCATAATATCCCCGGACCTCTTTTTGCTCTGGTCCTGTCGTTTCCTGTTCTGCTGCATCTGCCCCCTGTGTGCTCTCCTCACTCTGGCTTTCGGATGTAGAAGATGCCTCTGCATCCGGTGCGGTAGTGGAAGAAGCATCCGTTCCTGCAGCCGTGTCCGTGCCATCGGTCTGCACATCCACAGCAAGCGGCTGGTTCATGGTAAACGTAATGTCCGTAATATGGAAATCGCTGCTGTTATCCTCATACGCCTGTAACGACTCAATAGCCTTCTCGGTTGTCATTGCCGAAGGATACATACCGATAATCGTCTTCTGCTTTTTTACCATCCGCTGGATATTTTCTTTTACCTTCGGAAGTCCTGCCTCCATCTGTTCCATCTGCTGCACTTTTGCCTGATCGGCCGTATTCTGTTCTTCAATCTTCGCTGCCTTGCTCATTCCCTTACTGAAAATAAAGAAATACGAACATGCCACTATGACAATCGCACAGAAAATGAGCAGCAGCCGCTTGTCGGAATCTGAAATTTTAATTCTATTCATTGGTCTGCTCCTCTCCTTCCATGCTGTCTGTATCGGTATCTGTATCGGCATCTGTATCCGCAGACGGAACCGCTTCTTTTATGAGATGCCCGTCCTCCCCGAGAAATGCGCCGGTATAATAAGCATTTAACGTATACGTCCACGTCACCGTGCCGCTGTCTTCATCAGACTCCTCCGACATGGACGGAATCGAAAGATTTTCAAGCAGCGTCACATCCGCAAAATTCAAAAGCATCTGTCCGACCGTAACTTTCCGGTCAGCCTCCATATTCAGCGTTACCAGCGAACCGTCCGTCTGAATGTTTTTTACATGGATGGTTGTCGGAAGTTCATTTTCCAGCTGCGCAATCAGCGGATACAGCTGCTCATTTTTCGTGATGGTGGCAAGATCCAGTTTCTCATACACCTGTTCCTCCGCCTGTACCCGCGCGTAATCGTCATATGTCTCCTGCACATAGGAAAGATCATTGATCCGTTTGGTCAGATTGCGGTGCTCACGATAAGCCAGCAGCTGACGCACACCGGAACCGAGAATCAGCAGGACACTTACCAATACTGCCCCCGCCAGAATCACATATGCCGTGTGCAGGTCGTTCTTTTTGGAATCTGCCACAAGCATGTCCTTTGGCCTGGCATCAATTGGATGAACCGCTGCACCGATGACCGAAAGGAAACCGACAGCCGTTGCCGCCTTCGGTCTCATCCCGGAAGATGCCGCATCCGGTGTTACCGTTTCCTCAGCCGCCTTGTTTTTTCCGCTCCGTAAATCGATGACCTTCGTGAAATCAATTTCCTGCAGGGGAAGCGGAAGCTCCTGTGCAAACAGTTTGTGCATGCCTGCAAAACGGGAACCATCGCCAACCAGATAGACATTCCCGACAAATTCCTGTTTGACCTGGTTCTGATAATACTCAACCGCCGTGTTTGCAATGCGCAGATGATACCGCAGGGACTCCGCCAGATCCTCATATGCCTCTTCTGCCAGAGCCTGCTGACGCTTCATCTCCTCCTGATTTCCCATCTCCGGAACCGTCGGACGGTTGTATATCACATTGTGGTCTAAAAGGAAATCAAGTGCTTTCTCCTCATCGTCAATGCCAAGCACCGGATGGTCGATCACCGCTGTGATCGTTGCTCCATAGCCATACGGTGTCACACGCTGAAAGACCAGTTTTTTATTTTCCAGAATACTGATAACCGTTGCCTGTTCTTCCAGCTGCACGACCACGGCATTTTCCAGAAAACTGTCGCACAAAAGCTGTACCGTTCCGTTTCCGATATAGTCAAACGTCTCCACCTTAAGCCCTGCCAGCTCGGCAAAGGTCACATAGTTGTTTAAAAGGTTATCCGGAATTGCAACGAGGAGCAGCTTAAGCATCTTCTTTCCGTCTTCTTCCTCCACGTCCATCTTGCTGTAGCTGATGGTGTAATTGCTCACATCCATCGGGAAGTAATCACGGATCTGTGCCTCAATAATTCCCATGATCTTATTGTCCTTGACAAATGGGATCATGACTTCACGGGTCACGACTTTTGAGGAAGAAAGGGTAAATACGACTTCTTTCTCATGGATATCGCGCTTGCTGAGTTCGACTTTCAGTGCAGACGCAAAAGCTTCCTTGTCACGGATATAGCCATCTTCCACCGCATGTTCCGGAGTACGGAACGCAAAGGCTTTATGTACCGGCGGATTTTTCTTGCGGTAATCGGCCAGTGCGACTTTTGTCCACCATACACCGGCCTCAATACTTACTACTCTTTTGACCATTTTCATTTTCTCCTTATATATTTTCCGAAAGGTTTTCATTGGAAAATGTACAAAAATAATTATGCTTTGTTCATGTTCTCTTCGGGAAGAGACTGTAAGAATTTTGGCGAAAAGTTATGAATGCCTGACGCGACCGGACGACATTCGCCATCCGGGCTCATGTCGTCCTTTCCCGTACATCCATGTACGGAAACCGCTGGGTATTGACAAAATTCTAACAGGCTCTAACCCTTGAGAAAAATCACAAATCCTAATTATTTTTCTACATTTTCCATCGTTATGTTGTGATGTGAAATTTAAATGGCGAATAAGAAGAATGTTCAAAATTCGCCACGGAAAACAAATAACTTTATGTTTTCTTGAAACATTACTCCTTGGCAGTTTATACCAGATTTCATTTAATAGATGCCCATCATGCCGGGATACCAGGTCCAGAAACGGCTGCCCCAGAGTGCGGCGATGAATATGCCTGCCGAAAGGTACGGGCCGAGTGCAAGCAGGTTGTTTCGCTTGCTTACTTTCATGCGGATGGTATGGATGACGGAGCCAAGAATGCATGCAAGAATAAATGCCAGAATAATGTTTTTTGCGCCTAAGAGCAGGCCTGCATATGCCATGAGTTTGATGTCTCCCCCACCGATTGCTTTGCCGGAGGAGAAATAATACAGGCCATACAAAAACAGGCTGACAATGACTGCCCCGATGATATGGGACAGGATATGCCGGAAATCATACACGGTCATGAGGATACCTAGCAGTCCCAGAAACAGGTTCTGGGAAACCGGTATCTGATAGGTTCTCTCATCGATGACCGCAATGACAATCAGGGCAGATGTCATGAGACAATACAGCACACTGCTGAACGTGAAACCGCCCGCCATGAAAACGACCACATACAGCACACCATTTAAAGCCTCGATTAATGGGTACTGTATGGAAATCCTAGCACCACATTGCCGGCATCTGCCCCGAAGAATTATGTAGGAAAATACAGGAACCATGTCCCGCCAGCCCAGCTTACGCCCGCAGTTCATACAGTGCGAGGACTGCACGATATTCTCTTTTTTCGGAATACGGAAGATCAGCACATTTAAGAAACTGCCGATGACGATTCCGTATAAAAATATAACAATATAAAGAAAAATCGTAAGTTGAGTTAGCATTTGTTTCTCCTAATTATTATTTAGATGTAATCTTTTCAAATTTACCAGTATCTTCTGATACCGAAACCATCGGCGCGGTATCCTGGCATTGAATGGTAATTGTTCCAATTGCTTTTCCTTCAGTAGATTCAAATCCTAAATCACTTAATTTTGTAATTTTAGAAATATCTATAAAATCATTTTGCAATTTATCAGACTCAGTTCCTGACGCAACTGTTACACCAGAACCATTAATTGTAATTGTATAACTTGCATCAGTGCATACAGAAGCATTAGATGAATAAGCGGTTGTTGCTGCTGTGCATAATGCACTCAGCTGCTGTATATCTTTCGCTTTACGTGACTTATTAATATACGGAATTACCTGTGTACCAACAATACCTACCAAAATTGCCATAATTGCGATAACGATAATCAACTCTACAAGAGAGAAACCTTTGTTATCCTTCTTTTCATTCTTTGCTTTCATGTTCTGAAGCAGTTCCATAATTTTCTTCATACCCTTTGTTCTCCTTTTTTGAATATATTTTTATGTATCTATCATCACATGTCTCATGGCAGACATGTAACAACCCTTCTTCTGCCCGCGGTCAGGCTCCGATGCTGTCGTACAGACTGTACATCGGCATCATGATCGCAAGGACGATCGGCACCACAATAACTGCCATCACAATAATGATGAGCGGTTCCATTGCGGCAAGCAGTGCCTCGGTCGCCGACTCCACCTCTTCATCATAATATGCTGCGACTTTGTCGAGCATGTCTTCCATATTACCGGTTTCCTCGCCGATCTCTATCATGTGGTAGACCATCGGTGGGAAGACCCCGGAATCTGCCAGTGGCTTCGAAAGTGGGATTCCACGGCTGACCTCTTCGGTCGCATCTTTTAATGCCTGCTTAACCACGGCATTCCCCATCATCTCGGTCACAAGCCCGAGTGCATCCACCAGCTGGACACCGGAGCCCATCAGTGTGGACAGGGTTCGCGTCATGCGCGAGGATGCCGTCTTGATGCTGAGCGGACCGACCAGCGGTACCTTTAGAATAAATTTTCCTAATATATGTGCCCCGCCCTCTGTCTTTTTCCACGCATGGATAAATATGGCAATCCCTGCGATAATGGCAACAATAAAATACCAGCTGTGCACAAAGAAATCACTGACTGCAAGCGTGATGCCCGGCAGTTTTCCGCCGACTTCGTCAAACTGGGAAGTAAAGGTAGGCACAATCTTAATCATCATGATGGCTACAACAACGATAATAACAAGAATCAGGATGACCGGATAAATCGCCGACTTGATGATCAGCCCCTTCAGATGGGCCTCTTTTTCAAACTGGCTTCCCACACGGCTGAATGCTTTATCCAGTCCACCGGAGGACTCCCCGGCGGCAACCATCTGCACCATGAGGTTTGGAAAAATCTTCGGGTGCTCCGCCATCGCAACGGCGAGGGTCTCCCCGCGCTGTACGGAATCCCGCACTTCTGCGATTGCGTTGGCAAACGGTTTGTTCTCGGTCTGCTCGGATAGCATGTCGAGTGCCTCGACGACGGTCACACCGGCATTTAATACGCTCTCAAACTGGCGGCAGAATACGCTCATTTCGCGGACGCTGACGGCTTTTCCGATATGGATTTCGAGATCTTTGTTAAATGCGTTGGCTCTTGCGATGGAAACGATGGTGTTGCCGCCGGATTTGAGTTCTGCCGAAGCAACTTCCATGTTCACGGCCTCGATGGTGCCAGTTTTTGGTTTTCCATCGGCTCCGACCACTTCGTATTTATAACTTGCCATGTCTTAACTCCTTTTTAAAACAGCTTCTGCTGCATGTTTCCTGTATCCTGTGCATACTCTACGGCATTTGCCGCATCAATTTTGTGTTTCAGGTACAGACCGAATAAGGAATCATCCATCGTCTGCATGCCAATTTTCTTGCTTGTCTGCATGATGGATGGAATCTGGTGTGCCTTATCCTCCCGGATCAAGTTTTTGATTGCCGGGGTTCCTAACATAACCTCAAAGGCTGCCACACGGGACTTTCCATCAATCGTAGGCAGAAGCTGCTGCGAAATAACAGCTTCCAAAACCGATGCCAGCTGGGAACGGATCTGATTCTGCTGATGCGGTGGAAACACATCAACAATACGCTCGATCGTTGGTGCCGCACCAATGGTATGCAATGTGGAAAATACCAGATGTCCGGTCTCTGCCGCCGTAATCGCGGTGGAAATCGTATCAAAATCTCTCATCTCTCCCACAAGGATAATATCCGGGTCTTCACGGAGTGCTGCACGAAGCGCATTTCCATAGGAATCCGTATCAAGACCAATTTCTCTTTGGTTTACAATTGACCGATTGTGTTTATGTAAATACTCGATCGGATCTTCGAGTGTAATGATATGTTCGTTCCGTTCTTTATTGATGACATCAATCAAAGATGCCAGTGTGGTGGATTTACCGCTTCCGGTCGGTCCCGTGACAAGGACAAGCCCACGCTTTTTCTTTGTCAGCCCAAGGACCGCTTCCGGCACCCCGAGGTCCTCCGGTGTCGGGATATCGCTTGCCACGATACGCAGTACAGCCGCATAGGAACCTCTCTGGTGGAAAGCGTTGACACGGAACCGTCCCACACGCGTATCCGTGTAGGCAAAGTCCACTTCCCCTGTGGCTTCCATGGTTTTTTTCTGTTTTTCGTTAAACATGGATTCCACCAGTTCTTTGGTCATCGCTGGTGTCAGTTTCTCAAATCCGTCCATTTCATAAAGTGTTCCGCTGATCCTGCACTTCGGCCGTACCCCCACGGTAATATGTAAGTCAGACGCATGATGCGCTTTTGCTATCGAAAGAAGCGTATACATTGACAATTCCATCTGTTTTGCTGCCTTCCCTTCCCTGTTTTATTTAATCCTCTTCGTCATCATATGCCACACGCTGCACTTCCTCGACGGTAGTGATTCCACGCAGTGCGTAATCAATGGCACTCATGCGGAGTGTTTTCATGCCATGTGTTAATGCGATCTCCTCGAGCACGTCCGCATTCTCCCCACGGTTGATCGCCTGCCGCAGGTCTGCCGTGACCGGCATAATCTCATAAATACCGATTCTTCCATAGTATCCGGTTCCGCCGCAGCGGACACATTCTTTGTGCCCTGGTGTGCGGACATTGATCCGTCTGGTAGGATCCTTTATGCCGAGTATTTTTTTCTCCCCTGCGGTTGCCTCCCGGACAATTCCACATGCCGGACAGACCCGGCGCACCAGACGCTGGGCGATTACCCCGACCACGGAATCCGCAATCAGGTAGTTTTCCACTCCCATATCTGCCAGACGGGTGATGGTATTTGCCGAACTGTTTGTATGTAAGGTGCTGACCACCAGATGTCCGGTGATGGATGCCTTTACCGCAATCTCTGCGGTCTCCTGGTCACGGATCTCCCCGATCATAATGATGTCCGGATCCTGACGCAGGATGGAACGCAGTGCCGAGGAAAAGGTTAGTCCCGCCTTTTCGTTTACCTGCACCTGATTAACCCCGTTTAAGTTCGCCTCAACCGGATCTTCTACCGTGATGATATTGACACCTTCTACGTTTAATTCATTTAATGCGGTATATAATGTCGTAGACTTACCGCTTCCGGTCGGTCCCGTGACGAGAATAAGCCCGTTCGGATGGCTTAGGATGTGGTCAAACTTTTTTAATTCGTCCTCCGGGAATCCCAGATCCCGCTTGTCCAATGTCAGTGCTTTTTTCTGTGCGAGACGCATAACGACCTTTTCCCCGTAGACGGTCGGAAGCACGGACACACGGATGTCGTATTCCTGCCGGTCCACAATGCTGGTCGCACGGCCGTCCTGCGGGCGGCGCTTTTCGGAAATGTCAAGTCCACTGACAATTTTAATTCTTGCGATCAGTGCGGCATGCAGGCTGATGTCGTGCCGCATGGCTTCGTGCAGCACGCCATCCACACGGAACCGGATCCGCACCTGATTTTCCATCGGCTCGATATGGATATCGCTGGCTCTCTTGTGGACTGCCTGCTCGATGATCTGTCCTAACAGTTTGACAATCGGTGCCTGCTGGACATTGTTCTCATCGTTTCCACTCCCGGGATCTAAGGCTGCCCTGGCTTTTGCCTGTTCCTGCTTTTCCCTCGTATACTGTTCTGCCACACGCAGGGCCTCTGCATTACCATAGTAGCGGTCAATGGCTGCCGCAATATCACTCGGGGTCGCAGCAAAACGCTCCACCTGACACCCGGTAATGATGGAAACATCGTCCATCGCCCGGATATCCAGCGGATCGCTCATTGCCACGCACAAAAGATTGGGATTTTTCTCATTGAACTTAAACGGAATCAGATTATACTTCCGCAGCACTGCCTCGTCCAAAAGCCGGATGATTTCCTCCGGGATGCGCAGGGTCGACAGATCGACACTCTGTATTTTCAGCTGTGCCTTCAGTGCCTCTACGATCTGTTTTTCGTCTGTAAACCCCAGATCTATCAGTACCACTCCGAGACGTTCTCCCTGTTTTTCTGTTTTCTGGACCTGTAACGCTTTTACCAGCTGATCCTGCGAAATGACTCCTGCATCCACAAGCAGATCGCCCAGTCGCTTCTTCCGGGCAAACCCTACCAACTTATCCATGTAATACTCCCACTACGTTAAACATTTATTATTTTCGAATAATTTCGAGCAATTAATGATTATTATAACCTTTTTTATTCTCTATTGCAATCCTTTTTCATGTATAAAATATAACTTTATTGCATTTTACCGTTTCTTTTTTTGTGCAAATTTCACATCTAGGTCTTTTGTCCTATTTTATTTGCCGTCATTTCCTCCACAAAAATGCCATATCCTTTCGTTGGATCGTTAACAAGCACATGGGTCACGGCACCGATCAGTTTTCCATCCTGCAGGATCGGGCTTCCGGACAGTCCCTGCACGATTCCGCCGGTCAGCTTCAGCAGGTTCTCATCCTCCACATGAAAACGGATTCCCTTATTTTTATCTCCCGGTGTATAATCAAGATCATCAATTACGATGCGATACGACTGCAGTTCCCCGGACGCATCCGACAGAATTACCGCATCCTTTGTCTGAATCTCCTGTTTGTAACCAACCGGACACAACAGACTTTCGTTTTTCTTTTCTTCCCGGAAGTTTTTCGTCAACGTGCCATAGATACCGATTTGTGTATTGCTGGACACTTCTCCGATCTGGTTGTCTTTCCCATAATAGACAACTCCCTCCAGCTCTCCCGGTGTTCCCCGGACACCTTTTTTGATACCGAGCACCTGTGCTTTGTACAGCCGGCCGTCTGACAGGCGGAGCAGGTCTTTGGTCTGTCCGTTTCCGATTCCGTGTCCCAGTGCCCCGAAGTTTCCGTCCTGATCAAAATAGGTCAGTGTGCCGATCCCTGCCATGTCATCTTTCACCCAGAGTCCCAGACGATAGCCTTTGTGTTCTGCTGCCTCAACCGGCTCCACCGATACCTGAATCTGCTCGGCTCCGCGCCACAGGGTCAGCACCACCGGTTGTTCCCCGTACTGATTGATCCGCTCCATCAGTTCTTCTTTTTTCGTGACCGCTTTCCCATTTACAGCAGTAATATAATCCCCCGGAAATACAATGTGTTCTGCCGGCTGCCGGCTGCTTCCGTCCACAGTTTCCACCGGGCCGGATCCCAGCACCAGTACTCCCTGGGCAGCCCCGTAAATGCCCACCACCTGTCCGCTCACGTATAAAGATTTTACGTTCACCACGGAAACCTGCACCTCTTTCATAGGAAGGATGCCAAACAGATAGCAGGTCAGTGTATATTCCCCCTGCTTCAGCTGGCTGCACGTTTCCACTGCCCGTTCCTGCTTCATTGCCTGAAACGTCCGCTCCCCGATCTGTGCCATAACGGATTGCGGTTTTGTGGACATTGCCAGTGTAACCGGAATTTTCTGATCCATTTTCAGTTTCTGCCCTTCCTGCACATATACATGATCCGGAACCGCCTGAAGCAAAGTCACATAGGCAAAACAACACAGTGCCAGAACATAAATACCTATGATATTTTTAAAAATCCGCATATAAAAAGCCCGCATGCCAAAGGTTCTCCTATTCTCTCGAATACCTTTAGTATGCGGACTTTCTTTTATAAATATTTATATGGTTTTGTTCATTCGTATTTTTCGGCCAGACGTTTCATTTCACGGGCATTCTCCAAAACAGTGTCCGTAATCTCCACTCCGCCGAGCATCCGCGCCAGCTCCTGAATGCTTTCTTCTTCCCGCAGAGGATGAATCCTCGAAACAGTAGAGGCATGCTCCACCGATTTTTCGATCAGAAAATGCGCGTCTGCCATGGCAGCAATCTGCGGCAGATGGGTGATGCAGATAATCTGGTGGGTTTTTGCCAGCAGTTTCATCTTCTGTGACACCATCTGCGCGGTGCGCCCACTGATTCCACTGTCAATCTCGTCAAAGATCAGTGTTGGAATTTCATCCGTATCTGCCATAACGGTTTTTATAGCCAGTGCAATACGGGAAAGTTCTCCACCGGAAGCAACTTTTCCGAGCGGTTTTATCGGTTCTCCCGGATTCGTGGAAATCATAAATTCAGCCTCATCCCAGCCTGCGGCATTGTACGATGTCTTTTGAAACTCCATGGTAAACTGTACGTCTAAAAAATTCAGATCTTTGAGCGCCTGTGCAATCGCTTTCGTCAATCCCTTACCTGCTTTCTTCCGGATCTCGGAAACCTCTGCACACAGCCCATCCAGTTCTTTTTCCTTTTGATTCGCGGAAATTAAAAGCTTATTTAAATAATTGTCATAATCCTGCAATACTGCGATTCGTTTCGACTTTTCTTCTGCGGATTGTAAGATTTCTTCTATGGTATTTCCGTATTTAGACTTCAGATGATTGATCTCATCGAGCCGCTTTTCGGTTTGATAAAAGACTTCATCATCAAATTCCTCCCCCGACAGGTAGGAAGAAATCTCATGATTGAAATCACTCAGCAGATTGTCAATATCGGTAAGCATCTGCTCCATCTGCGCAATCCGCTCCTCATAGCCTGAAACGGAACTGATCTCACGCAGTGCCCGGCTGATCAGCTCCGATGCATTCTCTGCGCTGTCTCCGTCTCCTCCGGTAGCTGCTCCGGCAGCTGACATGGCATCCATAATCTTTTTGCCGTTTGCAAATCTGCGGTACTGCTCCTCTAACCGGGTATCTTCTCCGGGGGAAAGCTGTGCTTCTTCGATTTCTTTTACTTCGTATTCCAGAAACGACAGTTCTCTGGCGCGCTCCTCGGTATCCAAAGAGGAGGACTCCCACTCTTTTTTCAGCTTCCGGTATTCCTGATAGCAGGCAGCCAGACGCTCCTTTTTGTCTCCCAGCATGTCTTTTGCATAGGCATCGAGGATTTCCAAATGTTTCTTTTTGGAGAGAAAGGACTGGTGTTCGTGCTGCCCGTGAATGTCAATCAGCAGGGAAGCCACCTCTTTTAATTTCGAAGCAGACACTGCCTCTCCGTTGATCCGTGCAATCGCCCGTCCAGAAGTTATTTTACGACTTAATATAACGGTTTCATCCTCTGTTTCGATACCAAACGCGCGGATGGTATCTAACACTTTTGGGTTCTCCACCGAAAAAACCAGTTCCACAAGTGCTGTCTCGTCATTGTCCCGCAGCAGTTCCCTGGGAACTTTTTCTCCGAGTGCCAGTGCCACGGAACCGATAATGATGGATTTTCCCGCACCGGTCTCTCCTGTTAAAATATTAAGTCCTTCTTTAAATTCTACCTCTGTCTCTGTAATGAGAGCAAGGTTCTTCACATGTAGATTTTGTAACATACATTCTCCTTCTACTTTTCCGAAGCCCTTTTATTACTGTTCTACAATTTTCCGAAGCTTTTTCATAATGTGTACAGCATCATCCGATGTGCGGATCACACACAGGATGGTGTCGTCCCCCGCAAGTGAACCGACAATCTCCTGCATACGCATGGCATCTACCGCTGCCGCAACCGCTCCCGCCATACCGGATACCGTTTTGATCACAACAATATTTTCCGCCGCATCTACGGACAAAAAACCTTCCCTAAGCACCCTCGCATATTTTTCCATCATATTGGAATCTGCATCCGTAACCACCGTATATTTCTGCTTTCCATTGTCGGTCGCAAGTTTCGTCAGTTTCAGTTCACGGATATCTCTCGATACCGTTGCCTGCGTGACCTGAAATCCTTCCTTTTCAAGATATGCAGACAATTCTTCCTGTGTCTCGATATCGTTTTTTTGAATCAATTCGAGTATCTTTGCCTGTCGTGTTGTTTTCATATGTCCTCCTTTGCGTCCTACGGTCTCATCTTTTTTCTCAGTATTTCGAGAAAACTCTGGTTGCTGATCTTGCAGATCCTTATGGTGCTTTCTGCCTGTGCAATCCACACACAATCGCCCACGCTTAAATGTTCCTGTGTATCCCCGTCAAAGCTGACACATGCCGTCTCGTCCTTTTGAAACCGTCTGCTTCCCATCTCGATCTCCACAACATCCTCCGCTCCAAACACAATGCTTTTGGAGTTTAAGTCATGTGCATTGATCGGTGTCAGAAGAAGTACCCTTGCTTTCGGGTCCACGATCGGACCTCCGGTGGAAAGATTATACCCCGTGGAACCGGTCGGTGTCGCAACAATCACGCCATCTGCGTGGTAAGTTGTCAGATATTCCCCATTGACATACACATTTAAAAGCAGCATGGACAGATCCCCGGACCAGTGGATCACGACATCATTCAATGCCATATGTGCGCCGTTTCCGCCAATTTTTTCGCCGGTCAGAACAATCCGCTCTTCCATGATGCAATCATCCTGCATCAGACAGTCGATGGCATGAAATACGGTAGCTTCCTCAAGCTCACACAGATACCCCAGTGTCCCAAGGTTGACACCGATCAGCGGAATCTGCAGCGCCTCCACCTTGGTTGCTGCGCGGATTAACGTGCCGTCTCCGCCGAGAACAAGGATACATTCCGTGTCTGCCGGAATCTCGGAAAGTGCAAAATCTTTCTGGTTATCATCCTCCACATTGCTGACACAGATTGCAGCACTGCCGCCCTTTTGTTGTATGTACGAGACAATTTCGTTTGAGAGTGTCAGATCACGATCTTTGTACCGGTTCGTGATCAGCATAAATTTACGCATCTACTTATCCAATTCTCCGTGTGCTGCTTCCACAACTGCGTGAATATCCACGGATTCCTCCTTTATTGCTTCGTCCGATTTTTCAATATGCACGAGATACTCGATGTTTCCCTCCGGTCCCTTGATCGGTGAGTATTCCAGATGGTGTACCGAAAATCCGTTTTCCAGTGCAAAGGTAATGATCCTCTCGATCACTTCCTCGTGAACGGCCTTATCACGTACCACGCCTTTCTTTCCCACTTTTTCCCGTCCGGCTTCAAACTGTGGTTTGATCAGACATACCATCTGTCCGCCGTCCTTTAACAGTGCATATGCCGCCGGAAGCACTTTGGTCAGGGAAATAAATGAGACATCCACCGAAGCAAAATCGAGCACATCATCGATATCTTCCGGTGTGACATAGCGGATGTTTGTTTTTTCCATACAGACAACCCTTGGGTCCTGGCGCAGTTTCCATGCAAACTGGCCATATCCCACATCGACGGAATACACTTTCTTTGCCCCGTTTTGCAGCATGCAGTCCGTAAACCCGCCCGTCGAAGCACCGATGTCCATGCACACCATGCCATCTAAGGAAATGGAAAAATGTGTCATCGCTTTTTCCAGTTTCAGACCGCCGCGGCTGACATATTTCAATGTATTTCCGTGGATCTCAATCGGAGCATCCTCTGCAAAAGTGCTTCCCGCCTTATCCTCCCGGTTATTGTTGACAAATACATTGCCTTCCATAATCATGGTCTTTGCCTTTTCCCGCGATGGTGCCAGACCACGTTTTACAAGAAGTACATCCAATCGTTCTTTCATAATTCCTCCGGTAATTCTGCTAATATTTTTTCCGTCACGGAATCTGCATCCAGTCCCAGTGCTTTTTTTAATTCGCCAACACTTCCATGTTCCACAAAGCAGTCAGGAATTGCAATCCTGAGGACCTTTGTATGCAGTGCTTCCTCCTCCAGAAATGCAGCCACATGCTCTCCAAATCCCCCGCTTGCCACGTTCTCTTCCATCGTCACAAGAAGCGGATGGGATTCTGCCAGTTTCCGCAGGCAGTTTTTATCCAGTGGCATGGCAAATCTTGCATTTACCACCGTTGTCGGGATTCCTTTTTCTGCCAGTTTTTTTCTTACCTGCCAGGCGGTTTCCACCATCGAACCGATTGCAAAAAGTGCAGCGTATGTACCCTCGGCGAGTACTTCCGCACAGCCTTTTTGAATCGGTGCCCGCTGATCTTTCCAGAGATCGCAGGCTTCTCCGCGCGGATAACGGATCGCCACCGGTTCCTCTGCAGCAATCGCATACTTGAGCATATCGGAAAGCTCCCATTTGTTTTTCGGAGCCATAACCGTCAGGTTCGGAATACTTGACAGATACGACAGGTCAAAAATTCCCTGATGCGTGGCGCCATCCTTTCCGACTAATCCTGCACGGTCTACGGCAAACACAACCGGGAGATTCTGTGCACACACATCATGTAATACCTGGTCATAGGCACGCTGTAAAAAAGAAGAATACACCGCAAATACCGGTTTGAGTCCCGCCTTTGCCATACCGGCCGCAAACGTCACTGCATGCTCCTCTGCAATTCCCACATCAAAAAAACGTTCCGGGAAAAGATTTTTAAATCTCTTTAAACCGGTTCCGTCTGCCATCGCTGCGGTAATCGCAACCACCTTCGGCTCCCGCTCCCCCATTTTGCGCATGACGGTGGAAAACACATCCGTGTAATGCGCTTTTTCCTGATGATACAGCGGAACACCGGTGTCAATGTCAAACGGTCCCGTTCCATGGAAGCGCGCCGGATGACGCTCGGCAGGAAGATATCCCTCTCCCTTGATCGTGCGTACATGAACCAGCACCGGACCGCGCACACGCTTTGCTTCCGCAAGCACTTTTCGGATTTCTTTTATGTTGGTGCCATCCACCGGGCCTAAATATGTGATACCCATATTTTCAAAAAACATTCCCGGAACAAACAGCTGTTTGATCCCGCTTTTGGCGTTCCGGATCCGTTTGACCATCCGTTCCCCCACAACCGGAATCCGGTTTAGGGAATTGGTCACACCGTCTTTTAAATCCAGATAGGCATCCGAGGTGCGGAAGGAATTCAGATACTGATTCATCCCTCCCACATTTTCAGAGATGGACATCTGGTTATCGTTTAATACAATGATAAAATTGGTTTTCATGCGGGAGGCATTGTTCATTGCTTCGTATGCCATACCACCAGTCAGTGCCCCGTCCCCGATGACGGAAACGACATAATAATTATCCCCGGTCAGTTCCCTCGCCTGTGCCATGCCAAGTCCTGCGGAAATGGATGTGGAACTGTGTCCGGTATTGAAGGCATCTGCCGGGTCCTCCTGTGTCTTTGGAAAACCGCTCATGCCGCCATATTGCCGCAGCGTTTCAAATCCCTCTTTTCGCCCGGTCAGAATCTTGTGCGTATAAGACTGATGTCCCACATCCCAGATGATCCGGTCTCTTGTCAGATCAAAAGACAGATGCAGTGCCATCGTCAGTTCAATCACACCCAGATTCGATGCCAGATGTCCTCCGGTTTTTGCAATATTTTCCACCAGAAAATCACGGATTTCTTCCTGTAGCTCCTCCAGTTCTTCCTCGTTTAGTTGTTTGATATCATTTACTTTTTTTATCCGATCTAAAACCATGTTGCCCTCGAAAAATTAATGATCCCTGTTGATCAAATAGAAAAACAGGTCATGCAGAAACGTATGCTCTCCTTCAAATTCATCCAATATCTTTATTGCTTCCCCGGAAAGCCGCTCTACATCCTTTTTTGCCTGCTCCAGCCCCTCAAATGTCACATAGGTTGCCTTCTCATTTTCCGCATCACTGCCGATCGGTTTACCGAGTTTTTCAAAAGATCCCGTGACATCGAGAATATCATCCTGAATCTGAAAGGCAAGTCCCAGCTTTGCTCCGGCTTCCTGCATACGCGCAACCGACACTTCATCCGCGCCTGCCAAAATGGCTCCGATCATAAGCGATGCTTCAATCAGCGCTCCGGTTTTTAACCGGTAGATAAAGTCCAGCCGGTTACGGTCGATGGTCTGTCCGGTTTTCTCACTCTCCACATCCACCACCTGGCCGCCGATCATTCCGTATATACCCGCTTTTTGTGCCAGCACGGAAAAAGCCCTGACAATTCTCCAATCTCCTTCGTTTCTGGTCAGCGCTGCTGCCACGGTCTCAAACGCATAATTTAAAAGCGCATCCCCCGCAAGAATTGCCATTGCTTCCCCGTATACCGCGTGGGTTGTCTTTTTCCCACGCCGGTATTCGTCGTTATCCATAGCCGGAAGATCATCATGGATCAGTGAATAGGTGTGGATCATCTCAATCGCCGCCATAAAATCATCAATTGCTGGATTCGTTCCGTCAAACATCTGGTAAGATGCTTCCATCAGCATCGGCCGCAGACGCTTTCCGCCTGCAAAAACACTGTATTCCATGGCATCGAGCACGGTCTGCTGAAACCCCTTTTCCTGTGGCAGAAACGGTGCGATCCGTGCTTCAATGTCTGCCGCCCTGCGTTTTATTTCCTGTCTGATCTCCATCAGAATTCCTCCAATTTTCCATCCTGGTTCAGTACAAGCATTGCCTTTTCTATCGTATCCAAAGACTGGCCGGCTGCTTTGATCTGTTCCAGTCCCTCTTTGTATAGGGCAAACGAACGGTCTAACGTTACGTTTTCGTCTTCCATCGCATCAAGTATGGAATCGATCTTTGCAAACCGTTCCTCCAGTCCCGGTTCTTTTTTTTCTAATTCATCACTCATTTTTTACTCCTTCGGCTGCCTGAATTTCTGTCACTGCTGCCGTCAGTGTGCCATCCAGCAAATGGATCTGCACGATATCTTTTTTCCTGATCTGGTGGATGCTCCGCAGTGCCTGATGGTTCCCATCCTCCACGAATGCATACCCTCCACTGAGTTTCTTTACCGGGGAATAGCTCTCCAGCGTGCCTGCCAGAAGTGCCAGACGGTGTCTACGCTCACGCAGCAGTTCCTCCATGCGTCCGGTCAGTTTCTCTTCATACTCTGCCACTCTTCGCCGGTTTTCATTCATCCGCTGCTGAGGGCTGAGATAGTGCAGACGCATCCTCTGGTGCTCCAGGTGGTTTCTTGCCACGGTTACTTTCCTTTGGAGTTCTTTGTCCATCTGCTGGCGCATGCCAAGCAGTTCCTGCATTGCCTGCCGGTAATCAAACACCGCCAGCTCCGCTGCTGCAGACGGAGTCGGTGCCCGCAGGTCTGCGACATAATCTGCAATCGTAAAGTCCGTCTGATGACCGACAGCGGAGATCACCGGAATCCGGCAGTCAAAAATGGCCCGTGCCACCATTTCTTCGTTAAATGCCCACAGATCCTCTATGGATCCACCGCCCCGTCCGACAATGATTACATCCACGCCGATCTGTTCAAGTGCATGAATTCCATGGACAATTGATGCTGCCGCACCCTCTCCCTGCACCAGGGCCGGGCAGAGAATCAGCTGCACATACGGGTTCCTGCGCCCTGCAATATTGCGGATATCCTGAATCGCTGCCCCGGTCTCTGCCGTAACAATCCCCACGGTTTTTGCATAGGTGGGAATGGGCTGTTTGTATTCCTCCGCAAACATTCCCATCTCTTCAAGCTCCCGCTTTAACGCTTCAAATTTCAGATACAGATTTCCCTCTCCGTCCCGTTCAATCGTCCGTGCATAGATCTGGTATCTGCCATCTCTTTCATACACTTCCACGGATCCGGTCACAACCACGCGGTCGCCCTCTTTCATCGGGAATTTTAATCCTTCCCTGCGGCTTCCTGCAAACATGACTGCGTTTATCGTTCCGTCTGCATCTTTCATTGTAAAATAAATATGCCCGCTGGAGTGATACTTACAGTTAGATACCTCTCCCTTGATGCTGATATGGTGCAGCATAAAGTCCTGAGCGAACATATTTTTAATGTATTTATTTACCTGCCCTACCGAATATACATGTTTCATCATTCTGCAAACTTTGCAAGAATTCCATTGACAAATGCCGGTGAATCATTGGTTCCGTATTGTTTTGCCAGTTCCACAGCCTCATTGACCGCAACCTTAAACGGAATCTCATCATCGTAACGGATCTCATATACCGCCAGACGGATCAGTGCCAGATCTACTTTGCCCATACGGGTTGTCTTCCAGCCTTTTGCGACTTCGTTGATTGCCCCGTCGATTTCCGGCAGATGATTGTAAATGTCGCGATAACGCTCAGCGATATACTTAAAGTCCTGATCGGTTACATGATCCACTTCTTCACCAAACAATTCCAGCTGTTCTGGCAGTTCTCCCGCATCAAAAAATTCTACGCGGAAAAGCATCTTGAATACATTTTCTCTTAACTCTCTTCTTGTCATCTTCTCTCCTCGCTCAAAAATAAAGGATGTCTTTCGTTCAGACATCCTTTATTATACCATATTCTGTTTCGAATACAAAGATTTAATTGTCAGTTCCCATATCAACACTTGCAATACGGACATTGACAACAGCGACTGTCAGGCCTGTCATATTCTCAATGGCAGCCTTTACTTTATCCTGTACCTTGGCAGAGACTTCCGGAATGCTGTAACCATATGCAATATTGATGGCAACATCAACCTTTACTTCGTTGTCCATAATTTCAATCATGATTCCCTTAGAAAGGTTCTTCATGCCGAGCTTGCTGACAATTTCGTTTGTGATGTTTCCCGCCATGGAACTGACACCATCTACTTCTGTTGCTGCAAGTCCTGCAATGATCGCAACGACTTCATCTGCGATACGGACATCCCCGATGGGATCTGATTTTATCTGAACTGTTTTTCTGCTATCAGCCATAATACAATTGCCTCCTCAGTATTTTATCTTTGCTTATTATAACAGACTCTGTATTATTTGGAAAGCATAAAATTATACAACCTGCCCCTTGGATACATATACCTGATACGACTCATTTCCGGTCAGTGACTTGCCCTCTGTGACACGTACATTCTTGTCGGTAATCACGTATTCCACGCTTGCATTATCTTCCACTACGGTATCCTGCATCAGCACACAGTTTTTCACTTTTGCGCCTTTTCCGACGTGAACGCCTCGAAACAGGACGCTGTTTTCGACTTCTCCCTCGATCACACAGCCATCGGCAACCATAACATTCTTTGCTTTGGAACCGTTGATATAACGGGTCGGGTTATCGTCACGGATCTTGGTGTAAATCTGATTTGGAGAAAACAGTGCATTTAAGTTTTCTTCCTGTAACAGACGCATATTTTCTTCAAAATAACTCTGGGTATCATGGATATTGACCACATAGCCATCGTAGCAGAACCCGCGGATATCCAGCCGGTCAATCTGCTTGTCCAAAAGGTCACGTACAAAGTAAGTATGCCCATGTACATACGCATCATCTATCATATTGATCAAAAACTCGCGTTCTACCACATAAATATTCATGCTGAAATTCATCTCCCCCTCTTCGGTCGGGTTGATGTAAATCTTGCTGACGCGGTCTCCGTTCATGCCGAGTGCATAGTACAGATCCATGCGGTCCCTGCTCTGACGGATAAATGCCTTCGGAATTTCCTGCTTGCGGTACATCATGGTCACATCCGCACCACTCTTGATATGCGCATCTAAAAGTTCATTAAAATCAAAATTGATGGCAATATTTGCATCAGTCATAATGACATATTTCTGTGGCTGCTTTAACAGATATCCGCGCAGACTCTCAAGTGCCTCGATGCGTCCCTCGAATACCTTTACCTGTTTCTGTGCGAACGGAGGAACAATATTCAGGCCTCCGTTTTTGCGGACCAGATCCCACTCACGGCCGGCGCCGAGATGATCCAGCAGGGAATGGTAATTTTTTCTTACGATAATGGAAATATTGTCAATTCCGCTATGTACCATGCTGGAAAGAATAAAATCGCACATGCGGTATCTGCTGGCAAATGGAATGGATGCCATGAGGCGCTCCGAAGCCAGCTCCGGCACCATTGCATCATAGCTGTTCGGGAAAATAATTCCCAATGCCTCTGTCTTTGAATTTAACATTGCTCCTCACCCTCCTTCACATCTTCATAAATCATAGCGCTCGAACCAATTTTTGCTCCTTTTCCGATCGTTACATCCGCTGCAATTGTGGCAACTTCTCCAATTCCTTCCCCTTTTGGTTTTGCTCCCACAACCGCATCTTCTTCGATGGTCGCATTTTCTGCAATGATACAGTGTCTGACAACCGCACCTGCCTTGATCGTGGAGTGTCCCATGACAACGGCATCTTCTACAATGGCGCCTTCTTCCACCGTGACACCGGAAAACAGGATGGAATGTCTGACGGTACCCTTGATGTTACATCCATCGGTAATCAGACAGTTATCCAGCACGGCATTCTCTCCGATCCGGTGACCGGTCATACCACTGTTTCTGCTGTAAATTTTCCAGTTTTCATCAAACAGGTTGATGCCGCTATGTTCCGGATCAAGCACTTCCATGTTTGCTTCCCACAGAGACGGAATCGTTCCTACATCCTTCCAGTATCCGTTAAAATGATAGGCATACATCTTTCTTCCGTCACGCAGAAGATTTGGAATGATATTGTTTCCAAAATCATTCTCGGAAGTCGGGTCAGCCTCATCCTCGATCAGATATTTCTTTAAAATATCCCAGTTAAATATGTAAATTCCCATGGATGCAAGATTGGACTTCGGTTCCTTTGGCTTCTCCTGGAACTCGGTAATCTTGTCATCCTCGTCTGCTACCATCAGGCCGAAACGGGAAGCATCCTCCCACGGCACTTCCATGACTGCGACAGAAAATTCTGCCCCTTTCTGCTTGTGGAACTCAAGGAAATCACTGTAATCCTGTTTGCAGATCTGGTCTCCGGAAAGAATAATCACATACTGCGGATCATAGCGCTCAATAAAAGCAATATTCTGATAAATGGCATTTGCCGTACCCTTGTACCAGTCAGACCCCGATGCTTTCTGGTACGGTGGAAGTACATGCACGCCTCCGTAAAGACGATCCAGATCCCACGGCTGGCCATTTCCAATATACTCGTTTAATACAAACGGCTGATACTGGGTCAGAATACCCACCGTATCAATTCCTGAATTTACGCAGTTCGACAGTGGAAAATCAATGATACGGTACTTTCCCCCAAACGGAACTGCAGGCTTTGCAAGCTTCTGTGTCAGTGCATATAATCTGGACCCCTGGCCTCCGGCAAGCAACATCGCAACTAGTTCTTTTGCCATATAAGTATCCCCCTTTTATGTTACCATAATAATTACACTTATTATGGTAACATAAAAGGGGGATAATTCCTAGTACTTTTGACTCTTTTCGTTTATTTTAGTGCAAAGATTTCTGTGCCGTATACAGTTTGTAATATCTGCCTTTCTTTTTCATCAGTTCTTCATGCGTTCCCGCCTCTGCGATTCCTCCGTCATCAATATACATGATCTTGTCACAACCACGGATCGTGGAGAGCCGGTGCGCAATAATGAAGGATGTCCTGCCCTTAAGCATACGGTTTAATCCGGTCTGCAACGCTTTTTCCGTCTGCACATCAATGCTGGAAGTTGCCTCATCCAAAATCAGAATTGCCGGGTCACAAAGCAGTGTTCTCGCAAAAGAAATCAGCTGTTTCTGTCCCTGGGAAAGCATGGACCCACGCTCCCGCACCTGTGTTTCATATCCTTTCGGCATTTCCCGGATAAACGGATCGGCACAGACAATTTTTCCCGCTTTTTCAATTTCCTCCTGTGTGGCATCCAATTTTCCGTACCGGATATTATCTGCAATTGTTCCCGAAAAAATAAAACTGTCCTGCATCATAATCCCCATCTGCGCACGGAGAGAATGAATGGTCACATCTGCGATATCCTGATCATCGATCAGTACCTTTCCGTCATTGACATTATAAAACCGTGAAATCAGATTGACGATGGTACTCTTTCCGGCCCCGGTCGGTCCTACAAGTGCAACACTCTCCCCAGGATTTACCGTAAAGGACACGTCTTTTAATATCGTTTTTGTCTCATCATATGCAAATGTCACATGGTCAAACGTAACTTTCCCCCGGATCTTTGGCATCTTGATCGCATGCTCTGCATCTTTTACGGTAACCGGCTCATCGATGGTTTCAAAGATCCGTTCCAGATAAGCGATATTATTGATAAAATTGTTGAATATATTTCCAAGGTTCATGATCGGCTGCCAGAAATACGAAGCATAACTGGAAATCGCCACGATCGTTCCCAGCGACTTATTTCCCTGCCCGAAAATGACAAGGCCAAACAAAAAGATGGCAGCACGGACAAACACCGAAATGGTATCAATGCCCGGCCATACAAGGTTTGAGTAGCGCACAGCGGTATTCCAGGTCCGTCTGCATTCTTTGGAAAGTCCGTTAAAGATTTTTGCATTTTCATCCTCACGTGCAAAAATCTGTGTAATCCGGGCACCTACAATATTTTCCTGCAGATACGCATTTAAGTTTGAGTTCTTGTTGGATACGGCCTGCCACGCCTTTCTCTGCTTATTTTTGATCCAGAACATAAAGACGGCAAGCACGGGAACTCCACACAACACGACCAGTGCCATCTGCACATCTACCATAAACATAAAAATAATAATAAACAGCAGATTAAATGCTTCCAGCACGATATTGATCAGTCCGTTTGACAACATATCCGATACCGAATTGACATAATTGACCACCCGGATCAGAATCTTTCCATGCGGTCTGTCGTCGTAATACTGAAACGGAAGTTCCTGCAGATGTTCAAACAGGTCCTTGCGGATATCATAAATAATATTCTGACTGACATCCACCATGATGCGGCTGCGGATCGTGGTAAAAATCACGCTGACCACATAGATGGCAATCAGCGCCGCCACCAGGGAAAATAACAGTCTCATATTTTTATCAGGCACCGCAATATCAAGTGCCCGCTGAATAATCATCGGTGCCACGTACCCGAACGCTCCTCCGATTCCGCTGAGGACGATCGCAAGAATCATACCCCTGCGATATTTTTTGATATAGGATGACGCCCGTAGCAGATGCCGGATATCAAACGGTTCTTCCAGGATTTCATCCTGCTTATATGTATTCTTTGCCATTGTCTCACCCCCTATACCAGGTCTTCGCCGGTCTGCAGCTGTACCAGTTCGTAATAATATCCTTTTTTTGCCATAAGTTCCTCATGATTTCCCATCTCCGTGATCCGTCCATGCTGCATCACCAGAATCTTATCCGCCATCATCGTAGTGGAAATCCGCTGCGCGATAATTACCTTCGTACACGAAAAATCCAGATGCCGCAGTGCTTCCTGAATCTGTTTTTCCGTTTCCATATCCACCGCAGAGGTCGTATCGTCCAGAATCAGAATCGAAGGCCGCACCGCCAGTGCTCTTGCCAGGGAAATTCGCTGTTTCTGTCCACCGGAAAGGCCTACGCCACGCTCTCCGACCACCGTATCATATCCTTCCGGCATCTTTGAGATAAAATCAGATGCCGCAGAGTATTTTGCAAATTTTTCCACTTCTTCGAGATCAATGCTGCTGTCTCCGTAGGCAATGTTGCCCTCGATCGTATCGGAATACAACAGTACATCCTGCGTGGCAAGTCCGATCTGTTTGCGCAGGTCGGACAGTCTGAAATTCTGCACCGGTATATCATCAATCCGCACTTCCCCTTTCGTCGGCTCATAAAACCGCGGGATCAGGTTGATCAGGGAAGTCTTTCCGCAGCCGGTTTCTCCCATGATTGCAATGGTCTCCCCCGGTTTTACGGTAAAAGAGATATCATGCAGCACCGGAAGTTCCCCATCTTCATACTGAAAGGATACCTCCCGGAATTCGATTTTTCCTTTAAAGTGATCCGTGTGCGCAGCTGCATCCAAAGCATCTTTGATCTTTGGCTCGGAATAATAAATCTCCATCACTTTTTTGGAGGCGGCTGAGAACCGCTGAAATTCATTCATGATATTCCCCATCTGGCGCATCGGGTTGGCAATTGCCCAGATCAGTCCGGAAAATGCCACATAATCTCCCATCGTCAGTTCGCCCCGGATTAAAAAGACACCGCCCACGGCCAGCATCACTACCGGCATAAGGTTTGCAATGCTTTCCACATATGGGAAAAATTTCAGCCATACCATGCTGGTTTCTTTGTTCGTCTCTGCATAATCTTTGTTTGCCCGGTCAAATTTTTCAATTTCATATGCTTCCCTGGCAAACGCTTTTACCACACGGTTTCCGGAAATATTTTCCTGCGCATAGGTGTTCATCTGTGCCAGTTTTTCACGCAGTTTCGCATGCATCGGTGCCACCTTGTTTTTGAACAGATAAATGATAAAAAACACAAACGGCGAAATAATTAACAGGCTCAGAGCCATTTTCCAGTTCATATAAAAGAAGTATATTGCCACCACACCAAACAGGGAAAATGATTCGATCACCATGCGGATCACCCATGCAACCATGTGGCGCACCGCATCCAGATCGCCCGTAACACGCGTCATCAGATCGCCGGTACGATATGTGCTGTAAAAGGTCATATCCTGCCTCTGGATTTTGTCATACAAAAAATTGCGCACACGGTACAGTACCGTCTGTGACACATGCTCGTAAATCATACAGTCTCCATAGACAATCACACCGCGAAGTACGGTAAATGCAATCATCAGTATGAGCAGATGATAGAACAAACCGCTATTCGTTCTCATATTTTCCCGCGCATCTGCCCCGCTTAAAAACAGATCCACAATTCTTCCGGAATAATACGGAACCGTCAGCTGCAATATATTATAGACAACAGTTCCCAGCATGCCGATCACATATAATACACGTCTGCCTTTCATATTTTCCCACAGCCACTGTATTTTTGTCTTTGGAAACAATGTTTCTTTTTTCACCTTCATCACAAGCCCCCACTGTCTTTCTTGTCAAATTTCTGTTATTGTATCAATTATTTTTGAATTATGATATAATACAATCACATAAAAATAGAACAAATCTATTCTATTTTTATGATTTTTGTTTTAATACCAGGAGGTCATATGAACGAAAATTTATTTGAATACAGTGATATGCTGCGCTCTCCTATTGAAGCTTTTTGCTGTGGCACCGGATACTGGGAAGGTCCCGTTTCCTCCCACTGGCACTATTTTCTGGAACTTGTCTATGTGCAGGAAGGATCTGTAACGGTCAGCTGTAATGACAATACCTGTCTCCTGAAAAAAGGAGTCTTTATTGTATTTCCTCCGCAGGCAATGCACTCCATCTATCATACCGATGATAAGCCCTATGTTTACATCTGCTGTAAATTCAATCTCAACCGCATAAAACTTTCCGAGAATTATCTGCCAAATTTAAACTTTGCCTTTCACCAGATTTTAAACAGCACAAACCCTCCGCTGGTTTTTGATTCGGACAACCTGCCCGATTTTCCTGCTGAACTGTTTTTCACGGATATCTTAAAAGAGGTTCAGGAAAAACGCTACGGATATGATGCCTGTGTTTATGCCCAGTTCGCCCGGCTGATCGTACAGCTGCTACGTTTCTGGCTGGAACAGGGAATTTCTTTTGATACGGATCAGATCCCGGAAGTGGAGGAAGAAGCGATGCAGAATGTTTTGATGTATATCGATGATCATTCCCAGGAAAATATCAACATTGAATCTCTGGCACGCACGTATCATATGAGTTATTCTTACTTTGCCCGGCAGTTCCGTAAATACTATGGACAAAGCTGCAAGCAGTATATCGAATTTGTGCGGCTGAGCAAAGTGGAAAATCTCCTTTTATTTACCGGGCATGATTTAAGTTATATTGCGGGAGAAACAGGCTTTGCCGATTGCAGCCATTTGATCCGTACCTTTAAAAAACGCTATCAGATGACACCGAAACAGTTCCGCTTACAACATCAGAATATACGAAACTGACGTTTCCAATCTATGGAATTTTTTCCTTTTTCCCAAAAATTCTTTACTTTATGTTATACTATAGGAAACAATTCATAACGGAATAAGGAGGAAATCCCATGAAACGATTACACTTCACCAGATGCAGGACTTCTTTGCTTGCTGTTTTACTTGCCTTTTCCGTAGCTTTCGTACCTGTACCATTCATTTCTGATACAAGTTCTGATTCTGCAGCGCTTATCACGACTGCACAAGCTGCCCAAGAGAACACAAAAGACCATTTTTCCATCAAAGAAGTACCAAAATACAGTGGAAAATCTTCTGTGGCTGCACATGGAAATAAACCATATTTCACCAGCCGGGAAAAGCAAAACACCAACACTTTTGAATCCTACCATAAACTCGACAAGCTCGGACGATGCGGTGTGGCTTATGCCAATGTGAGCAAAGACACCATGCCGACCGAAGCGCGCGGGGAAATCGGTCAGATCCGGCCATCCGGCTGGCACACAGTCAAATACACCGGTGTCGTGGACGGCAACTATCTGTATAACCGCTGCCACCTCATCGCCTACTGCCTTACTGCGGAAAATGCCAATAAAAAGAACCTGATCACCGGCACCCGCTACATGAACAATGAAGGCATGCTTCCTTATGAGGAAAAAACCGCACGATATATAGACAAAACCAATAACCATGTCTTATACCGCGTGACACCGGTTTTTGAGGGCAGTAACCTGGTCGCTTCCGGTGTCCTGATGGAAGCTTATTCTGTGGAGGATCAGGGAAAGGGCATTTGTTTTTGTACCTACTGCTACAATGTACAGCCGGGTGTTGCCATAGACTATGCCACCGGTGACAGTCATCTGAGTGGAAAAAATAACCAGAATTCCCATAATAGTTCTGCAAAGGAACACGCATCCGCGGTCTATATTTTAAATACCAACACCAAAAAATTCCACAAACCGGACTGTTATTCGGTAAAGCAGATGAGCAGTAAAAACCGAAAAAAATACAAGGGGCTCCGCAAGAAATTGATCAAAGACGGATATTCCCCTTGTAAAAACTGCAACCCATAACGGCTGCCCTATTTCCCAATGATTTCATCGGTATTGATAAACTCATACGGTGTCTGCTGGTAAACGTAATAATTCAGCCAGTTTGCATAAAGGATATTTCCATGTGACCGCCACTGCAGCATCGGCCGCTGCGTTGGATCATCATCCGGATAATAATTACACGGAAGCGTGATCGCAAGTCCCTTCTCCCTGTCACGCTTATATTCACTGTCTAATGTCATCCGGTCATATTCCGGGTGTCCCATCACAAAAATCTGGCTGCCATCCTGATTGATTACCAGAAAAACCCCTGCCTCTTTTGATTTTGCAAGAATGGTCAGTTCTTCATGCTTTAAAATATCTTCCTCCCGGATCTCGGTATGCCGGGAATGTGGAGCATAAAAATAATCATCAAATCCGCGTACCATCGGAATCTTGCGATTCATTACATGGTGCCGGAATACCCCGAACATTTTCTGCTTTAGATCATATTTTTGGATTCCGTAATGATAATAAAGTGCAGCCTGCGCCCCCCAGCACAAATGCAGGGTGGATGTCACATGCTTTTTGGACCACTCCATAATCTCACACACTTCATCCCAGTAATCGACTTCTTCATATTTCATCTGTTCCACCGGTGCACCGGTAATGATCAGCCCGTCAAAATACTGGTTCTTAATTTCCTGAAACGTCTGATAAAACTTGTTCAGGTGGCTCTTTGAAGTATGCGTGGATGCATGGGATGCCGGTGCAAGCAGCGATACGTCTACCTGTAACGGGGTGTTTGACAATGACCGAAAAATCTGCAATTCCGTCTCTTCTTTCAGTGGCATCAGGTTCAGAATCACGATATTGATCGGACGAATATCCTGATGCATCGCACGGGACTCATCCATCACGAAAATATTTTCCTGTTCGAGGATCTCCTTTGCAGGCAGATCACTTTGTGTTCTGATTGGCATAACTTTTTCTACCTCCCACCAAATTGTTCTATAAATGTATCTTCGGAAATAATCGGAATTCCCAGTTCTTTTGCCTTACGATTCTTAGATGATGCGGATTCCACGTCATTGTTGACAAGATATGCCGTCTTTTTTGAGACGCTTCCTGTCACTTTTCCGCCCTGGCTTTCTACATAGGCCTTAAATTCATCCCTGTTTTTATAGTGATGCACATCTCCGGTGATCACAAAGCTCAGTCCCGCACAGCTTCCGGAAGAAGTATCCTGCACTTCTACATGTTCTATCGAAAGTTCATGAAGCAGATCCTCAAACCCACTGTGGTTTTTTTCATTCTGATACCAGGTTACAATTGATCGGGAACGTTCCGCTCCGATCCCCTCAATATCCTCAAACCCGTCCCCCTGATGCAGACGTTGCAAAAAGCCTTCAAAACCAATGGCGGCAACAATTTTTTTCCCGGCATCCACACCGATCAGCGGTATGCACAGGGCAAATATAAAGTTCACCGGATGTACCTGCCGGCTTTTTTCAATGGACTGTTCCATATTTGCCACAGATTTTTCACCAAAGCCCTCCATCTGGCTGATCTCCCCGAAATGCTCTTTCAAACGGAAAATATCCGCAAATTCATGGATAAATCCCGCATTCATAAAACGGAGCATCGTCTGAATGGAAAGTCCGTCGATATCCATCCCCCACTTGCTGACAAAACGGGTAAATTTCTTGACATTTTTGGCTGTACAGTCCGGATTGGTACAATGCAGGGTCTTTGTGCCACTGTTTTCACTCACATGAACTTTTGTCGGTGCATGGCACACCGGACACTGGGATGGAATCTCCGGAGCACCTACAGCATCTTTTACCGCAATACATTTCGGAATGATCTTATTAGCTTTGATCACGGAAAGTGTACACTCTTTTCCGATTCCCAGACGCTCGATCTCGCTGATATTGCATAGAGATGCTCTCGATACCGTTGTTCCCTCAATCTGCACCGGTTCAAACACGGCAACCGGGGAAATCGTAGACACCGCACACGACCATTCGATATATTTTAGTTTTGTATCCACGGCCTCATCCTGCCATTTGAACGCAAAACCGGCGCGTGTCGCATGATGCCCGGTCACGCTTCCCGATGCCGCATAATCCGTATCATCATAACAGATCACCAGACCATCTACCGGAATATCCATTTTTCCGTTCTCTACAAGCTTCGTCCAGCGGTCAATGGCTTCCGGGAGCTTTTGGGCGGTTGTCGCTTCCCGGTCTACCACATCAAATCCCAGTTCTTCCAGAAAGTGCATCCGCTCTCCCCACGATACCATCGGCTCATCCAGATGCACCAGTGTAAATGCATGAAACCTGACATGGCGTGCCTTCACTTCTGCCGGATCTTCCAGATTCAGCGTTCCGGATGCCAGATTTCGCGGATTTGCATATTTTTCATCGTCATCCTCAATCATGTCGTTGATCTGTGCAAAATCTGTATAGGATATGGCAGCTTCTCCTCGCACAACCAGATGCCCCTGATACGAAATCTTTTGCGGGAATCCTCCGATAGCCCCCTTTAAAAATGTAATGTTGGTACCCAGGTTTCCATTTCCTCTGGTAAGAATTTTTACAAGATTTCCGTTATCATACGTCAGAACCAGCGTAAGTCCGTCCAGTTTCCATGACAGCCAGATCGGATAAACTCCCGCCCATTGCTGCAGTTCTTCCACCTGTTTGGTCTTCGCCAGAGAAAGTGCCGGATACTCATGCGGTTCTTTTTGTCCGCTTCCGGATTCTTCATATCCGGCATTCTGCGTCGGGCTGTCCTTTATAATATATCCGGTTTTTTCTTCCAGCGTGGTAAGCTCATCAAACAAAGCATCCCACTCATAATTTGGCATGATTTCATCCTGTCCGTTATAATACGCAGCTGATGCTGCATTCAACTGTTTTACCAGTTCTTCAATCCGTTGCTTTTCTGTTTCCATTTTTGTTCTCTCTATCTATATGATGATTTACCACCGTATACGTGCCATGTATGGCAGAATTGCGTGGTTTTCGTTTTGATTTTTGTGATTTTTCCATTGGTCGCACGGGCTGATTGCTCGAATGTGCGATCAACTGTTTTAACTTTTTAAATTCCTCCGGTGTAACATCCCGGTACTTTCCTGATTCGAGATCTCCCAGTTCAATATTCATGATCCGTACACGTACCAGTTTCTGTACACGGTACCCAAAATATTCACACATGCGTCGGATCTGTCGGTTTAATCCCTGTGTCAGAATGATCCGGAACTGTTTTTTTCCTGTCCGTTCTACCCTGCATTTGCGCGTTGTCGTGCCAAGTTCCACAAGCGGAACACCGTTTGCCATACCATGCAGAAATGCATCCGTCACCGGACGGTTCACGGTAACAAGATATTCTTTTTCATGCATATTTCCCGACCGCATAATTTTGTTGACAATCTCACCGTTATTCGTCAACAGCAACAGTCCTTCCGACTCTTTATCCAGACGCCCGACCGGATAGATCCGTTTCGGATAATGCAGGAAATCAATCACATTATTTTTTTCCCTTTTTTCCGCCGTGCAGACAATACCCGCCGGCTTGTTAAGCGCGATCAGTATCATTTCTTTTTCTTTTTGTACCGGTCTTCCACAGAAACAGACCTCCTGTCCATCCGATACCTGATCCCCCATCCGCGCGGTTTTTCCGCCGATGGTTACATTTCCTGCTTCAATCTGGCGATCTGCTTCTCTTCTGGAGCATACCCCTGCTTCACTTAAAAATTTATTAATTCTGACTTCCACGTTTCTTCCCTGTCTGACAAAAATCGCGGAGACCTCACAGCCTCCGCTTCTTTATGATGTCTTTATTATTTTACCGTTTTTAATAAATCGCTCTTGATGTATCCGGTTTTTCCCTGGAACTTCACCTTCGTCCATTCTCCCTTGGTGCCAAGTTTCTTTAATTTTACGCCCGCATCCACTTTTCCAAGAAGTTCTCCATCTGTACTGGCGGTTTTACGCACATTGCTGATATCCTTCGTTTTTACAGTCCCCTTGCCGGAACCTGACTTGGAAGACACTTCCTTTACAAATTCGCTCTTTACATATCCGGTTTCTCCCTGGAATTTTACCTTGGTCCAGTCACCTTCCGTTCCAAGTTTCTTCAGTTCCACACCAATATCCACTTTTCCGAGGAGCTCACCATCCGTACTCGGGTTCTTTCTGACATTACAGATATCTTTTGTCTTGACCGTACCGGTAGATTTCTTGGAATCGCTCTTTTGGGTATCTTCCTTCTTTTCCGTAGACTCCGTTGTCTGGGTTTCCTCGGTCTTTTGAGTTTCTTCTTTCTTTTGAGTTTCTTCCTGTTGCTTTGTCTCTGTGGTCTGGGTTTCCTGCGTCTGGCTTTCCGTCTCTGTCGTCTGGGTTTCGGTATTGCTTACAATCGTTTCTCTCCATTTTGCCATGGCATTTCGAAGTGTTCCACCCACCATATTGGCAAGTTTTTCATCACTCTTTACAGCTTCATTATAGCTTGTCTGCACCTCTTTCTGCAGAGCAACCACTTCATCACTCTTCTCATATGCCAGAATCAGGGAATACAGATTTGCATCCAGATCCTGATCCAGGAAATTGAAATTGTATGCAGAGTATATGTTATTGATGATCAGATTTCCCTTTCCATCTCTCTCCACATAGAAGAAATCCATTCCCGGTGCCGGAGTATCCACACCTTTGAATTTCAGATCATAGCATACAGATACCAGATAAGAATCATCGGTTGCCCCCTTTGTGGAATAACAGGTGATGTTCTGATAATCCTCATAATACTCAGAAAACGTCGTGATATAACTCTTTTCATTGTCACTGAGCGGCTGTGCAATCATCTCCAGCGAATCCGTATCTCCACCGGCATATGCCGCATAATAATTTTCCATCAGTGTCACAAGTTCCGGATCTGCATCTTTCTGCAGCTTACCAATTTCCTGATATTCTGTAGTCTGTGTCACTCCCTGTGTACCGTTTTGTGTCTCTTTCTGATCTTTCTGCGGACCGGTACACTTTACCAGAATCACAACAAGAATCACAAATAAAACAGCTGCGCAAAAATATCGTCTATATTTCACAAAAAAGTCTGTAAACTTTTTTAATTTTTCATTCTGCATATGAACCCTCCATAAAAATGCATCTTTCCATTTATGATACCACACCTCATACTATTCGTCCAGTAAAAAAGCGGTGCATGACGCACCGCTTTTCCTGTCGTTCCATGGGTAAGTTGTTTCCTTGCCACATAGCATAAACTGCACCCGGCGGGAATCGAACCCGCATCTCAGGAGTCGGAGTCCTGCGTTCTATCCATTATACTACGGCTGCATAGCACTCTTATTTCACAAGCGCCTTTTTACTATATCACACTTCAAATTTAGAGTCAATCCACACTTTGATGTAAAATATGAAGTATTTCTTCCAGCTGCTTTACCGGAAGCTGCCCCGGTGCGCTCGCCTGCCCGCCTGCGCCAAATGTCACACACGATCCGAAAAACTCTCCGGCCACGCGGGAAATCCCCCCTTTTGCACCCATGGACATGGTAATCAGCGGATGATCCGGATGGTTTTCATGAAAGCGGTTGGTCTCCTCCAGCAAATGCAATACATCCCACATATTCTGTGGCATAACTGCCAGTTTCACGACATCTGCGCCACTCTCACGGATCTGTTCCAACAGCATGCGGATCACCTCCGGGTCCGGCGTCTGTTCAAAATCATGATGGGAAGCAATCACATATGCTCCCATCTCCCGCAACATTGCTATTTCTTTCTGCGGATTTTTTGCTTCAAAATATTCCACATCAATAAAATCCACGACATCTGATTCTGCCGCCACCTGATGAATATCATAAATATCCGCCGCGGAAAGTGCTTTGCACCCTCCCTGATTTTTAGAACGGAAGGTATACACCAAAATACTTTCCTTTATGATATGTTTCATTTCGTTTAATATTTCGCGGATCGCATTCGGACTTTCCACGTTTTCAAACGCATCCACACGCCACTCAATCATTTCCGTGTGTGCTTCTTCCAGCCTTCTGGTTTCTCTTAAAATTTCTTCTTTCGAAGACTCCATGACCGGCACACACACGA
>ERZ791833.146-NODE-146-length-41698-cov-136.287_pt1 | contig 41698 bp, 34 predicted proteins | sample MGYA00510294_ERZ791833 | MGnify/ENA primary metagenome ERZ791833 (study PRJEB30046, sample SAMN00715270) | human gut metagenome | study: EMG produced TPA metagenomics assembly of the A metagenome-wide association study of gut microbiota in type 2...
AAAAAACATCCTCGCATGAACATCTGGACGTAGGAAACCACGTCTTATCATTGAAGATATCATGGGTGATAGCTCTGAAAACCTGATAAATCATGTGTTGCGAAAAAGATTTATCTACCATCTGTCTGGTCTTCATCTTAAATAACCTCATCGTCGTAACCCTTTAAATCATCAAGAATCACATCAAGAGAATTGATCAAGGCAAACTGAGAATTCCCATGACAATCGCAACAGACAGCATCTCCATTAACCAGAGCAACAATCTCAACATCGGAGATTTTCACCTTGGTTCGTTTCAGCGAACGGGAAGAGGTGCACGGACCTTTCCAATAATATACCTTGATGCCGTAATCTTCCTTGCTGCACAGGTTCACCATCAAGGCTATGTCTCGGTTTGCCTTGTCTAAGTGCAACTGCTTACCTTTATCTGTACCAAATTTTACCTCATACATACTGGCATTGAGACACTCCATTAATGACTGCTGCATCTGTAATTGCATGACAAAGGAATATGGCGCATCGCTGAGAGACTGATGGCGAGGAAAAGAAAACACCACAGCCCTTGGCCTGCAGCCAGCCTTGATTCTTTCAGCCACGGCATCAAAGAAATCACCAGGTGGCAACTTGGCAGAAATCACCATATTCCAGCCATATTGATTCGCCACCCTGTTGATATTATCACGCAGAAGAGCCACCACCTTGTCCTGTCCCCTTTTGCCGCCGAAGATTCTAGATTCTTCCACAAAAAGGAAACCTCTGTTGGGGCGATTATCAATGATTACCTTACAGAAAGGCTGGTTGTGAATTTCATTCTCCTTAAAGTTACTCCAATAAAATTCTTTTTTGTCTGCGCATACATCCAGCACAGCCACACCTTCGCGAAATCCCAATATTCGGTTGTCGTGAATAACGTCTTCCTCATTCTTCCGTGATTCCACCAAAGTCATTTTCTTGCTTTTCAGCAAACTGTCCATTACCTTCTCGAAACCAGTCTGACATTCCTGATATTTTTCAGGCGATGACATTTCGAGAAAATCCAAGGGTAGAGTACCCTCGATACTTGAAAGATTCCGGCTTTTGCAGAAATCATACTTGAAGACAACAAAAGAAGTCTTTTCTGTGCTGTTTTTGATTCGTCCAGTCATTGGCTTGCGATTTAAGTTGTACCATGAAAGTTATTTTTCATAGCATCTACAAAAGTAACACTTTTTCCCCGAATAAACAAATAAATTCTAAATTATTTTTTACCAAATTGTCTTTTTTTCATAAAACCATCAAAACAAAATGTGAAAGTGAATGTGAATTTGAAATGTAAATCAATGTATCGGGTTGTTCCATCCATTCCTTTTATTGGATATTGTGAATGAAATTCAGTCCTCGCGCGCGTACCTTATTATATATATAATATGAACCTATTATAATGGCTACTATTACTCAAACACGATTATACGCTTCTCCTTCAGGTAACATTGAAAAACATTTCAAATTCACATTCACATTCACATTTTTGCCTTTCCTTCTATCCGCCAGCTAACCCACATAGCAAGTAACTCTGCACCCGATGCCCCCAAAACTGCGTGGCGACGCACCACCAACTGCGTCCCGACGCAGATGGCGATACGTCGGGACGTAGCGCCGACTGCATCGGGACGCAGTTGGAAAGGCAAAACATGTCATATAATGTTAACGGATTTAACATTTGATTTAATGGCCATTAAATTAATGGCGGTTAAATTAGGCGGAAGAGAATGGGATATGAGGAAGGAATGCACGTGATTCGGGACAAGGATGCACGTGATTCGGGACAAGGATGCACGTGATTCGGGACAACTATTGTTTTTCAGAGAAAAATGTTGTATCTTTGCATTGTCGTTCAAAGATAGGCTGAATTAACCACTAAAAAAACTGATTGTTGAACCATTAAAAAAAGAAAGGAAAAAGAAAATGAAAAAGGAAGTTTGGAAAACTATCTTGCAGGTGATTATCGCCGTACTTACTGCCGTAGGCACCACACTCGGCGTTACCAGCTGCATGTAAACTGATTTGTTTAACCATTAAAAAAAACGATTTGAATTATGGGTATTAAAGTAAAAGCAATTGAGCGCAACGTAGCGTTCGAAAAAGGTAAGCAAAAGTGGGCATTCGTGATGCAGGCTGATCTCTACAGCCAGCTCAACGCCACGAAGGTGATAGAAGAAGCCGCCGTTCGCAGCGGATTGCCTAAGGCGGTGATCAACGCCGGATGGGCAGCCATCGGCGATGTGATTGCTGCCTGGGCCACCGAGGGCCACAGCGTGGCTGTGCCAGGACTGGGCAGCCTCCGATTCGGTCTTAACTCTACCGCCGTAGAGGATGTGAACAAGGTGAGCGCCAACCTCATCACCCGCCGATACATCATCTTCGTGCCTAACACCGAAATCAAGAAGGAACTCGAAGAGACCTCCGTCAACATCACCTGCTACGACCGCAACGGTAAGGTGGTGAAGCAGGTTACCTCTACCGATACGCCTCCTACTACCCCATCCGGAGGCGATAATCCATCCGGAGGCGACACCCCATCGGGCGGTGATTCTACTGGCGGAACCGGAAGCGAAAACAGCGGCGATGGACTTGAATAAAAGGTGCTGAGCCTGAAAAAGTAAAACCCTCCCCAGGTCTTAAAAAGTCCTAGGGAGGGTAAACTTTGTCTGGCAGTTAAATTGTTTACGCAATGTACCATACCAGACGTCCCGAACACAACATGCTAACCCACACATAACCCCTTCGAAATCAGCATGTCGCTAACAATCCTTTGTGCCTCAAATAAATAATACTTTTTTTCAAACTAAATCCAATCCTAGCCTCTCGGCGAAAACATATTTAAAGCTTTTATCTCATTTCAAAACATGATAGTAACATAGTCTGCAGCGATATCAACCAGCTTCTTGCGGCGAGCTACACCTATTATATAATGAGCCTCCTTCGCCGAACAGTGGAAGTATTTCTTCACAGCTGTTACCAGTTCTTCCTTGCTTATCGAGCCTATACCCTTAGGATAAGCCCCGCGGATAGCCTTCTCAATGTCTGCCATCTTATATTCATGGTGGCGCTTGTGGAAGTACTGCGATACAATGATAGAGAGAACTATCACGAGCAGGATGATGATAAATACTACAGACTTGTTCATTTCCTTATCTCCTTTTAATTGATTAGACAATATTAGGTTTGCTGAATCACCCTTCCGGGTGCTCCAAGTTTTCGGCATCACCGATAGCCGCTATCGGTAAATCCACTGCAAATATAGCATTTTTTCTTGAAACAACAACATTTTTCGGCATTTTTTTCACTATTTCTGCAAAAAAACTTGCTAAATACAAAAAAAACACGTATTTTTGCAAGAAAATAATCCTTAGACAGAAAGATAATGCAAGAAACTGTAAAGAAAGTATTGAATGGCGATTTTAATCGCAAGAAAGCATTGCTGTTTCTCATAACGGCTCTGCTTACCGTTATCGTCTGGAACCTGCCCATCGATAGCTTCGGCATCGAGGGGCTAACCATCGTGCAGCAGCGCGTCATCGCCATCTTCGTCATGGCTGTGATGCTCTGGCTCACCGAGGCCATACCGGCATGGGCTACCAGCGTAGTGATCATCTTCGTGCTGCTGTTCTTCGTCAGCGACTCCGCCTTTAAGATCATGCAAGGCTCGGAGGCAGAGATGGGAAAGCTGCTCGACTATCAGGGTGTGATGGCGTGCTTCGCCGACCCTACCATCATCCTCTTCCTGGGCGGTTTCGTACTTGCCATAGCCGCTACCAAGAGCGGACTCGACGTGATGATGGCGAAGGCCCTGATTGCGCCATTCGGCAAGCGTTCTGAGAACGTGCTGCTGGGTTTCATGCTCATCACCGGCATCTTCTCGATGTTCATCTCAAATACAGCCACCGCCGCCATGATGCTCACCTTCCTCACACCGGTGTTCAAATCATTGCCGCCTTCGGGCAAGGGCCGCGTGGCGCTCACCATGGCCATACCCATCGGAGCCAACCTGGGCGGTATGGGAACCCCTATCGGAACACCGCCTAACGCCTTCGCCTTCAAGGTATTGAACGACCCAGCAGGACTCAACCTGGGCATCAGCTTCGGCGATTGGATGCTGATCATGGTCCCTATGGTGCTCATCATGCTCGTGATGGCATGGATCATCATACGCAAGATGTTCCCGTTCTCTGCCACGACCATCGAGCTCAACATCGAGGGCAACATGCAGCACAACTGGCGCACCACGGTAGTGGCCGTCACCTTCCTTGCAACCATCGTGCTCTGGGTATTCGGCAAGCAGCTGGGCATCAACGCCAACACCGTGGCCATGCTCCCTATCGCCATATTCGCCCTTACGGGAGTGGTTACAGCCAAGGACCTGAAGGAGATTGACTGGGCTGTCATCTGGATGGTGGCAGGCGGATTCGCCCTCGGATTGGCGATGAACGGCACCGGTCTGGCCGAGGCAGCCGTGAAGAGCATTCCGTTTGCAGAATTCAATCCGCTGGTCATCATGATCGTATCCGGACTGGTATGCTTCATCCTGAGTAACTTCATCTCTAACACCGCCACCGCTGCCCTGCTCATCCCAATCCTCACGGTGGTATGCGCCGGCATGGGCGACAAGCTCAACACCATCGGCGGCACCTCTACCATCCTCATCGGAGTAGCGGTATCGGCCAGCTGCGCCATGTCGCTGCCTATCTCAACCCCTCCTAACGCCATCGCCTACTCTACCGGCCTTATCCAGCAGAGCGACATGGTGAAGGCAGGACTCACGGTGGGCATCCTGAGCATGCTAGTGGGCTACGCCGTGCTCATCACCTTCTGCAAGATGGGCGTGCTCTAGAGGGGCATCATCTGCGAAAATACACATTATTATATATATAAAGGAATGAAAAAGATTGTTATAGGAATCGACGTAGGCATCTCTACGACCAAGATTGTGGGCATCGATGAAAGCGGCGTGGTGGTAAGCCCCATCCGCATCAAGGCCACCGACCCTATCACCTCGCTCTACGGAGCCTTCGGCAAGTATCTTCACGACAACAAGATTGCGCTGAGCGATGTAGAACAGGTGATGCTCACAGGCGTAGGTTCAGCCTATATCGACGAGCCCATCTACGGACTGCCTACCTCGAAGAGCGAGGAGTTCGTGGCCGACGGACTGGGCGCCCGATACGAGAGCAAGCTCGACCGCATGATCGTGGTGAGCATGGGAACCGGTACATCGCTCGTAAAATGCGATGACAACGAGATAAGGCACATCGGAGGCATCGGCATAGGCGGCGGAACCCTGGCAGGACTGAGCCGCATCATGCTCAAGACCGATGACATCAAGCAGATTATCAACCTCGCCAAGGACGGCGACGTGAGCAAGATAAACCTGCTGATAGGCGACATCAGCGCCAAGCCTCTGCCCGGACTCCCGATGAACGCCACCGCATCGCTCTTCAGCAACGCCAAGGCCAACGCTTCGCGCGAAGACATCGCCATGGGACTCATCTGGATGGTGCTGCAGTCGATAGGCTCCGCCACCATCCTCTCATCACTCGAATCGGGCATCAAGGATTTCGTGCTCATCGGCAACCTCACCCTGCTGCCGCAATGCCGCGAGGTGTTCCCAGCCATGGAGAAACTCTACGGAGTGAGGTTCAGAATACCGAAATACTCGGAATTCTGCACCGCCATCGGAGCTGCGCTCGACTATAAGCGACAAGCAAAATAATCACCCCCGAATCGCCGCAATGCCCTATACACGGGCGTTGCGGCGATTTTCATTTCCACCCCCTGCCACGGCACACAGACAACAAGCTGGAAACGCACACAAGCGCACAAAATGCGCAACACGCTGATAGATAACAACTTAAACGTTTCGGAAAACAGAAATTTGTCAAAGTTTTCCAAAACTTTTTCGTTTCCTATTGATTATCAGTGACTTAATATTTTTTAACGATAAAAAAGTTGTCCAAAAGTAGTTACTTTCAGAAATTATTTATATCTTTGCAATGTCAAAAGGAGGTACATATCTACCTCTTCAAGTCATAAAGACTTAATACTAAGTAATTTAAACATTAATCGTAAAAGTAATACTAAAATGATCCAGACAGTAGTAAAGCGTGACGGACGCATCGTTGGATTCAACGAACAGAAAATCATGGCAGCCATTCGCAAGGCCATGTTGCACACCGACAAGGGTGAAGATACCACTCTTATCGAGCAGATAACCGACCACATCTCTTATCGCGGCAAGAGCCAGATGAGCGTTGAGGCCATTCAGGACGCCATCGAGCTGGAACTCATGAAGAGTGCCCGCAAAGATGTTGCCCAGAAGTATATCGCATACCGTAACCAGCGTAACATCGCCCGCAAGGCGAAGACACGCGACGTGTTCATGAGCATCGTCAATGCCAAGAACAACGACATCACCCGTGAAAACGCCAACATGAATGCCGACACACCAGCCGGCATGATGATGAAGTTCGCTTCAGAAACCACTAAACCATTCGTCGACGACTACCTCCTCTCAGAGGATGTACGCGACGCCGTCATGCACAACTATATACATATTCACGATAAGGACTATTACCCAACCAAGAGTCTCACCTGCGTGCAGCATCCGCTCGACGTGATTCTGAACCACGGATTCACAGCCGGTCACGGTTCAAGCCGTCCAGCCAAGCGCATCGAGACCGCAGCCGTGCTGGCTTGTATCTCTCTCGAGACCTGCCAGAACGAGATGCACGGCGGTCAGGCTATCCCAGCCTTCGACTTCTATCTGGCTCCATACGTACGCATGTCGTACCAGGAAGAGGTGAAGAACCTGGAGAAGCTGACAGGCGAAGACCTGAGCAACCTCTATGATGCGCCAATCGACGACTACATAGAGAAGCCGCTCGACGGATTGCAGGGCCGCGAACGCCTGGAGCAGCACGCCATCAACAAGACCGTAAACCGCGTGCATCAGGCAATGGAGGCCTTCATCCACAACATGAACACCATCCACAGCCGCGGCGGTAACCAGGTAGTATTCTCAAGCATTAACTATGGTACCGATACCAGCGCCGAGGGCCGCTGCATCATGCGCGAAATCCTGCAGAGCACCTATCAGGGCGTAGGCAATGGCGAAACAGCCATCTTCCCTATCCAGATATGGAAGAAGAAGAGAGGCGTAAACTATCTGCCTGAGGACAGAAACTACGACCTCTACAAGCTGGCGTGCAAGGTAACAGCCCGCCGTTTCTTCCCTAACTTCCTGAACCTCGACGCCACCTTCAACCAGAACGAGAAGTGGCGTGCTGATGATCCGGAGCGCTACAAGTGGGAGATTGCAACCATGGGCTGCCGTACCCGCGTGTTCGAAGACCGCTGGGGCGAGAAGACCAGCATCGCCCGCGGTAACCTGAGCTTCTCTACCATCAACATCGTGAAGCTCGCCATCGAGTGCATGGGCATCGAAGACGAAAAGCAGCGCATCGACATGTTCTTTGCCAAGCTCGACAATATCCTCGACATCACAGCCAAGCAGCTCGACGAGCGCTTCCAGTTCCAGAAGACGGCGATGGCCAAGCAGTTCCCTCTGCTCATGAAGTATCTCTGGGTAGGCGCAGAAAACCTGAAGCCGGAAGAGACCATCGAGAGCGTCATCAACCACGGAACCCTGGGTATCGGCTTCATCGGATTGGCAGAATGCCTGGTTGCCCTCATCGGCAAACACCACGGCGAGAGCGAGAAGGCACAGGAGCTGGGACAGAAGATTGTTACCTACATGCGCGACCGTGCCAACGAGTTCAGCGAGCAGTATCATCACAACTACTCTATCCTGGCTACTCCAGCCGAGGGATTGAGCGGTAAGTTCACAAAGAAGGACAGAAAGCAGTTTGGCGTCATCCCTGGCGTTACAGACCGCGACTATTATACCAACTCTAACCACGTGCCTGTATACTATAAGTGTACAGCCCTGAAGAAGGCACAGATCGAGGCTCCATACCACGACCTGACCCGTGGCGGCCACATCTTCTATGTAGAGATTGACGGCGATGCTACCCACAACCCTTCTGTTATCGAGAGCGTGGTAGACATGATGGATAAGTACAACATGGGTTACGGCTCAGTAAACCACAACCGCAACCGCTGTCTCGACTGCGGCTACGAGAATGCTGACGCCCACCTCGAGGTATGTCCTAAGTGCGGCAGTCACCACATAGACAAGCTGCAGCGCATCACCGGTTATCTGGTAGGTACTACAGACCGTTGGAACAGCGGCAAGCTTGCCGAGCTCCACGACCGAGTAACCCATATCGGAGGAGAAAAGTAGTGATTAATGATTAGTGATTATTGATTAATGATTAGCGTATTAAGCATCGTACATGATACGATGGTAGACGGTCCGGGCTTCCGCACATCCATTTATTGTGCGGGATGCCCCAACCATTGTCCGGGCTGCCATAATCCGCAGTCGTGGGACATCAGCCACGGCACGATGACCTCTACCGACGAGCTGATGAAGGAAATCATGAGCGACCCCTTCGCCAACGTCACCTTCTCGGGCGGCGACCCTATGTTTCAGGCAAAGGGCTTTGCCGAGCTGGCGCGCGCCATCAGGGAGCAGAGCAGCAAGAGCATCTGGTGCTTTACGGGCTATCTCTTCGAAAGCCTCGTGAAGAATCCCGAGCAGCTGGAACTCCTCCGCCAAATCGATGTATTGGTAGACGGCCCCTTCGTACAGGCATTGCGCGATGAAGACCTCTTCTTCAGGGGCAGCAGCAACCAGCGCATCATCAACGTGCAGAAGTCGCTGAAAGAAGGAAGAGTGATAGAACTCAATCTTACAACAGAAAACCCGAATCCGGTATTGTAAATCTACATACCAGATTCGGGTTTCCCGTTTATTTTTTTCAGGCACGGATTACACGGATTACACGGATTTTCTTATCTTACAGAAGTTTCGCAAGTTTCAGTGATTTATCGGCATTCGCGCCATAAATCCGTGTAATCCGTGCCAAAATCATTATCTCTTAGCATCCTTCTCTTCGAGGTAGCTGATAGAACTCTGAATATAATCACGCTCCCACTCGCTCTCGTGCAATTTCTCATCGCCATAGAGCAGAAGGTCGAGATCCAGCGGAACATCTACCTTACGATAAGGACCACGGGTTCTGCGTCCGCATCTCTGCTCCACACTCCGCAGCGCGGCAAGCACAGACTTCTTAGAGCAGATGGTCTCCCCCAACATCACCTGATTCAGAAACTTATCTGAATTCTCCAGTCCGATAGGCTCAGTCCACATGCGCGGACCGAAGAGGCTGTTCTTGAACATACATCTCAGATATTCATGCGCCTTCAACACATTCTCCTCCTGATTTCTGTTAGAGCCGATAGCTATAATTACTTTTGTACGAGTTTTCATTATTAAAATCATTATTTCTACAAAACAAGTCAGTTTCTCTCAGAAGAGACAGATAGCCCCTGCATTTGTATGTCATATTTTGTGCAAAGATATTAAAAATTTTGTAATAAACCGCGATTTATCCGTTTTTTTTTATATTTTTGCAGAATGAATCATCTAAAAGCAAACATTTTAGGGCTCGCTCTGCTCTGCTGCCTCCCGATGGGCGCACAGATGAAGTGGAACCAGGCCTATCAGACATATATCAATCAGTATAAGGATCTTGCCATCGAGCAGATGCTCCGTTACCGCATTCCAGCCAGCATCACCCTAGCACAGGGACTGTTTGAGAGTGCGGCAGGAAGGAGCGACCTCGTACGCCAGGGCAACAACCACTTCGGCATAAAATGTCACAACTGGACGGGCCCAACCCAGTACCACGACGATGATGCCCGGGGCGAATGCTTCCGCGTATACCAGGACGCAAGAGACAGCTACGAAGACCACAGCAAGTTTCTGGCGCGCCAGCCACGCTACGCACGCCTCTTCGAACTCTCGCTGCACGACTACAAGGGATGGGCTCGCGGACTGAAAGCCTGCGGCTACGCCACCAACCCGCAGTATGCCAGCAAGCTGATACAGATCATAGAGCTCTACAAGCTCAACCAGTATGACAAGGCCAAGCGCTACGACCGCTTCATGGCTACCCACAGCGGTACCGACCAGCCTGTAAACGCCGAAGGATTGCTGCACCCTATCCATATCTTCAACAAGAATTACTATCTCTATGCCCGCGAAGGCGACACCTTCAAGAGTATAGGCAAGGAGGTGGGCATCAGCTGGCGCAAACTGGCTCGCTACAACGAGCGCAACAAGCACGCCGTGCTGCACAAGGGCGACATCATCTATCTGAAAAAGAAACGCTCCAAGGCACCTAAGCAGTATAAGAAGCGCCCTCACATGATACAGCCGGGCGAAAGCATGTACACCATCTCGCAGAAGTATGGCATCCGACTGGAGAAACTCTACAAGATGAACCATCTCGACCCTAACATCCCGGTAAGCGTAGGAACAAGACTGAGGGTGAGATAAGTGATTAGTGATTCGGTCACTTGGTGATTCGATGAGAAATGTGAATGTGAATGTGAATTTTAAATGAAAATACAATGAAGAGAATGATATTATCCCTCGCCACCATGGCGATGCTGATGGCGCCCGGCACAATAAAGGCGCAAAACTTTGACGACTATTTCACAGACAAGACGCTGCGGGTAGACTATACCTTTGCCGGCAACCAGAAACAGCAGATGATAGCAGTAGACGAACTCAACGTAATGCCACGCTGGTACGGAAAACGGCAGCGACTGGCCGAACTCCCGATAGAGGGCAACGGACAGATAACCGTACGCGACCACCGCTCAGGCAAAATCATCTACCGCAACTCCTTCTCCACCCTCTTCCAGGAATGGCTCTCCTATCCAGAGGCAGAGAAGAACACGCAGAGTTTCGAGAACGTATTCCTCGTTCCGATGCCGAAAGATACCGTAGACATCACCCTCGACCTGCGCAACAACCGCCGCGAGATAACCACCACGCTCACCCACCAGGTAGCGCCGAAAGACATTCTGATTCATCAGAAAGGCAACAAGCCTACACCATACGTCACCCTGCAGCAGGCTGCCGACACCACCCGATGCATCCACATCGCATACGTGGCTGAAGGCTATACCGATGCAGAGATGCCTGTCTTCCTGAAAGATGCGCAGGAAGCTACAGAGGCCATCTTCGCCCACGAACCCTTCAAGAGCATGAGAGACCGCTTCAACATCGTAGCCGTAAAATCGCCATCCAAGCAGAGCGGACCTAGCATCCCAGCCCAGGGCATCTGGCACGAGACCGCCCTCAGCTCTCATTTCGACACCTTCTACAGCGACCGCTACCTTACCACCCTGCATCTCAAAGACCTGCACAACTGGCTGGCAGGTACCCCCTACGAGCACATCATCGTGCTGGTAAATTCGGATAAGTATGGCGGTGGCGGCATCCTCAATTCATACAATCTCACCACCTGCCACCAGAAATGGTTCAAGCCGGTAGTGGTGCATGAGTTTGGGCATTCCTTTGCCGGACTTGCCGATGAATACGCCTACGAGCAGGAGCAGATACCGATGTATCCTCACGATGTAGAGCCTTGGGAGAAGAACATCACTACCCTTGCCGATTTCCACGGAAAATGGGAGAACATGATAGACAAGAAGACCAAGATTCCTACTCCGCTCTCAAAGAAAGAGAAGGAGGCGGTGAGCAAGGTGGGTGTCTTCGAAGGTGCCGGATACAGCTTGAAGGGCGTTTACCGCGGTGTGCAGGACTGCCGTATGCGCATCAACGAAACGCCGGAATTCTGTGCAGTATGCAAGAAGGCGCTGCAAGACATCATCGACTTCTACACGAAATAAAGAAATCATAAAAACATTATATCTATGAAAGAGCAAAACCTAAACATCAGATACATGGTGGCTCAGCTCTCAGAGTTGAGCCAGCAGGAGCAGGAGCTCGTAAACAGGGCGAAGGCTGCCACCAGCAATGCGTATGCTAACTACAGCCACTTCTATGTGGGAGCAGCCCTGCTTCTGGGCGACGGCAGAATAGTGATTGGAGCCAACCAGGAGAACGCCGCCTTCCCGTCGGGACTCTGTGCCGAGCGCAGCGCCATCTTCGGTGCCCAGAGCAACTATCCCGACCAGCCTATCCTGACGCTCGCCATAGCAGCGAGAAACGGGAATGGTTTCCTCAAGTCGCCTATCTCGCCATGCGGAGCCTGCCGCCAGGTGATACTGGAGATGGAAGACCGCTACCAGCGCCCCGTACGCATCCTGCTCTATGGCGAGAACGGCACCTACTGCTTCGACAGCATCAAAGACCTTCTCCCCTTCAGCTTCGTAGATTCAAACATGAAGGAATAAGATACAGAAAGGGTGTGGCATAAAGCTTGTCCTCTACAGTTTTAAGGCACGGATTACACGGATTACACGGATTTTTTATAAGATTATAATCGCTTAGATTAGAAACATAAATCCGTGTAATCCGTGTAATCCGTGCCTTATCTTATACCCTAGGCAAGAATCTTATGACACACCCGCTTCTTATTCCTCCCTATATTCAAAGCATCCTGCGGCAGGCTGCTCTTTCTTTCTCGGCAAACCATCACGGTCGGTTGCAGGCAGGGTTTCGGCATCTGCCTTACCTATTGCTGCCGACTCCTTGCGCAGATGGAAATCATACTTCAGATTGACGGTGTCGAAAAGGCGGAAATGCTTCTCGGCAAACACCGTCGTATCCTTGATGTCCTCATAAACCACATGGGTGAACTTCAGACTGTCGTCCGTCTCCAGCTTCTCCGTGCGCAACACACAATGGTCGAAGAGGAAATTGAAGGCATCCTCCTCTTTCGGAGCCTCCCAGACCACCTCATCATCATGATAGCCCGTTACGAGCGAATTTCTCACCTCGAAACGAGGCAGCGGAGAGGCAAAACCGATGGCAGACTCGCGGCGCCCGTCAAACGGATAGAACTGGGCTATGGTGCAGCCGTTTACCTCAACATCGCCACCCTCAACATAGAGCGGATGCTTCAGACAGTTGGTTATCTGCGAATTATAAATCTGCACCTTGGCAGAATCAATCCTCACACCGTAGCCCTGACTGTTATGAATCGTAGCATTCTCAATGAGCAGTTTCTGCTTCGTAGCATCGCCCGCTTCTATCATCACAGCATCGTAGGCACTATGAATATCAGCAAACGAAATCCTGCAGTCATGAGCCGAAGACATCAGTCTGATGCCCTGCCATTGTCCCGGTGTGCGGTCATAAGGCAGATAATCGAACATGTGGTCCAGTCGGTCGCCCCGCATCACCACTTCCCTGTCCTTTTCGCCCTCAATCTTCAGCTTCCCGAACACCTGCAAACCCGCATTCTCGTGGAAATAGAGTTGGGTGCCCGGAGCAATGGTCAGCGTAGCCGCCGAATCAACCCTGATGCCGCCATAAACCACTACCGGCAGCGTGCTCTCCAGCAGCTTGTCTTCCTTCACCTCGAGCGAATTGAGTTTCATCGCATCCCATGAAAACGCCCTCAGGTTCACCTTCTGCTCTACGCCGCTTTCCAGCGCAAACACCAGGTTGTCGCTCACCAGCTGCGGCTCTTCGCTGTTCTGCATCGCCGAAGTCAGTTCTACGAACACACGTATGCTGTCACCCTTCCTGATCTCCACATTCTGCGTCTGGAATCCCGCTTCGCTGCCCAGATAAGATCCGTCAACATTCACCCTATAGCCCTTCTGGTTACCATTTTCCAGACGCACCGACTGGCAGCGCAGCCCCTTGCCCGTACGGTTGTAAACCCAGAAGCTTCGGGTAGGCGTAGGCACATTCGAGAAGGTGGTGTCCATCTTCAGCGTATCTACCGAAAACGAGAGCACATCTCCCCTCGACGTTGAGAAACTCTCATCGTCGGCACAACTGGCAAGCAGGGCGCTCATCGCCATCCCTACACCCATTATATACAAAAATCCCTTTTTCCGTTTCATATCTATAAAAACGGAAAAAGGGAAATATTATTGTATCTGATTCTACATAAACAAGGCAAAGATGGATGAGCCAACAACCGTCATCACACCGCAAACCACGATGCTCAGACTGCTCATGGCTCCCTCTATGGTACCCATTTCCATCGCCTTTGCCGTACCCAGCGCATGGGCAGAACAGCCGATGGCGATACCTTTGGCAATAGGCTCCTTGATGGAGAGAAGCTTCAGGAACTTCTCGGCAAAGATATTGCCCAGCACACCCGTTACGATGATGACAACCACCGAAACCGAAACATGACCGCCCAACTCCTCAGAAACGCCGATACCGATGGCGGTAGTGATGCTCTTAGGCAGGAAGGTAACGTAGGACGCATGGTCGAAATGGAAGATGAGGGCGAGAATGAGAACGGAGCAGAGACTCGCCAGCACGCCCGAAACAATGCCGATCAGCACAGCCCGATAATTCTTCTTCAGAAGCTCAACCTGCTGATAAAGCGGCACAGCCAGACAGATGGTGGCTGGTGTGAGCAGATAGCTGATACTGTTGGCGCCCGCCGAATAGGTTTTGTAATCTACGCCCGTCAGCAGGAGCGTGATGATGACGAGGATGATGGAGATGAGCAGCGGGTTCATCAGCGACCATCCCATCTTCAGCTTCAGCAGCATGCCTATGCCGTAGGCTGCCAGACTGATGAGAACGCCGAAGAAGACAGAATCCTGGAACAACTGGTTCATTTCTTCGCCTCCTTTCCTTTTCTGATTACCATCTGCGTAATCCAGCCCGAAGCACCCATCACGACGAAGGTGCTGACCACCGTAACTACGATATACTGGAACCATGCATTGCCGATATCCTGATAGGAATCAATCAGTCCTACGGCAGCCGGAATAAACATCACGGGCATGATGGCAATGAGGAAACTGCTGGTTTCGCGGATATGCTTCACCTTGATCAGTTTTGTTTCCAGCGCAAGAAAGAGCAGGATGATGCCATAGATGCTTGCCGGAATAGGCAATGGCAGCAAAAAATGGAGCAATTCCCCAGCAAAGGAGAACGCTATGATTATCAAAAATTGAATTAAAAACTTCATGTTGAATTACTTTAAACCTTGGAACTTTGAACTTGGAACTTTATGATTACCATGTCTCCCTCCGAGCCACCGTTGAATCCGATTCCATCGGATTCCCTCAGGAAAAAGGTCCGAAAGAAGGCCAAAGGTAAAGCCCTCTCTTAAATCAAGCTAACGTACTGCTCAATGAGACTTGCTGTCTCTTCTACGCCCAGGCGCACAGTATCCAGACAGATGTCGTAATCATCGGCATTTCCCCAGGTAAGGCCTGTATAATACTTATGATAAGCCACTCTGCAATCCTCGGTGTGTTCCACAAACTCCTCAGCCTCATCATACGAAAGTCCCTGTTCTTCCTGAATATCCTTGATGCGAGCCTCCAGATTGCCGCTCAGGAAAACAGAAATCAGGTCTTTGCGCTCGCGGAAGATATAGTTTCCGCAACGGCCGATGATGATACAGTCTTCATCGCCTATCATATCGGCAAGTGTATGGAGCGGTTTTTCTGTCAGCGCCCTCTGCGTTTCGCCAAGCGACGACATCGAGAAGAGCAGTTCATCTACCGGCCGCTCATCGAAGAAAGCCTCCATCTCGTCGAGCACTCCTCTCTGTTCAGCCATTTCCATCATATTTTTACGGGTATAAAAAGGAATACCATACTTTTCGGCGAGCAGCTTGCCCACGCGAACAGCGCCACATCCACACTGGCGCGCTATCGTAATAATCATGATTCTATAAAATTAAAACGTATATAATAATTACTCTGTTCCGTTATCCACCTCCAGCCCATCCATGGCGGGAGTTTTATATAGCAAAAAAGCTAAGAAGATTTGACTCTTCTTAGCTTTCTTGTTGTCGGGGCGACAGGATTCGAACCTGCGACCACCTGTTCCCAAAACAGGCGCGCTACCGGACTGCGCTACACCCCGTTGGTGCTTTACTAAAGGTTTGACTGAGAGTAAATTGAGTCGGGGCGACAGGATTCGAACCTGCGACCACCTGTTCCCAAAACAGGCGCGCTACCGGACTGCGCTACACCCCGCTCACTCATCTCTACGACACCTTTTAAGCATTGCTTTAAGCATCATTTCTGAATTGCGAGTGCAAAGGTACTACATTTTTTCGATTCCACCAAATTTTTCCCTAATTTTTTTCAAAAAAATATGCATTTTAATGCAAAATGGCTGGGATACTGACAAAAACAAGGGCAACCCCTATCTGGAATTGCCCTTATACCTTATTATATATAGTAGCGGCTAAGAACCGCAACCATTCTTGCTAAACTTTTAAATCAGAAACCGACTGCCCGAATCTGTCAAACCGAGAAGACCGGCAAATCTGATTTCAGACCGGAAAATCTGATTTTACTTGATGATTCCCTCTTCTACGAAAATCTTCTTCAAAATCTGGACAGCCTGCTCAACCTGCTCTCTAGTATGAGTAGCCATGAGTGCGAAACGTACCAATGTATCCTGAGGAGCACAAGCTGGAGGAATAACAGGGTTGATGAACACACCTGCATCGTAAGCCATCTTGGTAACAACGAATGTCTTCTCAGCATCGCGTACGTAGAGAGGAATGATAGGACTCTCTGTCTCGCCAATCTCGAAACCTTCCTCGCGGAAACGCTTCAAGGCATAGTTGGTTACATCCCAGAGATTCTCGAAACGCTCTGGCTCATTCTGAATGATGTGGAGAGCCTCGAGAGCTGCTGCTGTGGCAGCTGGAGTGTTAGAGGCGCTGAAGATGTAAGTACGGCAGTTGTGACGGAGGAAGTTGATCGTATCCTTGTCTGATGCGATGAAACCGCCGATAGAAGCCAGACTCTTAGAGAATGTACCCATGATGAGGTCTACCTCATCGGTCAGACCGAAGTGGTCGCAGACACCACGACCCTGCTTGCCGAATACGCCAAGACCATGAGCCTCGTCTACCATGATAGAGCAGTTGTACTTATGCTTGAGTTTTACAATCTCAGGCAAGTTAGCCAGGTCGCCCTCCATAGAGAACACACCGTCAACAACGATGAGCTTGATAGCCTCCTCAGGGAGCTTAGAGAGCACGCGCTCCAAATCTTCCATATCGTTGTGCTTGTAGTGGAGCTGGGTAGCGAATGAGAGACGGCGGCCATCTACGATACTTGCGTGGTCGCGGTCATCGCAGATAATATAGTCGTTACGACCTACTACGCAAGCCAAGACACCCTGATTTACAGAGAATCCTGTAGAGAAACACAAAGTTTCATCCTTGCCCACAAACTCAGCAAGCTCCTTTTCGAGCTGCACGTGCAAATCGAGCGTACCATTGAGGAAACGGCTTCCTGCACAACCAGAACCATACTTGTCGAGCGCAGCCTTAGCTGCATCAATAACACGCTGGTCGTTAGTCAAACCCTGATAAGCATTAGAACCGAACATCAGAATCTTATGACCATCGATGTCGGTTACCTCTGTCATCTGCTTACTTGTGATCTCGCGGAAATATGGATACACACCGGCAGCCATATACTTCTGAGGTTCACGATAATTCTTGTATCTTTCTTGTAATTGTCCCATTATTAATAGGTGTACTTTATTATCTTTTTTTATACTTTTCTAACTTTCAGGGTGCAAAGATACAAAAAAGAACTCAATAAATGGCTTTTTTTATAAGAAAGTTTACTTTTATAGTTTTTTTAATCGATATTTCTTGTTATTTTGGGTATTTTTATTACTTTTGCAGCCTAAATTTTACAAACTCTTGACTATATAATGAAGAAAAAGATACTTTTCATCATGAATCCGATTTCAGGAACAGCCAGCAAGGCGGCAGTTCCCAGTCTGATAGATTCTGTTTTGGACAAAGAGCTTTTTGAGTACGAGATAAGAATGACTGAAAGAGCTGGGCACGCTTCGGAAATTGCTACCGAAGCGAAGAACAACCATGTACATGTGGTTGTGGCGGTTGGTGGTGACGGAACCGTCAACGAGGTGGCCCGCTCACTGGTTCACTCCGATACTGCCCTCGGCATTCTGCCTTGCGGTTCGGGCAACGGACTGGCAAGACATCTGCTGCTCCCGATGAACCTGAAGAAATGCATAGAGGTCATCAACCAATGCCAGATTAGAGATCTGGATTATGGTGTCATCAACGACCACCCGTTCTTCTGCACCTGCGGCATGGGCTTTGACGCTTTCGTCAGCATGAAGTTTGCCGAGAGCGGCAAGCGTGGTCCTATCACTTATGCTGAAAATATCCTGCGCGAGGGATTGAAGTATAAGCCTGAGACTTACACGCTGGAGGACGAGACGGGCACCAAGCAGTATAAGGCGTTCCTCATTTCCTGCGCCAACGCATCTCAGTATGGCAACAATGCCTATATTGCCCCTCAAGCATCCATGAGCGACGGTTTGATGGATGTCGTCATCATGGAACCATTCGATGTAATCGAGGCGCCTCAGGTAAGTTTCGACATGTTCAACAAGACGTTGGACAAGAACTCGAAGATCAAGTCGTTCCGCTGCAAGAAGCTCCATATCACCCGCAGTCAGCCAGGCGTAATCCATTATGATGGCGACCCTGTGATGACGGGGGCAGAGATTGATATTCACCTGGAAGAAAAAGGAATCAAGATGGTGGTGAACCCATTTGCCAACAAGAACGACCGCAAGCCGAACATGATTCAGTCTGCCTTTGCCGATTTCTTCAACGACTTCAATGCCGTGCGCGATGATATCCATAAAGACATCCAGCGCCAGAGCAAAAGAGTAGAAGCTATCAGCAAACTGGTACAGAAGAAGCTGAACCTTTGAGGGAATGTTGAGTGTTGAATGTTGAGTGTTGAATTTAGAGGGAGTGTTGAATGTTAAATGTTGAATAGATTGGGGCCAACATTCAACACTCAACACTCAACATTCAACACTCAACACTCCTAGAAAAGGTAGAATTCTTCCATTATTTTCCTATACCATTCCGAGCGGTTTCCCTGCGAATCCATCATCGTTTCAACATGCTCTTCATAAGGCAAAATGCGATGCTTGGCAAAACTCAGCATAAAGCGCTTTGGCTGTTTGCGCTCTACCGTCCTTACACCACACTTCTGTATAAGATAAAAACCTAATATACAAGACTCTGCAACAAACTGCTCCACTACTTCTACGGGAACAATTGCAGAGAAAATACCATCATCAGAAAGTAACCGTTTTACACCCGCAAACAAATCGCGGAACGGAAGACTGTCCGTATGTCTCGCCATCGTCCTCTTACTGTCCGGATTTTTCAAGCTATCTACAAAGAACGGAGGATTGCTCACTATCGCATCAAAAACACCAGCAGACTTCAAACCTTCAGCAGTTTCCAAAGCTTCAGCAGCTTCCGAAGTTCCCCCGAAATCCTGCAGTCTGCAGCATTCTATTTCCACCCTGTCGCGAAACGGACTTGCCATCACATTCTCCCTCGCCTGTCCGCAGGCATCAGCATCCATATCAATCCCCACTACCTCAGCTTCAGGAAAACGCTGCGCCATCATGAGCGAAATCAGTCCCGTTCCGGAGCCAATATCCAGAATCCGCCTGCCACCTTGCGCCCATGCACCCAGCAAAACGCCGTCAGTTCCCACTTTCATGGCACAACGGTCTTGCTCTATCTCAAACTGTTTAAATCGAAAATTACCCATAAATTCTTCTGTCTCTTTACAGAAGAAAACGAAGCCGCCGCCGATTTATTTTATCGCAAACAGCAGAAATTGCCACTTCTACCTGCAAAAGCAGCTACCCACATCTATAAAAACGGGTACTAATATATAGAAAAAGCAATTTTATTATTAAATAATCTATCATCTTCCACGATATTTCACAAAAAATGAGTACCTTTGCACGGAAAATAGAAATCATAACAAAAAAAATGGATAATAGAAGAACAAGTACCCGAATACAAATGATTGCAGATTACGAGGGCGACCCGAAAACCCTGATCGAAGACCAGGAAGAAGGTTTGTACCCTACCCTCTGCATGCGAGATATTGTAGTTTTCCCTACCAACATGACCCCTATCGTTGTGGGCAGAAAGGAAAGTCTGAATCTCGTCCGGATGCTGGAAAAGAAACCAGACACCATATTCTGCGTATTCTGCCAGAAGAACAAAGATACAGAATCACCCTACGAAGAAGACCTCTACCCTGTAGGTGTCTTCGCCAAACTCATCAAGGTGATTAAGATGCCTGGCACAGACCAGATGAGCATCATCATCCAGGGTCTGGGCAGATGTCAGATGAAACATCTCGTTCAAAAAGAGCCTTACACAGTAATTGACGTAAAAAGTCTTCCGGAGAAATGGCCTGACGAGAACAACGATGAACTCTTCAGAATGCTCTACGAGAACTTCCATTACGAAGCGACAGACTATATCAAATCAAACGCCAACTATACTGATGAGGCCATCCAGGCCATCAACGAACTCTCGAGCATTCACATGCAGTGCAACTTCATGTGCTCCCTCCTCCCTTTCTCCATCGAGGATAAAATCAAGATGCTGAAAGAGGAAAATCTCAGCGAGCGCATCATGATTGCCATCAGATCCCTGAACAAGGTGCGCCATCTGCTACGCATACAGACTGAGATTGAGAATAAAACCCACTACGACCTTGATGAACAGCAGAAGGAATACTTCCTCAAGCAGCAGATTAAGAACATCAGGGAAGAACTGGGAGAAGGCAACGCCAGTCCGGAGAAGAAGGAGATTCTGGAGAAGGCGAAACAGAAGAACTGGAGCGAAGAGACAGCCAAGATCTTCAAGAAAGAAATTGCCAAGCTCGACACCCTGAACCCGCAAAGTCCTGACTATTCGATACAGATAGGATTCCTGCAGACCATGGTAGATTTGCCTTGGAATTCCTACACCCAGGACGACCTCAGTCTGACCCGTGCCAAGCGCATCCTGAACCACGACCACTACGGCATGGAGAATGTGAAGGAGCGCATCCTGGAATTCCTCGCCGTAAGAGCACTGAACGGCGGCGGGAAGAGTCCTATCCTCTGCCTCTACGGTCCTCCGGGCGTAGGAAAGACCAGTCTGGGCAAGAGCATCGCAGCAGCCATGAAGCGCAAGTATGTACGCATGTCGCTGGGCGGTCTGCACGATGAAGCCGAAATCCGCGGTCACCGCCGCACCTATGTGGGAGCCATGCCGGGCCGCATCATCAAGAACATGCTGAAGGCAGGCAGCAGCAATCCGGTCTTCATCCTCGACGAGATTGACAAGGTGGCGCAGAGCAATTTCAATGGTGACCCTGCATCAGCCCTGCTCGAAGTGCTGGACCCGGAACAGAACAATGCCTTCCACGACAATTATCTCGATATGGATTACGACCTCTCCAAGGTACTCTTCATCGCCACAGCCAATGACCTGAGCGTCATTCCGCGTCCGCTCCTCGACCGTATGGAGCTGATAGAAGTAGGCGGCTACATCACCGAAGAGAAGACAGAGATTGCCAAGCGCCACCTCGTACTGGAAGAGCTGGAAAGCACCGGACTCGACAAGGTTTCGCCGAAGGTAAGTTTCAACAAGAATGCCCTCGAGTTCATCATCGAGCACTACACCCGGGAGAGCGGCGTAAGACAGCTGAAGAAACAGATTGACAAGAGTCTGCGCAAGATGGCTTACAAACTTGCCTGCAACCAGGAGCTGAAGAACTACACCATCACCCCTGCCGAAGTAAAAGACCTGCTGGGCAATCCGCCGTTCAACCGCGACATCTACCAGGGCAACGACTATGCAGGAGTGGTAACCGGACTAGCCTGGACCTCAGTGGGCGGCGAAATCCTCTACATCGAAACCTCGCTCAGCAAGGGCAAGGCAGGCAAGCTCACCCTGACCGGAAATCTGGGCGACGTGATGAAGGAATCAGCCATTATCGCACTGGAATACGTCAAGTCGCACATCGACCTGCTCCAGGTAGACTACCGCATCTTCGAGCAGTGGAATATCCACATCCACGTGCCTGAGGGAGCCACCCCGAAAGACGGTCCTTCTGCCGGAATCACCATCGCCACCAGCATCGCCTCAGCCATCACCCAGCGCAAGGTACGTGCCAACACAGCCATGACCGGCGAGATTACCCTCCGCGGCAAAGTGCTCCCGGTAGGCGGAATCAAGGAGAAGATTCTGGCAGCCAAGCGGGCAGGAATCAAGCACATCGTGATGTGCAGGGAGAACCAGAAGAACGTAGAGGAAATACCGGAGAAATATCTCAAGGGCGTAGACTTCCACTATGTAGAGAATGTGGCTGACGTCTGGCAGTTCGCGCTGACCGACGAGAAGGTGAAAAACCCGACAGACTTCAGCATTGAGGAAAATGATAAAAAGAATAGAAATGAAATTTGAATTACAAGTAACAGATAAAGCAAGCGATGCGCGTACAGGCATCATCACCACCGACCACGGACAGATCAAGACCCCAATCTTCATGCCCGTAGGAACCGTAGGAAGCGTGAAGGGCGTCCACTTCGAGGAACTCAAGAAGCAGGTCATGGCACAGATTATCCTCGGAAACACCTATCACCTCTACCTGCGCCCAGGTCTTGACGTCATCAGAGCAGCAGGCGGACTGCACAAGTTCAACGGCTGGGACCGTCCTATCCTCACCGACAGCGGCGGCTTCCAGGTCTTCTCGCTCACCGGCATCCGCAAGCTCAAGGAAGAAGGCTGCGAGTTCCGCTCCCACATCGACGGCAGCAAGCACTTCTTTACACCGGAGAATGTGATGGACACCGAGCGCATCATCGGAGCCGACATCATGATGGCCTTCGATGAATGTCCGCCGGGACAGAGCGATTACCAGTACGCCAAGAACAGCCTCATGCTCACCCAGCGCTGGCTAGACCGCTGCATCAAGCGGTTCAACGAAACCGAGCCCCTCTACGGCTATCAGCAGAGCCTCTTCCCTATCGTTCAGGGCTGCACCTTCCCGGACCTGCGCCGCGAAGCAGCCAAATACATTGCCGACAAGGGAGCCGACGGAAATGCCATCGGCGGACTTGCCGTAGGAGAGCCTACCGAGGTGATGTATGAGATGATAGAAGTAGTGAACGAAATCCTGCCGAAAGACAAGCCGAGATATCTGATGGGCGTAGGAACCCCGCAGAACATCCTCGAAGCCATCGAGCGCGGCGTAGACATGTTCGACTGCGTAATGCCGACCCGCAACGGCCGCAACGCCATGCTCTTCACCTATCAGGGCACGATAAACATGCGCAACAAGAAGTGGGAGAAAGACTTCAGTCCGGTAGATCCAGACGGCTGCGACATCGACCTCGTAACCACGAAGGCCTACCTCCACCACCTCTTCAAGGCCCAGGAGCTGCTGGCGATGCAGATAGCCAGCATCCACAACCTCTCTTTCTATCTGCGCCTCGTGACCGATGCCCGCCATCATATCGAGCAGGGCGATTTCGTGGCATGGAAGAATTCCATCATCGACCAGCTTGGCCGAAGAATTTAAGTAAGCAAGCATCATGAAAGATTTTAAGAAAATAAGAAAACACCGCCGGCTCTACCGCACCGGCCGATGGGCTTCCCGCAAGTTCGGGTGGCTCATCAGGGCTGTGCGCTGGCTGGCTCACAAGCTCCGGTTCCTGCGCATATTCAGGTTTCTCAACCCGTTCAGGTACATCAAGAAGCTCGACTGGTACATTATCAAGAAGTTTCTGGGCTACTATTTCTTCTCCATCGCCCTGATCATCTCCATCGCCATCGTCTTCGACTTCAACGAGAACCTGTCAAAATTCACAGAGCACCATGCACCAGCGCGCGCAATCATCTTCGATTACTACGCCAACTTCGTGCCCTATTTTGCCAACCTCTTCAGTGCGCTGTTCGTGTTCGTGGCGGTCATTCTTTTCACCACCAAGCTGGCAAGCAATTCCGAAATCATCGCCATCCTGGCGTCGGGAGTATCCTTCAAGCGTCTCCTTCGCCCATACATGATTACCTGCGTGCTGCTCTCAGCCCTCTCCTTCGGACTCTCAGCCTACGTCATTCCCCACGGAACCGTTATCAGGCAGAACTTCGAGACGATGTACAAGAACAAGAAGAAGAATACCAGTGCCGAGAATGTACAGCTGCAGGTAGACAAGGGAGTGATTGCCTATATGCAGCATTACGACAACAGCATGAAACGCGGTTACGGATTCTGTCTCGACAAGTTCCAGGACAAGAAACTCGTAAGCCACCTCACAGCGATGGACATCCAGTACGACACCATTTCCGACAGCAAGTATCACTGGAAACTGAGCAACTGGAAAATCCGCAAGCTCCAGGGCATGAAGGAGCATATTACGAGCGGAGCGCAGAAGGACACCATCATCATGATGGAACCTACCGACCTGGTCTATTCCAAGGGTCAGCAGGAAACCTTCACCAGTCCTGAGCTCCGCGATTACATCTCCAAGCAAATCAACCGCGGTTCGGGCAACGTAGTGCAGTACGAGGTAGAATACCACAAGCGCATCGCCTCTTCCTTCGCCTCGTTCATCCTCACCATCATCGGCGTCTCCCTCTCAGCCCGCAAGCGCAAAGGCGGCATGGGAGCAGCATTGGGCGTAGGACTTGCGCTGAGTTTCGGCTACATCATGCTGCAGACGGTTTCTGCCACCTTCGCCATCCAGGCCAACTTCCCGCCTGTCCTGGCAGCGTGGCTTCCAAACTTCCTCTTCGCCATCGTAGCCTACTTCTGCTACCGCAAGGCACCGAGGTAATTATCAATTAATAATTAAGAGTTTATAGTTTATAGCAGCCGTGCTCCCTATAAACTATAAACCGTAAACTGTAAACTATAGAAGAATGTATTTCGACGAATTAGATTTAAACGACAACGTGCTCGACGCATTATATGACATGCGCTTCGACACATGCACTCCAGTACAGGAAAAGTGCATTCCAGAGATATTAGAAGGTCACGATGTCTTGGGCGTAGCCCAGACCGGAACCGGCAAAACCGCAGCCTATCTGCTGCCAGTATTGAGCAAGCTCGATGACGGCGGTTATCCTAAAGACGCCATCAACTGCGTCATCATGTCACCAACCCGCGAGCTCGCCCAGCAGATAGATCAGGCGATGCAAGGCTTCGGCTATTACCTGCAGGGCGTGAGCAGCGTAGCCGTATACGGCGGCAACGACGGCAACCGTTACGATCAGGAGTTGCGCAGCCTCCGCATGGGCGCCGATGTAATCATCGCCACCCCGGGCCGCCTCATCTCCCATATCTCTCTGGGCAATGTAGACCTCAGCAAGGTAAGCTTCTTCATCCTCGACGAGGCCGACCGCATGCTCGACATGGGTTTCTCTGACGACATCAAGACCATCGCGGCAAAACTGCCAAAGACCTGCCAGACCATCATGTTCTCGGCAACCATGCCTGAGAAGATAGAAGAACTGGCTAAGACCCTGCTCAAGAATCCGGTAGAAATCAAACTTGCCGTCAGCAAGCCAGCCGAGAAAATCAAGCAGGAAGCATACGTATGCTACGAAACCCAGAAGATGACCATCATCAAGGACATCTTCAAGGCAGGCGACCTGAAGCGTGTCATCGTCTTCAGCGGCAGTAAATTCAAGGTGAAGCAACTCGCAGCTTCCCTCCAGCAGATTGGAGTAAACTGCGGAGCCATGCACAGCGACCTGGAACAGGCTGAGCGCGATGATGTGATGTTCAAGTTCAAGAGCGGACAGTATGATGTTCTCGTAGCTACCGACATTGTGGCGCGCGGAATCGACATCGATGATATTGAGATGGTCATCAATTACGATGTTCCTCACGATACAGAAGATTACGTTCACCGCATCGGCCGTACAGCCCGTGCCAACCGCGATGGTAGAGCCATCACCTTCGTGAGCGAAGAAGACCAGTACTGGTTCCAGCAGATAGAGAAGTTCCTGGAGAAGGTGGTAGACAAAATGCCTCTCCCTGAGGGATGCGGCGAAGGTCCTGAATACATCAAGCTTAACAAGCCGAAGAAGAAAGGCGCAAACGGAAGAAACAACAGACGCGGTAACGGCGGAAACGGCGAGGCCGGAAAGAACAGTGCCAAGAACCGCCGACAGAAAGACCGCGACCAGACTTCTCATAAGCGTAAGCCAAACAAGCCAAACGAGCGTCAGGAAAAAGCACCACGCAGCAACGAACAGCAGCCACAGCAGCCACAGCAGGGCAATAACAAGCCTCAGCAGAAAAACGGCAAGCAGCCACAGCAGGGCAACAAGCAGCAGAACGCAAAGCAGCAGCCACAGCAGGGCAACAGGCAGCAGAACGCAAAGCAGCAGAACAGAAAGCCAGCCCAGCCAGGCGAGCAGCCAAAGAACAGCAACAGCCAGAAGCGCCGCAATAACAGCAATAACAGCAACCAGCAGCGCCCAGGCACCGAGAACAATGTTCGCCCAGGCAGCAACGGCCGTGGCAGAGGCGTAGCCCAGAAAAAGGGCGACAAGCCGGCTGCACGCAAGCACACCCCTATCGTAAATCCACAGAAGAAAGAAAACGCTGTGAAGACATTCATCAAGCGCATCTTCGGATTCAAGAAATAGGAAATAAATTATCTTTTAAAAGGAAAGAGGAATGATGAAAGAGCTATCCCTCACCCCGCTCATGACCATCAGCCTCACACTGACGATCGGAATCATCATAGCCAAATGGGGCTATGATGATTTCAACATGCGCTTCTGGCTCATCATCTCCATCATTTCATGCGCCCTTGGCAGCATCATCTTTTTCCTTACTGAGTTCTTAAGCCAAAAAGCTTACTACAGCAGGAGCCACCAGTTTCTCATCTTCTCCCAATGCGTGATGATTCATTTATGCATCCTGAGCCTTGGGGCTTTTCTTACCTGTAAGCAAATAGCTGATTCCCAAACCTCTACACAACTGAAAAACTGGCAGGAACTGTCTTACCTCACACGGGCAAAAATCAATACCGAACGCTATAAAAGCAATATTGAAAGCAAACTGGTTTCCCTTCACGTAAAACAGCAAGACTATGCAGTCATCGCAGCCATGGCGCTGGGCGACAAGAGCGCACTCGACTCGAACACCCGAAACAGTTACTCCATTTCCGGAGCCAGTCACATCCTGGCAGTAAGCGGACTTCATATAGGCATTATCTTCCAGCTTTTTATCTTTCTGCTAGGCGGCAGAAAGTACGCAGTTTACACCATCATCCTGTCCCTCATCTCCATCTGGACCTACGTTTTTCTCATAGGATTGCCGGCAAGTGCAGTCCGTGCAGCCATCATGCTTTCAGCCTACAGCTTAAGTTTAGCTTTCCATCGTACCGGTCTGCCGCTCAACACCTTAGCCTCAGCTTATATATTTATGCTCTTCATCAGTCCGCTCTATCTTTTCGAGTTGAGTTTCCAGCTTTCGTTCCTGGCCGTAGCCTCCATACTGCTGTTCTTCACACCCCTTTACACCCTCCTCCCCATCCGCAGCCGTTTCATCCGTTGGGCATGGGGACTCCTTTGCGTTTCACTGGCAGCCCAGATAGGAACCCTTCCGGTCATCGTCTACACCTTCGGCAGAATATCGTGCTATTCACTTCTCACCAATTACATCGCCATTCCCGCAGCAACCCTCATCCTATATCTTGGAGCAGCATTAATCCTGTTCTCCCCACTCACGTTATGGGCGCCCATAACACCGGTTGTCGCCCCACTCATCAGCCTTACATCAGGCGCCCTTACCAGCATCACCCAGTTTTTGAATACAGCCATAAAACTGATTAGCATGCTGCCTGGAGCAAGCATCGAAAACGTAAGAATCAGTCTGCCTCAGGTAATCAGTCTCTACGCTATCATCCTGCTCATTTATGCCCTATGGCGCAGGATAGATAAACAGAAGTCGTCAGAATGCAAGATTCCCTAAAACAGAAATAAAGGCTTAAACCCCGAAAAAACGTCTCTTATATAATAAGGTGTGCGTACACAAAAGCGCTACAAAACGTGGCTAAAAATGTTAAAAAATGACTTTTTTCTACTTTTTCTGCATTTTTTCTTTCTTTTTGTTGGTGTTTTCAAGAAAAACATGTATCTTTGCAAGCAGAAATAAAAAAAAAGAATTTAAACACAATAAAAGATTAAAGATTATGAAAGCATCTGAAGTAATCGCGAATCTCCAAAGAAGATTCCCAAATGAGCCTGAGTACATTCAGGCAGTTAGTCAGGTTCTCGGTACTATCGAGGAAGAGTACAACAAGCACCCAGAGTTTGAGAAGGCAAACCTCATCGAGCGTCTCTGCATTCCAGACCGCATCATCCAGTTCCGCGTATCTTGGGTAGATGACAAGGGCAACGTACAGACTAACATGGGTTACCGCGTACAGCACAACAACGCGATTGGCCCTTACAAGGGAGGTCTTCGCTACCACAAGTCAGTAAACTTGGGTATTTTGAAGTTCTTGGCTTTCGAGCAGACATTCAAGAACTCTCTTACTACTCTCCCAATGGGTGGTGCTAAGGGTGGTTCCGACTTCTCTCCACGTGGCAAGAGCAACAACGAGGTAATGCGTTTCTGCCAGGCTTTCATGACAGAGCTTTACCGTCACATGGGTCCAGACGAGGATGTTCCAGCTGGTGACATCGGTGTAGGTGGCCGTGAGGTAGGTTACCTCTTCGGAATGTACAAGAAGTTGACACACCAGTTCCAGGGCGTCTTGACCGGTAAGGGTCAGGAGTTCGGTGGTTCATTGATCCGTCCTGAGGCTACAGGTTACGGTAATGTATACTTCCTCTGCAACATGCTCGCTACCAAGGGTATTGACATCAAGGGCAAGACTGTTTTGGTTTCAGGTTCAGGTAATGTAGCCCAGTACACTATGGAGAAGTTGCTCCAGTTGGGTGCTAAGCCAGTTACATGTTCAGATTCAGACGGTTACATCTACGACCCAGACGGAATCGACCGCGAGAAGCTCGATTACATCATGGAGCTCAAGAACGTAGAGCGTGGCCGTATCAAGGAGTATGCAGAGAAGTATGGTGTAAAATATGTTGAGGGTGCTAAGCCTTGGTTTGAGAAGGCAGACATCGCTCTCCCATCAGCTACTCAGAACGAAATCAACGAAGAGGCAGCCAAGGCTCTCATCGCCAACGGCGTAATCGCAGTAAGCGAGGGTGCCAACATGCCTACTACTCCAGAGGCTATCAAGGTATTCCAGGATGCTAAGATTCTCTACTCTCCAGGTAAGGCAGCCAACGCAGGTGGTGTTGCCGTATCAGGTCTTGAGATGAGCCAGAACTCAGAGCGTCTGAAGTGGTCTCGTGAGGAGGTTGATGCTAAGCTCCACGACATCATGAACGATATTCACGCTAACTGCGTGAAGTATGGTACTGAGCCAGACGGTTACGTAAATTACGTAAAGGGTGCAAACGTAGCCGGCTTCCTGAAGGTAGCTAAGGCTATGATGGCTCAGGGCATTGTATAAGGCTAGAAAATTTTTAATAAACATCTTAAAAAATTTAAAATAATAGGAAATAGCGGGTCTGTGACAGATCCGCTATTTTTGTGTCTACTTCTTCCCCCACTCCTTCTTTACATCAAAGCAGGGGCAAGCCTTATTGACAAACTCATTATGCCCATGAATCGTGGCTAATGGATATTCCTCCTTCAGCTGCTCGATGAGCGAACGCATTGCCGCTTTCTGGTCTCGGGTTCTTGTATCCTTCGGCTTGCCTTTCTTTGATAAGCCGCCGATGTAGCAAATGCCTATACTGATGGAATTATGGCCCTTGCAATGGGCGCCAACCTCCTCTATCGCACGGCCTACATGAATGCTGCCGTCACGATAAATCACGAAATGATAACCTATGCAGCGCATTCCGCGCTCGCGGTGCCAGCGGTCAATATCCGCTACGGTGAAGTTGCGACCTTCCTTGGTCGCACTGCAATGAATGATGATTTCCTTTATCTTACGCATGATATTGAATATTAATTATTGAAAAATAAGCAGATAATTGAAGGGGATTTCGTCAACACCCAAATCCCTGATAAACAGATTGATTCTGCACGGTAGATGCTTTTTCTTCATCCTCTTGAATTCCTCATCCAACAACTGGCAAAATTCATTATAGCATTTTTCTGATTGCGTAACGATTCCGGTATAATGAGACCTGCCCAGAATAATACTCTTGTTTCTCAGACGTAGCGGACCGTTGCCAGGCACGAAGCGAGCTCTGCGCCTAACAGTACGAGGCACGTAATGGGATCTTAACAGAATAACAGGCTTAATAACAATTTCATATTTTCCTCTTTCATACTTATTTTTCTTCTTTGTCTCCGACACCTTCTTTTGCTTGGTAGGAATGAGAGAAATCTTATAACGTCCTGCTGGCAAATGACGGTTAGGACGTTCTAAGGTGTCGCAGAAAATCTTGCCACCTATAACCATTGTGCCATCCACACTCCATGGAGTGAAGCGACGGCGGAATATATTGATGTTCATGATAATTTACAATTAATAATTGATAATGAATAATTGGGTCAAGGCCGGCCATTAAGCCTGATTTAAGAACCGAAAAACTTAATGACCCTTAATGACCTTGACCCTTAATGACACCCTCTTTAGACTGTAGGAGAAACTTTCTGATAGCGCATGTCAGGTAATACACAGATTAACCCCTGACGTTTCCAGTTCTTTAGCATCTGTTTTACCGTCTCATGGGTGGCTGTTGCTCCCTTAACTGCAATGCTCTGCTGCTCTGCCTGCTCAAAGCTGAAGGTTACGTCCAGCCGCTCAAAGATGGAATCATTCTTACCTCTGCGACTTCTGTCGTAAGCAGACTGACTGCAATAATTCTTGGATGAGAACGCATCCTCTATGCGACTACGGAAGAAGTAGAGTGCATTGTCCAACTGATAATCTGCCAGGATATTGAAGGTTTCGAGCATGGTTGGTGTCTGCGTCTTTACGAGCATTCCCTTCCACAAATCAGGTGACTCCTTCAGCTGTTTCTCGGCTCCATTGAAACCATGCTTCTGAATCAGCGTTTCCAGAACCTTGCAGAGCATGATGCAGGTCATCATTCTCATGGTGGTTGGACAGATACGGAAACGCTGGCGGGCTTTCACCTTGTCGTCATTTTTCATCGTTTCCAGTCTTATCTGTTCCAGCCATTCCCTACCTTTATCCTCCAGCTTGGGCAGAACCACCTCACCGGTCAGCAAAGGCAGAAGATGAGCAATCTGAATGATGCGGTCGCGCTGACGTTCGTTCATTACATGCATGTTGTCAGAAAGTGGAGTGAAGGTATTATCGGGCGTTTTTGCCACGATGATACGGCTTTGGAAACCATCCGTATAATTGCTTACTACTCGATAGAGCGCATCAGGCGTTCCACACATCACTACGTTCCATAACAGTCTGTCTATATGAACATTCACTGCATCTGCACTTCTAGCTTCACGCTCATAGCTTGTTCCGTCGTAAGCCTGTCTCAACATGACTGAAAAGTCGCTCATTGCCGATTTCCACTTCTGTGCTACGGTGTCTGCTTCCGGAGTAAACGAGAAGGCGTGCTTGCCTTCCGTGTTCGCCAGTCGTTCAGCCAGATTCGCCACCGTATTGTTCAGTGTCAAGCATCTTACAGGCAGTTTCGGCTCTTCCGGCTGCTCCTTCTTGTTCTTGGCTGCACGTTTCTTGGCTCGCCATTCATCCTCCTTCTGCTGATACATTTTGTCCATTTCCTTCACTTCCGAAGTCCATGCGTCAATCACGGGGTCAATACTACCCTTGCCAGATGCAAAATCTCCGGCGATGTAGGAGATGAGGTTCAGCGAGTTCATCTTGCCGTGAACGGAAACCTTCACGCCCGTGGCGAGCATTCCGATGGCAGGACAGATGGCTGTGATTACAGGCAGTGCCAGTGCCGGACCCACTGCGCTGATGGAATCCCGAATGCCTTGCGGCAACTTAGGCAGCGCATTATAATAGAACAGATCGTCCTTGGCGTTAGCCTCGTCCAGCGCATTTACCAGCGCCTCATTGTCAGCCGCCGAACCACCACCTGCATTTCCCTGCTTCATTCGTTCCTGACGGATGGCAGAGAGCACATCCTTCAGTCGCTTAGGCATTTGCGTGATTTTCTCGTTCAATGCCGAGTTGATGCAAGCCATCTTTTCCTGTTCGGGAAACCCATCGTAGCAGGGAATAATCTGAGCCAGCAGATTGCGGTCAAAACCACAGATGTGGCGCAGGTTCACAGCCAGCTCAAAGGTCAGCGTATTGCGGTTGGAGCGCATCGGCTCCTGCCCATCATTATACAGTTGCCACCACTTCTTAATGATTTCCCCATAAGGAATCCCGAGATAATTGTCCTGAGCAGCAGAAGCTGTTGAAGCAGAAGAAGTTGAAGCAGCAGAAGTTGAAGCAGCAGAGGCAGAAGCAGCAGAAGTAGAAATTCTCGAATTCTTAAATTCCTGACCCTTAAAAACCCCTTGAGAATCCTTCTTGAATTCTTCCTTCCAGGGCTCATAATGCTTGTTTGCCTTGTGCGCCCCTTCCGGCAGTTCCTCCTTCCCATACCGTTCTCTTTCTTCTAGAACTTTCCCTTCAGCAGCCACAGCAGCCTCATCATATTCATCCTTGAAGAGTCGTGGTGAAAGGAAGAGCAAATCTTCGTCATCCGATGTGCTCGTGAAATAAACCCGATTGATGTCGTGAGCCGAAGTATCCATTTCACACTTGAGCATCGTAGCAATCCTCACCTGATTCTCCAGAACCGTCTTGCCCTTTTCACGTTCAAACACCGCATGTCCGCCCTGTCGTGCGCTACGTTCCAGCATCAGCAGTCCGTACTTGTCCGGTTCCTTCAGCAGCAGCTTGGCAGCCTTGGCGAAAGCCTCCGGCTCATCCATATCAAATCCGAAAGCGCCGCTTGGCAGTTTCATTCCCTTCACTACCCCTTGCGGATAATGGCCGGAGTAGTTAAACTGCACCAGTCTCCGTTTCGCAGCATCGTTTCCGGCACGAGCCAGACGCAGATTCGCCTTCTGCTCGTTGCTTCCACGCAGCTGCTTATACTCCTCTTCCGAGGTGATGGAGCGGGCAACCTTGTGCCCATTCTCCACCTTAATTAAATAACAACTCATCTATCTGTTTCTACTTATCGTTTTAAGTTGAATACAAAAATCCTAATGTTTCAGTTGGTAATCCAATACCGCCTCAGCCCCTTCTTCTGCCTCAACAGCCAGCGTTTGGGCGATGTTGATTCCCTCATGGCAAAACACCTTCAAGGTGAGCTGAATAGCACCGTCCTTGGTCTTGCTCACACGACCGTGCGCCAGTTTCTTAATCAGTTCCGACTGAGTTCTGAGGCGGTGCTGAACCACGAAATCAAACGTTCCGTCTGGCATTTGCTGAGCCACGCCCATCGAACGGAATCGAGGAACCTTATTCACCCCCGATTCCTGGGGACAGAAGAGGAAATACTGCTTAGCATCATAGTAAGCCATTCCACCCAACTGCACATGCTGGCAGTCATTATTATTCACCTGCTGGTTCTGAACATTATTCTGAGCATTGTTCTGAACCTTGTTTACTTTCTTACCCATAATCTGAATTGAATTTTTAGGAGAAGAAACATCCGGATTGTTGCGCGCTTTACCATGGAAAATCCTCCTCTGTTTCAACTCAGTTAATAACTAAGAATCTCCGCAATAAGTCTCCAAGCGAAGCCTCCCTTTTTACTTTTTTACCCTTTTACCTTTTATGGTAACGTGGTTACAAAGGGTTAAGGTTCTTTTTACCTTTTTACCCTTTTACCTTTTTACCCTTAAAAAGCCTTTTCAATGTCCGTAACCAGAATATCCTGATAAACCTGACCATTGTGCTCATGGGTTGTAAAGCGGAGCGTAACAGCCACCAGCTCGCCAGCCGCATACTTACATTGCGCCATATTGCCCAACATTGCCGCAGCGTACTGGTTCTCATACTTGCCGCCCATCTCCTGGAGAACGATGTTGCATTTCATCATCTGTCCGTTCTCACTTTTCTGACTCTGCACAGCAAAGGTCTCGCCCTGCTGCACCACTCTCATAATCTGAGTATACATATTATATAATGTACGAAGAGGTTTCAAGAGCACCAAACCATTTCAGCGTTGTCTTGTTTCTTCGACGCTGCAAAGATATAATGATTTCCAAACGTAAAAGCAAAAAAAATCCTCCACGAATCCGTTTGGGGGATGTGGGGGATATAGTTTATATTTTTAGGGGATACTATTGGGGGATACTATCTGAACTTTTCCACTCTTTTTGTATTTATCACCGTTCCCGGCTTAGCATACTTGGCGTCTTGAAATTCATCATCCAACTTGTCAGCAATCTCTCTGTAAATGTCACAACATTGTGGCGCATCACAATCAGCAAGTGTCCATTCATTATAGTTATTTTGCTTGAAATAAGAATTTATCTCATGAAAATCGGCCGTAGAACATTTTAGTAAGGTACTGAATGCAGAATTGATCTGGTCAATGAAAAGACGCTGAGTTGACTTCTTCAGCCAATTCTTGTTGAAGAAAACCTTATAAACAATAAACCAATGTTTCTGGGCGTTGAGCGTTTTGTCTTCGATTAAGTCTTTAAGTTTAAGCATCAGCTTGTCTACATCCACATTCTCCTTGAATGCGATGTTCTTGAATACGGCTTCAACCTTCATTCTGCTATGCTCCTTGGCAATCTGATAAGAAAGATACTTATCGAGAAAATCGTAAATATCGTTGTAGGTCTGTTCTTTCTGTTCCAGAATATAAGCAACAATCAGTTTGATATTCCTGCCATTGTTGTGAAATACCTGTCCGAATCGGCAAGCGAAAAGAATATTAGCCCGTTCTACGACAATGGTATTCTTCAGCTGGGTAGCATCAGGATAGATAAGCGCTTCATCCTGGCTGTCCTGCATGTAGATTAGCTCCAATCTCTCCTCATTTTCCTCACGATAACGTTTCAGTACCTTCCGGAACAGGTCTTCGTAATAGGTTTCACTGATGAAGGATTGTCTGAAACCATGAAATCCCTCATCAAGCATGAGGATGATGTCATTGATCATTTTGCGCATTTCTTCTCCTTCATAGTCTTTATAGTTGGTAAGCATAGGTTCCAATTCTATCTTAACCTGATAGAATCGCTCTTTCTTATCATCCAGCAAAGACCATGCAATATTTTCTTTCAACAAATTCAGTAAATCGAAAATATCTCTCACATAATTACGCAAGATTAGTTTCCAGGCTGTTATTACTTCCTCTTTGTTTGTTTCCACTTCTTCTTTGCCCAAAAGGCGAAAGCTGAATTTGAATCGGGCGGCTTTATCTTCCAGCAATGTCAGTTGCTCATCTTGTTCCTCTGTCTGCATATTCTTTTTCTAGGTTTGATTTGTTATGTTGTTTAAATAAGCGGCGTGGGGTTCCCTGTAAGTACCGGTATTCAGGTACCTGCAAGAACCTTCGGTAAGGTACAAACAAGTACTGCCCACGCCGTAGAGGAGTGGACGCCTTGCTGTCACCTTCTTCTTGTCGTTTTTGAATTTTGCAGGTTCTAAATACTGTAGAAGTGCAGATAATCAGCGTCAATATCTATATGTTATTTTTCTTGTTTACTTTCTGTTTCTTATTTCAAATTTTAAAGGGTTTATACTACGTTTTCTTCATCATCCGCCCAGTGGTTGCATTGGCGCATCACGGTTTCCAGCGCTTTTTCTGCACCCTCTGGTGGATACTTATACTTCTTGAGCAGTCGCTTCACCATCACTCGCATCTTCGCCCTCGCCGATTCCTTCCGGTTCCAGTCGATGGTGCGGTTGCGGTGCAGTACTTCCGTCAGTTCCCGGGTCAGCGCCACAAACTCCTCGTCGGAGTAAGCCTGCCGCACTCCTTCCGGCGTGGAGAGCGCATCATAGAATGCCTTCTCCTCGGGCGAAAGTCCCAGGTCGTTGCCCTCTGCCTCTGCCTGCTTCATCTGCTGAGCCATCTTCAACAGTTCCTCTATCACTTCCTCGTTGGTGAGCAAGCCCTTCAGATAGTTGGAGAGACTCTGGCTGAGCATGTCTGAGAAGAGGTCGCTCTGAACCACGTTGGTCTTCTGCTGCTGCTTGATTTTCTCTTTCATCAGTTTGGTGAGCAGTTCCACCGCCAGGTTGCGCTCCTTCATGTTCTTCACCTCCTGGATGAAGGCGTCGTCGAAGAGCGAGAACTCTATCTGGCGGTCGCCGAAGAGATTGATTACCCCGTCGGTCTTCACGCTCTGACGGAGCAGGTCGCCGATGCGCTCGTTGATTTCATGGCGGCTGATTTTGCCCTTCTGCGAGAGTTTGAGCATCATCACGCGCAGCGCATCCATGTAGCACACCTCCGCCTTCTGCTGCTCATTCAGGAGCGAACGGCAGAGCGTGGTAGCGTTGTGAAGCAGATTGCTGTGCTCCATGAAATTCTTCTTGCGCTGAATCATGGCTGGAGAACTCAGGAAGTTGGCTCCGCTCGTAATGGCGAGTGCCCGCTTCGAGTTGTCCTGTTCGAAGAAGCCGGAATAGTCGAAACCATGCAGCTGGTCACGGCAGATTTCCATCTCTTCCTTCCATTTCAGCCGGGCGGTCTTGGCGATGTCTGGGTCTCCGAAGCGGCGGCGGTCACGGTTGGTGTACTGCTGCATGGCACTCTTCAGCGCCTGCGCAATGCCTACGTAATCCACTATCAGTCCGCCTTCCTTGCCCGGGAACACTCGGTTCACACGGGCTATTGCCTGCATCAGATTATGACCGCTCATCGGCTTATATACGTACATGGTGGCGAGCGACGGAACATCGAAGCCCGTGAGCCACATATCTCTTACGATGGCGATTTTCATCTCATCGTCGTTGTCCTTGAATTTTCTTGCCAGTTCCTTCTTGTAGGCTTCGTTGCCGATAATCGGCTGCCAGTCTTCGGGGTCCTGGTTCGAACCGCTCATCACCACCTTTACCTTCTCCGTCCACCCGGGGCGAAGCTCCAGCATCTTGCGGTAGATTTTGATGGCGATGCTTCGGGTCAGCGCCACAATCATTGCCTTGCCGGTGAGTTCCTGCGCACGGTTTTCCTCGTAGTGCTTCACAATATCCCTTACCAGCGTGTCGATGGTGGCGTCTTCACCCAAGAGTACTTCCAGCCGGCTGTGCTCCTGCTTTGCCTGCCTGATCTGCTCCTCGGTGGCTCCCTCATCGGCCAGGTTGTCGAACTCATCGTTCAGCAACTTCATCGTGTCTTCGTCGAGATTCAGATTCACCACACGGCTCTCGTAATAGACCGGACGGGTGGCTCCATCGTCCACCGCCTGACTCATGTCGTAAACGTCGATGTAGTTGCCGAACACTTCCTCCGTGTCTCTGTCACGGTCGCTGATAGGCGTTCCGGTGAAACCGATAAACGAGGCACCCGGCAGGGCTTCTCTCATCTTCTGGCTGAATCCCTTCTTCATCGTCAGACTCTTGTTGTCCCAGTGCTCCTCGCCGTATTGCGAGCGGTGCGCCTCATCGGTCATTACGATGATGTTGCGGCGGGTGGAGAGTGCCGAGTCGCCTTCTTCAAACTTCTGAATGGTGGTGAAGATGATTCCCCCACTCTTTCGGTTACGGAGCAGATTGCCCAGGTCTTCACGGCTCTGGGCGTTCTGTGGTTCCTGACGAAGGAAGTCCTGGCAGCGGCAGAACTGACCGAAGAGCTGGTTGTCGAGGTCCTTGCGGTCGGTTACCACCACGATGGTTACTTCGGGCAGTCGCTGCACCAGCTGGTGGGCGTAGAACACCATGGAAAGACTCTTGCCCGAACCCTGCGTGTGCCAGAACACGCCGATTTTTCCGTTGCCTTCCACTGCGGTACGGGTGCGCTGCAGGGCTTTGCCCACGGCGTAGTACTGATGGTAGGCGGTAAGAATCTTGGCGTATTTGCCCTGGTTCTTGTCGAAGCAGATGAAGTTCTGCAGGATGTCGAGCAGTCGCTGCTGCTGGAACATGCCGAGGAAGAAGGTGCGATAGTCGGCAAAGAGGGTTGACTCGTATGAGCCGTCTATGGTCTTCCATTCCATATAGCGTTCCAGCTTGGCGGTGATGGTTCCGGCACGGGTCTCACTCATGTCGCTGATGACGTTGAAGGCGTTGTAGCTGAAGAGGCTTGGAACGCTCTGCTGATAGTTCTTGATCTGCTTGTAGGCATCTTCTACGGTTGCATCTTCGGAAATGGCGCTTTTCAGCTCCACCACCACGAGGGGCAATCCGTTGACCATCACCACCATGTCGCAGCGCTTGTTCTTATACTCTTCTACTCGCCACTGGTTCACCACCTTGAAGAGATTTCTTTCGGGGTGGTCGAAGTCGATGAGCCTCATCAGGGCTGTTCGTTCTTCGCCATTCTGCAGGAATCCCACCTCCAGACCGTTTTGCATCCAGAGTGTAAACTGCTCGTTGTTCTGTTCTAAAGTACCGATGCTGATGTTGGTGATTTGCTTGATTCCTTCATCCATTGCATCGGCTGGCAGTTCAGGATTAAGCCGTCGCATCGAGGCGACCAAATCGGCACGATAGAAAGGCTCCTTGTAGTCGCGCTCCACGTCGTAGCCACATTCGTACGCATAGCCCAGTTCGTCCCGGAACAGGGCAATGAGCGTTTGCTCGTATGCGTCTTCGGTGAATTTCTTGTCGTCTGCCATAATGTTAATATTTTATATTTTCTTTCTCGTTATTTTCTTTCGTTGCTCTTCTTATTCCGGGACTTCCTGCTCGCCTGACATTAAGCGAGGGAGAAGAGTGTCACGGAGAAGGGAGAGGCGGGAGTTCTCCTTTTCCAACATGAACATCTTTGCATAAAGAGTTTCAAGTTGATTGGAAATTCCTTCAACATCACTATTATACGGCACACGTATTTGAGATAAATCCTCATAGTTTCCCTGCGGAAATGTACCAGAACGTGTTTCAGTCTTTAACGTAAATTCTTTCCAAACATTATCACTTATAATATATTGATATAATAATATACTTGTGATTAAAGATGGATTATTCCTTATAACCATCAACTGAGTAGAGGCAAGATAATCGTTAGCATCAAAATTACAATAAGCCCAATGCCTGTTTCTCGGACGTACTTGCGAATAAAGAATATCCCCCTTTTGGAATCTCTTTTTGAAGTGCCCCTTTAGATTTTTATTTGGACTATAGTTATGATGATCAAAATATCCTTCAGTTACATCGCTGCTATTAATCAATACGACTTCCTCAGCATCTGTCTTTTCGTAATTAGTTATATTCAAAGACAATTCGCCTATGGTTACATCATCTGAACATTCTGACAACCAATTCTTGAAAATAGCCTGCGCCATCTCCTCCAAATCAGCATTGATCTTGTTGTTCAACTCTATCTTCCGGTCGAGAGATGAAAGGATGGAGGCAATGCGGCGCTGGTCTTCTTTCTCTGATGGGATTTCTATTTCCCAATTCATAATTTGCTGTTTGTCACCTCTTGGCATTTTACTTCCATTTGCACCAGACATAACATAAGCAAAAAATAAATCTTGGCTTAATAAATAATATAGAAATTCAGCATCTACATTATTATTAGCTCTAATACATAAGACATCATTACTACAACATCCACTTCTGTTTGCTCTCCATATTTTTTTAAAGTATGGTCGAATATTTGAAATCAAGATATCATTTTCTTGAAATTCAGTTACTTTACCACTTGGAAACGAAGAAGCTATAGTTATTCCACCCTTTTCAGGTAACATATTTTCTGTTGAAATATAGTCTTCTATAGAATAGTTAGATGTTTCCACTTTCGTCTTTACGTATGAACATAGTTCTTGAAGTTCCATACTCTTACACCTCCCATCCGATTTTCTTCAACTGCAATCTAATCTCCTCTTCCTGCTTCTTGCTTTCCTCAAACAGCTGCTTCAGCTCTCCGGTGAGATTCGTCATTTTCTCCTCAAAAGGCACTCCGTCGCCTTCGTCTTCGGCGATTCCTACGTATCTTCCCGGTGTCAGGATGAAGTCCTGAGCAGCAATCTGCTCGGTGGTGCACACGGCACAGAAGCCCTTTTCATCCTCCAGGGTTCCCTGCTGGAAAGCATGGAAGGTGTCGGAGATTTTTTTAATATCCGTATCAGGCATCAGCTCACGAAGCTTGCGGGTTACCATCGTGCCCAGATTGCGGGCATCGATAAACACAGTCTTGCCCTTCTGCGCCTTGTTGCGGCTGATAAACCAAAGACTTACAGGAATACCCGTACTGTAGAACAGCTGCGAAGGCAAAGCCACAATTCCCTCTACCAGGTCGGCTTCGATGATGGCTTCTCGAATCAGTCCCTCGCCGCCACTCTGACTCGAAAGTGCACCATTCGCCAGCACCAAACCAATCTTTCCGTTTGGAGCCAGATGGTGAATCATGTGCTGCATCCACGCAAAGTTGGCGTTGCCAGCTGGTGGCAAACCATACTGCCAGCGTGCATCTTCCTGAAGCGCACTCTGCCCCCAGTCACTGAGGTTGAAAGGAGGATTGGCAAGAATGAAATCTGCCTTCAGCGTAGGGTGCTGGTCATCATAGAATGTGTCGGCAAAGATATTGCCCAGGTTCGCATCCAAGCCACGGATGGCAAGGTTCATGTGCGCCATCTTCCACGTATCAGGATTTGCCTCCTGACCGTAGATACTAATCTTGCGCAGGTTTCCCTTGTGACGCTCTATAAACTTGGCGCTCTGCACAAACATACCACCGCTTCCGCAGCAAGGGTCATAGACTCTGCCCTCGTAAGGCTCCAGTATCTCTACCAGCGTGCGGACAATGCAGGAAGGCGTATAGAACTCGCCACCATTCTTGCCCTCCAGGCTGGCAAACTGCTGCAGACAGTATTCGTAGGTTCTGCCCAGCAGGTCTTTCTCCTCGCCAGCATCGTGCATTTCTATGTTCGTAAAGAGATCTACCACATCGCCCAGACGGCGCTTGTCAAGCTCCGGACGGGCGAAATTCTTAGGCAGAATGCCCTTCAGTCTTTCGTTTTCACGCTCAATGGCGGTAAGTGCTTCATCTATTATCACGCCTATTTCCGGTGTGTGGGCAGCAGCACTAATCTTGCTCCATCGGGCTTCAGCAGGCACGAAGAAGATGTTCTCGGCGGTGTATTCGTCCTTATCTTCCGGGTCGGCGTATTCGTCGCCCTGCAACTCCTGGAATTTCTGTTCGAAGCGGTCGCTGATGTATTTCAAGAAGATGAGTCCGAGCACCACGCCCTCGTATTGCGAAGCGCTGAGGTTGCCTCTCAGAATGTCGGCAGCCTTCCATATTTTCTCTTCAAAACCTATGCTGATTGTATCTTGTTTCTTAGCCATAATATGTTTATTTTTCTACGAGCACAAGCTTCCAGTCCTCGTTCTGCAGAACGAGGGTCCCGTTGTTGTCAGTAATGGTGAATATCTGATTATCTATCTGTATTTTATTCTCCTTTATTAAATAGGTGTACTGACCGCAAGCAACGTTTTCGGTGGTAGTTTGGGTTATTTTACCGCCTTCGTCGAAGTGGTTCACTTCCGTCGTTTTGGAGAAAGAAATCGCATCTGAGGTGAAACTGCAGAACAAAGGAGCCTCTTTTACGTCGATAAAGATAC
>ERZ791833.154-NODE-154-length-40954-cov-9.54955_pt1 | contig 40954 bp, 55 predicted proteins | sample MGYA00510294_ERZ791833 | MGnify/ENA primary metagenome ERZ791833 (study PRJEB30046, sample SAMN00715270) | human gut metagenome | study: EMG produced TPA metagenomics assembly of the A metagenome-wide association study of gut microbiota in type 2...
AGATGTTGTAATAGTTAATGTAGATTTGTTAAACATAATAAATTCTCTCCTAAAATATAAAATTTTTATTTAAAATAAAGTTTTTGCCTATAAAAATAATATTAAAAATATTCAATCATTTCTCTTTTATTTACTAGAGATTGATAAAATCTCAATCTCTAGTAAATTCATTTATATAATTTATTTTATTATTTATTAACTTTTTTGAAGTGCCATATAAATGCAGCATAATCGCCTTCAATAACAGGACTTGGCATGCCTGCAAATAATTCTTTACCTTCTTCAGCTATACCACCAACAACTTTATCTGGAACATTAATGCCTACATACATTAATTCATCTCCGCCATAAAGTTTACCAGTACGCATATCTTCATAAATAGCATCAGCATCTAAACCTACAGCACAAATAGTTGCTAAATTATCATTTGGCACTGCTAAAGTTCTAAAGAAGCTTACAACTGCTTCTGATTTATCTTTAGCTACAAAGCTCCATGCTGTTTCATTATTTTCAAATGGACTTTGAATTCTATAGAAATCACCAAATTGGATAAGTTCTCTAACTTCTTTATAAAATGCTACTTGAGCTTTAGTTTGAGCTTTTTCTTCATCAGTTAATTTTGTTAAATCAAGTTCATAACCAAAATTACCACACATTGCAGAAATACCACGAGTAGCAAATGGTGTAATTCTAGCTACCTGATGATTTGGTACTGCTGAAACATGGCAACCCATAGCAACATTAGGATAAACCATAGATGTACCATATTGAATTTTCAAACGTTCAATAGCATCAGTATCATCACTTGTCCAAGTTTGTGGCATGTAGTATAAAATACCTGGGTCAAAACGACCGCCACCACCAGAGCAAGATTCAAATAAAACATTAGGGAAACGACTAGTAATTTCATCCATTACATGATATAAACCAAGCATATAACGATGAGCTACTTCGCGTTGACGTTCTGCTGGTAATACAGCAGAACCAATTTCTGTCATATTACGATTCATATCCCATTTTACATATTCGATATTTGCACTAGCAAGTACATCAGATACAGATTTAATAATATAATCGCAAACTTCTTTACGAGAAAGGTCTAAAATCAACTGACGACGTGCTGTAGAACGTGTACGACCTTCTATATGCAAACACCAATCAGGATGTGCTTCATATAATTTACTGATAGGACATACCATTTCTGGTTCAAACCATAAACCAAATTTCATGCCCATACCATTGATTTCATCAACAAGTTTTTTCAAACCGCCACGGATTTTATTTTCATTTACGAACCAATCACCTAAAGAGCGGTCATCATTATTTCTTTCACCGAACCAACCGTCATCTAAAACGAATAATTCAATGCCGAATTCACTAGCTTGTTTAGCAATTTCCTTGATTTTAGTTTCATTGAAATCAAAATATGTTGCTTCCCAGTTATTAATAAGAACAGGACGAGCTTTATCACGCCATACACCACGCATTAAGCGTTTACCATATAAATTCTGATAAGTATGACTCATACCTGTTAAACCTTCGTTAGAGTAAACAAGTACAGCTTCAGGTGCTTGGAATTCTTCTCCAGCTTTTAATAACCATGTGAAATCAAATGGATTGATACCAATTTGCATTCTAGCTTTGCTATACATATCAACTTCTGTATTAGCTAAGAAGTTACCACTATATACTAAACTCATAGCATAAACATCGCCATTTGTTTCAGTAGCATCTTTACGAACAAGAGCCATAAATGGATTTTGCGCATGGCTACTTGCACCACGACGACTTTCTACACATTGTCCACCGATGCGAAGTGGTGTACGAATGATATGACGTTCTCTAGCCCAAGAACCAGAAAGCTGAATCATTTCAAATTTACTATCTTTAAAATCAACGTTTGCACTCAATACACGTTGAATTTTTACATCATCAGCACTTTTATTTATTACTTTAACGCTACGAGCGATAGCATTATATTCTTCAAAAACAGTAAAGGATAATTCTACATCAACATTTTTTACTTTATCAGTTAATGTAATAATTAAAGTTTGAGCTTCTTTATCTGCTTCCACATATGTTGCAGGTAAACCTTCTAATGCAGGTTTGCCATCAACAATTTTATAATCTACATATCTAAAATCTGTAGCACTTGTACCATCAGCAAATTCAAGTTCAATAGCAGGACTACGTAAGTCTGTAGAACCATATCCAGGATATTCTTGTTCTTTAGACTCTAAATGGAAAGCATCTATATTATCTGTATTAGCAACAAAGCTAAACCAATCTTTTCTACGTACAGTATAATCAAGATTTTCAGATTTTAAAGGACGCCCCCAATAAAGATGGAGTAAATGCCCTGTTTCTAAGACTTTCATCAAATAACTTGTTTTAGAAGTTTTTAAATGAAATGTCTTTGTTTCTTGGTTAAATAAAATCATCTTTTATCCTCCTTGAATTAAAAAACTTCTTGCATTAATAACTAAATTAAAAATGCTAAGATTTTTTGCAAAATTCAATACAAATAAATCTGTAAACGTTTTCGCTTTTCTTGCTTAATATTATAATATTTATAAAAAATAAAATCAATGTTTTATGTTTCTAAAAATTGTATCTATGTTGTTCTTTTTCACTTAATTAAAAATTTTATTTAGCTAAATAAATTATGATATAATATACAAACAATAAAACATTTAAAGTGAGTGTGTTTTTATTATGATTTTAACAATAGAAAATTTATGTAAAACTTATGGAGAAAAAGTCTTATTTGAAAATGTAAACTTCAGCCTATCTTCAGGTGATAAAATAGGTATTGTTGGTGTCAATGGGACGGGTAAATCTACTTTTATCAAAGTTATTGCAGGTCTTATTCCTCAAGATAGTGGTAATATCATTGCTGGCAAAAATATAAAAATTGAATATCTATCACAAGATAAAATTTTCAATCCTGAAAATACTATTCTAATGGAAGTATTTCAAGGTAATCAACCTATTATGCAAGCGCTTTATGATTACGAAATCACTCTAGCTCAAAGTCAAAAAAATCCTCATGATCATAAATTACAAGAAAAAATTATTAAATTAACTAGTAAAATTGATGAATTAAATGGCTGGCAATTAGAAAGTGATGCTAAAACCATTCTAACTAAATTAGGTATTATGGATTTTTCTGCCCAAATAAAAACCTTATCTGGAGGACAACAAAAACGATTAGCTTTAGCTACAGCATTAATTCAACCATGTGATTTATTATTACTTGACGAACCTACTAACCATTTAGACAGTGAAACTATCGCATGGCTTGAAGAATACCTTCAAAAATTGAAATGTGCTTTAATCATGGTAACACATGATAGATATTTCCTTGATTCTGTTGCTACTAAAATTTTAGAGTTGGATAAAGGCAAATCTTATGTTTATACAGGTAACTACACTCAATTTTTAGAATTAAAAACTGCCCGAGAAGAACGCGAAGAAGCTTCAGAACAAAAACGTCAAAACTTTTTACGTAATGAATTAAAATGGATACGTCGTGGTGCTCAAGCTCGTTCTACCAAACAAAGAGCAAGAATACAACGATTTGAAGAAGTAAAAAATCAAAAAGTAAATATTGATAATAGTAAAATTGAAATGGGACTTGCAGGCTCTCGTCTAGGTCGCACTGTAATTGAATTAGAAAACGTAAATTATACTGTAGATAATAAAACAATCATTAAAGATTTCACTTATACAGTCTTACGAAATGACCGCATAGGTATTTTAGGACCTAATGGTTCTGGTAAAACTACCTTATTAAATATAATAGCTGGCATTTTGCCACCAACAACAGGAAATGTAAATATTGGTCAAACTGTAAAAATTGGATATTTTGCTCAAAAAAATATTGATATGGACGAAAGACTTCGCCCTATTGAATATATCAAAGAAGTTGCTCATCACATAACATTAGCTGATGGTACACAACTAAGTGCATCTCAATTAATGGAAAGATTTTTATTCCCAGGTACATTACAATGGACTCCTATCAGTAAATTATCTGGTGGTGAAAAACGTCGTTTATTCCTATTGCGAGTTTTAATGAGTTCTCCTAATGTTCTATTACTAGACGAACCTACAAATGATTTAGATTTACAAACCATGTCTATTTTAGAAGAATTCATTGATAATTTTAATGGTGCTATTATATTTGTATCCCATGACCGCTTTTTCATTGACCGCTTAGCAGATAAAGTCTTTGTTTATCAACAAGATGGCTCGCTTCGTCAATATCCTGGTGGCTATTCTTATTACAAAGGCATTGAAGAAAAAGAATTAGCTACATTAGAAAAAGGAAAAAATACTGAAACAAAAAATGCCATTTCTGATACAGAAAAAACATCTAAAAATACCACAACTAAAACTGAGCCCGTAAAAAAACTTTCTTTTAAAGAACAAAAAGAATATGCTGAAATTGAAGCCATAATTGCTGAAACAGAAGGAAAACTAAAAGTAGTACAACTTCAAATGAGTCAAAATGCTTCTGATTATGGCAAATTAAATGAACTAACAAAAGAAGAAACTGCTCTTCAAGAAAAATTAGATTATTTAATGGAACGTTGGGCATATTTAGAAGAATTAGCCGAAAATAGCAAATAAATCTAACAAAAAAGCTTTCTATTTAGTACAAACTATAAATAGAAAGCTTTTTTATTAATTATTAATTTTTTTGTAATTTATTCATGAATTTTTCATTATTTATAATAAATCTTTCATGTATTCCTTTACCAATAACTTTATGCGTATCTTTTGCTTCAACTATAAAAGTTAATTTTCTACCTTCTATTTTATCTAAAGTAGCTATAGCTATTACGACATCATCTAAAGCAGTTGGTGCGATATGTGATATATCTAATTTTATACCTACAGTACCTTCTCCTTCTTCCAAATAATCTTTTAAAGCCATGCAAGAAGCCTCTTCCATTAGCGCCACCATCGCTGGAGTTGCAAAAACTGGCAAGGCTCCACTTTTCATTATTTTCGCTGTATTTTCTTCAACCACTTTAACTTGTGCTTGTCCTTTTATACCTGTTTTTAAAGTTAACATTAATCTCATTCCTATTCATTTAAATATATTTTTTATTTTAACATATATTTAAAATTTATCCATAGAGTTTTTATGCAAATTATTAATTCATAAATATTCAAACTAATTTTACTCTTAAAACAATGTATACAATGTTTTATCTAGATTTTACATTGACTTAACATAACACTACTACTATAATGATAAATATGTTTTTAAATATATTGTTAATATGTTAACTGCATAAAATAACAATATATAATCCGTTTTTATGCAAAAAATAAATTTCAAAAAGGAGTCTTTTTAATGAAAAAGTTGCGCATTAATCTCACAGCTCAAATATTTTTAGGGCTAGTATTAGGTGCTATCTTTGGTTATTTTTTACCTGATATCGGGTCACAATTAAAACCATTAGGCGATGCGTTCATTCGCATGATTAAAATGATCGTTGTACCTCTTATTTTTAGTACTTTAATAATTGGTATTGCTGGTACTGGTGATTTCAAAAAACTTGGTCGTTTAGGTGGTAAAGCCATCATCTGGTTCGAAGTTGCTAGTAGTTTAGCTTTAGTTGTTGGTCTTGTAGTCGTAAATGTACTTCAACCTGGTGTTGGCGTTTCTCTTCCTTCCATTGGAGCTTCTGCTGGAGCTAATGCTGCCGCTACTGCAGAATCTTTCAGTATTTCTATGCACTTATTAAATATCATTCCTGCTAACATTGTTGAAGCTTGCGCTAAAAGCGATATGTTACAAATCATCTTCTTTAGCTGTTTCTTCGGTGTAGCTCTTGCTCATATCGGCGAAAAAGGAAAAATTGTTGTTGAATGTTGTCGCGGTGTAGCAGAAGCAATGTTCAAGATAATATACATACATACACAATATATTACATATAATTATTTAAAAATAATATAGATACTAATATTCATTTTAGAGTTTTTATTATTATCAATTCTTTCAATATATACTTTATCTACAATTTTTTTTATTAAACTACGTTTTTCTTCTAATGTAATTTTTTTTTCATTTTTAAATATATTAAATATTTTTTCAGGTTTATTTTTTATATTAATTGATTTTTCCAATTCTTCTTTTTGTTTTTTTAAACTAATTAATATCTTATTAACTTTTTCTAGTTTTTCTTTTGCTACATTATCATCAATAAGTTCACTTGAAAACCATTCTATTATTTTACTTTGTTCTTTTTTCTTTTTAATTATATTATCTTCTATGTTCTTTATTTGTAAAATAATCTTATCTATTTTAATATCGCTTTTTTGTTGATTTATGTAATCTTCTATACTTTTTTTAGATATACATATTTTACATAAAGCTTGCCAAAATATTTTATCTACTTTATCTGATAGCATAAATCTACTATTAATACACTTATTATATTCAGATTCGTCTTTTTTTTTATAATTTTTACTGGCACATATATAATAATCCTTTTTATTTGCAGTTCTTGAATATATACTTCTACCACAAGTACAATAAGCTATTCTAGATAATAAATGTATCCTTTTAGTATTTCTTGATGAGTTATCTGTATTTTCTTTTATTTTTTTGTTAGCTAATTCAAATTTTTCTTTGTCTATAATAGCAGGAATAGGTATATTAATCCATTCAGATTTATCTTTATATCTATTTTTTTCTTTAGGTGTATTATGTTTAAATGCATGAAAAACACCTGTATATGAATCGTTTTTTAAGATTCGTAAAATCACAGATGGATCATTCCAACCAACACTTTTTCCACGAAAAAATTTAGGAATATTTTCTGCTTGAAATAACATTAATATTTGTCTAGAACTCATTCCATTTATATATAAATCATAAATTCTACGAACTATATTAGCTTCATCTTCATTTATATCATATGTTTTCTTTTTATGATTATATTTATAACCGAAAAGATGACTATTTGTTATTTCACCTTTTAAAAATTTTTCTTTTTTACCACGAATACAACGTTCTAGAATTCGTTCTCTTTCATATTCGGCGATAGCTCCTTTTATTAAATAAGATAACCTTCCATCTACAGAATTTTTATAATCTCCACAAACAAATATCAAATTTTTACAAAATTTTTCAAATTCTTCAGTTATAAATAGTTGTTGACCTAATTTTCTAGAAAGTCTATCTTGATCATAACAAATAATAATATCTATATCACCTTTTTTTATATCATTTCTTAATTTTGTTAAAGCTGGTCTTTTTAAAGTAGTTCCAGATGTTTCATCAATATATTCTCTAAAATTTATAGCTCCTAGTTCACTTGCTTTTTTTTTGCAAGCTTTGATTTGACTAGCAAGAGAAAATCCTTCTTTAGCTTGCCTTTTAGTAGAAACTCTTGCATATATTGCAGCTGTATTAAAATAATTCTTCACTATATTCCCTTCTTTTAAATAAATTCTATATTATTGTATATTAAGATGTAATATTATACCATAAGTTGTTAAAGTAAAAACAGTCATGATGTTATTTTAGTAACATCATGGCTGTTTTTTATGCCCTTTTATTTTTTAATTTTTCTTTGTCTACAGAATTTATAGACGTGGAAACTGACGATGTTTTCCCTTTTTCAGCTTGATCTAATTCAAAATCAATCAATTTGTGAATTTCTTCTCTAGATAATTCATCATCTGTTTTATTATTTACAATATTTTTTAAATTATTAGCTTCTTTATTTATTTTAATATAATTAGATATCATTTTATCTAGTAAAAGCCATTCTTCAAAATTCAATTTAGATAATGATAATATAAACCTTTGGGCAATTATATTATCTTCTAAATTAATTTTTTTTAAAAAATCTAACATTTCAGCTTCTCGAGATTTAGGCTTCTCTATCGGTTCTTTTCCATATTTTACCCAATCTTCATTTAGATTATATGCTTCACATATATCGATAAGTACTCTATTTGTCAGAGTTACACGAGCAATTTCAATATTAGAATAATTTGAAGCACTTATTTTTAATTTTTTTGCAAATTTAGCTTGTGAAATTCCTAATATTTTTTCACGATAATATTTTATTCTTTCATATGCTTCCATTAAAATCCTCCTTTCTTTTCTTGTAAATTATAATTTTGTTATTTTGCATTGTCAAGCAATGAAAATAATATACTTGTTTGACATTATACTTGTATCATGCTATTATTACATTGTAACAATGTAATAATAGCATGATAACCAATAAATAAGCAAATAAATAAGCACAATAACACATTGTTGCAATGTAATAAAAATGTTAATTTTTAATCTAAACACCGCTTAAAGGAGTGAGAAGTATTGACCATTTTAAATAATAAACATAAAGAAAATGTATTAAAAAGATTACTCACCAATTTTTTATTGTTATCTAAAGAAGACCAATATTATATTCTTGGTAGGATTGAAGCTAAAACAGAGAATATAAAAAAAACTTTAAGTTTCAACGCAAAAAGTGCCTAAAAAAATATTAAAATAAGAAATCTTGAGGATATGAATATAATAATGAAAAATCTTTCTAATATTTTAAACTTAAAAAAAACGATAGTAATAAATCTTGAAAACGAAACAGGATTTATATATTTTAATGATCCAACAATAAAAATAAAGAATATAGCTAATTTTGAATATGCTAAAGTATTACTAAATAAAGTTAAATTAGATTAAAGCCTATAAAAAATATAGAGCCTATACTTATCATTTCATTTCATTATCATTTTACCTTTGTACTAGGTTCATGTACAAAGGTTTTTTATTTATTAAGGTCTCTTTCATTTTTTAATTTTTCAAATCCTTTTAAAACTAATGCTATTACAGAGGCTGAGCGACTAGGATAACGATGCTCAAATCTAAAATCATCTATCATTTTTATTAATTCATCATCACAACTTATTGTTATTCTTTGCTTTTCTGTAGGCATATTATTCAACTCCTAATTTTAAAATATTATAAATGATTACATTTTATATATTATAAGATTATTTATATATTGTAAACTTCTTATTTTAATAATTTCTTAATATAAGAAGTTATTAAAATAAGATATAAGAAATTATGAAAATAAGATATTATTAACTTGACAATTTCTTATTTTCATAATAAAATTTCATAAGTGTTGCACTTATGAAATTATGAAAAGAGGGATATATATGAAAAAAACTATTACAATTTCTTCAACAAAAGAATTAAACGATGCCTTAGATGAAATGAAAAAAGAAATCTTTTTTGACAAATCTACTTCTGAAATGATTAGAACTCTATTATTTATAGGAATAAAATCGTTTCAAACAGAAAGAAAAAATAAAAAGAAAGATAGTACAATAAAATCTAATATAAAAAAAGATATTGATTTTAAAAATCTAAGAGAAAAATTAGGTATATCAACAGATACTATAGCTGTTTTTTCAGGTATATCTGAAGAAGAATATATTTCTATAGAAAATGGTTCATTAGTACCTACTGAAGAAATATTTAATTCAATAAAAGATGTATTTACCACTTTTTTAGATAGATGAATTCTAAAAGATATAGCTGGATGAAAATGATGTCTGATTTCTATAGTAGGTTAGAAACTAAAGGGATTTTAAATTTACCAGCTAGTGCAGGATATATGGTAATAGTTATATTTCAAAAGATGCAATTATTAAGTTTATCCAATATTGGAAATGAAGGTGTTATTGACTTTAAAAATATAAAAGAAAATATATATGAAGAAATTGCAATACAAATAGATGAAGAAGTAAAAAATATTAGAACAACTATAAATGCTTGTTCTAGAGTTGGTTGGTTAGAAGAAATACATGATGTTAATAATAATGTTATAGGAATCTATATTTATGAACTTGAAGTTGGCTCTGAAGCGGATTCATCATTTCGTTCTCGAAAGTCTCGATTAAAACAGTACTTAAAACAATATCCAACAGATAAAATAGAAAGAATGTATAATATTGATATGTTTTATAAAGTAATAATAAAACATATTGATAAAGGTCGTATTCAAACAAAAAAAGCATTATTGGATATGATAGAAAAATTGTTGCAATGCAACAATTTACCCTCTATGTTGCATTGCAACATAGAGACAGAGAAAGAGACAGAGAAAGAGAAAGAGACAGAGACAGAAACATCTATTGAAAGCGAAAATAATAAAATTGATTTAAAATTTGAATTTGAAAAAAGAGGTATTCGTTTCGATTTAAATGTACAAAAACAATTCAGTAAATTTGATATCGGTTTAATATTAAAAGAACTAAATCTTTATTATATAAACAAAGATAATATTAGAAATCCATTAGCTTGGTTATTTGTTGCTTGTAAAAATCATTATCAACTAAATACAAATAATAAAACTCTGAAAACGATAAAAAGAACAAATACTGATGAATTGAAAATTAAACAATTGGAATTATTAAAAAAAGAAAAAGGACGATAACTTTATGATAAGACAAATTCCTAAAAATATTGAAGCAGAAGAAGCTATTTTAGGTTCTATTCTTATAGATGAACGTTTAATAAATAAGGTTTCTGAAACACTAGATGCTAAAGATTTTTACAGACAAAGTCACAAAACGGTATTTAATGCCATGATATCTTTAAAAAACCAAAATAATGTAATAGATATATTAACTTTAACAGAATATCTAAATAATATTAATAAGCTTGAAGAAGTTGGCGGTATAGCTTTTGTAACATCTTTACCTAATAAAGTACCATCTACTGCTAACTTAGATTATTATATAAAAATTGTAAAAGAAAAATCATTTTTAAGGAAGGTAAGCTATATGGGAGAAAGTATAGCAAGCTTAGGTTATAACAATGAAGATAATACGCCAGAATTTATTCTTGATAAAATTGAACAAATGTTATCTAGTTTAACAAAAAAAATGATTCTAACAAAAGTAGATAATATTCAAAGTCAAACATTAAGTGCTTATATGGAGATTGAAAATATAATTAATAATAAAGGTAATTTATTAGGATTAGAAACTGGATTAGATGATTTAGACCATTTTTTACAAGGTCTAAAAAATTCTGATTTTATGATTTTAGCGGCACGTCCAAGTATGGGAAAAACAGCATTTGCTCTAAATATAGCTAGTTATTTAGCTGTAGAAAAAGATATTCCAGTTGTATTCTTTTCTTTAGAAATGTCGTCAATTCAACTTATTCATAGAATTTTTTCTATTCGTGGATTAATAGATATGACTGAGTTAAAATCAGGAAATCTAAATAATCAAATGACACAAGAGTTAATTAATATTTCAAATAAATTATCTTGTTCAAAACTTATTATACAAGATAATATATTTAATCTAGCTGTTTTACGCTCAACAGCTAGAAAATTAAGACGTGAAAAAAATATAAAACTTATTATTATAGATTATCTTCAACTTTTAGAAGGTACTCATCGTGAAAACAGGAATTTAGAGATATCAGAAATATCTAGGAGTTTAAAACTCTTGGCTAAAGAATTAGATATTCCTATAATTGCCCTTTCTCAATTATCTCGTAGTGTAGAATCAAGGCAAGTAAAAAAACCTATGCTTAGTGATTTACGTGAATCTGGTTCATTGGAACAAGATGCTGATATCGTTATGTTTTTATATCGTGAAGATTATTACAATCCTGAAACTGAAAATAAAAATATAACTGATGTGATTATAGCTAAAAATAGAAATGGACCAACAGGAACTATTCCAGTATTTTTCCATAAAGAATACGTAAGATTTCAAAATTTATTAAAAGATTAATAAAGAAAGTAAATATATACGAGGTTTTTATTATGTCGACTATTACGACGAAATTTATGCTTATAATATTAATGTTTTGTTATATAATATTTGTGGTTCCTAAAGAATATGATAATCATTTAGATTGTAATTTTGTAAAAAATGAATTAATTGAATATCATCAAAAAAATGGTATGTATCCTACAAGTATTAATCAAATGGATAATTTAGTAACTATAAATAATAATATATATATATACAATAAAGAAACAGAACATTTTATGGAGTATACAGCAGTTCTTGATGTAAACAAAAACGTAATTCAATTTAGAATAACAGTATATGATAATAATAATACACTTTTAAGCAATATAATTTATGATGAGGAAGATTTAAATGAATAAAGTAATATTAGCAGGACGCCTTGTGCGTGATCCAGAACTACGTTATACACAGACAGGAAAAGCGGTGGCAAGCTTTACTTTAGCTGTGAACCGTAGGTTTAGTCATAATCAAGAACAAACAGCAGATTTTATTCCAATCGTTGTTTGGGATAAATTAGCTGAAGTATGTAGTAAACATTTATTTAAGGGCAGTCAGGTTCTAATTGAAGGTCGTATGCAAGTTCGCAACTACGAGGCTCAAGATGGAAGTAAACGCTATGTTACAGAAGTTATAGCTCAAGAACTTGAATTTATGGGTTCAAAACCTACAGCTTTAGAAAGTAAACCTCTTTCACCACAAGCTCAAAATTTTGGACAAGAAGTTCATCCAGATGAAGAAATTCCTTTCTAAAATTAGTTTAAATAAAAAAAGAGGAAATCTTATGAAAACAGCTTTAACAAAAGAAATTGAGCAATCTTTAATTTTTGCAACAAGAGCTAATGAACCCGGCATTTATGGTGCATTAGAGGTAACTTTAGGAGAAGGTTATGGAACAGAACGTATTGATTACATGACAATGGATACAAAAAATATATTTCGTTGTTATGAGATAAAAATATCAAAAAAAGATTTTTATTCTAAAGCTAAATTATCTTTTGTAGGTGATTATAATTACCTTGTATTAGCACAAGATGTTTATAACGAAGTCAAACAAGATATTGATATTAAATTTTATGGAATAGGAGTATATGTTTACAATGGATATGATTTAATTTTAAAGAAAAGAGCTAAACAAAAAACAGTACATATAGGACAAAAAATTGACCTAATGTACTGTATGATACGGAGTTTGAGTAGGTATACAATAATGGAGGCTTTAAAAAGTGATTAATAAAAATACAGTGATTGCCCAAATGATGAATATGTTAAATATAAATGATGATAAAGAAATTATTGGTTATATAACAAGTGTTATATATGATGATAAAGAAGTTCGTTTTTTAGTAGATGGAGAAGATACGGATATTATTTGTTTATATTTAGCTTTAACTGGAATATTAGCTGATAAACAAAATTTAAATATTCATGATTTTTTAGAAAAAGTAGATGTAGCTTTATCCCAAAATGTGAATATTGATATATTTAAAAAGAAACAAGTATAATATGTTCGATTTCGAACATGTTTAAAAATAAGAAAAGAGGTTACTAAAATGATAATAAAAGAGATTAGAAAATTTGCTAATGAAAAAGGAATTGTTTTACCTAAAAAAGCAACTAAAGAAGTATTAATTCATACAATTCAAGTTGCTGAAGGTAATAATAGTTGTTATGCTACTAAAAAAATTTGTTATGATCATTCATGCCTTTGGCATGAAGATTGTAGAAAAACTTTTAAAAATAAAAAAAGCCATGAATAAATTCATGACTTTTAATTAAACTACTAAAATAATAATATATTTAATATAATTCTATCCTATTTTTATAAGTTTAGCAATAAAAATTTTAAGAGGTGTTTTTATGAGAAATATTGATTTGATAGAGTGTGCAATGCGTAGATTAAATTTGCAATATGATGTTCCTTTTAAATTATTAGATGGTAAAGAACTTTATAAAATTATAAAAGAAGATAATAAATTCATAAAAGAAATCAATTTATTGTTCTGTAATGAATTTACACATGGAGAGTTTAAAAAAGATAATAAAAGTAGTTTATTCAATATTTTGTTTGGAAATAAGATTATATGTAAGAAGTGTGATAATTTAGATTGGATAAGCAAATAACAGTAAGAGGCATTTTAGATGAATAATAATATTATTAGAAATAAAAATGTATTAGATTTGTTTATGCAAGAAAACAATATAGAATATGGTAAACCATTTGCTATAAAAATATGTGATTATTTAGATGTAACCTATAAAATAGATATAAACGGTGAATGTTTTTATAAGATAACTAGACTTGATGATAAATGGAATAATGTAGAAAAAAATCCTTTAGATATATCACAAGTAATGTTTAATAAAAACATTACAATATTATAATCATATGGAGATGACATAATGATAATTTATTCTTTAATAAACATGAAAGGTGGAGTAGGGAAAACTACTATTTCCACAAATTTAGCTGTAGAATTTGCCAAAAAAGGACTTAAAGTCCTTTTTATAGACAATGATGAACAAAGTAATAGCTCATTATTTTTTGATGTCGTAAATAAGAAAATGACGCTGACAGATTTATATATTAATCCAGAAATTAGTTTAAAAAAGATATCTTATGATACACAATATGAAAATATCAAATGTATTCCAGCAGGTTTAGATTTAAATGATATTTTAACATTATATTTAAGTGATGATAAATATGCGTATAAAAATATCGATAAAAGGTTTATTTTAAAAAATAAACTTTTAGAGATAGAAGATGAATATGATATATGTATAATGGATAATCATCCTGGTATGACAGTTGCAACTTATAATGGTTTGATGGCTGCAAATAAAGTTTTAATTATAACCACAACAGATATATACGCTATGCAAGGTTTAAAAGCAATGTTAGAATATTTTTCTTCTATTAAAGAAGAAAGAAAAAAGGACGATATTTATTATGATGAAAGTATATTAGATAAGAGTCTAAATTTAGAGGGTTGTTTAGTCAATAAATATATTTATAATCCAAATTTCACAAAGCGAAAAGAATATAACTACTTAAAAACAAATATTCGTATGGTTCCAAGAAATAAAATGTTTCTATTAGATAAAGCAGTTATTGAACATAAAGCAGCTGTAGAAATTATGCCAAAATCTAACTTTGCTAAGGATATAAAACGATTAGCAAATGAACTTATAGATAATATTATTAAATAAAGTAGGTGTAATTATGAAAAGTTTAAGTGAAGCTTTACGAGGAGCTAGTCAAAAACAAAATATGAATTTTGTAGATGAAAATAAAATCTATTATAAAGATATAGATGAATTATATCCTAATCCACATAATGAAAAATTTTACAATAGAATAACAAAAGAAAACATACAAGATTTAAAACAATCAATTTTGACTTTGGGTGGTATTACTAATCCTCTTACTGTTACAGAACATAGTGATGGAAAACTATATATTGTATCAGGAAACAGGAGAAGAGAAGCAATTAAACAATTATTTGAAGAAGGTTTGATAAAAGATAAAAAAGTTCCTTATAAAATAAAAATATTTCAAAATGAAGAAGATGAACTAAAAACCATAATTTTACTCAATACTCAACGTAAAAAAAGTATATTTGAAGAAAGAAATGAATATATATTTTTATTTGATATGTTCAAAAAAGAAAAACAGATTATGAATATATCTGGTGATACTAGAGATTATGTAGCTAAAAAAATTGGTATATCACCAGTAATGTTACAAAGATATTTAAATTTAGATAAATTGGCAATAGAAATTCAAAATGCTATAAATAATCAAGATATATCATTTTCTGCTGGAATTGAGTTTTTAGGAGTTGATAAAGATATACAGATAAAAATTTTTAATAAATTAAAAGAGGAAAACAATTTAAAAGTAGGAGCAATTAGATTATTAAAAAAAGAAAGTTCAAAATCTAATACAATAGATAATAATTTATCAGATGTAAATAATAATTTGGTAAATACAGATAATGCTATAAATAATATAGACGAAGATATGTTTATTGAAGAAAATAATGCTTTATCTGATACAAGTAATGATGCAGGCGAAGATATGTTTATTGAAGAAAACAATGCTTTATCTGATACAAGTAATGATGCAGGCGAACATATGCAGAAAAAAAATATATTTGAAGGAGTAATATCTGATTTAAAACCTTTTATTAAAGAAGACGATATTCACATAAGAGAAAATAATAAAAGTAATAATAGTGAAGATAATGATTCGTCTAATGTTAAAGATCTATCTTATGGTAAACAATTCTGGAAAAGACAAATAGAATCTTTTTTAGAATTAATAAAAAAAGATGGAAATGATATAGATGTAAAAGATAAAGAGGATTGTATACTTACTGGTAAAAAATTGATAGAAACATTAACTAAATGAAAAGAATAGAGATTATAATTTTCAAGGGAAAAACAACTCATGATAATAAAATTGTTAGAGGATCAGGTTGTGTTCAGAAAAATAATAATAAAACGTATATTTTTGGACAAGATGCTAATGGAATATATCATGAAGTTGAAGTAGTTACAGAAACTATTCAAATAAGTAGAATTTGGAAATATATAAAATAAAAGTAAATAAAAATTATAAAATGAATAAATTTTGATTGTCCCTTTTATATCAACGTTTAAACTCAAAAATAAATTATATAAAATAAATAAATTATATAAATTATGTAAAAGAAACAAAACATGTTCGATTTCGAACATATTATTAGGAGAAAGTGTGATGAATTTAAAACAATTTTTTTACTCTCAAAAACATTCTATTATTTTAGTTGCTATAACTTCAATAATATGTTGTATTCAGATTATATTTTTAGGAGCATTTTTATACACTCAAATACCCAAAAATGAAATACATCAAACAGGAAATATAACTATCATAAAAGATTATTTTATAACTGGTACTAGTAATAATATTAATAAGCATGTATATATATTACTAGATAAAGACACAAAACTTATGTATTTGAGTATAGATACTATACAAGATGGAAAGATTGTAGCTACTTCTCAATCTGAACTTTATAATAAAAGACAAAGCATAATGACATATAAGGATTATTTAGAAAGTGAAGATAATGAACAAAATACTTTAAGTTTAAATAATAAAGTTCAGCAATCTAAATCCAATACTTCCACTAATTCTACTAATGAGGAGTAATCTTTATGGTTAAAAATGATACAATGTCTTCAGAAAAAGATGATGTAATATGTTTAAAAAAAGATTATTATGATGATCTTAGAAAACGGTTAAAAGAGCAAAACCATGAAATTGATCAATTAAGAAAAATATTAGATGACGGAAAGGTTTCAAGAACAGTTGAAGTTATTGAAGAATGTCGAATATATATTTTTAAAAAAGCTCCAATAATTTTTTTACAGTTGTCACTTTATCCATTAGGAAAGGCAGAAAGAATCTCATTTATAAAGCTCTTAGATACTTTAAGTGATTTTATAGAAATGGGAAGATCGTTTTTTTTGAATGATGAAAAAAGAAGATGAAAATAAAATTATTGGAGATAAAATATATCGGTTAAGAATAAGTAGAAACTATGATAGAATGACGTTTGCAGAATTGTTAAAGGTGTCTGAGAGAACGATTCGCAGATGGGAAACGGGTAAATCTAAGGTTAGAGAAAGTAATATATTAAAAATATGTTTGCTTTTTGATATATCAATAGCCTATTTTATAAAAAAAGAGAAAGGAAATGATATACATGACAAATAGTTTAAAAGAAGAAATATCTCTTACTATTACAACGATAGATACTTTGATAGTTAATTTAAAAAATAATATTAGAATAGATAGCAAACGTATATTCATAGTAAAAAAAATAACAAAAAAATATATTGAATCTTTAAATTTAGTATTAACAATGAATATGAATAAGAAATCTGATGAAATAGATGATTCTTTTATAAAAAATTTTATTTATGATGAAAATGATATTGATAATACGATATCTTTTTTAAATGAAGTAAGATCTATCTTAAATAAAATTCTGTTCGAAATCGAACATATTAAAAAATTATGATCTTCAGACAAAATTTAAAAGATAAGATAAGAGAGCAAATTGTTATAGATATGTTAAGAAATTATTTTTCTAATAATAAAGATATAAATATGTTAGCAAAACAATATTTAAATAATTATATTTATAACAAAAAAAGTGAAGCTGCTTATATTTTGCGTTATAAACAAAATATCTACAATTCTAATTATAATGTAATAAAAAAAATCTTTGATAGTAATATCTTAAGAGAAACAGATATTATTCTTCTTAAGATGAGATATAAAGATAATCATACATTTACTTATATATCAGTTAAACTAGAATTGGATATTAATTTTATTTATTTAAGAAATAGAAGATTGTTACGGTTCTTTAGCTTTTTTATAAATATAAATGATCATATTGCTTTTGACAATATATATATGTTATCGCCTAAGCTACTCAATATTCTTGAAGATAGAATATTGAATGAATATGACTATGCATTATTAGGTAAAGAATTGTTAAGTAAAAATACATCATTAAAAATAGATCTAGATTATCTGGATTTGTTAGAGATGAAAAAACAAAATATAAGTTTGATAAAATGGTTAGTAGAAACTTATTTAGACAGAATTAAAAAAGAAAATCGTTTCATGGAATTTGCAATCTTAGAAAAGACTTTTAATAATATTGATATTACAAGTAAAGAATTAGGGAAAATATTTTATATTTCTGAATCTAGAATTGTACAAATTTGGTCTAATTTTAAAAAAGAAATAAAAAATTCATATTTAAACTCTTAAAATCTGTTCGAAATCGAACAGATTTTTTTTAAAAAAATTAAGGATTTTAAAAAAAAATTTTTAATGATGATGTTATCATTACATACATAAATATTATTAAGGAGTGATATTTATTACAACGAAAAAAAAAGGAATTTTTTTTAGTATAATTATTGTTTTTATTATTAATCTTTTTTTATTAAAAGATTATTTACCTGAAAAATTTATTATTAATTTTTCTTATTCAATGCCAGTAGGTATATATATGATATCAAATGATGTTAATTATGAAATTGGAGATATTGTAGCAATAGTTCCTCCAAATGATGTGAAAAAGTTAATGATATCTAGAGGATATTTAAAAGAAAAGCAATATCTATTAAAAGAAATCAAAGGTTTAGAAGGACAAAAATATCATACTGTAAATGACTTAGCATATGTTGATGATAAATATATTGGTCAAATTTTTAAAGTTGATAGCCAAAATAGACCATTACCTAGATTTTTAGGAGAACATACAATACCTAAAGGATATTTTTTGCCTATTGCTGATAATAGACCTAATTCTTATGATGGAAGATATTTTGGTTTTCTAAAAATAGAGGATATTAAATATAAACTTTATCCTTTAATTACATTTAAATAAGATAAGGAGTTGTTTTTATGAAAATATTTAAAAAATCTTTATTAATATTAGGAACATGTTCATTCTTATCGCTATCAACAAATTTAGTAAATGCAAATCCTACATTTGTTCCTGATGAAACAATACAGGCTATAAATGAATTTAATAAAGAAACAAATTTCGATATTGCATTAACTGAATATCGTAATCAATCTAATAGTTTTGTAGTAGATGATATGTTTAACAATATAGATTTGTTAAAAGCTGAAATAGAATATCAGATTAAAATAGCAAAAGACAATAATCAAATTGATAAAGTTGTTACTTTAGAATCTTATTTGAAATCATTAAATAATAATAATACATTTGTAATTGAATATATGAATTTAAGTAATAGTTCTTTTAATGATTATGAAATTGCAAATCAAATTCAGGATTCTATAAATAATATTTTAACTAATGTAAAAATAGATAATAAGAATAATGAAAGTAATTATTGATATGAATAAAAAATACTATATTATCGATTTTATAGGATATGAAAATTATCCTATAAGATATTTAAGATACATTTTAAGTAAATTTAAACATAAAAATTTAAATTTATTTTTATTAGCAATAAATGAAGCTGTATGTAATGCAGCTAGATATACGACTACAAGTATTAATACTTGTCATATAAATTTACAAATATATTGTGATGATAATTATATAAAAGTGTTAGTAGTTGCTAATACAAATCATAATTTTGCTAAAGATTTGAAAAAAAAGCTTAATGAGTTAAAAAACGAAAAATCTTGGGCTAAGTGTTTAAAATCTCAAATACGAGGTAGAGGTTTTTGGATAATGTTAGAAGGAACAGATTGTATTTATGTTGATGAGTTTATGCAATCAGTTTTACTAATAAAGAAAATAAATAAAATTAATAGTAAGTATCTTAATTTATCTGAGCTATTAAATAAATTTCATATTGGTATTCCCAAAAATATTATAGGAGGTTGAGTAATGAATATTAAAATTTTAGCTATAGTAGATGAAGAAAATGCTAATGACATAATGTCTATTTTAACAGAGCTAAAAAAATACAGTATTCAACCAATAATAACATCTAATATTTTAGATGGTATAGATTTATTTATAGAAAATAATCCTCCTATTTTAATTTTAGATGATAAATTAGAAGGTTTTATGTTAGCAAAAACTATAAATGATATGCAGAATAATAAAACTGTTATTTTTATGTTAACCAAATTAGAAAAAATTTTATTATCTAAAGAACATTTAAATATTAATTTTTATATACCAAAACCTCTAAATAGAATCTTTTTGCAAGTTACTATAATGTCTTATTTAAAAAATTATATATTTATAGAAAAAGAAAATTTGGAAATAGAGAGAGCTGTGAAAAAACAAGCAGAAAATTTGCCAAATAAAATCGATAATGATTTTATAAAAATAAACTATATTTATAGTCCTTATAATAAATTGTCTGGTGATAAATTAAAATTATTATCAGATGAAAAAAATAATAAGTATTATGGCATAGTAATCGATTGTACAGGTCATGATTTATTAGCTTGGCAGCAAACAGGTACTGTAGAGATTATGTTTAAGTATGCTTTAACATTTTTAAAACAAGGCATATTTACTAGTATCAAGGAGGTTTTGGAAGATGTAAATAAAAATTTGGTTTCTGAAGAAATATATGTGGCTGCAACTGTTTTTGAAATAGATCTAAATCAGAAATTAATAAAATATGTAAGTGCAGGAATTCCAAATTTCTTTATAAAATATAAAAATTCTGCTACATATGAAAAAAAATTTATGAAGGGAAAAGTTCTAGGTTATAAAATAGATGCTAAATATTTAGAACATACAATAGAAATATGTAATATAGAAAAAATAATATTTACGACAGATGGATTAACAGACACATTAAATATAAAAAAAAATATAAAAAGTGATGATATATCAGCTTTTTTTATAACATTTAAATGAGGAGATGGTTTTATGATTATGAAATATATTACGACAGAAGGTTCAACAGCAATCATAAAGGTTAACGGAATTTTAGGAATAAATGTAGTTAGAACTTTGGAAGATGAATTTTCCAGAGCGCAAGAAATTGGATGTAATAATGTAATATATGATCTTTCTAATACAGAATCTATTGATAGCGTAGGATTAGCATGTATGATGAATATAAATAAAAAAATTAAAGAAAGACCTAAGTTAAAGAATGTAAATACTATAATTAGGGGACTTTTAGAAACCTCCGAGTTAATTGAGGATTTTGATGTTGAATAAATCAATAAAGGACGGATCTTATGATAGCAATTACCTTATTACCTTTTGAAACACAATATGTAAGAGCAAAAGAACATAAAGAAAAATTAAAAATAGTAAAAACAAGTGATGACTTTAATCCTATGCTTGAAGCTTTTAGGAACAATAATTATGAATATTTATTTGATACCCTGAAAGATATTGTAACTTTTACAAAAAATAAAAGTGAAGAGTATTATTTTATAATACCTGACACAGAATTTGAAACTATAAATACAGAACCTTATAATTTTAAATTTGATAATGATGAAAATGATTTGAGTTTTTTGGAAGAAAATGATGTGGATTCTAATAAATTTTATTATTGTTTTCCAACGCAAATGAAAACCAATGATAAATGGCTAAAGACTTATTATACAATAAGTAAGCAAAATATTGATACACTTTTAAAAGTAGCAGAGGATTTGGATATAGTTGTAAAAACTATTGAACCATTATCAATTGCATTATTTAGATATATGAATAATTGGCAAAATGAAACATATATCATTGAAATTAATAAGGATAAATCAGATTTGGTATTTTATTCTCCTATTTTTGGCTTTTATAAATATCAATTAAGTTTAAACATGAATAATTTTAATAATGATACAAATTTAGTAGAGAATATAAATGAAGACTTAAAATATGCAGATAATTATTTCTCTAAAAAATTAGACAACTATTTAAATGCTAATCAAGATATTATTCTAATTATGTCAGAAAGGAATAAACGTAGCTTAAATTATAAAGCACCTCAATATAAAAAATATATAACTGATTTATATAATAATAATGATGATATTATTATTAATAATAATCCGTATTTTGCAATTGGTGTAGGGAGTTTATTACAATCTTTCCAAGAAACATATTTTAATTCTAAAGTATCTGATTGTTTATTAATAAAAAATTCGAATATTTTACCACAAAATTTTGTTTCTGACAATGATTTACTTATATATAAATATAATTTACAAAGAAAAACAAAATTTGTTTCTCTTATATTAGCAGGAGTCTTAGCATTACAAATAGGAGCAATTTTTCATTTCAATAGTATTACTATTCCTGAAAAATTACAGAATGACTATGCCATAGCTAGTAAAGAAATAAAAATTCTAGAACAACAAGAAAAAACCATAAAAGAAGCTTTAAATGTATCAGAAAAACCACTAGATGTTTTATTTAATCTTATACGAGAAAAACCTGATAATGCTCATTTAGGCTTTACTGAACTTGAAATAAGTTCTAGCGAAGGAAAGACTAAAGTACCTAATTGGATAAAGTTAGGATTAATTTCAAATGATAGTTTAACTATAAAAAGTTATGTAACTAAGCTTACTGAAAATAATGAATTTGGAATTGTAAATGTGACATCTATTGATAATAATAATCAAGGAGCAAAAGTAGCCGAAATATCTATATTAAAACCTGGACAAGATCTTCAAGATACAAAAGATAAGAACGCAAAAAATGACACTAAATAAAATAATAAAACTATGTAATGAAAATAAACAAATAGCTTTAAGTATGGGTATAGTAACTTTTTTATTACTAGTTATGATAGATATAATCAAGGAGCAAAAGTAGCTGAAATATCTATATTAAAACCTGAACAATATGTTCAAAATACAAAGGATAAGGATGCAAAAAATGACACTAAATAAAATAAAAAAGCTATGTAATGAAGATAAACAAATAGCTTTAAGTATAGGTATAGTAACTTTTTTATTATTAGCTATGATAGGCAGTTTCATAAAATTAGAACAAACATATTCTTCTGCAAAAGAAAACGAACAACAAATTATATCAATGACTAATACTATTGAAAAATATAATAAATTAGCTAATAAAATAAATGCAGAAGAATATAAACCTATAGATAAAAGTCAATTAGATTTTGTACAAACTGAAATTTTAACTAAGGTACAAAATCATAATCTTTTATTAAAAAGTTTTGATAATAAGAAAGTTAGTACAAAAGCAACTAATTTTAAACAATATAGTTTAATAGTTCAAGGTGATTGGCAAAATATGATTTTATTTTTAAATGATTTTTCTTCTAAAGATGCCTTGATTTCTATAAATAAAATAAATATTAAACATGCAAAAGATAGTAAAACATCCATTGAATGTGAACTTCTTTATAAAGTTTATATAAAATGAGGTCTATAAAATGAATTTAAAAATAATACAATTTATTAATAAAATAAAGGGAAAAAGACATCTAAGAATAGATAATTCATCTAATAATAAAAAAGAATATATAGTATTATCTTTATTATTATTTATAGGTTGTAGTTTATTTACTTATACAACCTTATCTTCAAAGGAAGATACTAACTTAAATGCTAGTATGGATGTAACAAAAGCGTCTAATAAAAATGCAATGATGTCTTTAAAAGATAATAGTATAAATACTATGACAGATAGTATTAATCTAACTTCTTTTGAAAATCCATTTGTTTTAGTAGATGACTATCAAAATATTAATGATATGTCAGAATCAGCACAAGAAAAATTAGCTAAAAATATGATGCAATCAAATAGTTTACCAATAATTCCTAATTATAATGGAGTAACTTCATCTGGGTCTGGAGGACAAAATACTATACTGCCACCTATACCATATATAGAATCTCAAAAACCTGTTGAATCTAAAACTAGTGAAATACAAGGAATAATGTCTGATGAAAATGGTAATAAAATAGCTATTGTTGATGGGAAAATAGTAAAAACAGGTGATAGTTTAAATGGAAATACTATTTCTAATATAAATAATAACGGTATAACTTTTAATAATGGCAGTCAGATTTCTTATAATATAGCAAAATAAATAATGAAAGGATTTATTTAATGAAAATGACAAAGAGACAAACAAAAGTATTATTAGCAACTATTTTTTGTGCAAACATTTTAAATTCTACGGTTTTAGCTAGTCCAGCAGATGAAGCTAAAATGTTTGCAGAACAATTTAAAAAACCAATAAAAATAGAAAATAATATAGAAACAAATAATATAAAAACGAATAAAACAGCAGAAGAAATTTTATCTGATTTGCAAAATAAAGATTTAAAAAAAGAAAATATATCTAACAATGTGACTATAACAAAAATAAATGAAACGCCTGATAAACCGATTGAAATTTTTGGAGAAGGTATCAATTTAAATTATAAATATAATCCTGTTCCTGATGATGATGTAAGTTTAGCTTCTCTTAATGAATATAGTGGTCCAAAATATAACTTTGATTGGCAAGGTGCAGCACTTACAAAAGTTTTTTATGCACTAGGTAGAATATCTAATACTAATATAGTAGTTGTTGATGCAGATGATTTATCTGATGCTAAAGTATATGCTACATTTAATAACGTTACGATTGAAGAAATTATTAGGTATTTAACTGCAACATATGGATTAAATTATACATTTGAAAATGGTAATTATATAATTGCTAAAGATGAAGATACTATGTTACAGTCTCAAAGATTTTTAATACATTTTGCAAATAAAGAAAAAATAAAAGATGAATTAAAAGCATTAGGTATAGATGAAGCAAATATTTATGCTAATGATCAGTATGGTGCAATAACTGTTACTGGAAATAGTTATGAATTACGACAAGCTGAAAGATTAATAAAATCATTGGATAAACCTGTTAGTCAATGTTTGATTGTAGCACAATTAATAGAAACTACACATAGTAAAGATTTAGAAGCTGGCTTAAATTATACAATGCCAACATATACGCATAATGTAGATGATCCACTTTCACATCAAAATTGGGGAACAAAAATGACTTTTGGTGTAACAAGTTCTTTAAATGAAGCTCTTACTAATGGAAAGGTGTTATCTCGACCTGTGATAACTACTGAAAATGGTAATGAAGCAACACTCTTTATGGGAGATAGAGTACCCATTCCTCAGCAATCTACATCAGATGGATCTACGAATATAACTTTCGATTATCAAGATGTTGGAACTACTTTAAAAATAAAACCTGCTATTGATAAGAGTTCTGGTGTTGTAAGTTTAAACATTAATACTGAAATAAAGAACATCACTAAATACATTGAACAAGGAGGTATGCAAGCACCACAAATATCTAGTAGAGAAGCAGAAACGATTGCTCACTTGAAATCTGGTCAAACCTTTATAATTGGAGGTTTGATGAGTAAAGAAGATTTTGATACTGTTTCAGGTATTCCTGTTTTAAGAAAGTTACCTATTTTGGGTAAACTATTTGAATATCATAAAAAGAATAAATCTAATACAGAAGTATTTATAGCTATTACTCCTTATATTATTGGAGAAAATGATAATCCTAATAATATTGTGTATGATTTAAAATTAAATAAAAATAAGGATAAAGATAATGAATAATAATATATTAACGCCTAAGAAAACAGAAAAGTTTTTTGAAGAAAATGTAAAATTTCAAAAACCTCTTTCTGAAATAGAAATAGATAAAAATATATTGTCTATATTTAATGAAGATATTATAAAGAAATATATTGTATTACCATACAAATTAGAAAATAATGTACTGACGGTAATAACCAGTACAAATAATATGAATAAACAACGAGATATATCTTTATCTATAAAAAAGATATTAAGTATTAATAATAAAAATTGGAACATAACAATAAAATATACAGATAATAATTCTGAATTAAAAAGAATTATAACTCAAAATACGCAATATACTTTTTCAACAATAGCAAATAATGATAAAGAAATTAATATTGATATGTCAGCAACAAGACAAAAAGTATTGAATATGATAAATGTTGCTATTGATAGAGATGTATCAGATATTCATATTTTACCTAATATAAATGGTATAATTGTAGCATTTAGGGTAAACGGTAGTCTTAAAGATGTGTCAGATGAATTTAAATTTACATTAGACCAAAGGAAACAAATTGCTAATATAGCCAAAAATTTAGATGAATCAGGACAAGCTCGTACAAGTTCTGATTTGGTTCCATCTAGAGGTTCATTTGAAGTTAAGCATAATGGTATTAATGTAAATATTCGAATATCTACTGTTCCAACAGCAGCTGGATATGAAAAAATAAATTTTAGATTATTAGTTAAAAGAAATAATAAAAGAAAAATAACTGATTTAGGTTATGCTAAAGAAGATATAGATATCATACGTTTAGCTAATAAAATTACTACTAATGGATTATTCATTACTGCTGGACCAACAGGTAGTGGTAAATCCACAATGATTTTTTCCGTTCTGTATGATGAAGTCGATCGAGCTATGCTTAATTATAATGAATTAAAAAACGTAATGACAATTGAAAATCCTGTGGAAATTTCTGAGCCTAGTTTTACTCAAACTCAACCAAGATTGAGTCCTGATAAACCAGAATTAAATCTAGATGCACCAAGATTGTTAACTACTTTTTTGCGACAAGATCCAGATTTAATATTATATGGGGAAATTCGTACTAAAATAGATGCTTCTGTTGCTACAATGGCAGGTCAAACAGGTCATAAAGTATATGCCACTGTGCATGCTAATGACTGCGTAACAACAATTTTAAGATTATTAGATTTAGGTGTTTCTAGAGTATCTTTATTAGAACAGATTCGAATGATTATGTCACAAAGACTAATCAAAATATTATGTCCACATTGTTCTAAAGAATATCATTTAACAGAACAAGATAAAATCATTTTAGATGAAAACGATTATAATATATTATCTAAGTCTACTTTAAAAACAATAGGTAATATAGAAGACGTAGAAAAATGTGAATATTGTAATGGTATAGGATATATAAAACGTATTCCTATATTAGAATATATAATAATGACAGATGAATTAAGAGATTTATTTATGGATAGTAATATAAAATATACAGAAATAGCTAGTATTTTAAAACATTGTAAGTTTAAAAATATGTGGCAAAAAACTTTTAATTATATAAAAGATGGTAAAGTTGACTTAGGTGAAGCAATAAGCACTGTAAGCAATAAAACAGCTGTTGACAATATCATTAAATATATACAAAAAGAGGTTTAAAATACATGAAACATATTTTATATGAATTGTTAGTTTTTTTGCGTTTAAAAAAACGTACAATTCCAAATGATAATGAAATTTTAGGTTACTTCAGGATGTTTTATTTATTTTTATCAGCTGGTATGCCAGTCAAGGAATCTATTGAGCAATGTAAAGTAATAGTTAGTCCCTTAATGCAACCTATAACTAAGAAAATTTTAAGTAAACTGGATAATGGTGATGATTTGGAGCTTGCTATGCAAGAAACAAAAGTATTTCCTAAATATATAACTGATTTAGTTGAAGCTGGTAGGAAAAATGGTAGTTTAAAAGATATTGCTTTAGAAATAATCTTTTTTTTAGAACAAAAGATTGATATAAAGCGAAAAGTAAATAGTGGTTTATTTATTGTTAAAATAATGTCATTTATTTTAGTCGTTTTGATAATAGCTGCATTTATTGTAATAAATAAATTTAAAGAAATTTTAAATGATACCAAAGGTGAGTTACCTACATTTACTAAATTAGTATTAGATTTTGGAGATATTGTATCTAATAATTGGTATATAATATTATTTTTCGTAATCGTTTTATTGATATCGTTTAAAATATTGAAAAAACAATATCGTGAAAAATTTGATTCTTTAATGTTTAAGGTTCCTATATATGGTCCAATTTATAAAAATTTAAGTTTCTATAGAATGTCTAGGATAATGTCTTTGACAGTTCAAACAGGTATTGCTGTTGAAGACTCTTTTGAATATGCTAGTTTAGCTGTAGATAATATATATTTTAAAAATTTTATAAATAAAATTATATACAATTTGAATAAAAAAGATATGTTATTTAAAGATGCTATAGAAAAGGCTAATGAAGAGTATAAATTATTAGATAATAGTTTTATTTTAATATTAGTAGCAGGTCGTAAATCAGGAAATGTAAAAGTTGCATTAGATTCTTGTGCTGCTGACTATAAAAGAAAATTAATATCTTTATTAAGTACAGTTTCTGATAAAGTAATTACACCTGCATTATTCATTATTTTTATAATTGTAGCTATTATATATGCAGCCATAATGTTACCAATTAATAATATTTGGAGCAGTGCGCAAATGATGAGTAAATAAGGATATGATAACCATGCAAAGAAAAGGATCTATGTTATTAGATGTTATATTAGGAATAGTTTTAATTCTAATCTTATATAATCTAGCTAGTTCTAATGCTAGTGAATATTTAAATGAAGGTAAAATATCTAGAGCAACGACAACAACTGTAAATTATGCATCAGCAATTAGTCAATATCGTTATGAAATTGGCGAATATCCAAAAACATTAAATGATTTAACAAAAAAGGGAGAAAAAACAGTTGATGGAGAAGATGCAACACATTTTGGTCCTTGGCTACCCAAAATAGATAAAGATCCTTGGGATAGAGATTATGTGTATGAAGTATTTTCTCAAAATGGTAATGAAGATGATACATTTGTTGTTTATTCTAAAGGGAAAGATGGTAAAGGAACATATAATAAAACTAAAACAACTTTTACTAATGATGCTATAGGAGCGGTAGGCAAATGAATAATATTATAAAGAAAAAAAAATTACCTAGACAACCTCCAAAAATAATGGATTTATTTAGGTCTAGGCAAAATAACAAATAAAATTAATAAATAAAACGCAATAAAATTATAACAAAAAATTTGAGGTTAATACAAATGCAAGCAATTAGTATATTAAAATTAAATAATATGGCAAAAAAATATCAAGTTTCTAGAAAAAATAATATTTTAAAAAGAAAAGGTTCTTTGTTATTAGATATCATAATCGGTATTGTATTAATGATGATTATTTATTATGTTGCTACTGTTTCTTATCCAGAATATCGTAATAATGCTAACAGAAGTCAAGCTTTAGAAGATTTAAGAACAATTAAACAAGCTGTTATTTCCTACCAAGGTCTCTCTAAAGTTACACCATCTAGTATAACTATGGAAGATTTACAAGAAGGATTATCAGCGACAGAGTCATTAGATGGTACAACGCATGAAGCATTGCTTAAAGAAGCAAAAACAGATCCATGGGGAGGAGAATATGTAATTACTATTGATGCTAGTGGTGCAGGAACTATTTCTACTTCAGCAGCAGTAAGTGGTGGTGGATTAGATAATGAAATTACTATAGATTTTTAAATGATGTTAGTAGACCAGCATTATGCTGGTCTATCTTTAAATTAAGAAAGGAGTGTGTGGTAAATAAATGTTATTATATAAAAAAATAAAGAAAAAAAGACCTGCTTTTATGCTTGTTTCTGCTTTACTAGCAACATTAATATTGATGATGATAGCACATGGCTTTATGTTGATGTATGGTGGTCAATTTACTTATTTACAGGCAGCAAAAACAGCCTCTGAAGGGCAACAATATGCTGAATTGGTAGGGGAAAAAGTAAAGCTTGAAGGCATAGATGCTGAAGAAGTAACAAGTAAAACTAACTTAGATACTTTAACTGGCAATGATAAAGATAAAGATTGGCAATATACTTATGAAATCTCTGATGGTACAGAAGATGATAATGGGAATATTTTTAAAGTAGCCACTATTAAAATTTATAAAGACGGAGAAAATAGCCCTCGATATACTTATGAAGTACCGCTATCTTCTTTAGGTAGCAGTTTTTCTGTGCCAATAGGCGGTATTATTGCTTATACAGGTTCTCTAAATACTTTGCCATTAAACTATCATATTTGTGATGGAACAAATGGTACTCCAGATTTAAGAGATCGTTTTATTGTTGGTGCAGGTAGTTCTTACAATCTTAATACTATTGGTGGTACAAGTACAAATATACTTGCACTAAATCAATTACCTAATTTAGCAGATTTTCTTAATAAAACTATTGCGGTTCAAGGAAATAATCAAGTTAATGGTTCTAATAATTTAGTTAGTAATTTACCAATTAGAGCTTGGTCATGGGAGTATTTTCAAAAAAATGAAGGAAATACACATGGTTATTTCAAAAATGCCTTTGCTACTATTCCAGGAACTAGTACTTCTTTTGGACAACCAATAGAAAATAAGCCACCATATATGGCTTTATATTGGGTTATGCGTATAAAATAAAAAGCAGTTCAATGAACTGCTTTTTTTTACATTTTTTATTTACATGGTGTGAAATAAACTCCATTATTACCACCACTAAAGGTGATAACATCACCTTTAGATACAGGTATAATATTATAATTTTGTTCATCTCTATTATAAGCACAATCCCAATATAACCATGCTGTAGAAACTAAAATATTATTAATATATAATCGCATACCATAATTATATATTCCTCTGTAAATATTTATCCAACCGTTATTAGGACATTTAAATCCACTACTTATACGTTGAACTTTAGTGAAATCTGGTGTATTAAAAGAGGATATCTTACTTCCTAAAGAATTTATTTAGCTTTTATAAAGTAACGAACAGCCTTGTTAACAGGACGATTTTCTTCCGCTGTAGGAACGACTCTACTTATATCAAAAGCTAAACCTTTACCAATATAACTATAATATGAACCACTATTATCTACAGATTGTCCTCCTAAATCAAAAATATAGAAAGCACCTGTTCCATATTCAAATCCAGCTACTGTTGGAACATTTGTTGTATAAGTTTTTCCTGTTATATTACGAATAGCATCACCTTGAAGTTCTCCTAAACTAGCAGAATTACCACCTAATCCTCTTAGAAAAACACCTCTATAATCTGGAGTATTATGCATTAAAGCATAGAGCTTAGGGTATTTACTACTATCTATAATTTGACCATTACATTCTAAATAGTTATCTGAAGGATTAACAGATAACGTCCAAGCTACTACCATTCCTATTTCTAATCCATCAGTATTATTTCCTAAAGAATTTATTTATTTTCTACAAGGTATAAACGTTATTCCATAAATAGAATTTTGACCTATTATTGATATACCACTAAAAGTAATTATATCTCCTTTTAATACTGGAATAATATTCGCTCTCCATTCATGGCGATTATAGGCTTCATCATACCTAAACCATTCTATAGGGACCAAAATATTATTAATATATACTCTAGCTCCATAATTCCAAGCTGACTCGAAAACATTTATATAGCCATTATTAGGACATACAAAACCACTACTTGTAATATGGATAAAATTATTAAAATCAGGTACATGAAAGTTATTATTATTTCCTAAAGAATTTACTTAGCTTTAATAAAGTATCTAACAGCCTTATTAACAGGTCTATTTTCTACTGCTACTGGAACAACTCTACTTGCATCAAAATATGTCATGTAATATGGTGTACCATTATTTCCCCATTCAGAACCAGATGTTCTCCAACTTTGATAAAATGCTCCTGATTGAGGTTGACCTAATCCATGATCGTTTCCATTACCTGCCACCATAAAACTTCCAGTAATATTTCTAATAGCATCACCTTGAGTAACTCCTAAACTAGTAGAATTACCACCCAATCCTCTTAAAAATACACCTCTATAGTCTGGAGTATTATGCATTAAAGCATAAAGCTTAGGGTATTTATTACCATCTACGACCTGACCATTACATTCGAGGTAATTATCATCAGGATTAATTTCTAAAGCCCAAGTAATAATACTGCCCACAGGTAAAATACCATTTCCTAAAGAAGTCATTTAGCTTTAATAAAATATCTAACAGCTTTATTAACAGGTCTATTTTCATTAGCTACAGGAACAACACGAGAAGCATCAAAACCCATTCCTTGTGACACATAATTATAATATCGTCCGCTATATTCAACAGAACTTTTACCTAAATTAAATTGATAAAATACTCCTGTTCCATAATCCCATAAACCAACTTTGTCAGAAGCTGAACCGCCCATTGTTCCTGTTATGTTACGGATAGCATCTCCCTGTAGTTCTCCTAAACTAGCAGAATTACCACCTAGACCTCTTAAAAAAACACCTCTATAATCTGGCACATTGTGCATTAAAGCATAGAGCTTAGGATATTTACTACCATCTACAACCTGACCATTACACTCTAAATAGTTATCTGAAGGATTAACAGATAACGTCCAAGCTACTACCATTCCTATTTCTAATCCATCAGTATTATTTCCTAAAGAAATTAATATCCTATTGCTATCCAATAAAAACTGTCGTGTTGACCATAACCGTCAGATAAATGAGCAGAAAATCCATTTGCACTAAAACTACCTACATCTACCATAGAAGCTCCTTTACCTCCACCAGAAACTACTGGACTTACTGCTGTTGTAAATGGTATAGGATATCTTTGATATTCATAACATTTACCTCTACCCCATTGAATTAATAATCCATTAGGAAATTCACAATAATAACCATATTCATTATATTTAATTTCGTTTAATTTACTATTTCCTAAAGAAATTACTTTGCTTTGATAAAATATCTTATCGCCTTATTGATTGGTCTGTTTTCTTCAGCTGTAGGTACTACACGACTAGCATCAAAATAAATTATATGACCTTCATTAGATCGTCCACCATTATCACCATCACCTGAAGCTTTAGTAAATAATGCTCCTGAAGATGTTGGCCAACCTTGAGATGTAAATATACCTGTACTTCCTGTGATATTACGAATAGCATCTCCTTGTAATTCTCCTAAACTAGCAGAATTACCACCCAATCCTCTTAAAAAAACACCTCTATAATCTGGAGTATTGTGCATTAAAGTATATAATTTAGGATATTTACTACCATCTACTGCTTGCCCATTACATTCTAAATAACTATCTGAAGGATTAGTTGCAAGTGTCCAAGCAATAACCATACCAACTTCAAGACTATCTCCACTTCCTAAAGAAATTAATATCCTATTGCTATCCAATAAAAACTGTCGTGCTGACCATAACCATCAGATAAATGAGCAGAAAATCCATTTGCACTAAAACTACCTATATCTACCATAGAAGCTCCTTTACCTCCACCAGAAACTACTGGACTTACTGCTGTTGTAAATGGTATAGGATATCTTTGATATTCATAACATTTACCTCTACCCCATTGAATTAATAATCCATTAGGAAATTCACAATAATAACCATATTTATTATATTTAATTTCGTTTAATTTACTATTTCCTAAAGAAATTAATAACCTATAACAGACCAATAAAAATGTGTTGAATAATCTGATTGACCTTCTCCATTAGGCATAAAGTAACAATATGAATTAGTAAAATCTTCTCTATAATTTACGCCAGCAGCTCCTACTCCATTTCTTTTAGAAATAGCAGATATAGAAATAATTTTATTAGGAAATTCTATAGGAAAATCTATTCTTTGCCAATGTCCAAAACCTCTATTTTCATAATCGCCCCATTGATATATTAATCCATTAGGCAATTTCCAATAATAACCCCTGTTATTAGAGCTAAACTCGCCTAGATTACTTCCTAAAGAAGTCATTTAGCCTTAATAAAATAACGAACTGCCTTATTAATTGGTCTTACTTCATTAGCTATAGGAATATCATCAGTTATACCAGTAGTTAATTTAGTTTTATTATTAGACCATACATCACCATCACTAAATCTAGGAATACCACCATTCCCAGATTTACCATGAGATGCAGGCATTGTAATTTCATGAGTATGTTCTATTAAAGCATAGTTTTGAAGTTCACCTAAATCTGCACTATTACCACCTAGTCCACGGAGAAACATACCTCTATAATCTGGTACATTATGCATTAGTTCATATAATTTAGGGTATTTAGTGCTGTCTATTGATTGACCATTACATTCGAGATAATTGTCTGAAGGATTAGTTGCTAGTGTCCAGGCAATAACCATACCAACTTCAAGACTATCTCCACTTCCTAAAGAAATTAATTACTTAGTTACTTAGAATAAAATTATATTTATGATATAATATAACTATATCATAAGTTAAATTAATGAGGTGCAAATATTGAATAATATAGAAGATACAAATTTAGTAGAAAGACTTATTTTACAAATGAAAGATGAAAAAAATGCTAACCGAAAAGGCGGTATTTATTATATAACTCAAGTTGAATTAGCTTACAATAGCAATAGAATTGAAGGTAGTAGATTATCAAAAGAACATACATATAATCTATTTGAAACATCTACTATTTTACCAAATGGAAATGAAGTTATTGATAAAAATGATATTATAGAAACAAGTAATCATTTTCATGCTTTTAATTATATTCTAAATACTAATAAAGAACCTTTAACTGAAAAATATATAAAATATTTACATTATATGTTAAAGCAAGGAACTGATGACGCTTTTAAATCTTGGTTTAATGTAGGCGAATACAAAAAATTAGAAAATTTTATTGGTGAACAAACAACATCTAAACCAGAAAATGTTTCTAAAAATATTAGAGAACTTCTTACAAAATATAATAAAAAAAATGAAAAAACAATTGAAGATGTAATTGATTTTCATGTTTTTTTTGAAAAAATACACCCATTTCAAGATGGTAATGGTAGAGTAGGAAGATTGATTATGTTTAAAGAATGTTTAAATAATGGTATTGTTCCTTTTATCATAGATAATGAGCATAAATTATTTTATTATAGAGGTCTCAGAGAATATGATAAAGAAAAAGGTTATTTAATAGATACGTGTAAATTTGCACAAGATAAATATAGATGTTATATGAAAACTATGTTATAATTAAAGCACAAACATTGATATTGAACAAAAGAAAAAACCTCGAGTAAAGTTTGACCGCTTCTCGAGGTTTTTTACATTTTTAAGCCTGTCGGCTATGGGCTAGTTGCTTTAATTTTTAGTCTTATTATCTGTCTAACCACTTGCAAAAATAATGTACAGCTAAGCCGGATACAAAACCTGCCATAACAGAAATAAGAAATTCATTGATATTGAACAAAAAGTACACCTCCTCCCGTTGCCGAGATTTGGTAAAGCAACATGATGATTATAGCATAAAAAAGTGAGATGATGTTAAAATGTGTTTACCTAAAAAGACCGTGATACAATATAAAAATGCTATTAAAGAAGTTAAACAGAAATTAAAAACTGTAGAATTAGAATGGCAAAACTTAGATAAAGCAGTAAAAAAAGATTTTGTAAATGTGGAATTGTACAAAAATGATGATATACATTGTTATGATTGTCTACTAAATGAAGCCTATAGCTCTGCCAGTAGTTTTTATCCTAACATCGATTTAGTGAGGCAATTAAGAAAGTTATTTGCAGGTATATAAAATGGACGATAAAAAGCAAAGAATTAGGGAATTAGAAAAAGAATATTTAAAATTAAGCAGAAAAGAAGCTGGGCTTGTTCGACAACAACAAAATTATTTAATAGATACGACCAAAGAAAGAAAAAAACTTAATGCAATAATGGAAAAAATTGAAGATGAATTAAGTGAGTTAAAAAAGAATTTGATAAATTATCCTGTAGAGATAAAAATTTTAAAAGAACCTTCCTATAATGGTTATACAACTAAACATGAAATAAATTTAATAGATTTTAAGTGTAAAAAAGTTATAAAAACAATAAGTATTGCAGAACTAAACAAAAAAATACAGCAATTTTTGCAAGAAGAAGGCAAAAAATTAGAAGAAAAAGGCTTATTACCAAAGCCAACGCCACCGATGTTTTATATTAACTATGCTAAAAAAACGCTTACCATGAACTTTTATTACGAAAAACAGCAATAAAAAAACCTGCTGCTGCTAAGATTCTATTTTAAGATTCTTAGCCGTAGCAGGTTTTTTTTATTTAATTTTGCGTTTAAAATCCATAACTACTTTATTAATAAGCATATGTAATTGTGGATTGTTTTCTTTAGCCCACAAATAAAAATACAATATACCTATTATGTTTTTAACATTATTCTCTGTATCCATTTTATAACCAAGAGCCTTTATATCTTTAATGAGCTTCTTTTCTAATAAATTTTTTTTATTCGCAATAGATTTTCTTAATTTTTTTTGCTTTTCCTTTCTCGCCAAAATTAATGCTTCAAGTTCTTTTTCTATCTTTTCTCTTTCCTCATCAGCTTTTTTTAATTCTTTATCAATCATTTTTTGTCCCTCTTTTTATAAATTTAATGCGTTATCTGTTTCTTGAACTAATCTATCTGCTTTATTCACTGCTATATTGTCTTTAAATTCATCATACTCATTATCTGCAATTCTTGCTACTAAATTTCTCATAGAAGAATTACCGGCAAAAGCTTCAGCTAAAATTTTTGCATTATTAACTTTATAATTTGTATCACCTGCACCACCTGTACTTAAATTATCTTTGGCTTTAACTTCATAAGTTATATTTTTACCTTTATCGACTTTTATTTGTTTTCCAGTAGCTTTTCTTAATTTACCAATAGTATGCAATTGTAAACGCATTTTATTTAGATTGCTATTAAGTTTATTATAATTATTTTTAATCGGAAGATTTTTTTCTAATATGCCATTTACTATTTTACTTATATACATTTTAACTTCTGGCTTGCTTAAATAATTAACTATATCTTGTTTTAGATTTATAGCATATTGTTTATTTATATCATCATTATTATCTTTATTAATTTTAGCTATCAGTTCTCGGAATTTTTTATATTTACCTTTAGTTACTATATCTACAGCCATTATTTTTGCTTGCTTTTCACTTATAACTTTAGGATATATCTTTTCTAAATCTTTTTGTAATTTACTTATATTATTTGTAAGTTCTTGAGAAAAATTTTTCAATATATTATCAACTTGTAGTGCTGTATATCTATTAAAAGAATTAACAGTTTTTTCTTTTTGGGAGTTAAGTTTGGATAATATTTCTTTATTAAAGCTTCTAATTTCTAGTAAATCTTTTTTTAAATTTACATCTTTGGAAAGTTTTCTTCCTAAGTGTCTTTCGGGTTCTCTATCTAAGATTTTTGCTTTTAATAAATCTCTTTTTTTTATTGCTTCCTCATATTGTTCTTTTAAACTTTTACTACTTATTGTTTGTTCAATATTATTTTCTTTTAAAATCGTATTAACAATCTTAGCATATTCATCTCGCAAATTTTTTATAGTTTGTTTACCAATCTTTCTATCATTAAGCATTATACTTTTTTTAGCTCCGCCTGATGCAGGTTTTTTAGAATTATATCTTTTAAAAAAAGTTTTAGCATCTCTTTCAATTCCGTCATTTTCTCTTTCGCAAAACATCAAATGACAATGTAGATTTCTTATTCCAGTAATCGCAGATTTTTGTTTATCATGCACCACTAAACTATAATAAAATTTATTCATGGGTTCTGTTTTCAATAGATTATTTATTATTTTTAAGTTTTCTCGAAGTGGCAACTCGTTTACTAAATTAAATTCTAACTCTTTATAAACGCAAGCATTTACTCGTTCAAATTTTTCTGCATTACTCCAAAATTTTCTTGCACTATCTTTTGCCCATGCTGGCAAAAAATTCTTTTTATAAATACATTCATTTGTTTGTTTATCATTATTTTTTTGGTCAAAATTTTTAAATCTGCCTTCTCTGTTAATATAATTTAAGTGGTTTATAGCAGAAGTTTTTCTTCCGTTATGGTTTCCGCATTTTACAGAAAAATGATAGCTTGCCATTTTTTTCATTACCTTTCTAAATTAAATTTTATCAAATTTAAACAAAAATTTTTTTAAAAATTTTTTCAAAAAGCTCCGCAGGACGCACTCTGTTTCTTTAGAAACACCTAAGTGCGCCTACTTCTTAAAAAAGAAGTAGGCAAGAATAAAGTTACTACCTCTTTTTTATCAAATATAATAATTAAAGATTTAAAGCTGTAGGTCTATACTCCTTTATCATTTGAAGAGCCATTTTATTAAAATCATCATCGTTAAATTTTACATAGCTAAGAATATATCTATTTTTAAACTCTTCTAAAATATCAACATCAGATAATTCCCATACATTTTCTTCAATTTTTGAAAAAAAAGTAAATAAATCTCGTTCCAATTGTAAATTTAAAAGTTGTAAATTAGCATTTACTTTAGGCTTATTCTTAAATTTATCAAATTCAAGTTTAACTGCCTCATTAAAATATTTTTCTTTATCAACACACAAAAATTTATACATATACGGCATAAAGCCAGCCTTCCAGCTTTCATTATTTTTAGAATTAAAACTAATTACAAATTTAATAAAATCTAATTCCTCTTTAGATTTAGATTGTAAAATTGGCAAACAAAGCTTTTTCTGTTCCTCAATTTTTAAAACGGTCATCATTGGACGCTTTGGAAAGCTTTCAAAAACGGCTAAAACTTCATCATCATATTGTTGTTTTGGTGCTTCTTCTTTAACTTCTTTTTCATCTTCTGCTGGTGCTTCATCAGTCGCAATCGGATTGTTAAGATTTAAAATTATAGTGCGTTCTGTTTTCCCTTTTACATTTTTTAAATCACGCTTTAAAATTCCGCTTTTTTCTAACTCAGTTATAGTTTTTTTCACAAAACAAACAGACAAATTCAATAGGTTAGAAAGATATAAATTGCTAACTGTACATCTTCCATTTTTAGAATATATTAAGCTTCTAATTTCAGCTAGAATAAATTTTTTACTCGTGCAAAAATCTAAAATTAAAATGTCATCATCTAACAAAAAACCATTAAATGTTGCTTTCTCAAATTTCATTTTAATATCTTTTAGAATTTTTATTTTTCTACAACTATATACACCCACTACCTCAATATATTTTTTAGCCTTTAATTTAAAGATAATTTGTCTCACATTTGTTTTAGTCAAATGAAGTCTGTTAGCAATAACAACATTATCATCTTTTAAATTTTCTTTATTCGCAAAAAAATAAGCTAAAACCAGTTTTTCATTAAAATTCAAATCTTGCAATTCTAAAATCGACTTATGAATATAAACACCCATTTTATAACGCTCCCTTTTTTTGGAACGAAAAAAGCATAGCCAAAAATACATAATCGGCTATGCTTCATCTATCTATTTAAAAAATTGTATACAAATATCTTTACAATTCTACTTTTACTTTGTTATAATAAATTTAACAGTTATAGTTTTTCTATAACTATTTTAATTTAATAAATAACAATGCAGGTTAAAAAGATTTTTGGAAGTGTGTGTTCCGATTGTCTGCTTATATATGTACTGGACATACTTATATAAGCACCTGTATTTTATTTTGCTTTTTTACGTTCTATATTTATTAATTAATTTAAATTTATTAATTAATTTAAGTTTAAAGTTTACGTTGTGATTTGTCAATTTAATTTTCTAAAATGTCCGCAAATGTCCGTTAATGTCCAAAAACTTAAACTAGATGCCTAATACTCAATACCTCAAAAGAACTTAGTTTTTAACTAGGTTCTTTTTTTATAAAGATTAGAAAACAAAAAAGAGAAAAAGAGTCTTTGCTCTCTTTTTCTCTCTATATATTTCTCTATAATTACTCTCTTATTCTCTTGGGTATACTATAATAACACTTTTTTTTATAAATTCTTATTTTATAAGGGTTTATAGCTAGTTAGCGGGGTATACTATAATAACACTTGGGGTATACTATAATAACACTTTGATAGCGAGGTATACTATAATAACACTTCATAGCATGAATTATTGATAAAATCCTTATTTTATAAGGGTTTAGCGGGGTATACTATAATAACACTTTAATAGCAAGGTATACTATAATAACACTTTATAGCATGAATTATTAATAAAATCCTTATTTTATAAGGGTTTAGCGGAGTATACTATAATAACACTTTTTTATATGATGTAATAGCAACCGGCAAAAAAAGTACCTAGCGACCGGAAAAATAATAACACTTTAATTTAAAAAGAGGTAAAGAAATAATGGAAAAACTTATTACAAAAATGAAAAATGAAAGAAATTCTAATTGCAAAGGTATTTATTATATAACTCAAGTTGAATTGGCTTATAATAGCAATAAGATTGAAGGTAATAAATTAGCAAAAGAACATATATGTTCTTTGTTTCAAACTGCTACTATTTCCACAAATGGAAATGAAGTTATTAATAAAAATGATATTATAGAAACAAGTAATCATTTTCATGCTTTTGATTATATTTTAGATACTAATAAAGCACCTTTAACTGAAAAATATATAAAATCTTTGCATTATATGTTGAAGCAAGCCACTGATGACGCTTTTAAGTCTTGGTTTAATATAGGTGAATACAAGAGATTGGAAAATTTTATTGATGAGCAAACAACATCTAAACCAGAAAATGTATCTGAAAATATTAGAGAACTTCTTACAAAATATAATAAAAAAAATGAAAAAACAATTGA
>ERZ791833.187-NODE-187-length-37207-cov-4.85863_pt1 | contig 37207 bp, 33 predicted proteins | sample MGYA00510294_ERZ791833 | MGnify/ENA primary metagenome ERZ791833 (study PRJEB30046, sample SAMN00715270) | human gut metagenome | study: EMG produced TPA metagenomics assembly of the A metagenome-wide association study of gut microbiota in type 2...
CTGACGATCTCCGCCGTGACAGGGCGGCATGTTAGACCACTACACCACCGGGCCGCACGTAAGTTACTTAAATAGTATACCCATTAATGCTAAATTTGTCAAGCGTAATTAAAGAACTCTTTAGGATGCGGTCAAACCGCTCCATTCAGCACTTTTTCCCCTGCTTTGAAAATAAAAATTCCCGGCATCCTGCCATGCAGTCTGCCGGGGAATTTTATTGATCTCCCTTGCCGTACATATCCCACTGCATTTCCATAATATGGAAACGGTCTTCTGAGCTGTGTTTTTGCAGGTGAAGAATATCCTTCTGCTGTTCCTTGTTTTCTTCCAGCGCTTTTTCTGCTTCCCAGCGGATATCATTCAATTGATCATCATAGCGGGAGGCTTCTATATTCATCATCCTTGTCTGCAGATCCGTAATCAGAACCTGCTGGTAAATCGTCATTCCCGTCAGGGCGATCAGTGCAAGGTATAAATACTTCTTATCCTTCCAGCCGATTTTAGCTTTCCAATTGCTCACGGATACTTTATTCCTTTATGCCTTCATCCAGTTTTGTATCTACATTCAGAAGTGTCAGATGATCCTTGGTGAATTTGATCCATAAACGGGCTGCTCTGGACAGGTAGCGGCCTTTCTTCCAGATCGCATAGAGATGATGCGTCATGCGCGGTTCTGTCATGACACGGGTGACAACCTTGCTGTTTTCGCTGTTTGCCGGGCAAAGGCGGGAAGGAAGGATGGCAACGCCAAGTCCGCTCATGACGGTCTGCAGCATCAATTCACGCTGGCTGGTTTCAAATACAACCTTCGGAGTGAATCCGATCTTCTTGCAGTTGGCAAGAATGTCGTCATGAAGATTGAAATCATCACGGTAAAGAACGAGCGGATAGTCTGCCAGAAGTTTCATCGGGACTTCCTTGTGTTCTTCCAGCGGATAGCCCTTTGGCATGACGACGCACATCTCATCTTCAGAAAGGAAGAAAGATTCAAAATCCTTATTCGGGATGGTGCAGATGATGCCTACATCAATGACGCCTTCCTGAACGGATGATTCAATGACTTTGGAACCATGTTCATACAATTTGATGGCAATCTGCGGATATGTTTTCTTGAATTCACCCAGAAGCTTTGCGAATACATGGGCATCCGTAATAGGCGGAAGTCCGATCTCAATCGTATCCTGCTTCAGATTGAATTCGTTTTCAAAGTCTGATTTCAAATGTTCAAAAACAAACAAGCAGCGCTTAGCATAGTTCAGGAAGATGGTTCCAGGAGCTGTGATTTCTACAGTCTTCGCATTTCTGATAAAGAGCGTAACCCCCAGCTCTTCTTCAAGTGATTTGATCATACGGCTGATTGCAGACTGTGAAATGTGCAAATTTCTGGCCGCCTTGCTGAAGCTCTTCTGCTCCGCCACTTCCATAAAATACTTCAGGTGACGATAGTCCATGGCATATTCCTCCTGTTTCCGTATATGCTTTTCTTTATCATAGGAAAGCAATTGAATGCATGCGCCCGGGGCCAATTCTTCTTGTGGAATAATTGAGTTTATCTTATAATAATAATGTATCTACCTCTGCTAGATGCACCCTGAAAAAGCGCAATGTTTTGCATAACTCTGGCTGAGTAAAACGCTGGATACCTATGCAAATTTATCATAAAATCATTGTACATAATTTTCAGGGTTCTTGCAAGAGAATCAGCGGCTTGAGGTTGTTTTTCAGAGTATAAAAAAGGCATGTGTTCACGAATGAGTGAAATGATCCATCACCAGGGCCTTTCAAGCTCTTTTCTGCTTCATCTGCTGCTTCCATTGTGCATATGTCCCTCTTGAGGGCATTTTAGGAAAAGTCTGAAAGCCCAGATTTTTCTGTAAAGAAAAAGGAGTGTTTATTTGTGAGAAAAGTAAAAACAATGGATGGCAATACAGCTGCTGCGTATATTTCCTACGCTTTCACAGAAGTAGCTGCTATTTATCCAATTACCCCTTCTTCTCCGATGGCTGAAGTGGTAGACGAATGGTCCGCACACGGAAAGAAAAACATTTTCGGCGACACCGTACATGTTGTTGAAATGCAGTCCGAAGGCGGCGCATCCGGCGCATTCCACGGCTCTCTGCAGAGCGGTGCGCTGACTACTACCTATACAGCATCGCAGGGCATGCTCCTCATGCTTCCAAACATGTATAAAGTAGCTGGCGAACTTCTTCCGGGCGTTTTCCATATCGCTGCCCGTGCACTGGCCAACCATGCTTTGTCCATTTTTGGCGATCATCAGGATGTCATGAGTGCAAGAGCTACCGGCTGCGCTATGCTGGCTGAAGCTAACGCACAGGAAATCATGGATCTTTCCGGCGTCGCTCATCTGGCTGCCATCAAAGGCCGCGTTCCTTTCATCAACTTCTTCGATGGTTTCCGTACAAGCCATGAAATCCAGAAGATTGAAGTCCTGGATTATGATGAACTGGCTCCTCTCATCGATCAGGAAGCACTGGCTGATTTCAGAGCAAGAGCTCTGAACCCGAATCACCCGGTCATCCGCGGCACAGCAGAAAATCCGGATGTCTACTTCCAGCACTGCGAATCCGCAAACCCCTATTACAATGCACTTCCTGACATCGTTCAGGGCTACATGGACAAGATCAGCGCTATCACCGGCAGAGAATATCACCTCTTTGACTACTATGGTGCTCCGGATGCTGACCGCATCGTCATTGCCATCGGCTCTGTCACGGATATCTGCAAAGATGTCACAGACGCCCTTAATGCACATGGCGAAAAGGTAGGCGTACTGAACGTCCACCTCTTCCGTCCGTTCTCCGTCAAGCATTTCCTGTCCCAGATTCCGGATACAGTCAAGAAGATTGCTGTCCTCGACAGGACAAGAGAACCGGGCGCCATCGGCGAACCGCTGTATCTTGACGTTGTCAGCGCCATCGCTTCTTCCAGCCGTTCCATCAAGGTATGCGGCGGACGTTACGGCCTTGGTTCCAAGGACGTTGTTCCGGAAGACATCATGGCTGTCTATGAACACCTCAAGGAAGAAACACCGCGCCACAACTTTACACTGTCGATCAACGACGATGTGACAAACCTCTCTCTAGCACCGATTCCTGTACCGGAAATGTCAAGCAAGCTTGTATCCTGCAAATTCTGGGGCTTCGGTTCTGACGGCACCGTCGGCGCAAACAAGAGCGCCATCAAGATCATCGGCGACCACACTGACCTCTATGCACAGGGCTACTTCGCTTATGATTCCAAGAAATCCGGCGGCGTAACAATCTCCCACCTCCGTTTCGGACCGGATCCGATCAGAAGACCATACCTGATCAGCAAAGCAGACTACATTGCCTGCCACCGCCCATCCTACATTTACAAGTATGACCTTCTCCGCGGACTCAAGCCAGGCGGCATCTTCCTCCTGAACTCCACATGGAGAAAAGAAGATCTCGACAGAGTCCTCCCGGTCGGCATGAAGAGAAAACTCGCTGCTCTCCACGCAAAATTCTACATCATCGATGCATTTGAAATTGCAAAGGAAATCGGCCTTGGCGGACGCATCAACATGATCATGCAGTCTGCATTCTTCCATCTGACCCACATCATTCCTGATGAAGACAGCATCAGATACCTGAAGGAATCCAACGAACACTCCTACGGCAAGAAGGGCCAGGATGTCGTTGACATGAACAACCGCGCTGTTGATGCAGGCATGCAGGGCATTGTTGAAGTACCGGTTCCTGAAGAATGGGCTCACGCAACAACCGGAGGCTCCATTGCCAGAGTAGAACGTCCTGATTTCGTAAAGAACGTCTGCGATGTCATGAACCGTCAGGAAGGCGATGATCTCCCTGTTTCCACCTTCACCGGCATGGAAGACGGCACATTCCCGTCCGGCACTTCCAAGTATGAACGCCCGACCGCTGCTATCAACGTTCCTGAATGGATTGCTGAAAACTGCATCGAATGCAACCAGTGCGCTATCGTCTGCCCACATGCAACAATCCGTCCTGTACTCGTTACAGAAGAAGAAGCAGAAGCTGCTCCTGAAGGATTCATCGTCAAGGAATTCAGAGGACCAGTCAAAGGCCTCAAGTTCCGCATCATTATCGATCAGGAAGACTGCTATGGCTGCGGCATCTGCGCTAACGTATGCCCGGCTCCGAAGAAAGCTCTTGTCATGAAACCGCTTGATACCCAGATTTCCAAGCAGAATCTCTGGGATTATGCAATGAAGCTTCCGGAAAGAACGAACCCGATCGGAAAGACAACCGCCAGAGGCACTGCCTTTGAACCGACCTACTTCGAATTCTCCGGCGCTTGCGCAGGATGCGGCGAAACACCTTATATCAATATGGTAACCAGACTGTTCGGTGATCGCATGGTCATTGCCAATGCTACAGGCTGCTCCTCCATTTACGGTGCAAGCTCCCCGTCCATGCCATATACAAAGAACCTTCGCGGACAGGGTCCTGCATGGGCTAACTCCCTCTTCGAAGACAACGCTGAATACGGTCTTGGCATGCACCTCGGCGAACAGAAACTCCGTGACCGCCTTGTTCAGAGAATTACAGATGCTCTTCCTTCCGCAACCGGCGATGTCAAAGAAGCTATGGAAGAATGGCTTGACAAGAAGGATGTAGGCGCAGGCACACGTCTCCGCGCTGAAACACTTGAAAGCGCTCTGGAAGCAGAAGTCTCCGCTCATCCGGAATACAAGGATCTCCTTGAACTGAAAGACCACTTCATCAAGAAGAGCCAGTGGATCTTCGGCGGCGACGGCTGGGCTTATGATATCGGCTTCGGCGGCCTCGATCAGGTTCTTGCATCCGGCGAAGACGTCAATGTCCTCGTTCTCGATACCGAAGTTTACTCCAACACCGGCGGACAGTCCTCCAAGTCCACACCGGCTGCTGCCATTGCAAAATTTGCAGCTTCCGGCAAGAAGACAAAGAAGAAAGATCTCGGCATGATTGCTGTTTCCTATGGATACATCTATGTAGCTCAGATTGCTCTTGGCGCTGACATGAACCAGGCATTCAAGGCTATTGCAGAAGCAGAAGCATATCCGGGACCGTCCCTGATCATTGCATACTCTCCATGCATCAACCACGGCCTGAAAGCCGGAATGGGCATGTCCTCTGCTGAAGAGAAACGCGCTGTAGAATGCGGTTACTGGTGCAACTGGCGCTACAACCCGACTCTTCTCAAAGAAGGAAAGAACCCGTTCCATCTCGACAGCCGTGAACCGAAGGGCAACTTCAGAGAATACCTCATGGGCGAAGTCCGTTACTCCTCCCTGGCAAAACTCTTCCCTGAAGAAGCAGAAGCACTTTTCGAAAAGACCGAAAGAGATGCCCTCCAGCGCAGAGAAAACTATGTACGTATCCAGAAATCCTACGATCTGGAAATCGAAGCTAAAAAAGCTGCTGAACAGAAATAAGGATCTGAAGTCTGCTATGCAGGCACATGCTCTATAATGCTGAATAAGAAATCCTGCGGGGTACGGCCCTGCAGGATTTCTTATTGATTCCTTATCACTGCCATTCATTTGCCGCTTTTCTCCCGTTATGTTACGATGAGGGTAAGAGAATACAAGGAAGTCATCATTTCGCGATCTCTCATATTTTCCAAAGGAGGCTGTCACGATGAGTACTGATGCCGTTTCAGAAAAGAAAGGTCTGCTTCATGAATTAAAGGATGGATTTTCCATTGATTTGACAGAGGAAGAATATCTGGCAAAGGAAGCGGAAATCCGAAAAATTGCAGACAAGCTCACAATCAATATGGATGTATTGAATTTGCTGGAAAAGGATTACAAGCTGCGTCTTCTCGTCCTTTCCATTACATCCTATTTCGGATTCAGGGAAGTAACAGGAGAAGAACTTCTTGATGCAGCAAATCTTCAGCCTGCGAAAGGAATCAATCCCATGAAATTCTTCTTTATGAAGGCAGGATGGGCTCCCTACTATCTGGAATATTCCTTCAGCAAAGACTATCATGTCCCGTTCAACGAGGTCATGGACACGTTTTATGCGGATGTAGAGTTCTACATGGATATGTCTGAGCATCTGGGTACGGTAAGGATTCCAAACGCTCTGAGGATTGTTTAAATCAAAAAGAGGCTGTGACAAAATGTGCAATCATTTTGCCACAGCCTCTTTTATTTTGCCCTTCCCCAGTCATGGAGTTCCCATATGTCTGAAAAAGGAATCGTTTTGTCATTCACTACGATTTCTTTTTTTATTTCATCAACTTTTGAAGCAATTCCGCTTTCTTCCTCATAATGATCTTCTTTATAGAAGATGCAACGGATCAAATCTCCCCTGCTCATGCTTCTGATCATCAGGTCAAGAAAGGCTGCCCTTCTTTCTGATATTTCCTTCTTTGGTTCCTTTATCTTCCGTTTTTCCCTGATCATTTCATCATATCCGCGCAGTCCGTTAAAGGGAAGAAACTGCACGGCTCTTTTCTTATCACTCATGATGTCCTCCTACCAGTCCGTTTCTTGTCTGCTGCATGGCTCCCGGCGCATAATTGAAACCGCGGAGCAGCGCATTTTTCCCAAATTCTCTTTTTACCTGGATCATCACCCGTTCCAGCTCTTTGTCCCTGTCCTCCTCCTCACTGCTTCTGAATAAAGACATAATCCTTGGCACCTCTTCTGCTTTCCTGACATTTTCCAGGCATAGGCTGACTGTCCTTATCGGGATCTCTTCCCTGACTTTTTCTACATACAGCCGGTCAAATGCCGCCCATATATCCTTAGGTATATCCGTAGGTGTCTCCAGTTTCTTGCTGCCTCCGTTTCCTCTCCTTTCATTTCCTGAATATCCGACATGAAGGGATATCCCCTCCGCCACCAGATTCTTTTCTAAAAGCTGCTGGATAAGGACTTCTGCCATTTCACCTGTAAGAAGCCTTGCACTTTCATAATCATAATCCTTAAACAGTACCTGCCCGTTGGAAAGAGACCTCGCAGCCGGCGTGTAACTATGGATATCCGAAATGGTGCAGGGTTCCCTCCCATATGCATGATCGATCAGGTACTCTGCCCTCTTCCCGAACTCCTTATAGAGAAGCGATTCATTGACTTTCGTGATGCCATACAGATCAAAGATGCCGTATTTAGCCAGTCTTGTCGCCATATGTGTTCCGATTCCCCAAATATCCGTGATGGGCCTGTGATGCCAGATTTCCTCTTTAAAACTGTCTTCATCAAGGACTGCCGCACGTTCGGCATTGTGCTTTGCCAGGACATCCATTGCGACCTTTGCCAGAAACATATTGCTTCCGATCCCGGCTGAAGAACTGATGCCTGTTTTCACAAAAATGGATTTCATCAGAAAAAGCGCCATGCGTCGCCCGTTCATACGATACAGTGGCAGATAGGATGTGACGTCAATGAAGCATTCATCAATGGAATATGCATATATATCTTCCCTTCTGAAGATTTTCAGGTAATTTTCGTAGATATCAGAAGATACCTCCATATACTGTCTCATCCGGGGAAGCGCCGCGATGTACTTCATTTCCGGAGGAATTTCAAAAAGACGGCAGCGGTTTCTGACTCCTCTCGTCTTCATGGCAGGGCTTACCGCCAGGCAGAGTGCGCCATGTCCCCTTCCGGGATCTGCGACAACCAGGTTGGAAGAAAAGGGATCAAGGCCGCGGGCTACGCACTCTACAGAAGCATAAAAGCTCTTCAAATCAATGCATATGTACGTTTTTCTCATTTCCAGCGCCAAACTTATTTTCACCAAATAAATATTCCGTCTTTCTATTATAGAATATCGGTTCGGTTCTTTCAATAGTCCAGTTTTTTTGAAAATTTCCATGAAAAAAGCACCGGAGTCATCCTCCAGTGCTTCTTTCATGGATTATTTCAGAAAAGGGAGTTCCTGACCTGTTAAGCGAACGGTACCCACTTTCCGTCTTTGACCTGCAGAACGTCCAGATCCATCTTCGGATCGCGGTGTTCGTCAAACTGGAATTTGCCGGTAGCGCCTTCGAAGTCTTTGATCTTAGCCAGTGTATCACGGAACTTCTTGCGGTCTGTTGTTGTGCCGGACTGTTCAGCAGCCTGGTGCATAACGTACATAGCATCGTAAGCCTGAGCAGCGAACTGATCTGGTTCATGTCCGTACTTGGCAACATATGCCTTGCGGAATGCCTGAGCCTTGTCGCTCTTGCGTTCCGGGTTCCACGGGGTAGCTACAAGTGTGCCGTTAGCAGCATCGCCTGCCTGCTGGATATATGCAGGGCTGTTGAAGCCGTTGTTGCCGATGATCGGCTGGGTCATTCCCATTTCACGAGCTTTCTTGACGATGAGAGCGCCTTCCTGATAGAGGCCTGCAATAGCGATGACATCCGGATTAGCTGCCTGAATCTTTGTCAGCTGTGCAGAGAAGTCTGTATCTTTATCAGCGAAAGTTTCAGTATCTACGACATTGACGCCCAGCTGCTTGAATACGTCCTGATAAATCTTGTTTTCGCCGACCATCTGGTCATTGTTGTTGGAGTACATGACAGCAACGGTCTTGAAGCCAAGCTTGTCATAAGCTTTCTGTACAGTAACCGGAATTGCGAGTTTGCCTGGGATAGCATTACGGAAAATGTAGTCGCCAAGATCGGTGATGCCAGGAGCTGTGGTGCCGGTACCAAAGGCAACGACCTTGGACTGCTGGGCAACGGGACCTGCAGCAAACATTTCGCCAGATGTCATCGGACCTTCAATAGCGAGGACTTTATCCTGTTCAATGCACTTCTTGACAGCATTGATTGCTTCTGCCTTGTTCAGCTTGGTATCGTAAGTTACGAGATCGATCTTCATCTTTGTCTTCGGATCTTTGTTGATTTCTTCGACAGCGAGATCAACGCCTTCCTTCATAGCCTGGCCGTAAGCTGCGCCGGGGCCTGTATATGCAGTTACAAATCCGAATTTAACTGTCTGTCCTGCTGCGCCGCTCTGGGCAGCTTTCTTGTCTCCGCCGCATCCTGCAAATGCACCGGCCAGTGCTGCTGCTGCCATGACAGCAGCCATTCCCTTGAACCATTTCTTCTGCATAATGTCTCCCTCTTCCTCTCAAAATACTTTTTAATCCCAGCCTTCCAACCGATGAAGTAAAACAAAACCCCGCAGACATAAAAATATTGCCTGCGAGGGCGCATTGCGCGGTACCACTCCGGTTTATCACTCATGTGCTAAATACTATGGAACAGGTACAAAAAAAGCCCTATCTTCCTACGAAGATAGGGGCGACGTATCGCGGTACCACCCTACATTATACTTAGCAATCTATTCGTAACGTGAATGAACGCCGGCTCCTACTTATTTCGGATCCAGAGCTCGCAAGGGATATTATGAATATTGCTGTCCACCGGTTTGCACCATACACCGGCTCTCTGAGGAACACTGCAACAGACCTTTTGTCTTGCTCATCGCTTGTTCTGGCTGTTTGATTGTTTGAATGTGTATATCATAATCCGATTATTTTGCCTTGTCAAGCTTTTTTATCTTAAACTTTCTTTATCATGTTAGAGTAAAACATTTATAATGTATACTATTATTCAGTTCTTATTTTTGCTATATAATCTACTATTGCAATCCAGCCTGACAATAAAGTACCTTATGAAGTTCGAAAATGATTCCCCTTTACAGCAGATGAAGCATTTCATCTTATCCTTCCCACCTGGCAGAGTTTATTTGGGAAAATTGGGGAACTGAATAAAAAACATGGAAAGATTACATGAGATGCTTTTTTAGCAGCAACCGCAGCATCAGCAAAGGAAAAATGAAATACAATGCACGTACCGCTCGTCACGGCTTATTCCCGTATAAAAGGGAATCCTTATTCTTCAGGAATGTGGATATATCCTTCTGAATAAATTGCCGCTTTACCGCCAAGAATAACCCGCTTCCCTTTCATCTGGCAGTAAAGGACACCGCTTCTCTCGGAAGCCTGCCATGCTGTCAATTTACCTTTCCCAAGCTTTTCTGCCCACAGAGGTATGACATGACAATGGCCAGAGCCACAGACTGGATCTTCATCAACTAAAAGTTTCGGCGCAAAGCTCCTGGTTACGCAGTCATAACTTTTTCCTTTAGCAGTGATATGCAGTAAGAGTCCATCCAGCTTCAGGACTGCCTCCTGATCAATTTTTGCATGGACGACATTCTCTTCATTGTCTAAAACGCATACCAGATCGCGGCCCATCCAGGCTTCTTTGGGACGGATGCCGACAGCTTTTTCCATCTCATCGGTCACCGGGATTTCTTTCAGCTCATAAGCCGGCATGTCCATTTCATAAATATCCCCATTCCTATGGATAGTCAGATTGCCGCTCATCGTATGAAATACGATATCTTCCCTATCCTTTTCTATAAAATTAAAGAGGATGTAAGCCGTTCCCAAGGTAGCATGACCGCAAAGATCTATTTCGCCGCCCGGTGTGAACCATCTAAGTTCATAATCCTGATCTTTTTTGACAGTAAATGCTGTCTCTGACAAGCGATTTTCTTTGGCGATATTTTGCATCATTTCATCAGAAATCCAATTCTGGAGCAGGCAAATGGCTGCAGGATTCCCTTTAAAAACGGTGTCAGTAAATGCATCTGCAATATACTGCCTGACAATAAGTTCTTTCATAACTAACCTCCGTGAAGATCTTTCTATATTGGGTCAAGAAATAATTTAGCTTATTTGAATTATAAGGCTATATCTTGAGTAAGACAATCCATATCTGCCCCTGCATTTTACTTCCGGGAAATGACCTTTTGTAAAATGTTTGTATCAACAATCCATGATGATTTGATATAATAAGCATAAGATCAACAAACTGCGGTCCCAATTCCGCAGTCATTCGGGAGAGTAAATTTATGGAAAAATCAGGACAGTGTACTGTCATCGTCAACCCTACTTCAGGGCGTGAGCGTGCCCCCAAGTACATACCCTTGCTGCACTCCGTGCTGTCAAAACGGTTTGAGGACATTACCATAAAGCTCACGGAAAAACCGGGAGATGCCACACATTTTGCTGAAATTGCCGCTAAAAAAGGCCATGACATCATCTGCATGGGAGGCGACGGCACAATCAATGAAACCATCAACGGAATGGTTCCTGTTGGAGGGAAATCCGCCTTTGGATTCATCCCTTTCGGTACGGTAAATGATCTGGCGCGTGCCCTTCACATCCCCCGCTCGCCAAAAGGTGCTATACGGATGCTTGAAACGGCTGTAAAAACGAATATCGACGTCGGCAAGATAAATGACCGCTACTTCATCAATGTCGTTGCTGCAGGCCTCTTATCGGAAGCCGTAGGAGAAGTCACCATCAAAGAAAAGACACTCTTTGGTTCTCTTGCCTACTTCATGAAGGGAATGCAGGTCCTGAACCGCCAGAAATCGTATCACTTCAGAATTGAAGAAGACGACGGCACTGTCATTCAGGTCTTCTCTCCTTTAATTGCGGCCATGCTGACTGACTCAGCAGGGAGCTTCCGCAACCTGATCCCGCCGGAAGACAGGAACAAGGGCGTCATAAAGCTCTGCCTGTTCCATGATTTCGAATGGCTTCTTGCCATCCGCCAGGCGCCAAAGCTTCTGGCAGGCATTCAGATGGGTCCTGACTTCGTCACCGTTGTCAGCTTGAAGAAGGCTCATATTTCCATTGACGAAAATGATGTACTTTGGACAAACGTTGACGGCGACAAGGGGCCAAAATTTCCTATTGACCTTGAAATTCTTCCAGCCTGCCTTCCCGTCTTCGTACCTAAGGACGCAAGGGATGATACCGTTCATTTCCCGCACTTCTTCAACAGTGTGGCGCCTCATATCCATTTCCCCTGGAATGAAAATGAAGAGCTCCTCCAGAAGGATAAGACCACGCAGGAAAGCAGCGAGCCTTCCGAGACAGAAGAAAAATAGTTCATCATCAACAGAGCATAATAAAAAGCGTGCCGCATTGGACACGCTTTTTATTATGCTTTTATGCTTTTTCTTTTTTACTTCTGAACCACTGCATGACGCCTACGCCTACAAGAAGTGCAACGCCGATGAGATCTGTCAGGCCATGAGGATCAATCAGGCAGAGGCCGCCTGCAGCCAGGATCAAACGTTCAAATACATTTGCCCTGGTATAGAACTGGCCGATCATAGCTCCCGAAATACCAATCATGCCGATGATGGCAGTTGTCGTCGTCATGAGAACACTCGTAAAGGTGGCTCCTATGCCAAGCAGCTGCGGAGACAGAACGAATACATATGGAATGATAAACGCGGCTATGCCCAGCTTTGATGCATTCACGCCCGTTTTCAGCGGGTCACCTCCTGAAATTGCAGAGCCAGCATATGCTGCCAGAGCAACCGGCGGAGTGATATCCGCAATGATACCGAAGTAGAATACGAACATGTGCGCTGCCAGCGTAGGAACGCCAAGCTGAATCAGGGCTGGAGCAGCGATTGTGGATGTAATAACGTAGTTTGCTGTTGTCGGAACGCCCATCCCGAGGATCAGGGAAGTGAGCATGGTGCAGAACAGGAGAAGCATGAAGTTGCCTGCAGCAACAGTAACGAGTGCGGAAGCCAGTTTCAGGCCGACACCTGTCTTTGTAACAACGCCGATGATCATACCTGCAGCGGCGCACGCTACGAGTACGCCTAAAGCGCCTCTGGCACCCTTGATGAGGCCGTCTACAATGTCATAGAAGCTCATGCGGGTATTTTTTCTAAGCATAGCTGTTGCAATGGAAATGAAGATACCTGCAAGAGCTGCTTTCATTGGTGTATAGCCGGAAGCAAGAAGCCCGATGATGGCAATCAGCGGAATAGCCAGATGGCCTTCTTCTTTCATGATTTTGCCCCATGGCGGAAGTTCGCTTCTGGGCGTTCCTTCCAGATGGTGTTTCTTTGCTTCAAAATGAACGCCAAGGAAAACGCCAAGGAAGTAAAGGATAGCTGGTACGACAGCCGCTTTAACGACTTCCATGTAAGGAATACCAACGAATTCAGCCATCAGGAATGCAGCTGCGCCCATGATAGGAGGCATCAGCTGGCCGCCTGTGGAAGCGGCAGCTTCTACGGCGCCTGCAAAGTTCTTATGGTAACCCAGTTTCTTCATCATCGGAATGGTGAAGGAGCCGGAACCTACAACGTTTGCAACGGAAGATCCGGAAATGGTGCCCTGGAGAGCAGAGGAAAGTACGGCAACTTTTGCCGGACCACCGGATGCCCAGCCTGCAATGGCGTTCGCAATATCAATGAAGAATTTGCCAAGGCCTGTCTTTTCCAGGAATGCACCAAAGAGGATAAACAGGAAAATAAATGTTGAGGATACGCCCAGCGGAATACCGAATACGCCTTCCGTCGTAAAGAAGAGGTGTCCGACCATCTGCTGCAGGGAAAGTCCCCTGTGTGCCAATGGTCCGGGCATGTACGGCCCAAAAAAGCCGAATCCCAGGAAGCACAGTACGACGATGACAATCGGCAGTCCGACGATACGTCTTGCTGCTTCAATGACCATGACAATCCCCAGCGTGCCAATGACCGTATCAAGTGGCGTTACGGTGCCGGCGCGGAGGATGAGCTGCTGGTAATTGACAAGGATGTATACCGGCGGAACCATGGCCAGAATGGCAAGTCCCACATCAAGCCAGTGGAATTTCCCGTCTTTGATCCATTCCTTCTTTGTCGGGCAGAGCAGGTACACCAGGCAGAGACCGAACGACAAGTGGATACATCTCTGGATCATGGCATCTAATGTACCAAAAATCCCTGTGTAGATCTGGAAGAGGGAGAAGCAAATGCAGATTGCTGCAATGATTTTCCCGAAGATGCCAGAGTACTCTACGGTATTGGATTCCTTATCCAATTCCTTGAGCTTCTTTTGGAGTTCATCTGTGAGCTCCCCGTTTATGGGTTCTGTATCATTCGGCGGATTCGTCCCATTTTTCTTTAATTCATCCAAGAGTATCAGCTCCTAATTTCTTTTTTCATATACCAACCTTTGTAAAGAGGCGCTACGTAGAGATGAAGTTCTTTTCCCAGAGGCATCAGCTTTGACAGCTCATATTCCTTATCTCCCACATAGACCTTCTCTTCATTGGTTACACCATTTCTAATCGATAATTCCGGGAAATTGCGGTTCATGTTATCCATGATGAACCAGCCGTCTTCTTCCCTGAAATCACCATCTCCCTGTGAGAATGGCAGGCCAACTCCCAGCGATTGGTACTTGGTGGACTTCAGGACGAATCCTTCCGTTGCTTTATTGACTTCCAGATATTCATAAATCATCGTCTTCTGTACGGAATGTCTATAAACCAGCGTTACGGGTGTTCCTGCTTCCACTCTCTGCCTGATGATAAATCCGTCCGAGGTTTGTCCGAACAGGTATGGCTGCCGGATAATCCATCCTCCGACAGCAATAACCAGACAGATAATCAGCCCGAAAACAATCAGGACTGTTTCTAATTTCCCATTTTTCTGCTTTCTCATTAAAGTGAGAACGGACCCTGCCCCGCAGAGTCCGTTCCCCCTCCTTCCTTTTTAAAGAATCGGCGTAATGAGATGACCCTTTAGTTAGACTTCAGATACTTTTCAGCACCGGCGTTCATCTGAATGGACATACCTTCCAGAGCGGTGTCCTTCGTAATGTACTTGCCTACGGCGTGAGCTGCTTTCATGCGGTCGAGATGCGTGTAGAGAGCTTTGACGATTTCTCCGCCCATTTCATCGCTGAGTTTTGTTGTTCCGACGATGACGCACTTAACAGCTACAGTATTGACGTCTTCTGTCTGTCCAGGATAAGTGCCCTTCGGAATGACCATCTTGGTGTAGTATGGATATTTCTGCATCAGCTGATCAGAAATCTTCGGATCGATATCAACGATAGCAGCAGATTTGTTAGCAGCAAGGTCCTGTACAGCTGCTGTCGGGAAGCCTGCTACAACGACGCCTGCATCAACGTTGCCATCCTTCAGAGCATCGACTGCTTCGCCGAAGGAGAGGTACTGTACATCAATATCATTGTATGTGATTCCATAAGCTTCCAGAATCTGGCGTGCATTGGCTTCAGCACCGGAGCCGGATGCGCCGACTGCTACTTTCTTGCCTTTCAGGTCGGCAATTGTCTTAATTCCCTTGTCCTGGGTTGTAACGAACTGAACTGTTTCCGGATAGAGAGCTGCAAGACCGCGGAGGGAATCCACTTTATTGTCTTTGAACATTTCCTTGCCATTTGCTGCGTAGTAAGCAATATCGTTCTGGATGAAAGCGATATCAACGGATCCGTCTTTCAGCATATTGACGTTAGCTACGGATGCGCCGGTGGACTGTGCGGAAGCGTTCATCCCTTTGATGTTCTGGTTCAGGATTTCAGCTAATGCGCCGCCCAGAGGATAATAGGTGCCTGCTGTACCGCCGGTTGCGATGTTCAGGAACTGTTTGCCGCCAGAAGAACTATCGCTTCCGCAGCCTGCCAGGAATGCAGCACCTGCCATGCAAAGGACACCTGCTACCATCAATTTCTTCATTGCCTTTTTCATAACTGTCGACCTCCTTGGTTCTCTTAGAAAGCACTGGTGCTGTAGTTTGCTCTTGTGCCTCCGGAAACATTTGTGCACTGCAGAGAAATAAAAAAGCAGCGAGACATACGGGAACCGTACATCTGCTGCAAGCTTCTTTGCTTTATGTGCTATAAAGTTATTCTGATAATACTACTTTTCGAAATCTTTGTAAAGGAGGCTGGGCTGAATTCCTGTATTATTTTGATATTTTCCCTGATCATACGTATCAGCTTCGCCAAGAACCGTATGGAAATAGATCTGGCAGATCTCTACTCCTGCATAGATGCGGATCGGCTGCACGCAGAACATTTCAAGTGTCCAGTAGCCTGAGAATCCTACATCGCCGAACCCTGCCGTAACGTGGATGAAGAGACCAAGCCGTCCGATAGAAGATCTTCCTTCCAGCATCGGCACAAAGCACTTCGTCTTTGTATATTCTCTTGTTCTTCCCAGGTAGAGCTTGTTTGGTTCAAGAAGAATTCCTTCTTCCGGTATATGGAGGAGGTGTCCGGTATTCTTCTTTTTCATATCCAGCTCATGATTGTCATAAACCATAAGCTCATCGGACAGTGTCAGATTGTAACTGTTGGGATTTATCTTTTTGGGATCAAACGGATCAATGATTATTTCCTCACCCATATGCCGAACGATTTCTCTTCCGGATAAAATCATTTGTGCTTCCTGCCTTCCTGATTAAAAATTCTTCTATGTACAGCCATCCTGCGGCGGCTGAACGGGTTTACTGCCTGCATGCCTTCTGTCAGATTGAAAAGAGATTTCTCCTTATCTGTCAGGCGGTCGGATATCAGGAGTTCTCCCCTGTCATTAAATGTAATCAAATGCGCTGCAAACAGTGACCCATGCGTCGGGCAGAAGACGAGACCCTTATGGTTGAAGTCATCATCTCCGTAGGGAACGGCTCTCAATAAAGAAAGTCTTTCTGCTCCGCAAACGGTGCACCTCGGATGTTCACCAAAGGATTTGCGGTGAAAGGTATGCTCTTCATCAAGATAGCGGCGGATTCTTCCTACTGTTGTTTCAGATGGCTTTGAAAAAAGATTTCCTTCCACTCCGGCCGCTGATACGTCCTCATCGAGGAATCTTCGGATAGCTTCTCCGCCCCAGATATCGGCTTCAACAAGTTCGCGGTAAGCACGGACGGCTTCCGGTTTCAAAATCCAGAAATAAGTGCCGTCTTCACTTTCAGAACCATCAAAGACATACTCCCAGGGGGCTCTTTTCTTAGGTGCGGCATCTGCTTTTAGAGCCCCTTCGCCGGCAGCGTCTTCGCTGCCTGTTTCTTCCGCTCCATCAGCCTCGCTGTTCTTAGCCAGCTTTCCTTCTTCATACAGGCTCTTGATCTTGTTTCCTGCCCAGCCGACGCCTGCATTCAGGGCACGGTATTCCATATAAAGAGCTTCTGCAATATTCTTCGCATTGTCTGTATAATCCGGGGTATAGTAGAGCTTGGAGAATATTCTCATCATCAGCTGGCTCATGACAGCATTATCGCCTAAAAGCGTCATCCAGCCTTCTGTTGATATTTTGTCCCACTGTTTCAAACCTTTTCTTCTTGCCATACTCACCGCCCCGTTTAGTTCATATCTATCATTCTCTGTTTCAGCGTTTTGGTATATTATATATAATTTTAATGAGCCTGTATATATTTTTATTTCAGATATAGGCGCTAAAGCGTGAATTCTCTCAATTTCAATAAAAAAAGGAGCCGTGGATCATGCATTGCTGCATTCCACTGCTCCTTTTTTTATTCGATCCGCCTTGATCAGTTTCCTTCCAGTTCTGCCACTCCTACAGGCGGGCTTTCAAGGAATTTGACCTTCGGATTTCTCTGTTCGAGCCATCCTGCCTGCCATGCATTTGGAAGCAGGTATACCGGACGTTCCCTTCTGTCGTATACGACAAGTGCATTGTCGATGCCAATCAGTTCTTCCGGCGGAACATCGCCTTCCGTCCAGCGGGCTGTCGTATATTCCATAAGATCCAGATTTACAGTTACATTGTATTCATTTTCAAGACGGTACTTCATGACTTCAAACTGGAGCTGGCCGACAGCACCGATAATGAAGGATTCCATGATATACGGCTGCTTGTAAACCTGAATGGCGCCTTCCTGGGCAAGCTGTCCTACGCCGTTCAGGAACTGCTTTCTCTTCATGCTGCTTTCCGGGGAAATCCGGGCAAAGAGTTCCGGCGGGAATACAGGGAAATCAATGAATGTGACAGGATGCTTCTTCTCACAGACTGTATCTCCCACACCAAGTTCGCCTGTATCAAAAATACCGATGATATCACCCGGGTATGCTTTTTCGACGGTCTGTCTTTCCGTGGCAAGGAACTGCTGCGGCTGGGACAGGCGGAGCATCTTGCCGCTCTGGCGGTGAAGGACGCTTGCGCCCTTTTCGAAAATGCCGGAGCAGATGCGCATGAATGCGACTCTGTCGTGATGCTTGGGATCCATATTCGCCTGGATTTTGAAAACGAAAGCGGAGAAGGATGGATCTTCCGGGGAAATCGAACCTTCCAGCGTTTTTCTAGGTTCCGGAGGCGGAGCAAGCTGCAGGTATTTTTCAAGGAACGGCTGCACGCCGAAGTTCGTCATGGCCGAGCCAAAGAACATCGGTGTCAGTTCCCCTTTCTTTACTTTTTCTTCATCAAAAGGATCGCCGGCTTCATCAAGAAGTTCCAGATCACTTTCGAGAGATTCAATGATTTCCGGAGTCAGATTCGATTTGATTGCTTCGTCATCAATCTTGCCGGAGATAACTTCGAGCTTCTTGACGCCGTGGGCATTGTCCTTCAGGAACAGGTGGCACATTTCTGTCTCCCTGTCATAAATCCCTGTGTAATTGCCGTTTACGCCAATCGGCCAGTTCATCGGGCAGGAACGGATGCCAAGGACGTCCTCGATTTCAGCCATCAGATCAAATGGATTCTTGCCAAAGTGGTCGATTTTATTGACGAATGTAAAAATCGGGATGCCTCTGTCAGAGCAAACTTTGAAAAGTTTCTTTGTCTGCGCTTCGACACCTTTTGCAACGTCGATGACCATGACAGCCGAGTCGACGGCCATCAGTGTACGATATGTATCTTCAGAGAAATCCGCATGCCCTGGCGTATCCAGAATATTGATTCTGCATCCTGCATAGTCAAACTGCAGTACGGAACTCGTTACAGAAATACCGCGCTGCTTTTCAATTTCCATCCAGTCAGACACTGCATATCTGGCTGTTTTCCTTGCTTTTACGGAGCCTGCCAGGTGAATAGCACCCCCGTAAAGCAGAAGTTTTTCCGTCAATGTCGTTTTACCGGCATCCGGATGTGAAATAATGGCAAATGTACGGCGTCTCTGTATTTCTTCTAAATCAGTCATTTTGCACCTCAATAATAAAAAACATATACATTTATATTATACATCAAGGAGGCATCAGTTTCCTACAGCTTCTTGGAAATTCAGAAATTTCGTTTCACTGCCTTTATTTCAGGAATATACATCGCAAATTTCTTGTAGTATAATAACTGTAATTATCTATTAAACAGATAATTGTATTCTATGTATTGATAACGATTCGTACAGGAGAATGGTATGTACCCTGAATCAGCCCATCTGGTTCGTTTGGAGTAAAGGAGAAGAGAATCTTATGTCAATCAAAACCAGAAAAATCGGAATCATCGGAGCCGGCAACGTAGGCTCCCACTTAGCCCTTCAGTTTGCAGTCCAGGGACTTGCAGACGAAGTCGTTTTCTATGATATCAATCATGACAAGGCAACAGGCGAATCTTTGGATCTGCTTGATGCCGTAAGTTACCAGCCGCATCATTTCGAAGCCTATGCAGGCACAGTCGATGATATGAAAGATGCGGATATCCTCATCAATGCATCCGGCAGGCCGCGCCTTCAGGGACAGAACCGCCTCGACATGATGAACAGCGCCGTCGATACGAGCAAGGAATTCCTCCCGATCATTGAAAAATCCGGATTTGACGGCATCATTATTTCCATTTCCAACCCATGCGATATTATTGCCGAATACCTGCAGTACAAGCTTGACTGGCCAAAGCAGAAAATCATAGGCTCGGGCACAGCTTTGGACTCCGCCCGCCTGCAGATGCAGCTCTCCACGCAGCTTAAAATCAACCGCCGTTCCCTCACAGCTTACCTCTTAGGCGAACACGGGGATTCGAGCATGATTCCGTGGAGCCACGTCACGGTAGCAGGCAAGCCGATTGATGAACTTCTTGCTGAAAAGCCGGACGTTTACCACATGGATTCCAAGGATGAAATTCTCCGCAAGGTTCATGAAGAAGGCACCTGGGAAAATTCCATGAAAGGCTGCACTGAATTCGGTGTTTCTTCTGCAACAGCTGAGCTTGTCCGTGCCATTTACCATGATGAGCACAAGATTCTCCCCTGCTCCGTCTACCTCGACGGCCCGTATGGAATCAAGGACAGCTTTGCTTCCGTTCCGGTCAAGATCGGTAAGGACGGTGTAGAGGACATCATTGAACTCCACCTGACAGATGAAGAAAATGAAGAATTCCAGAAGTCCATTAAGGTCCTGAAAGAACACTTTGCAAGAGCACTGAAACTTTAATCTGAAAACTAAAAAGAGGCTGTGAAAAGCGGGAAATCGTTTTTTACAGCCTTTTTTATTGTATTATACCTGATCCGCCAGATTCAAGATCAGTTCATAGCTCTTTGCCCATCCAAGGCATGGATCGGTAATGGACTTGCCATAAATCCCTTCTCCGATTTTCTGGCTTCCGTCTTCGATGTAGCTCTCGATCATAAGCCCTTTGACCAGATGATGAATATCCGGAGAATAAGCTCTGCTTGCCATGACATCTCTGGCAATACGGATCTGCTCCATGTACTTCTTGCCGGAATTGGAATGGTTGCAGTCCACAACGATGGCAGGATTTTCCAGTGATCTTTCATTGTACATTTCCATCACATGCTGCAAGTTTTCATAATGATAGTTGGGCATGCTTGTCCCGAAGTGATTGACATATCCGCGGAGGATAGCATGCGCCAGGGGATTTCCCGTCGTATGCACTTCCCACCCATGGAAAAGGAAATCCTGCTCATTCTGAGCAGCTTCAATGGAATTCATCATGACAGAAAGATCGCCAGATGTCGGATTCTTCATGCCGACCGGAATCCCCACGCCGCTTGCAATCATCCTGTGAAGCTGATCCTCGACAGAGCGCGCCCCGATGGCTCCATATGCCAGTAGATCGGAGAGATATCTGTGATTTTCCGGATAGAGGATTTCCTCAGCACAGGTAAATCCTGTATTTTCAATGACACGGACATGCATGCGGCGGATAGCTTTGATTCCTTCCATCATGTTTTCCTTTCCTTCCGGATCGGGCTGATGAAGCATGCCTTTGTAACCCTTGCCTATCGTGCGCGGCTTATTCGTGTATACTCTTGGAACAATGAATAATTTGTCCTTGACTTCATCTGCCGCTTTGGCAAGACGCTCACAGTAATCGAGCACGGCAGTTTCATTATCTGCTGAGCAGGGGCCGATGATCAGTAAGAATCTGTCATCCTTCCCTGTCATGATGTCTGCAAGCTCTTTATCTCTTCTCTCCTTCAATTCTGCATATTCCGGCTTCAATGGAATTTCCTGCTTCATTTCCATTGGTTCAGGAAGCCTGCGGATGAATTTCATCTGTTCCATGATGTCCACACCCATTCTCACTTATACAACTTTCAGAAAAGACTGATTAGTCCTCTTTCTCTTCATCGATTCGTTCGATTTTGAATACATTGATGGTTTCTACATCAGGGCAGCAGAAAATGGCTGTCCCTTTTTTCTGTCCCGGCTGGGGAATCTCTCCGCCGTACCTCAGGATATCTATGTATGGAAATGCCACATGCATGACCATGGGGCAGATTTCTCCTCTGTCCTTATCAAAATCCCAGGAATCTCCCGGACGGTGTCCCCTGTGGCAGGGGCATTTTCCCAATCTGTCAATACAGGTAATCTTGATTTTCGGTCTTCTAGCCATTAGTCCAAAACCTCCAGACATGTTTCAATCGGAATTCCTTTAAAAGGTTCCCTGCTTCCTAAATTCTTTTCTATCATTCTGCGTACGGTATCCATGGCATGCGACGCAGCATCCTTCATCGTTTTTCCATGAAGCACTCCGCCCATGAACACGGCAGAAAAAATATCGCCGGTCCCTGGGAAGCGCATGGGAATCAGTGAAAAATGGATGAGGAAAAACTTATCAAGCTTTGCATCATAGCCTGCTACTGCATTCTTTCCATCTACTTTTGCGCTTGTTATAATAACGGATCCCCTGCTGATCTCATGAAGACGAAGCAGAAGGTCTTTGATTTCAGGCTCTGTCGTCCCCTCTTCCTTGTAAGGCACTCCTGCCAGGAAAGATGCCTCCGTATAATTGGGGACCATGAAGTCTGCTGCGGAAATCAAATTTCTGAGCCCTGCAACTGTCTGATCCGTAAGCCCGTTATACAGATGCCCTTCATCTCCCATAATCGGATCTACAAATATCAGTGTTCCTTTTTTGCGTTCTTCCACGCAGTACTCCCGGATCATCTCCGCCTGCTTCTCCGTTACGATAAAGCCGGTAGAAACGGCATCGAAGGAGAAATTAAGCGCTCTCCAGACATCAAGCGTATGGATCATATAATCCGTCGTGTCCAGGATTTCAAACTTCCCATAATCCAGGGTATTTGAGACCAGAGCTGTCGGCAGATTATAAATATGATGCCCCATATGGGTAAGAATAGGCATCATGGCAGCCAGCGCTACTTCGCCGTATCCGGGAAGATCATTAATCAATAGTACTTGTTTTCCCAAAACAGCCCCTCCCTTCAGTAATACTTCAATATATTTTTTATTGTACCATATTGCCAAAAGGGAAAATCATCTATTATTGCATCTTTATCGATTTCAATCAAAAAAGCCGCCATCCTCATATGGACAACGGCTTTTGCTTAATTAATTACATAAGACCTGCTTTTGTGAGCCACGGGTCAATGACATTGTCCGAAGTATTTGCATCAAGTGTCAGCCCCTGGAAAATCTTAGCGCCAGGCGCTGCGGCTGCAATGGCCGGTATAGTCACCTCGATTGGACTGCTGTAGGAACACATGAATGGAACAATCAGCTTCCCTTTCAGATCCTGCTGTTCAAGGAATGACGGGATGACCATCGGTGCTGTAAACCACCATGCCGAATACCCCAGAACCAGTACATCATACTGCTTCAAATCAGGCTGTGTTCCGGCAAGCTTGGGACGTGCATTGCTGTCTGTTTCTGCGGCTGCTTCCTTCAGGACAGCATTATATTCCTTGGAATAGTCCGGATCTCTCTTGATTTCATAAATATCGCCGCCAATTTTCTGCTGGATGGAATGAGCGACTTCGCCCGTTATGCCGCCCCACGTAAAGTAAGCGATCATGATTTTCTTTCCCTTATTGGATCCGGCAGGCAGCTCTTTGATCGTATCAATAGATTTTGCTTCCTTTTCATGAAGGCTTTCTAGCTGGTCCTTCAGGTCTTCGGACATAGGCTTCCCTGTCGGGTTTGGCACATACTTCCCGTTCTGCGAAGTTGGCTGCACGGCAGAGGCCGCTTTGCTTGAAGAACTTCCCGAGTTTCCGCAGGCGGTCAACGCCAGGACAAGCCCGCCCAATGCAAGAGCCGCGCAGATTTTCTTGATTTTCATAAAATCCCTCCCATAATCACAATCCTTGTACCTCATTTTCCTCTATTTTATCACCTGAAGCAGAAATATAAACAAAATAAACAAACAGAATTTTTATTATTCTTTTTTTCTTTTAGAGGACCCTTTCCCTTTGATTCCTGTATAATAAGGAAAACAGTTTCATCAGGAGGATATATGATCGTTACTATCAAAGACGATTTCGATGCTGATAAGATCATGAGAAGCGGACAGTGCTTCCGTGTCGTTCAAACTGAATATGGTTACCGCTTTATCACAGGCTCCCATGTGCTTTACATGAAGCCGCTTACAGAGACAAAGTATGACATTTCCTGCAGCCGGTATCAGTGGAATCATACATGGAAGCCTTACTTTGACTGGAACAGGAATTACAAATCCATAAGGGAGGCTCTTCCGGAATCAGATCCATGCCTGTACAAGGCAGCTTCCTACAGCAGTGGCATCCGGATTCTCCGTCAGGATCCATGGGAAACGCTCATTACTTTCATCATCTCGCAAAGAAAATCCATTCCTGCTATCCGTTCGGCTGTCGAAGCGCTTGCAAAGGCCGCAGGAAAACCTGTAAAGACGCCCTATGAAATCATTTATACATTCCCAATGCCAAAGGAATTATCAAAGCTTTCGTTAGAAGAGCTCAAATCCTGCTCCTTAGGATACAGAGCTCCTTATATATACGATACTGTGAAAGCGGCTGTTAAAACTCCCGGTATAATGAAAAAGATAGGTACACTCGATGACGAAGATCTTTTGAAGGCGCTGATGGATTTCCCGGGTGTCGGCATTAAAGTAGCAGGATGCACAGCACTCTTCGGATACGGACGGACATCTTTTGCCCCCGTTGATGTATGGATTTCCCGGGTCATCGATACATTCTACCAGGGAGAAAACCCATTCCCTCCTTTTGGTGAAAATGCTGGAATCCTCCAGCAATACCTTTTCTTCTACGCCCAGACAACAAAATTGAAATAAAAAAGCAGTGAAATTGTGATGATGCAATTTCACTGCTTTTATTTTAGAATTTCAGCCCTGCTTTCCGGAGCGCTTTGAATGTGTAATCAAGAATATTGTACAATGTTTCGCTGTCTTCAGCAGTCAGATTCTTTCCGTCGACTGCTTTAAGATCCTTGTAATAAAATCCTAGTTTCTTTTCAAGATTCTTTGCAATATCAATACCTTCTGCAGGTGTCTCAACCTTAGGCTGATTCATTTCAGCTTCCAGCTGGAATACGCGTTCCTGCAGTTTTTCATTTTCTTTTTCCAGTGAATCGATGGTCAAATGAAGTCCATCGATGGCATCTCTTTCCTGATCCAGATTCATCTGGAGGCTCTCTACCGTTCCCTTCAATACCTGAATCGTTTCAGCAGCCGCTTCCATTGCACTCTTTGAAATTTCCTGATTATCCATTATCCATCACCTCGCGGAAACTACGATACTTTTCTTTATTTTATCACAGCTTTTGACAGTCTATCAGGTATTTTTAATGAAATCTGTGACATATTCGCGATAAGCCGGCCCATTTGCAGACATTTCCATCGTATGTGACGCTCCCTGGAATATATAAAGTTTTTTGTTCGTGCTGGACGAATCTGCTAAAAGAAGTTCTGCTACTTCAGGCGGTACGAGCTGGTCTTTCGCGCCATGAAGGAAAAGCACCGGAGATGTCATGTGCTGGACTCTGTTTACCGGATCGATATCAGATAAAAGCTTGCCCGTGTGCATGTATAAGGCTGCCTGGAAGAATGGATTCAATACGTCCATGCCGAGGACCAATCTGTCATCCCCCGTATACTTCATAAGCTTGTCTCTTCCAAGATCTAAAAGATCCCCGTAAGAGCTGTCGGCCACATAGAATTTCATTTGCTTTCCTTCATCGCTTGCACTGTAGATGAGCGCCATGGCAGCGCCTAAGGAAACACCATGGAACCCGATCTGCATCTGCGGATTTTTGCTTCTAAGAAGCGAAACCCATGCATTCATATCCTCTACATCATGGATGCCCCAGTCTGTATGGCCGCCTTCACTTTCTCCATGCCCGCGAAGATCGGCCAGCAGGACATTGTATCCCATCCTGCGGTAAATATTGGCATAAGGAATGCACATCGTGCGGTTCTGATACAAACCATGGAGAAGTATCACCGTATTCCGGGTTCCTGATTCTCCCGGAATATACGTCCCGACAAGTTTCGTCCCATCCTTTGAATGGACTTCGACCCTCTGCCAGCCATTTCTCGCCTCCAGTGAATGGATCCGGTCAAGTTCTCCTTTACGATTCTCTATTCCAAGAATCTGATCCCAGGGCGCGGAGAAAAGCTCTTCATACGCTACATTTCCCGCATAAAGCCCCGCCGCCAGAAAAAGGATAAGTGCAAGACCGACGAGCCACTTGATTAATTTCCACAAAAAACGCATTCTAATGTCCCCTATAAGCAAATTTTTGCTTCCTGTCCCGTTTCTTCTGGAATAACAAATGACCGCAGAATATCTGCGGTCACTATTATTTCTGTCATCATCTGATGTCTGCGCGCTCAATCTTCCCGACAAGAGGCACATCAGCATCAATCATAATCCGATCTCTCCCTGCCTGCTTTGCCTTGAACAACAAACGGTCTGCCCTGTCGACAATGGATTTTAAGGTATCTTCTTCTCTGACAAAGGTCACGCCAATAGAAACTGTAACAGAAAGCTTATTTCCGTCTTTAATAATATACGCCTGATTGACTACATCCCGCAAGCGGTTTGCAATCGGAACGGCATCCTTTTCATAAGGAACAGGGCATACACCGACAAACTCCTCGCCGCCCCAGCGTCCGATCACATCTTCGTGCCGGACATTCTCTTTAATGCTGTCAGCAAATGATTTCAGCATCATATCTCCGGCAACATGGCCATATTTTATATTAAAGTCATGGAAATGGTCAATATCCATAAACATCACGGCAAACGGGCGGAATAATTTGTGGTACTCATAGAACCTGACCTTCAGTATGGATTCCATGTACAAGCGGTTCGGAAGCTCTGTCAGGGAGTCATGGAATGCGATCTCATGCAGATTTTCAACGAGACGGGAATCTGCTTCCACCGGGCCCACTACCTCAAAAATTTCTGCTACATGCTTCGTTTCCCCATTTTCATCCTTAAGCGGCACAAAATATGTATCAATCAAGATGCGGTATCCGTTCTTATGAAGAAAAGTAACTCTTGCTTTTGATTTTTCTCCCGATTCGACAGTAGCAAGGAGCGGGCAGAAAAATTGGCAAAGGCTTCGTCCCTCTTCATCCATATGGAACAATCCTGACTGCGGACAGTGCTTGCCCACCATTTCCTCTCTTTTATATCCTGTAATCTGTTCCGCTTCCTTATTCCAGTAAACGATCGTACGGTCCGGCTCTACAATGTAAAGTCCAAAAGGAAGATCATCCGCTATCTTTCTAAAATTTTCTTCTTTCAGCTCCATCAGTAACTCCCCTTTCTATAATCCGAGTTCCGTACAGGAATTACATGGTACATAACAAATCATGAAATCATGGCCGGCACAAATCATCATTTAGAGAACCTGCCGTTTGCATGCATCAGCTGTTCCCGCTGCGGAATTACCTTGCAGCAGCTCTTTCATCTCCCCGTTCTGTCAGTTTGTGTGTTTTGTAATATTTCTTCTTGTTGCGATACATCTTTTTATCGGCAGATTTCATGCCAAAATCAAACTCAGATGCATTCTCCACCCATTCAAAACCAATGGCAACATCCACGGAACGATTCCGGATGACCTTTTTGAATTTCCTAAGTTTATCCATCTTGTCCAGTTTCTTCACATTATCCATGATGATAATGAATTCATCGCCGCCAAGGCGGTATATATCGTCAAGATCGAAGATTTCCTTCATGATGTCAGCGATTTCCTTCAGCCGGAGATCCCCTGCATCATGCCCGTATGTATCATTTGTTGCTTTAAGATTATTCAGATCGGCATATATAATTCCAACCGGCGTCCGATGGAGCTTGAGCTCCTCTACCTTCTTGCTCATTGCGTTCCTGTTATGGAGTCCGGTCAGCAGATTATTGCCCGACATATATTTCAGTGTATCCATCAGTTCCTGGTTTCTTGCCTTGAGGTCCAGGTAACCAGCCACTTTTTCCAGCATGTACCTGACATCGACTCCATTTTCCCTGTCGTAATTGATTACGCCAAGGAAGCCATATAAATGATTATCACGGAAAATAGGAACTTCAGCAATAGAATGCACATCGTGCGCTTTCAGGAACTGATACGTTACCCGGTCAGTCTCCTTGATATCATCAATATCGGAAATCGCAATGCTGTCATTCTTCTCAAGGAGATGCTTCCTCATCTCGACATATTCATCAAAATCAGCACCTGTAAATCCCAGATTCTTAATCGATGCAAGACCTTCTCTGCACCAGCTGAAAGGATAGGAAACTGACTGATTCTGTATGTTTCCGATGAAAACGCGGTCTGCGGAAATGATAATTCCTATTTCCTTGAGAACACTTCCAATCGCTGTGCCATAATTCTCGCCTTTGATGAGGATATCCATCAGGTAATTGACCAGATGATCCGTTGAATAATTGAGTACTCTGGGTGCTGCCTGCACGGTACTCTTGTCCCGGTGAAGAATCATTGCTGAACAGGTGCCTCTTCTAGGCCCCCTGAAAAACAGATAGTCCAGCCATTCTCCTTCTTCAGGGAAGTACTTCTGATTGAAAACGGTCCTTCCTTCGTAAGCGGCTTCATACAAACGCTGCCGCCAGGTATAATCCGGCGTATCCAGAAGATCAGAAAAGCGTTTTTCCAATTCAGTCTTATTATGGATTCCCATCATCTTCTCATATGCCGTATTCTTGTAACGGCAGATGATGCCTGAAATCATTCCATCATTTCCAATCGGAACATCAAGCAGGACGTAAGGAATGGGAATACGATCGAACAGTTCGCCTTTATTGACCCAGTCATCGACGGAAATTTCAGCACCGCCGCTCCTGATAATGCCAATAGCCTGTTCCATCAATTTACCGGCTGCAATCTTATCTGATCCATATGTAATCAGTGTATTTGCATCCACTTTGCACGGAATATTTTTCACATGATCAATATGGGAAATTTCTTCTTTCAGTTTCCGGCTCATATCCGAAACAGCCCCCTGGTCCTCATAATGGAAGAGAAGGATAAACTCTCCTCCATTGATTCTTCCGACCGGCCCGCTCCTGCCGAAAACTGAATTGATTCTTGAAGTGACTTCTCTCAAAAGTTCATCTGCCGTCTCTTTCCCGTAAGATGCCAGCATTTGATTGTACTGGGGAACAAAGATAAAGAGCATGACGTAGTCCACATTATAATGCTGATACATTTCCGAATACGTCATCATGGACTCGAGCAAACCTCTTGAATTCAAAAGTTCTGTAACCGGATCTGTTACTGTAAGCTTTAGATTCTCACGGCTCTTTTCTATCTGCTCTTCCTCAATGAACCAACCTAAAATCCCTATGATTTCTCCTTCATCATAAATAGGAATCTCTGTATAAATAATTCTTTTCAGCGTTCCCTGAAATACGCAGTCAACCATTTCGTTCCTGATGCAGCGGCCGGAAATGAGCACATCATCCTCTGAACGTTTCCAGGAATATTCATTGATAATCCAGCCCATCTCATCCGACGTCTTTCCAATGACGTCTTTTTCTGAGCTGAGTCCGAAAGATTTCATGAACTTCGAATTGATTCCGCGGATCCGATGCTCCCTGTCCTTCCAGAAACAGGCAACGTCTGAGAAATTCATCAGACTCTTCCAGAGGATATACTTGCTCTCGACACCTCTTTCAGCATACGCTTCAAGCGCTCTTTCTTCGATATCTTCCTGCGCTGTGCCTACCATCTTCGCACAGTCTCCAGACAGCCCCTTCACACAGTAAAGTATCTTTGAAGCGCCCGTGCGGGATACCGGTATGATAGTATGCATTTTCCAGGGATATGTCCCATCCTTGTCTTTAGTCCGGAAGAAAGAAGAAAGGCCGGTATGCCCTTTTGCCTCCACCCTTTGCGAAAGTGTATTTGCATCTGTAAAAGCCAGGTATCTTTCATAATCAGCAGGATAGATACAGGTCTCGAAGTAAATGACATGATCCTGTCCCAGATCACCCGTCTTTGACAGTTTTCCTCTCGTTTCTCCCCGGCCGGCCAGGTTCATTGAAGTTCTTTTTGCCAGATCTAAAAGCGTTATATTGTCGTAGACGGAATATACATTCTGAAGAATGCGGTCAAAATGCGTCTGTCCGGCTCTGTCTGTATCTCCCGGAGTATTTTCTACCAGATTATTTAATTTGATAGAAAATGCATACGTTCCATTATTATGAACAATGCAGGCTCCTGAAATAATCTTCAGTTTATTGCTGATGATGCAGGAAACTTCTTCACGATGCCCGCTTTTCAGTACTTTTTCAGCCAGTTCCCTGAATGCACTAGCAAATTCCATCCGCCTTGCATTTCCAATGCTTTCCCTATTGCCAAGCTCTATGCAGCCGGGCGTCATAATCTTTTTCAGATGTTCATCCTTGGTATATAAAAGACGAATGGTCTTTCCATCGTATTCAGCGACACCAGGCGCTTTATCGTTCTGAAAATCAACCTTGCTCAAAGCCTCATAGCAAAGACGCATAGCGCGGCTTTCAATTTTGATTCCCGTATCCATGCAGTGACGTATCGTTTCTTCGTAGGGAGCCGGTTTTCCAAAATAATATCCTTGTACTTCTTCGCAGGCCGCCTTTTTCAAGAATTCAAACTGCTCCTTTGTCTCTACGCCCTCTGCCAGACTCCTCCCGCCGATGGTTTTCGTCATAGCGACAACGGATGACAGGATATTTCTGGCCCTTTTACTCGGGCTTGATAGAAATGCCATATCGATTTTAAGCACGTCAAACTTATAGTCTTTCAGAAGATTGAGCGATGAGTACCCGCTTCCGAAATCATCCATCCAGACTTCATAACCAGCCGCGCGGAATTTTTTCAGAGTCTTCCAGATGACTGTTTCCCCGCCCATAAAAACGCTTTCCGTGACTTCGATATGCAAAAGTTCCTTTGGAACTCTGTATCTGGCTGTCAAATCCTCTATTTCCTTAAAAATATCGCAGCAAAGAAAATCGAGGCGCGAAAGATTGACCGAAACAGGAACAATAGCCTCTCCGCTTCTCTTGCAAAGTGCAATATTCCTGCACACCTGACGAATAATCTCCAAATCAAGCTTGTAAATTTCACGGCTGTCTTCCAAAGCGGTGATAAAGTCGCATGGCATAAGAATCCCTTTACAGGATCATTCCAGCGGGCAAGCGCTTCCATACCGCATAACGTTTTTGAAATCGTTCTTACGACTGGCTGGAAGTATGCCTTTATGTATTCCTTCTCTATTGCTTCATCAATATTCTTGGTTACATATTCGCGGACAGTCAGACTCTTTCCCATGGAATCCGTGTAATATGCATAAAATGTGTCCGGTGTATTGCGGATACTGTCACAGGCAATCTTGACACTGGCCAGTGCCAGATCAGGATTCAGCGTTTCTCCATGCAGTTCATAGACGCCGATCTTGCATTCCACCTTGGCAGACGGCCTGATACGAAGGATCATATCATGCACTTCCTTCAGGCACCTGTCTATATCTCCGCCTTCAGCAAGGACCATAAAATGATCCACATCAAAACGGGAGATGAATGAATCTGAAAAGACCTGGCGGATGCTCTCCCCCATCATCTTCAGGAACTTATCTCCTGCCGTAATGCCATAATTAACATTGAACATTTTGAAATGGGAAATATTGAAGAACAGCAGGTACAATCTGTCAGGATGGCTTTTTTGCGCATTTTCCCTGACAACTTCGTGAGCTGCAGCAATAAAGCGCCTCATGCCAGGAAGTCCCGTTACAGGATCGACCTTATAAGAAGGCAGTCTGCCTTTTTCATTGATGACAAAGACGTGAATCAGATGGCTTCCTGTCTTTTCATCCTCTACATGCCCTGCCAGTTCCACGGGCCGGCAGCTTCCATTTGCTGTCACTATCATGCAGTTCAATGTAAAGCGGTCTTTGCTTGCATGCAGCTGATCCTTGATATCATCCAGCAGCAAGGTCCGGTTCTTATGGATCATGCCAAAAAGGGACCCGCCTGTCAGTTCACGGAATCCTCTTTCATTTTTACAATCGCATAGAGCCAGCATTCGGGGGTTCGTATAGACAATTTCTCCCTGTTCATCATCTCCGTATACAAAGACGCCAATAGGGAAGTTTTCATAAGTATGTCTCATGAAGTCCAGCGTATATAACGATTTATCCATAATATCCCCGTCCCAGCTTCTACGGAAGCTCGAAAAAATATTTTTAATCTTTGTTATAATTATATAAGCTTTAGTCCATATTTGTAAATATCGAATAAGCGCTTTAGCCTGAAAAATATAATAAAAACGCCAATCTGTCGGGTGTTTACAGATTGGCTTAAAATTACTTTATAAAATTCGTTAGTTTATAAATTTTTATTTTTTTGTTCTTCCTGCCTATTTCATCACTGCATTTACCTTTCATCCCAATTTCCAAATGCAGCCTTTCCGCCTCACCGGAAAGCATCTCTATGACTGATGCGGCATGGAAGCAGGCTGAAATTCCTATCCAGGGATGAAGATTTTTTACTATTTTCACAATAATATTATCCTGATCAAGATAAACCGCATCAATAGCAAATCGCATAAAGCACATATGAATGCTGTTTGTTGAAACAAGAAGAAGCCCGCTTCCATGAGGAAGCGGTTTTCTCATCATAAGCCCGCAGAAACGGCCAAGCCATGTATCAGCCCTTTCCACCTGAATTTGAACGCTTGGAAAATCTTCCTTGCTAAAAGTCCAATATTCGAGCATAGACTCTCCTTTGCGTCAATGATATTAAAATATCCCTTTATCCTATTGTCTGTTTTAGCGATAACAAGGATGGCAGCAATACGACGACGAAGATGGCCGGGAAGATGCAGAAGACCAGGGGGAAGACCATTTTCACCGGGGCCTTCATGGCCTGGGTTCTGGCTCTCTGGCGGCGGAGGTCCCGCATGTTGTCGGCCTGGATGACCAGGGTGTCGGACATGGAGGCGCCCAGTCTTTCGGACTGGACTACGGACATGACGAAGAGGTATACGTCCTGCACGTCGCAGCGTTTGGCCATGAGCTGCATGGAGCGGCGGCGGGTCATGCCCATTCTTGTATCCCGGAGCATACGGCGGAATTCGTCGATTAAGGGGCCTTCCATTCTTTCCACCACTTTACGCATGGCGCCGTCCAGGGAAAGGCCAGCCTGTACGGAAATGGAGAGGAGGTCAAGCACATCCGGCAGCTGGCGGACGATGAGGTCCTGTCTTTTCCGGATGATATGGTTGAATACGCCGAAGGGAAGGAGGGCTCCGAAGAGGAAGCTGCCCCATACGACACAGAGACCCTGGACGGTGTCCATGGGGTTCTTTGTGGTGTAATAAAAGCCCATGAGGCCGCAGAAAATCATGGAGAAGAACCAGATGCCCACCACCGGTCGCACCTTCCATATGCCCTGTTTCCCTGCCAGCATGATGCGCTTTTCCATGAGTTTAGGCATGGAGGAGGGGGCGAAGTTGGACAGAAATTCCATCACGTGAGCCAGGAGCCGTCCTACGGTACGCTGGTAGAGAGGAATCTTTTTCAGGTCGTCTTCCCCTGTTTCCTCTTCCTCCTCTTCCGTTTCATCGCGGAAGGTATCAAGCCGGCGCTTCACTTCCCTTTCGCCGAACCGTTTCAGTGCCAGCACCGACAAAGCCAGGAAGAAGAAGAGTGCCAGGGCAATGGATATGGAAAGAGCCAGCATGGTTAGTCACCTTCCTCCCAATGACCGCCGGCCTGCTGCATGAATTCCGGAAATTCCACATTGTGGGCCTTGAACTTGGACAGGAACTGGGGCTGCAGGCCTGTGGGCACGAACTGTCCCAGGGCTTTGCCGTTTTCATCAAAACCTGTCTGCTTGTAGCGGAAGAGGTCCTGCAGCACGATGACGTCCCCTTCCATTTTCTGTACTTCCGTAATGTAGGTCATCTTACGGGAGCCGTCCTGGATACGTTCCTGATGGATGATGAGGTCCAGGGCCGATGAAATCTGGTCCCTGATGGCCCGTACCGGCAGGTCCAGGCCGCTCATGAGCACCATGGTTTCCAGACGGGACAGCACGTCCCTCGGGCTGTTGGCGTGGGCGGTGGTGAGGGAACCGTCGTGGCCGGTGTTCATGGCCTGCAGCATATCCAGCGCTTCGCCGCCTCTGACTTCGCCGACGATAATGCGGTCAGGGCGCATACGAAGAGAGTTCTTGACCAGGTCCCGGATGGTCACCGCCCCTTTGCCTTCGATATTGGCCGGGCGGGCTTCCAGCGTCACCACATGGGGCTGCTCCAGCCGGAGTTCCGCCGCATCTTCGATGGTGACGATACGTTCATCATGGGGAATAAAGGAAGACAGCACGTTCAGGCTGGTGGTTTTACCGGAGCCGGTGCCGCCGCTGACCATGATATTCAGCTTTGCCTTCACGCAGGCCCGAAGGAAAATGGCCATCTGTTCCGACAGGGTGCCGAAGGAAATGAGATTTTCCACGGAAAATGGGGTCTTGGAGAACTTACGGATGGTCACGCAGGGTCCGATGAGGGACAGCGGCGGAATCACCACGTTCACACGGGAGCCGTCGGGCAGGCGGGCATCTACCAAAGGCGATGCTTCATCCACGTGACGGCCGATGGGCGTCACGATTTTGTCGATAATGCTCATAAGGTGGGCATTATCGTGGAACTGGGCCCCCGTCAAATGGAGTTTCCCCATCCGTTCCACGTAAATCTTCTTCGGCCCGTTCACCATGACTTCGGTGACGGAGTCATCCTTCAGGAACGGTTCAATGGGGCCATAACCCAGGATTTCATCGCAGATATCCGATACCAGCCGGGCACGCTCGCCTCGAGGCACCACAAAAGGATTGTGCTCCAGCACCCGCTGCACGTAGCCGGAAATCACATTCTCAATGTCCTGGCGGCTGCGGTTCGTGCCGTCCAGAATTTTCTGCTGCTCCGAAGTCATTTCCTCCACAATGGCACGGTGCACATTGAGCTTCAGGGCCTGGTATTCCTCTTCCTTCGCATCCACCGCCCGTCCGGCGAATATATTCTCTTCCTTGACCTCGGCCTTCCCCTTCTCTTCACGGCGCCCCAGACGTTCCAGCAGTGTCACGGTTTACATCCCCTTTGTAGTGAAATAATAGTCAGCTTTGTATTGATTGATTTCTTGGGTCATTTTCAGCATACATGTAGTAAATAATATTCATTGAATCAGGAATAATAATTCTCAGATTCTTCACCCCCAGTAAAAAGCCAGCGTCATCTGAATTCTTACTCAGATTAAGCTCTACCCTGACTGAATATGGACGAAGATCTTCATCTGCTTTCTCGGTATCCGATACTTCTTGTTTCTTATTATCAACTATTGAGATGTTAATACTATCGGCATTTAAAAGATACATATGGGTTGTAACACCGCTGTAAGCTTTAACATAATCCCTCTTAATCGTATCAAAAGAAGGGTTTCTCACCACTTTGTCAATTTGACTATCAACTTTCTCAGTTGAAGCCGTTGCAACAGCCGCCTCTCTGGCCATGGACCGTGCCAAATTATTGTAGGTCACCCAGTCGCTGAAATACAGGCCAAATAAGGCAATTCCCACCAAAAATGCCATAAAAAGAGGAACCATCAGTGTAAACTCAATAATGTCCTGTCCGCCCTGTTTTTTCACGATGGTTCCTCCTTTCGTTCCATATATAAATTGATTTGTTATTCTTTGGAAAAACGGCCAATGAACCATTGACCGCCTTTCCAAAGAACTCCTGCTTGCGCAGAAGCTCTTTGCAACCGACTTAGGGTTAAGTAGTCGGCTGAGCAGATTTGCTTGCCGCCTGAGTCATGAGGTTGTCAGCATTGGTGAACACATTGTTAATGCTGTTTGCAATACCGGACTGCTGGTAAATCAGCCAGCCGATACCAACGATAATAGCCAGCATCAGTGCATATTCGACCATGTCCTGGCCTTTTTCACCGAGATAAGGTCTGAAGTAGTAATCATACACCTGTTTTGCTAAGGACATCATAGGAATTCACCCCCTCTCGTTGACTTTCTGCAATCAATGATTATATAAAAAGCCAAAATGGCTTTCTACCGAAATAAAGCTAGACCTTAATATCCACAATTTTCCGGATAATAACAAAGCCTACAATCACCAGAAACAGGGCCCCTATAATCGCCATCTTTCCTATATCGGTAGTAAGAAGCGGTTCCAGGTACTCCGGTGAAGAAACGTAGAAGAATAAAGCCAATGCCACAGGAATGCAGGCCAGTACGATACCCGACATTTTGCCCTGGGCCGTCAATGTATTCACCTCGCGGCGAATACGGATACGTTCCGAAATGGTTTCACGGATGGTATCCAGAATGGTAGCCAGGTTGCCGCCGACCTGCTGCTGAATCAGCACCGCCGTCACCACCAGGGAGAAGTCGGCACTGCCAACTCTTTCATCCATATCATGGAGAGCCTCATCCAGGGATTTTCCCAGACTGGTATCTCTCATGACCTTTTCAAACTCCGTCGACATGGGCGGTTCCATTTCCCGGGAAATGATTTCCATGGTCTGCAGGAAAGAGAAACCAGCCCGCAAAGAGTTGGCTACCAGAGAGAGACAGTCTGCCAGCTGGCGCTGGAAATTATTGAGACGTTTGCTGATTCTCCGCTGTACGAACACAAAGTCCGCCGCCAGGAAGAGAAGCACCGCCAGAAGACCGGTGACAGGATTTAAAGTGGCCAGCGCAAAGATGACAAATACCAGAAGCGAAAGCCCCGCCGAAATGGCCAGAAATTCCGACCCCAGCAAAGGAAGCCCCGCCCGTACCATCATCAGATCCAGCCGGCTCCTCCCGGATATACCGGAGCGCTTCGCCTTCTCCGCAAAAATTTCATGGAGACGGCTCCGAAGCACCTCAAAGGGAGAAGCCTTTCGTACCACAGAAGGCCGGTACCCGGAGTACATCTGGATACGCTCCGCCATCTCCCTCCTCCGCCGCAGCACTGCCGTAAGGCCGAGGAAGAGAAGAATAAAGAACAGAAAGGCGAAAAGTAATGAAAATAAAAGTATCATCCTACATTCTCCTTCCTGACTGAATTATAACACGGAGGTAGAAAAAAATTAAAGAGGGAATCATACAAAACAGGGTTCTCAGGTTTGACACGCCTTCGGCGTGAGGGTTGAGGTGGCGCCCATGGGGCCACATGGGCGCCCGGGTTCAAAAGGTTCAGAAGGTTCAAAGGGTTCAAAGGGTTCAAAGGGTTGTGGTGGCGCCCTACGGGCGCAGTTTTATAAAACTAAGATAACGTAAACATTTCTTCCCGCCGCTATCTCTCGTTTCCCCTTGAGGGGAAATGCCACGTAGTGGCAAAAGGGTGTACGAGGTGAAGCACGGTAATGATACTCCATTGTTTACCTGACTGCCAATCGGCAGCCATCTCCTCCATGCAGCTTTAGCAAGATTGGCCACCTACGGTGGCCACCCCCTATCCGGCTGCGCCGGACTTCCCCCTATTCAGGGGACAGAATAGGCCTCTCTATGCTTAACAACAGTATCATCATGTGGCACCATCGCTGAGCGTCCATAGTGCCCCCGCTTTAGCGGGGGAAAGGTGGTGCCGACAGGCACCAAAGGGGGCGCCGCCGCAGGCGGCTTTTATACTGGCGCCGCAGGCGCCCACCACAACCCTCACGGCCGAAGGCCGTGTCAAACCTTTGAACCCTTTGCACCTTTTTAACCCTCACG
>ERZ791833.188-NODE-188-length-36634-cov-24.8418_pt1 | contig 36634 bp, 29 predicted proteins | sample MGYA00510294_ERZ791833 | MGnify/ENA primary metagenome ERZ791833 (study PRJEB30046, sample SAMN00715270) | human gut metagenome | study: EMG produced TPA metagenomics assembly of the A metagenome-wide association study of gut microbiota in type 2...
TAATTAACGTTAAAAAATACGCTCAAAGCTTGCTCAATTAGAGTAAAACAGGGCGACTTGTTGGTTCTTACTTCTCAGGAATAATCTCGAAGATTTCTGCTGTGCCCTCAATCTGAACCTTGGCAGCCTTCTTCACCAATTCTACCTTGCAGAATGACTGATCGATGCTGGTTGTTGCCAATACCTTACCCTTGGCATTCAACTGACGGCAAACGACAGAGCTGCCAGGAGCAACCTTCAGCAAGAATGTATAGCCGGTAACACCCTTCTCTACGCCAAAGGTGAGAGTTCCCTCATTTGTGAATGAGGTGCAAGGGTTCTCATCGAAACCATACATCGCTGCCTGCATATCCTTAGCCTCTACTGTAAAGCTCAAACGCTCTGGAGTAGTTGGGTTCACCTCGAAGGTACGGACTGCAGCCCAGTTGCGCTTGTCTGACTTCAATTTCTTGATGCGGATATAACGAGCCTCAACTGGTGAATCGGTCTTCCAGTTGATGATATACTGCTTCTTCAACTCGCCAGTCAGCGCCTTCCATTCCTTTCTGTCAAGAGAATACTCCAACACGGTGTTGTCGAAGTAATCCACATCATCCACAGAGTTACGTCCCTGAAGGATTCTTACCTCAGAAACAGAACGTACACAACCTAAGTCTGCACCAATCCAGTCGCCAGTGTTCTGACCATTACCTGATGTATAATAGGTAGTAGAATCATTGTCAAACATCGCCTTGCTCTGGGTAGTTCTCAAGGTTGCATAAGTACCGATACCCTTATAGAAAGCAGGCACCTTGCCAGTCAACTTCTTGAAGAATCCAGAAGCCATATCATCCATAGACTGCTCATAGAATGGCTGCAATACCATGGTTCCAGACTTATGCTTCTCGTAGGCAGCTACATCTTCCTTGCTCATGCGGTTGTTTACGTAGCCCTCCCAGAATGCCTGGTCGTTGCCAGCCTTGTATTCCTTGATAAGACTCATGGTCTTCAAGCCACGGTCGCCCAACTTGCCAAACTCAGTCAACCAAGGACGGAGTTCCTTCATCAGCAGGGCATTCTTGCAGTTTGCCTCCATCTGAGCAGGCGCATTCTTCACTCTTACAAACTCGCTCTGCAGGGCATTGAACTCGGCATCGGTGAAGTTATCGATGCGGAAGCTCTTGGTCTCCCATGATTCGATACGGCGATAACCGGTCTCGGTATCGCATGAGTGCATAGCGAATGTGCGATAAGCATCGTGTGCCTCTGGAGTCAGATCTACCAGACCACGTTCCCAGTTGTCGAGCGGATTATAGTTGGCGATATTCCAAGAATAGTCGGCTACACCATAGAGTGCCAGCTTGGAAGCCTCACCATGCTCCATTGGGTTGCTCACGAAACCACAGAGATCCTTGTTGGTCAGGTCGGTCTGCAAACCGTAGGTAGGACCCTGCATGATGATATGGCGTGCATAATCTGTTACAGGGAAGTTCCACCAGTAGTAAGCAGGACGCTTGATACGAGAGTTCACCCAGTCGAGAGTCTCGCGGGTCAAGTCGCTACATACCACATCACCCGTCCAGAATACGTTGATAGATGGATCGAGGGTATTACCGAAGATAGCGAGAGAACCAGTTGGTTTTGGATTCGCCCAGAGACGGGTATAATCGGTAGGACACATCACGAGCGGTGTAACATCACCCTTAGCCTTCACAAACTCCTTAGCCAGGCGGTTCAAGAGTTCAGACTGCTTGACAGGATTGGCACCCTCGCCGGAAATATCATCAAAGAAGATAGCGAAAGAACGCACACCGAGGTCGTACATCAAGTCAAGCTTGTGAACCAGATTCTGATAGTCTTCCTCGTTCCACTTGATATCCTGTCCAGGATGGATAGCCCATACGAAATCTACACGGTTGCGGCGGCAAGCCTGTACGAGTTCGCTGATGTTCTTAGCCTCTTTCTCCGGATAAGGCAAGCGCCAGTTAGGGCAGCTGTGATAAGGATCATCCTTTGGACCATAGAGATAGGTGTTCATCTTGTTCTTTCCATAATAATCGATGAGGGAAAGACGCACCTGATGAGACCAAGGCTCACCATAGAAGCCCTCTACAACACCACGGTTAGGAAGATCAGGGTAGTCGTTGCAAGTGGTATAAGGCATCTGGCCCTTTGCCATCTCGCTGTTTACAATCTGGCGCAAGGTCTGCAAGCCATAGAAAGCACCACGCTCATCATATCCCACAATCTGGATTCCCTTGGCATCAGCCTTCAGGCTGTAAGCACCTGATACAGGCTTCACTCCAGCCTTAGCTGCAAGCTTCTCACCGAAATCGATGGTCAGGCGAATTCCCTTGGCGTTAGCGGTCAGGAACTTCACATCATCAGCAAACTTACCTTTCTTGTCAATCACCTTGACACCCTTCTGCAGGTCGAGTCGGTTAGCAGCATCCACATTCAGGAGATGTGGTGTAGGACTCACAATGAGTCCGTGATGATCCAGTTTCTTACCTGGAATCATGTTCACGTCCTGCTTTTCAGAACGCTGGCCGCTCAGGTCTTGTGCCTGAGTGCCCTGTGCAAATGCAGCCATCAGAAGGGCTGCCATTAACATTTTTCTTGTCATAATGAATAGTTTGGTTAAGGATTTATATTTTAAATACTTTTTCTACGGTTTCACTGGTTTGCTTGGCAAATTCTTCTTCGCTTACGCCGTAGGCTATCGCCAAGGTTTTAAGTACTTCTACCACGAAGGCACTCTCGTTGCGCTTGCCTCGGAATGGAACGGGAGCCATATAAGGGCTATCGGTTTCCAAAACGATGCGATTCATCGGCACCACGGCAGGGAGATCTTCTCTGAGATGACTGCTCTTGAAAGTAGAAACACCGCCGATACCCAACACGAAGTTATCGAACGAGAGAAATTCCTCAGCCTCCTTCTGATTGCCCGCAAAGCAATGGAAGACACCCCCAGGAAGTTCCTTCTCGTATCGGCGCAGCAGATGAACCATCTCATTCTGCGCTTTCCGACAATGAATCATCAGGGGGAGTCGGGTCTCTACCGACCATTTCACCTGCTCCTCGAATGCCTCCAGTTGCTCATGCTCGAACTCACGGCTCCAGTAGTAATCCAGTCCTACCTCGCCCACAGCGATAAAGTCAGCAATCTGTGGAGAATCAGCCGTCTGCCCAACATTTCCCGTCATGCGATGCTCCTCCAATATCTTTCGGAGTTCAGCCAGCTGCTCCTTCCAGTCAGCCTTCACCTCTTCAGGATGCAAACCAATCATGGGATAGGCATAACCCGGATAGTCCCGACTCAATGCCAGGACAGCGTGCGTGGTCTTCACGTCGATGGCAGGCAAGAACACCTTGCCTACCCCCGCTTCTCTGGCACGAGCGAAAGCCTCCGCTCTATCCTCATCAAACTCTTCTGCATCGAGATGAGTATGCGTATCTATTACTTTGAACATAGAACTTCTTTACTTTGAGCTTTGAACTTTATGATTAGTACTGACGCTTCATCATTTTCTGTGCATACTTCGCCAGCTCTTCCTTGCGCTCAGCAGGCACATTCACAGCATCGAGATACTTCTTGCTCTGCTCGAAATAATAGGCAATCTTATCCTGTGCCACCTTGTCGATACCAATCTCGTTATAGAGACGGGTAACAGCAGCAACCTTCTCATTGCGGTCGAATTCCTTGGCATCCACCCATTTCTGGAGTTCAGCACGCTGGGCATCGTTGGCATGGTTGAAGGCATTGATGAGCATGAAAGTCTTCTTGTTGGAAGTGATATCACCACCGATAGCCTTACCGAACACCTTGGAATCACCATATACATCGAGGAAATCATCCTGCAGCTGGAAAGCCAAGCCAATCTGCTCGCCAAACTTATAGAGATTGTCAGCATCCTCTGCAGAAGCATCAGCCAGGATGGCACCAATCTTCAGGGCACAAGCCAGAAGCACACTGGTCTTGAGGCGAATCATCTCGATATATTCCTCTTCCTTCACATCATTGCGGTTCTCAAACTCCATATCATACTGCTGTCCCTCTCCAATCTCAAGGGCTGTATTGGTAAAGAGCTTCATCACCTTGGCAAGATGCTGTTCGTCACACTGTGCCATTCTCTCGTAAGCCAACACCAACATACTGTCACCTGAGAGGATAGCTGTATTGGCATCCCACTTCTTGTGTACAGTCTCATGACCACGACGGAGGTCTGCATTATCCATCAGGTCGTCGTGCAAGAGAGTATAGTTGTGATAGGTCTCAAGAGCTATCGCATTCATCAGAATCTTCTCAGGATCATTCTTGAAGAGATTGTATCCCAAGAGCATTAAAACAGGGCGAATACGCTTTCCACCTAAAGAGAGTACGTACTTCACCGGTTCGTAAAGCGACAATGGTTTACGATTGTATGGGAGATTTGCCAGGAAATCATTCACCATTACCAATAATTCTTCTGATGTCTTCATATCTATCATATTTCTAATTTATAATATCTGATTTATAATCTGTCTTGAAATTGAGTATTTAGTTATTTTATCTCTTATAACTTGAATACCACCGGAACGGCAATCATGGTACGGCACACCTTGTTCTTGTCCATACCCGGTTTCCATTTGGGCATCATTTTCATTACGCGGAGAGCTTCTGCATCAAGGGCAGCATCCACCGAGGTACTTACCTTGGTATTGGCGATGCTTCCATCCTTGTTCACGATAAAGGTAACCACTACCGTGCCCTGTACCTTGTTGTTCTGCGCCACCTGCGGATACTTCAGGTTCTTGGTGAGCCATTGCATAAATGCCGACCAGCCTCCCGGAAACTCCGGAATCTTCTGCACCACGGTAAACTTGATAGGAGCCTCAGCCTGTGTATCAGCCGGATCCACCGCCGTTTCAGGAGCCGCCTCCTTCACGTCAGCCCCTTCCACTACACCCGAGCCATCACCGATTACCAGCTCGCTGGTAGTAGTACTGATCTTTTCCGGTGTCTTCTTGACCATTTGCTGCTCGGTAGGTTTCACCTCCTGGGTGATAGCCTGCGAGGCAGGTGCCTTCGCCATAGCCTCCGCACTCACCATATCTTTCTGATCGGGCGGAGTTGACATTTCCATATCTTGCGAAAGATCCTCAAAGTTCTCAGCCCAGTCGTCATCCCCCTGCGGATTTCTGGAATATTGCAATCCTACAAAAAGAAGCGTAAAGGCAATAAGGAGTCCCAGCAGGAAAAAGGTTACCCGCTTGTCCTCCAACTGTGCACGATCTGATTTCTTTATTTCCACAATATCTATTATCTACTATTTGCAGACTTGTTCACCCGATTTTAGGGTCCAAACTGCAATATTTTACATTCTCTTTCGTTATTTTCTACGAAAACATTGCAAATTTACGTCTTATTTCTCAAAAAAGCCGTATCTTTGCCAAAGAATTAGATATTTTAAATGAAAAAAGTTGTTTTTTCCATTATATTGACGCTTTTCGCGACAAAAATGGGGGCTCAAGAGAGTCAGACGGGGTATAACTTCCTCCGACTCCCCGTCAGTGCCCATGCTGCAGCCTTGGGAGGCGATAACATCACCTTGATAGAAGATGATGCGGCACTTGCTTTCCATAATCCAGCCCTGCTCACTTCGGTGAACGACCGTACCCTCAACTTCAACTACATGAACTATATGAAGGGGGTGAATATGGCATCAGCTTCATTCAACCGCATCGCCGGAGAGAAGGCTTCGTGGGCGGTTTCGGCCCAGTATGTGGATTATGGCAAGATGAAGCAGACCGATGAGAACAACATCCAGATGGGTGAATTCTCGGCTAAGGATATCTGCCTGGCGGGTACTTTCTCCTACCTGCTCAGCGAACGCATCGTGGGTGGCATCACCGCCAAATTCATCACCTCGTATATCGGTGATTACAACTCTATCGCCATGGGAGTGGATTTAGGTCTCAACTATTACAACCCCGACTATGAGTGGTCGGTTTCAGCAGTAGCCAAAAATCTGGGTGGACAGCTCAAGGCTTATGATGAAGAATACGAGAAGATGCCGATCGACCTACAGGTAGGTGTCAGCAAGCACTTCATTAATACTCCTTTCCGCATTTCAGTCACTTTGGTGAATCTGAACCATTGGGATAAGGGACTTAGAAACCATGCGGTATTAGGTGCCGATCTGCTGTTGAGCGAAAGCCTCTGGCTGGGAGCAGGCTACAACTTCCAACGCCACGATGAAATGAAAATCGTAAACGGAGAAGATGAGACCAGCAGCCATGGAGCCGGATGGTCGTTTGGTGGCGGTATCAATCTGGAGCGCTTCCATCTCAACATCGCCTACGGCAAATACCATGTCAGCAGCAACAGTCTGCTGCTGAATATCGACTACAGATTATAAAATACTGATTATAGAATAGAATACTGATTATAGAATAGATAAACTTTTCAGATTTAAAGATATGAAGAAGATTACAATAGCAATTGACGGTTACTCTTCTTGTGGAAAGAGTACCATGGCAAAGGATCTTGCCAAGGAAATCGGATATGTGTATGTAGATACAGGTGCAATGTATCGCTCAGTTACGCTCTACGCCTTGCGTCACCAGCTTTTCGATGAGGATGGCAAGGTAAAGGTTGCAGAGTTAGAGACCGAGATGCCAAACATCAACATCTCTTTCAAGTTCAACGCCGGCACAGGTCGCCCAGACTGCTACCTCAACGGTGAGTTGGTAGAAAAGGAGATCCGCTCGCTGGAGGTTTCCAATCACGTAAGCCCAGTGGCAGCCATCCCATTCGTAAGAGAGGCTTTGGTAGCCCAGCAGCAGAAGATGGGCGAAGACAAGGGCATCGTCATGGATGGCCGTGACATCGGTACCACCGTTTTCCCTAATGCAGAACTGAAGATCTTCGTTACGGCAAGCTCTCAGGTAAGAGCACAGCGCCGTTTCGATGAGCTCAAGGAGAAAGGAATGCCTGCCGATTTCGAGGCAATCCTGAAGAATGTAGAGGAGCGTGACTACATTGATACTCATCGTGAGACCTCTCCTTTGCGCAAGGCTGATGATGCCATCACACTTGACAACAGTGAGATGACAATTCCGGAACAGAAGGAATGGTTGATGAAACAGTATCAAAAAGCCACAGAAAAGTAACAAAAAGCTACTTTGTTGAAGAAAGGATAGAGAATATTGCAAAAATATATTAAAATCTCAGTTTAACATAATAAAACAACCATTTTAAAGAATTGGCTTTGCAAAAAAACGTTGTTTTATTTATCTTTGCAACCATAATGACAAAGTAGTAATGATATAGATTATAAATTTTGAGTTAATTACTGTTTTTTGAAGGTGATAAGTCCTCGTGAGAAGATTTATCACCTGTTTTTATTTGATGAGTTGAATCATCAGATCAGATAACCTGTTTCTGTTTATAATAAGGTATCCTTGTTATGATAAGGTATCCTTGATGATTTTCTCCTTGCATTCTTCCATCAGCCATTTAGGAGTACTGGTAGCCCCGCAGATGCCTACGGTATTCACCCCCTTCAACCAATCCATATTGATTTCCTCAGCACTCTCTATCTGATAGCTGTTGGCATTCACGCTCTTGCACTCCTTGAAGAGCACCTTTCCATTGCTGCTCTTTCTGCCACTGACAAAGAGGATGACATCATGCTTGCTGGCGAAGGATGCGATGTTTGGCATTCTGTTCGCCACCTGGCGGCAAATGGTATCAAAGCTCTTGAAGGTTGCACCCTCTACGATATGCTCCTGGCAATACTCGATGATGCGATGGAACTCATCCAGACTCTTGGTGGTCTGGGAATAGAGATAGATATCACGGTTGAAATCCAACTTACCTACTGCCTTCAGATGCTCTACATCCTCTAACTTCTCTACCACGAGGGCATGACTCTCGGTCTGTCCTACCAAACCCAACACCTCGGCATGACCCTTCTTTCCGAAGATGACAATCTGCGCCTCCGGATTGCTCACATACTGCTTCTTGATGCGGCGCTGCAACTGGAGTACTACCGGACAGGTAGCATCAATAATCTCTATATTGTTCTGCTCAGCCAGCGCATAAGTCTCAGGCGGTTCACCATGTGCACGAAGCAGCACCTTCACATCGTGAAGCTCCTTCATCTCCTCATGGTCGATGGTGATCAGACCCGCCTCATGCAGGCGCTCCACCTCCATACCATTATGCACAATATCACCCAGACAGTAGAGTGTACTGCCCTTTTCCAACTCTTCTTCAGCTTTCTTGATGGCAGTGGTTACGCCGAAGCAGAAACCACTACCATTATCTATTTCTATCTGCATTACTTTACATTTATTCTAATTACTACTTTGGCATTCTCCGGATCATTGGTAATCATGAGAATACGTGGATGCTTGGCACGCGACTTCTTCAAATCGGCAGCCACGGCTGTTACCTTCATCTTCACGGTCTCTCCCGGCAGAATCTTACTCTTCTTCAACTGTACCTGCAAGCCCATGGTAAACATCTGCATGCTTCGGATATCCAAAACCGACTTACCCTTGTTGCTAACCAGAATTTCTCCCTTCTGCTTCTTCTTGCCGTTGAAGTTACCCAGATTCAGATCGGTAGTAGAGAGTTCAACCTTCGGAGCCTGTTCCTTCTGCTCGGCAGTCAACTTGTCGAAACTTGGGAGGAGAACGGCAGAAACCACGATTTCCTTCTCTGGAGCAATCTTGTCACCAGGACGCTCACCCAGATAAACAGAAGTCTGATTCAAGCCGAAATCACGCAGTTTCTTCGAATCCAGCACGAAGGTAATCTCTGCGGAACGGTGAGGTGCCACCTTGGATGGCGATACCGTCGCCAGGAGATAGTTAGGAAGATGCATTACCACAGGTTCCATCATCTCCTCTGTAGGATTGAAGATATGAATGCGCTGTACCGGACGGTCGCCACGGTTCACGTCATCAAACTCCACCTCCTGGGCATCCGACTTGAGTTCGCCAAGCAGCTCATCATACGGGCCTGCGAAATCTACCACATTGCTCACTACCCTACCACGCATGGAGAGGATAAAAGGCTCCTCCGATGCATTGCTGTAAAGGCATATCTGCTTGTGGAAGGTACCCATCTGCTTGGCGTCATACACCGTCTTGACCACGAAGCTGTCGCCAGGAGCCACACTGTTCTTCGGATACACCACATCTGTACATCCGCAACTTTTCAACACCTGATGGATGATCAGCGGTTTGCTGCCCTCATTTTTCATCAGGAACTCAGCGGTTACCGGCTTGCGGAATACTATCTGTCCACAATCCACGATCTCGCTCTGAGTACTTATTTTCTGTGCCGACGCAGACACCGCCAACAGCGATGAAAGCATCAATATATTCATTCGTTTCATACTATTCTATTCGTAATTATCAATCCTTATTTTAATCATTAACTGTCATCTTATAAACCTCCGTACGACCTCCAAACTCCGGACTGTAGGTACACTCTGCCGTGCAGGAACCCGACTGGTAGTCGCCCTTTCGGTCGATATAATATTCCATTTCTACGAAATGCTTACCTTTAGATAAACGATCAAAATAGAAATTTGTTGTATTATCCTTAGGAGAAACATAGCATTCCATCCCCCACTGGTAACCGCTCAGCTGATTGACAGGCTCCAGACAGGCTGCCCGCTTGTCCACGATCTTCACGAAATCATAGTCACGGTCGGCTGTGATGGTGATGATGACCTTGATCTTATCTCCCACCTTTGCCTTTTTCTGGTTTTCTACCTTACGGCTAACCTTGATACCCGATTCCAGAGATGCGATTTCGCTGACAGGCTGCTTAAACTCCGCATACACGGCACCCCAACTGGTATAATCGCTCTTCTTGTTGATGCTCAGGGTAGATGCCTTACCTATCTTTTCGGTCTTAACATAACCCAGCGTAGTAGAATCCTGCGGCATCGGCAACAGCTTACCATCCAGTTTCAGAACGGCATTCTCAGCCTTCCTGTTCCAGTTGTCCTCATTACCCTTCATAAAGGCATACACGGCATCCACGGTATTCACCGGAGTATCCCAAGACTGGGTACGCTTCGACATCAGAAGCCAGCGCAGCAGTTCCTCAATGGACTGCTTGTCGCCTGGTTTCAGCATCTGCAGCGCCTCTATCACGGATACCTGGGTAGGAATCTTGTAGTTTCTCCAGCTGTACAATGCCTTGCGGGTATCGTAGTAGCGGCCCATCTCCTCGCGGTAAACGGCATATTCGTTCACGCTCTGCAGATATTCGCCTGCCTTCTCGCGATAAGCGGCATTCTGCTTACTGTTCTTGGCGAGCACCACGGCAGCACGCGCCTTGCCATAGATGGTGAAATCGCTGGTCATCTTCGACATCTTTTCCAAGAGATAAGCCTTGTCTGCTTCCAGATTCTGCTTCATCTTTCTGCCATCCATCGAGAGGATGTAGAGATAATGCAGTGCCTGCTCGCTAGGACTGACCTTGTGCTTTTTCTCCTCCAGCTTCTTCATCTCTCTTACCTCCTGGGCTGTCTGCCAGGAGAGATAGTTAAGGGCAGAAGTCAGCATCTTGGCAGTTGACTTCTGGGTACCTGCGATGGCATTCAGACGAACCATCATCTCGGCTACCTCCGTAGTCATATATCGACTGCCCTTCATTCCCTTCCACCAGGAGAAGGATCCATCGGCATTCTGCAACTTCTTCAGTTTCTCCACCTGATTCTGCAAGCGGATGGTCTCTAAAGAGAGATTCTGCTGAGAATGATCTTCTAAAGAGAGATGCTGCTGGATATGGGAGGTGATGGTATTGGCATAGACGGCAGACATCAGTGAGATGGCATCCTCCTCATCCGGATTGCTGATAGACGGCAGCGCCTTGATCATCAGCCAACTTGGATTATTGGTATATTCCACGGTCACCTTTGCATCCTCTGCCCCCTTCGCCTGCTTGCCCTCCTTGTTCAGGAAGAGCTTATTCAGATTGAAACTCTGTTCGCCCGGCTGATGCAGGGTGATAGACAGGGTATTCACCACGAGTTCACGATTGCTCAAGACAGGCAGATAGTGCTGTTCGCCGTCGCTATATCCATTACCGGCAGCTACCACCTTATTAATATATACACCCTCTTTCAGACCTTGAACATCGAAGGAGACGGTAGCAGAACCCTCGGCATCGATGCGATAGCCCTGGGTCTTCTGCCAAACCACCTTCTGGGTTTCGGCATCCAGAATCTGCATGCGGGCATTGCCGCTCACCTTCTTGTCAGAAGTGTTGAAGAGTTTCACCACGATGCTGCTCTTGTCGCCTTCACGCAGGAATCGAGGCATGTTAGGCTGTACCATCACAGTTTTCTGAGCCACAGCCTCATCCACCAGAGATCCGTTTCTCATCTCCTTGTCGTGCGCCAGACCCATGAATTTCCAGGTAGTCACACTTTCAGGCAGGGTGAAGTTGATAGCCACATTGCCCTGATTGTCGCTCTCCAGAGCAGGATAGAAGAAAGCTGTCTCGTTCAGGTTTTCACGCACCTGAACCTTGTCGAGTAACAGTCCTGCGTCTGAGCCAGAACCACCAGCAAACTGCGGCATCTCTTCTACTACCTCAAAAGCCTTGCCGACAGATGGAGCAGCAGCTCCTACACGGACCATCTGATTTCCACGAGATCTCATGATTTTCCCTTCTTCCAGAACCAGCTCGTCTTTCACCGAAGAATGCTTTTCCATACGAACAGCCTCAACGGTTCTGCCAGAGGAACGTTCCAACTTGCTCAGCTCCACAGCTTGCATATAAGCATAAAAGCTAAAGTATTTGCCGTCAAACTGATCCACATCCAGCTCCTTTTCATCATAATACTTGGTAGGATAAGTACCCGACAATCCCATCTCATAATACTTCATATTGCTCTTCCAATAGCAGTCTGGCAACCACTGGCTGAATCCCAGCGACATTTTCCAGGTGTGGTCAGCCAACTGGTCGAGCGACTTATCATAAAGTACACTCATCAGCTGTGCCTTGGCTGGCTTGCCGTCGGGAGTCGTAATCTGCAAGGTCCACTTCTCCTTCTGTCCCGGAGTGAGACGGTCGCGGAAAGTCTTCCAGGCGATGTTCAGTTTCTTCTCAGGCAGCGGACGGACGATATTGATGGTTCGGTCATAGCATTCGCCATTCTTCACGAAACTATAGTTGATGACCACGCCCGAAGCATATTCCGGCTTGTAGGTGAATGGCAGGGTAACGATGCTGTCGCCCAACTCCCAGGCACCCTTTTCCAGCAACTTGTTGCCGGCGATGATGGAATAAACGATGTGCGCACCGTTTTCAGAAGAACCCACCTGCACATATACCGGTTTTCCATCACGGTTGAAAGTCTTGGATGTCTGATAATACCATTCGGTGGTTGGCTCCATCGGATGCGTATCCTTTATGCTGAAAAGGGTGAACTTCTGCTTCAGGGTATCCGTTCCACAGATAGCCTCCAACTGATGCACGCCCGATTTCCAAACCTGAGCCAAAGATGCTGAAGAAGATGAAGATGCAGCATATTCCTTGATTGCAACCGGAGCATTCGCCTCAGCCTCCATCCATTCGCCTTTATCAATACGATATTTCAACCTGCTGGAAATAGGCATTCCGCTGGCATTTCTATAAGCAAAAGTCACCGTCTTCAAGCTGTCTGTCTCAATCCGCTTCGGCATATCTACCGAGAAGGCAGTAGGCTTGGTGCCCAAAGGCAGACTCATCTCGCCGACATGACTCTCGCCGCTGATATCCGTAACCACGGCAGAGACATCGAAGTTGAAGAAGCGGGCGATGCGCATGAAATCGTTCATATCCGCCTTTTTTCCTCTCTCTGAAGCCTCCAACGGGATTTCCACATCAAAAGTTCCGTCCTCTCGGGTAACGGTGGTATCGCTCTTTACCAGGAAATCGGCAGAACGGGCACCCCACCACCACATCTGGTTTCTGCGGGTCACCTTATATTCCACCTTGGCTCCCTGCACCGGCACGCCGGCGTAGGTCTTTGCCGAAGCCTTCACCACCACGGTATCACCCCAAGTATATCGCTCGTTCACCTTCGGGAAGGTAATCTCGAAGGTAGGACGCTTATACTCCTCTACTCTGAAATATTCGCCTGCCCTGTCATTCACGGAGATGTAATACCGTCCTGTCTGTCCCTCCTTCGGCAGTTCGAAATCTACAGAAGCCGTACCGTATTCATCGGTCGTAGCCTTCAGCTCAGCCACCTGCTTCCAGTTGCCGTCTCTCAGAATAAACTTCAGTTCCAGGCTCTTGCCGGGCACACTGGCATCCAGCCCCTTCTTCACGATATAGGAAACGGCAGTGGCATGCACCTTCTGTCCCGGACGATAGATGGCACGGTCGGTAAACAGCTGATATTTCGTTTCATCATTTTTCTTTTCATAATAGCGGGCACGTGAAAGATAGATTCTCTTGGCTGGCGCATACTGATCGGTAGAAGTGGATATCAACACCTCTCCATCCACATTCTTGAAGTAAGCCTCACCATTGCTGTCAGTGGCCATCCGGGCATGAACCTGTCGTTTATTCTTGCCCGTCTTCACCTCATAATTCCAGTCATAGAGTACGATTTTCGCCCCCGCAACAGGCTGACCGTCGGTGGCATTCACCACCACATAGCGATGCCTGTCATCAGGCAACTGCTGTATCATCACCGCCAGATTGCTCACATAGAAGAGCAATCGCTGCGGAGCGATGCCGGAGTTATCCGAAGCCACCTCCATCAGATAGGCGCCCAGCGGCAGATTGCCACCTATTTCGATGGAATCCTTCACCTCTTCATAATCCGGACGACCGTAGTAGCTTTTGCAGAAATCCTTCTGATGCAGCTTCGTCGTCTTCTTCAGGAGCATCTTATAGGTTGCCTCATCCTGCTCGTTATAATTATTATCCGCCGTGATATTGAGGCGTGAAATGCTGACCTTCAGGTTCTGGAGATTGCGCACGTTCAGATGCACCCACTTCTTTTCCGAAGGGCGAAGCACCAATGGCATATCCTGCACCTGGAACATCGGCTCTGTGAGTCGCTTCTGCGCATTTCTCAGCACATTCATTCTCGACCATCCGCCCCAGCGGTTCAGCGCATAGTTGATATAGTTGAGCTTATCCAGCGGTTTGGCATCGGTGGCCCCCTCCATGAAGCGGAAGTGCTCCACGGCAAGTTCACCAGCCTCCGGAATATCCTGATATACGTGGATGAGCGAGTCGATGGTATTCAGATACTTCGACTTTCTGACCTCTCTCACGTCATCCTGGCGGTATTTCTCGATGAGCTTGTAGGCACAGAGGCAGGCTGCTCCCCTATTGCCCACCTTATTATAATAGGTGTACATCAGATGATACGCCTCCTTACTGTCTGCCTCGAAACCGATGAGATGCAACAGATCGTTCTTGAACGAACTGCCGTCCACACCCTTCAGCGTCAGCGGCACATACTCGGTAGAAGCATGTCTGGCAAGAAGCTCAGGTTGCTCCAGGGCTTTCCTGAAGAACTCCTCGCTCTTCTTCCCGTTCACCTCCCTATACACCTTGCCGAGCACAGCATATCTCACGGCCTTCAGTACAGGATCTTTCGCTTTCTGTGCTTCCGTTTCCATCCGCTTCACATGGGGCGTCAGTGAGTCGGGCGAAATCTCTCTCCAGAGTATCGCCTGCCGCATCTCAGCCGCCAGCAGCTGCCCGTAGTCTTTTGCCGTCGTAGCCTTGGAGATGATCTTCTTCATCACCCCAATCTCGCTCTTGGGCTGATCCTTCTGAGCGATGATATCAGCTTGCTTCCACAAGTTGTCGTAGTTTTGAGCCGTTGCTTGCAGCATGGCAAACACGGTTATGAGGAGTGTTATAATGTTTCTTTTCATAAGCCAACTGTATATTATATTAATCGCTAATTGTTAAACATCTAACTTTTCAATGCAAAAATACAAAAAATATCTGTTTTCAAACCTATAAACTGAAAATTTTTAGTATCTTTGCACCAAATTCATGCAAAAATTCTAAAAATAAACATTAAAAAAACAATGGTAGAGAAAAAGTATGGTCATTTCGATGACGCCAATCGCGAGTACGTGATTACTGACCCAAAGACCCCATGGCCTTGGATCAACTATTTGGGTAACGAGGATTTCTTCTCGCTCATCTCCAACACAGCCGGTGGGTATTCTTTCTACAAGGATGCCAAGTTCCGCCGTATCACCCGCTATCGCTACAACGGGGTACCTATGGACAACAGTGGTCGCTACTTCTACATCAAGGATGGCAATACCGTCTGGAATCCAGGCTGGAAACCATGCAAGACGCCACTCGACAGCTACGAGTGCCGCCACGGCATGAACTATACCCGCATCACGGGCAGCAAAAATGGTGTGGAGGCAAGCGTTCTCTTCTTCGTTCCACTCCATACCTGGGCAGAGGTTCAGAAGATGACGCTCAAGAACCTGTCACAGGAAGCAAAGACCCTCAAGGTGTTCTCCTTTGCAGAATGGAGCCTCTGGAATGCCGCTACCGACATGGAGAACTTCCAGCGCAATTTCTCTACAGGCGAAGTGGAGGTAGAAGGCTCTACCCTCTATCACAAGACGGAATACCGTGAGCGCCGCAACCACTACGCTTTCTATACAGTAAATACAGAGATTCAGGGCTACGATACCGACCGAGAGAGCTTCATCGGACTCTACAACGAGTTTGCCGAACCAGAGGCTGTACTCGAAGGCAAGCCACGCAATAGTTTTGCACATGGCTGGAGCCCTATCGCATCACACTATATAGAGGTAACCCTGAAGCCTGGCGAAAGCCGCGACCTCATCTTCCTCCTGGGATACGTAGAAAACGAACAGGATAAGAAGTTCTCTGCCAAGAAGGTGATCAACAAGGAGAAGGCACATCAGCTTATCAGCAAGTTCGATACCACCGAAAAGGTGGATGCAGCCTTTGCCGAACTCAACCGATACTGGAATGATCTGCTGAATATCTTCACCGTGAAGAGCGGAAACGACAAGCTCGACCGCATGGTGAACATCTGGAACCAGTATCAGTGTATGATTACCTTCTGCATGTCGCGTTCCGCAAGCTTCTTCGAGAGCGGTGCATCATCGACATCGCCAGTACCCAGTTCCCAGACGGTGGCTGCTATCACCAGTATCAGCCTCTCACCAAACGAGGCAACAATGATATCGGTGGCGGTTTCAACGACGACCCTTGCTGGCTCATCTTCGGAACCGTAGCCTACATCAAGGAGACGGGAGACTTCTCCATCCTCTCCGAGCAGGTACCATTCGATAACCAGCCAGGCAGCGAGGTAAGTCTCTTCGAACATCTGAAGATTTCGATGAACCACGTCATCAACAACCTGGGTCCTCACCAGCTTCCACTCATCGGAAGAGCCGACTGAGTTCCGTGGTGGCGAATACCACATCGTGGTGAAGAACCCAGAAGGAAGGGAGAAAGGCGTGAAGCAGATTACCGTAGATGGAAAGGTCATCGCAGGCACCATCATCCCTTGCCAGAAAGGCAAGCACGAGGTGATTGTAGAAATGTAATCGATTAATTCAAAATAGTAATGAAGAAAATTTTATGTTTTGTGGCAGCTCTGGCTGCCACAACTTTTATCACAACAACCAGTACAAGCTGCAAGTTTGCACCTGATCAGCATGACGGCGATACCGTAGCCGCCAGCGAGTTTTATCCGATAGATACATCAGCTATCCACGCCAAGAAGATGGCGAAGATAGCGGCAGTCAAGGCCGGCAAGGATAGTGTAGGCATCTACTACATCGGCTGTGGTTCCACCAAGGACATCATCCAGCTCGTCTCCTATCCATCCCGCCGCGATACAATGATATACAGCAAGACCCGCCATGTGAAGGTGAAGGGTAATGCCGATATCAACCATGTGGTCCGCGTGGATTACTATCTGCTCAACGGCAAGGATTCATTGGTGAAATATGTAGAGGAAGTGGAGCTCAAAACAAATCATTGAAAAAATAACAAGAAAACCAGCATACAATAAAAGGGCTAGCATGCAAAAACACACGCTAGCCCTTTTCATATTTCATCTAACCTGAATTTCAAATCACTGAATAGCCTAAACCTATAAATTATAAACTATCAACTAATCATAGAATCCCGGCTGCTTGTACTCAATGCCCAGCTCATCATCCACAGTGGCGATGACACCCTGAATCTGCCCCATGGCAAACATGCGGCCCAGGAGGGTGTAACCGGCATTGTGACCATGGTTGCTCTCATCGAATACGCCGCCTGGCTCATCAGTAAAGGTCATGCCGTGATCCACACGCATCGGCAGTCTGCGACCCGAATTGCACTTGCCTTCCTGCTCCGCCTTCTCGAAGATGCGGCAAAGATCTATCAGATGGCCACGTCCACCCAGATGGGATGCCTCGGTGAAGTTACCGTTAGGGAAGATGTAGCAGGAACGCAGGTGGACGAAGTGAGTGCGGTCGGCAAACAGCTTTGCCATTGCCACACAGTCGTTGTGCTCACCGGCAGAGAAGGAACCTGCACAGAAGGTAAGACCATTGTGCTTGTTAGGCACGGCATCCAGCATCCACTGGATATCCTCGGCACGGCCGATGATTCTTGGCAATCCGAAAACAGGATAAGGAGGATCGTCTGGGTGAACACACATGTTGATGTCATACTCATCGCATACAGGCATGATCGCCTCCAGCCAGTATTTCATGTTCTCCTGCAACTTCTTCTTGTCGATGCCCTCATACAACTTCAGCAGGTCGCGGAACTTCTGTACAGGAGCCGAGTCACCCTCGCTGAAGTTACCCGAAACAAAACCCTGAGTCTTGATAATGATATTCTCCACCAGCTCATGATCCATCTCCGGAGTAGCCGTCTTCTTGATTTCATCAGCTTCTGCCACGAGGTCTCTGCCCCACTTGTGCTCCTTCGAGAAGGCAGCCCAGTCTTCACGGGCACCCTCACGCTGCAGGATATAGATGTCGAAGTAAGCAAACTCGCCCCAGTTCATATAGAGGTTGTTGGCTCCGTTAGGATTGTCGTGCGACAAATCGGTACGTGCCCAGTCCAGTACCGGCATAAAGTTGTAGCAGATGCACTTGATGCCTTCCTCACCCAGGTTTCTCAGACTCTCCTTATATACCTCAATCTGCTGGTCACGGTCAGGACCACCATACTTCAGGGTCTCCACCACCGGCAGCGACTCCACCACGCTCCATTTCATACCGTAAGACTCGATATACTCCTTCAGTTCGTGAATCTTCTCACGGGTCCAGACCTCACCCAGAGGCACATCATGCAGTGCTGTCACGATACCCTCCACACCTATCTGTTTCAGCTGGGCAAGCGTAATCTTATCCTTCTTGCCAAACCATCTCCATGTTCTTTCCATATATGCTATATATAATAATGTATGAGTATTAAAAAAAATGATTATCTGGCAGCCACATACTTGTGCAGCGTCTTTCTTACGGCACCCTTACCGGCGAAGAGTTCCTTCACCATGCCCTCAATCTGCTCACCGAATCCAGCTTCGTAGAGATCCAGACCGAACACATCCTTGCGGGTATAGAGCTTCTTCAGGCAGGAATAGTCCTGATCTGCCTTGCCCACCTCCAGCGGAGCCACGATGGTCTGCAGTTCTGCCAGCAATGGGTCGGAAGAAGGCTCGAAAGGCTTCAGGTTGTCATCCAGCGCCTTCAGATAACGGGCATAGCCAGCCAATACCAGCGGAATCAAAACCAGGTTGCTCTTGTCGAGACCACGGTCGATATACTTCTTGATAGTCTCACCGAAGCGGATAGAGAGCTTCTGACTGGTATCAGTAGCAATACGCTGAGGAGCATCCGGCATGAAAGGATTAGGCAATCGCTTGTTGATCACGGTGCCGATAAACTCATAAGGATTCAGCACACCCGGATCAGTAACCACCGGCATTGCCTCGATATAACCGATCTTCTGGATAAAGGCACGCAGGTCCTCATCCGCCATCTCGGCAGAAATCAGGGTATAGTCGAGCATACAGCCATAGATAGACATCGCCGTATGCAGCGGATTCAGACAGGTAGTTACCTTCATGGTCTCCACCTCATCCACGGTCTTGCGGGTAGTATAGAGTGCACCGCCCAACTCCAAAGGAGGTCGACCGTTGGTATATGTATCCTCGCAAACGAGATACTGCACTTCCTCTGCATTCACGAAAGGAGCAGTAAAGGTATGCTTCTCAGTGATGATGGTATCATTGTCCTCGAAACCATCCTCGGCAAGCATTGCCTGTACCTTCTCGTGAGGACGAGGGGTAATCTTATCAATCATAGACCAAGGATAAGTCACCTTCTTGTCATCGTTAATGTAATCCAGGAAATCAGCCTCCACGATGCCATCCTTCACCCAGCGCTCGGCATACGCCTTCACGCCCGCCTTCACGTGGTCACCATTGTGAGAGCAGTTATCAGTAGATTGCAAAGTAACCGGCAGCTTGCCCACCTTGAATCTCTCGTAGAGGAGTGCGGTAAGCTTACCCATGGCGAAGACTGCATCGAGACCACGAGCCAAATCGGCATCATTGAAGGAATACCCCTTCTCAGTAATGGTAAAGGTAACCATCTGCAGACTCGGTGCCTGGAAAATCTGAACCAAGCGAGCCCAATCCTCACCAAACTGCTTGTCAGCCTTCAGACTCTCCGTGATAGAAGCGATGACCTTCTTCTCAATGGTGCCGTTAGACTGGAGGCTCACCAGGAGCGAGAGGTTATGGTAAGGGCGATAAACCTTGTCGATGATTTCGTAGTCGAAGCTTTCCGCCACGATGACGCCACGATCGTACTTACCGGTGTTGAGCGCATCGTTGAGGATAGCGGCAGGGAACGCACGGAAAATGTTGCCTGCGCCAAAATGAACCCAAGTAGGCTCATCGTGAGTCTTCTTGGCAACTGCTGCAATATCATAATGAGGAAGCTGATAACCTTTAGCTTCCCATTCTGCAGCCTGAAAATTTTCAGAAAGAATGTCGTTCAGTTTCATACTTTTATATTTTGATGTTGTTTTATGTATTCGCCTACAAAAATACGAATAAACATCGAATCTCCCTCACATTTTTGCAAGAAAAAACAAAAACTGAACGAAAAGCAAACGCTTTTGAACAAAAAAGCATCCCCCACCCTTACATCAAAGTAAGAATGGGGGATGTTCATTCAAGATACTATTTTCCATTCCAGGCTGTTCACCTCGTCCTTCACAGAGAAGTTCAAGCCTATCTTCACCACCTTCTTGCCGCTCATCTTGAAAGCATCGGCATAGTGTTTTGCCTCTATCTGGGCGAGAGCCTCCTCGGCACTCTTGTTGAACTTCAGCTCCATCACGTAGATGGTATCAGCAGTCTCCAGCGTGATATCGATTCTGCCCTTTGCCGTATGCTGCTCCACTATGATGCGATAGTTGGTGAGCAGGGCAAACATAATGTAGAGCGACTGCTGCCAATGCCCCTCGTAGTTGGTGTTGTCACAATAAGGCACCGTCTCCAGAAAGTCGTTCAACAGGCAGAAGGCAGCATCCATATCCCCCTTCTTTACCAATACCGACATCTTGGCGATGGTCGTGTTAGCCTTCGCCGACTTGTCCGTCAGATAATGAGGCAAGAGACTTCCATATAGCCCCACCCTTATCTCCTGGTTAGGCAATGCCAACAGGTACAATTTTGTAGGCTTGTCATATCCCTTGATGGTGACATACCCGCTCTGATAGAGCAAAGGTACGATGGTGGTCATCGTTTCGGTGGGGGCATCAAAGTCCTTCTTGCCCACCTCTATGGTTTCGCCAAGGTCAGCAGGCAAGAATTCATACTTTCTCATCATATTGATGAGATAGGTAGGTGTGCCCGATCCGAACCAGTAATCATCCATTCTGCCATCAGCAAAGCAATTCAACAAACTGTAAGGATTGAAGACATCAGGCGATGGCCAGCAGAAGTGATAACCATCATAATGGTCTTTCAGCTCCTGGATGGTCTCCTCCCTGTTCAGTTCCAGATGCTCGGCAAGAGCATCGATGTCATCGCTCATCTGGGTCAACATTTCCTCCTTGGTGATGCCGCAGATACCGGCATAAGGCTCGTCCATGCTCACATTCTTGATATTGTTCAGCTCACTGAAGATGCTGAGCTGCGAGAACTTCGTGATGCCCGTAAGAAACACAAAACGGAGCAATGGCTCGCAATCTTTCAAGGGACTGTAGAAATTGCGCATCGTATTGCGCAACACATCGAGTTTTTCCTTTTCATGCGCCACATCCAGCAGCGGAGCGTCATATTCATCGATGAGCACCACAGCCTGCTTGCCAGTCTTTGCAGTAACTGTTCTTATCAAGTTGAGCAAACGAACGTTTGGGGCTGGAGAATCACAATCCACTCCAAACCTATCCTCATTTTCCTTCAATATATATAAGAGGTATTGATCCAGCTGTTCCTTCTCCATATGTTTGCCTCCAGCCAAACTGAAGTGCAGTACAGGATACTCGTTCCACTCTTTCTCCAGCTCCTCAATGGCAAGCCCCTTGAACAGTTCCTTCTTGCCTTCGAAATAACTCTTGAAAGTGGAAACCAGCAGCGACTTGCCGAAACGGCGTGGTCGGCTCAAGAAGAAAAACTTTCCATCCGTATGTGTCATACGATAGATGTATTCCGTCTTGTCGATATAGAGGTTGTCCAACTTGCGGATTTCCTCAAATGTCTGAATTCCTATAGGATATAATTTTCTTGCCATAACCAAATGCTATCTAATGAATTGCAAATATACATCAATTCTCCCAAACAACCAAGCATTTCTACGATTTTAACAAAAAAATAATCCCAGCCCAGAGATTCCATAGAATCTCCGAGCCGGGAATATCTTGTATTTATATAGAGAGAGCATTAAAGTTCATCTAAATTAAAAACTGGATAATCCTCTGCGTAAATACTAAAACTTAAGAGATCATCATCTGTCATTTCCTGCTTATGAGACTTCAGTTTCTCCCATACTTCCGAGATGAGACTAGCTATCAGAGTTGCCTCTTCTGCGATGTAAGAATACTTATAATAAGCTTTTCCCCACCATTGAAGACTTTTATAAATCTGTTGCCAAGATTTATTCTCCAACATCTTTGCAAAGTCTGCCTTGCCTTTTACAAAATCGAGGATTGGCTGATAAGGCAAATCTTCTGGTGCGAGATAGGCCTTGCAAAACATCGTGGGACTCATTACGACCCACTCCTTTTTTGAAACATTGGAATACCTTTTAGAAAACACCCAATGAATAGCTTGTTGACACAACAAATCATTAAATACAAATATCGCCTTGTCAGAGACTAGACAAACTGCAGGATTCAACTGTTCAAGAGTATGCAATACTTTATGGTTCAAGCTAGCAGCCTCTAGTCCTTCAGTCGATTTATACCCCAACCTCAACTCAACCATTAGCAGCTTACAGTTTGTCTTATGGTTATTTTCGTAATCAGCGATACCTATTACCGCATCCATTGTAGCTTGCTTTTGCCCACCACAAATCATAACCTCATAAGTATCCATGTCCAAACATTCTATTCGCTCGTCAAAAAAATTATCTTTATAATCCCTTTTACAAACGTCACTTAGTAGCGCCCCAGCCTTTTCATAAATGGGGTGCGACTCTACACACTCATTATCAAAGATCTGTATCGCCATATTGCTGAATCCTTTCCAATGCTATATTGAACGAATCAAAGATAGGTTCGATGTCACTGCCAAGAGGCTTAAAAGCATACTGAAACCCATCATCATCCACACTCTGAGCTAAATAGAAGTTTGTTTCAGCCAAGATTTCTTCCTTTTTGGCTATTGCCTTGATGGCAGCGACAAAGTCAGGATTATGACTCGCTAAGACTATTTTTACTCCCAACGATTTACGGATAAGAATCAATAATCTAGCAAAAACGACAACCCACTGAGGGTGCAAATGAACTTCCGGCTCATCTATCATTAGAACCGTCTTGTCATCCAAATAACCATTCTTTATTAACTGGAAAAGATAGGCAAACGACTTCATACCAGTAGCAATTTTATCCAAAGGAAGCAATAGCTTGCCATCCTTGCGCTCATAATACATTTCTTTATTGCCCAACAAACTGTCAGAAACATTAATTTCTCCATTTAGGATTTCTGATATGCGATACAGCAAACGTATGTTTTGCTTATCATGACAACCATTTTCCTCTAGCATCAATTTTCTTAATCTTTGCCAAAATACATTTTTTAAGAAGTCATCCAAGCCGAAAGCCATTGGAGTGTCTATGTAAATCGCTTTGTTCAGATTAAAGAGAGATCCTATTCTCCCATCAGATATAATGTTGACCCCTTCCTCTTGCAAGGAGATTTCAAAAGGAACCTTCTCATCTTCATATAGATATGTATGAAGAAAAGACCAGACATCTGTCAAGGAGCGTTCCTCGCTTTTATACAATACCTCTTGCTGCATTTTATCTACCTGTAGGCTTATCAACTCTGCAAAAGCTTGAGCATTTCTAGCCTTTTCCTCACCATCTAAATTCTGATTCAAGAAATTAAGAACTCTATCTTTTCGTTGTTCTTGAACATTCTCAGCATTCAAGAATTTATCTAGTTGTGAGGCAAATTCACCTATAAACAAATGTAACTTGCCAGAGTATTCGCCTATTGAGTCTAATGAGAAATTATCATCGAGTTTTAAATCGTCAACAGATTGCAAAATATTCAGACCATTGTTAATCCCTCTATGTAGTCCCCACATTTCCCTAATAGCACGAGTGATATTTTGTAACAATGAATTTATTTCTGTTTTATATCCTTTAACCAGATAGGAGTCAAAGTCCGTAGCAATATCTATCATATAATACAACCATCTAGATATAGTACTCTTACCACATCCATTTGGTCCTGCCAGCACGGTGATACCATCTATTAGGATATCAGCCTCCTTGATAGCATGATAGTCATATATAGAAAAACGATACTTACTCATTTATTCAATTATTTATAATTAGTTTTCGCAAAGGTACAACTATTATATGAAAACACCTAAGATTTCATAGTTTTTAACACGAAAAGCCATCACACTACCCCCATGCAGCCACGCCCTCATCCACCCCCAGAAACGCAAAAATCCCGGCCCAGAGATTCCATAGAATCTCCAAGCCGGGAATATCTTGGTATTTATATTTAGAGAATTATATTTCCTGTTTCGACCTTCTGGTGTGCAGGATGACATCCAGGATAAGATGGAACACAATCCATACCACGATGTCGATACCCAGGATATACGTGATGTTGACATCCCCTATCAGCGCCACGTTGATCAGGATAAACATCAGCGAGAGCATACAGATGCTTACCATCACCTGTCTCACCCTCAGCCCGCATCTCAGCAGCTTGTGGTGGATATGGTTCTTGTCCGGTAAGAACGGGTTCTTCCTGTTTCTCAGCCGGTGGCCCACCACTCTCACCACGTCGAGCAGCGGCACCAGCATGGTGGTAAACGCCAGCACCATGTTATAGTCGCTCACGGCACGGGGATGCACATCCACCGTACTCAGGTGAATCATCAGGAAGCTGATGATATATCCCAGCGACAGCGAACCCGAATCACCCATGAAGAGCTTCCTGCCCCTCATCTCGTTTCCAAACACATTGTAATACCAGAACGGGATGATCACACCCAGTGCCGAGATACACAGCAGGGCATAGGAGTACAGTCCCAGCCAGACATGCAGCCCCGCCAGAGCCACCAGCGAGATGGCACAGAGCCCCGAAGCCAGACCGTCGATGCCGTCAATCAGGTTGATGGCATTGGTAACATACACCACGATAAGCACGGTAAACGGCATGCCGAACCATGGTGAAACCTGATACACCCCGAAGAGTCCGTCGAGCGACTTGATCCATACGCCCGAAGCCACGAGCAGGCTCGCCGCCAATATCTGCACCAGGAACTTCTTCTTGTACCCCACGCCGATGAGGTCATCGGCGAGCCCCACCAGGAAGAGCATCATGCTACCCACCAGCAGTGCGAGGTATTCAAAGGGAGCCTCCCCCTGCATGGCTCCGCTTTTCAGACCCATCAGATGATGAACCAGCACCAGACCACCCATGGTAATCAGCATCACGGGGAAGAACGACAGTCCACCCAGCCTTGGTATCGGTGCATGATGCACCTTTCTCTTATCAGGCATATCAAACAATCTCTTCTTATGAGAGATGAGCAGAATGTTAGGCAACACGATATTGGCGATGATCATCGCCACGATAAAGGCACCCAGCAAATAAAAATGAATTGGCTGAATCATATATCTATACTATTATTATTGAATATCATTATCAATCGATTTTTACATTACCAATTATGCTTTCTTTTCCATTCTCCTACAAGCAACCAAGGTAGAGTAACCACAATCCATCCACATCTCTTCAACTGTTTTTTCGGATCACAAAGGATACGATAAACAAATTCCAAATGTGCATCCAGCATCCATTTCGGCGCACGCTTCTCATCCTGTCCGCTGTAGAACTTAAAGGCAGCCCCCACGGCAATCATCACCCCTCTTTTCAGATAAGGTTTCAGTTTGCTCATAAAGATTTCCTGTTTCGGAGCGCCCAGCGCTACCCAGATGATATCCGCCCCATCCTCGTTCACCATCTTTGCGATGGCAGGATAGTCAAACTCATCCACAGCCTTGAAGGGCAGTTCATAGAAGCTCATGTTCTCTACCTTCGGGTTCATCGCCTTCAGGTTCTCTTTTAACCCGTCGAGTGTTCTCTGGTTGGTACCCATAAAGAACATCCGGTATTTCTGCGAACTGACCAAGTCCTTGAAAATCTGGCTGCCGCAGTATTGTGGGTACCTTTTTCCATAGAGCCATTTGATATAAAGCGGCACATATCCGCTGTCGCAGATGGCAAACATACCGCCATTTACAATCTTTAAGTAGTCCGGCTTTCTATTTGCATTGTTCAGGATTACTCCATCTGCCACGCATATATAGTCAGCCTCGTTTTTTGATAATTGTTCATCGATCCTTCGCCCTACTTCTTGAGGCGAGAATTCATAGTTGATATTAAAGTATTTCTCCATAAGCAAAACTGCATTTTTCAAAATCAAGATAACTCCTCATAAATTCTACCTAACTGTTTATTAATAGTTTGTACATTAAATGTCGTATTCGACAGACGAACTGATTCTTCAGCTAAAAATATTCTCAATTGCTCATCGCAGATTATTTTTTCCATTTGTTTAGCCAAAGTCTCCACATCTCCAGGATTAAAAAGAAGAAGATTCTTTCCATCTTCTGCGATATCAGGAATACCACCAACAGGAGTTGTAATCACCGGCAATCCATACGCCCAAGCATCCAGTACTCCCATAGGAAAACCTTCGGCATAACTAGGAAGACAGAATGCCATTGCTCGTCGGAACGCCTGATCTTTATTCTCTCCAGAAACCCAGCCTAGAAAAACGACCTGATGAACAATCCCTAACTTCACTGCTAAAGCTTTACCTTGTTCTATCTCACCATTACCTGCAAATACTATTTTCCAATCAGGATATTGATAAGCTATACGAGCAAAAGCCTTGATCATATCATCATATCCTTTTCTATGATTCACAGTGCCAGCATATAGAATTTCTTTCTCTTTTATATTTATACTAGTAGAATTTTCTCTATTTAAAGTAACCTCCGGACACGGATTATACAATACCGTAACCTTATCTGGAGAAATACCCAGTTCTTCAACCAAAGCATTTCGCCAGAATTCCGAAAGAACAATACATCTATCAGCCGTAGAAAAAAGATACTTATATCTATTACGTAACGAACTTTTTATAGTACTATCAACTGAATATGCATGAAAATGAGCAATGATTTTTTTACCCATCATTTTTGCCAAAGGCATCATCAGGCACTTACGTTTTGCAGAAGTCCGCTCACTAAAATGGAAATGAACGATGTCACAAAATGGCAACAATAGCATATATAGGCAAAAAGCAGAAAAGAAGTACCATAATTTCACCAATGCAGTGCCATCTCTATGAGTCTGAATCCACACACAATGATATTTTTTCCATTGCTCCCCTTTCTCGTGCTGTTTGATAACAGCAGTTATGCCACCTCGCGTTTTTCTACTTGTAGCTACAACTAAGACTCTTGCCATATACATAAATTATTTATCAGCCATTGCCAAAGCACGTTTAAAGAAATCTAAAGATTCAGTTCTATATAATTCCAATTCTCTATCTATCAAATTGAAATCTATGTTATTCTCAATCTTCATCACATTATCATTAAACAATCTATCGGTAACACCAAACTTAGCCAAAAGACTATCTATTCTAGAATGAGTGCTAACTCCATCCGTTGGCTTAGTACGATAAAAAGTCACAAATTTTTTGTGCATTATTATCGAGAATACCGTACCATGAAAGGAGTCTGTACATACATACTCGGCATTCATCAAAAACTTCAAAAAATCTTGTGCATTAATATCATAAGGTGCAAAATCACCCAATCTTTCATCTGCAGGAACAAATTCGTCCATATGACGAAAAGTAACTATTTTTAATTTTTCTTTCGCAGCAAGTTTTTTTGCTTCCTCCCTGATATCTTCTCTATTTCCTAAGAAATAACAAAATATATACTTTTCTTTGGGGAGTACATATTCTGAATGAGAAGCAAATGCCATCCATTGCTCTTGCGTTAGAAGCATTGTAGGATCAGCTACCACTTGAGCTATTTTATTGGAATAAGTCTCAACGATTTCTTTTCCTTTCTGTTCACGAACAGAAATCATGTCAATACGTTCAAGATATTTTTTTGTTCCAGAACGTTGTATCATTGGAATAGAGGACACACCATAGCTGGCTGCATACGAAAACTTAGGAATACTGTCATCCACAAAATTAAGATTCCAATAATTGCTATAGAAACCAATAGGTCTCCAAGTCTGGTCACTTCCAACAAAGCAGACATCATACTCCTTACTACCTTTACACAAATTATTATAGCCAACATACTCTTTGAAATAAGGCACAAACTCTATTTCTTTGAGTTTGTTTGTTGCTATTCTTCGAATATCTTGTCCATGTTTGTAGGCGGGATTAGTACGTTCCATAGCCGCATTAGCTCTTATGCGCTTCATCCATTCAAAACCTCCAGACAACAGATATTGAACACCATAATAGCCTTTTTCCCATAAGCTTCTTTGCTTTTTATACTTTATGAACGTAAGATCATACCCAAGATTTTGCACCACTTTCATTGTCGCATACGCCTGTAAAAAGGAGCCATAATTGGTATGATTAAGATCTGAAACGATAACGCCTCCTACTTTTTTCTTTTCCATTGTTTATGATTTTATCTTTTAGCACCTTTTCCCTTTAATAAATCTATGGCCCACCACATGCTTTTATGACTACCAATATAGCGCTGCAATGTAGTATGAATAAATTTAAGTAACATCACAAATGAGTTACCACCTTTCAAGAGTACGTCATATTGTGGCACAACTCTTCCCAAAGTCTTATTAAAACGAATAAATGCAGAATTTCTATATTTTTTAACTTTAGCCATTACCTGACCTTTATTGACCAAAGATACAGGTATCTCATCAAGAGTTATAGTGCCATCAGATTTGGCATCCAATAACCAATCAAGAAACAGTCGATTTCTTACAACCAATGAGTTTATGCCTACTGTATCACTTATATATGGATCAATATGAATATCACCAAAGCTGACATCTCCTAACTCCCCATAATGATCAATACACATAGTACAACGATTTGGAACAAAAAATGAACGTAATGGTTGATAGTAATCTTGGAATCTCTCCTCATGGGAAATTCCTACACCTTTAACTACCATATTTCCCAAACATCCATTATCACGATAAGCAAAATAGGATAATTTGCTCATATCAATATTCCGCTCCTTAAACACATACTCTGTCAGATAAAAACTACGACCAGAAGAACAGAATAGAGAGAAATAACCAATAACTTTCTCTTTAAATCTCTTATCAATCTTTGCAAGTTTACGAAATCCAGCAATATGACAAGGAAGTCCAACTATAACAAAATGCTTCCCTGTAGCAGCCTTTATATCTTTAACAACAGTATTTAACGTAACAGGAGCATATTTGGAACTTTTGGCAGAAAGAATCTCATCCCGTGTTGTTGCAATAAAAGACCGTACCAGCAAAGGGGAGTCTTTATCAAATGCAGTAACAGCAGCCCCATCAATTTTTTTTTTCTCCAGCAACCAAATCAAGAACTGACTAACCATACCACCAGAAGCACTATGAAATCTTATATCATAGTTGTTACTGTAGCCGGTAAAACATTTTAAGTAATGACCGGCAAGGTTATCTATTTTAATGTCTTGATCAACAAATGTCTCCTTTGCATGCTGTAATAAACTAACACCCAAACCTGGACAAGAATCATAACACCTATGGCAACCTCTATCATTATTGCACAGTTCCTCATTTACTTTAGGTCGAAAATTTCCCTTTTCAACCCCAATCTGAATAGCTCCAATAGGGCATGCCCCTTGACAGACTCCACAGCCTGTACACAGATCATGTTTAATCGTATAGTTTATATTTGGTCGTTGTTCCATTTTTTCATCTTATAAATTAAATAAAAGAATAAACCGCAATGCAGTTTCATCATGGCAATGTATAATCTATCGAATAATGAATACTTGCTTACAACAGGTGAATTATAGAATTCTGTCAAAAGTTCATTCTTTGTTTCTTTTTCTAATAATCTTATTTTTTTCCAAAAAGACATTTTGCTATATGAAGTAAACTTGAGAATTACTTTCATAATGCGCAATTGTTGATAATAATAATGATTTTTGATTTCATCCCATTCAAAATGCTCAAGGCAATAACTTTTAATCGTCTGGAGCATCATTATAAGTCGCTGATGTTTTGCTTCCGAATAACTTTTCGAAATAGATGAAGGATTAATATAGTAATTATAGAATACATTTGGCAAAACACCAACTCTATTTACATGAGGAAGATAATTAACCAAAAATACCAAATCTTCACTAGCTACGACTCTTTCACTAGGGTAACGAACCCCACTATTAATTAAAGTATCACGTCTAAACAACGCCATACATGAACTCATATTTCTGCTTTTACTTGAAGAGTCTTCTACATTCCGGCCAATAACATCCTTATGAAACTCGCAAATAGCTTCAGGCTCTGTAAAATACTCTTCCATTACTGGCGGCATTGAAATCTTTAATCCATCTAGCTTTACACGACAGAAATGGAACCAACAAATATCTAATTGCTTTTCTTCACACTTTGCATATACAACTTCATAAGTATTTGGCTCAACCCAGTCATCAGAATCACAATAAGTAACATATTTGCCTGTTGCCACTTCAAGCCCAGAATTTCTAGCAAAACCCAAACCGCCATTTTTCTTATGAACAACTTTTATACGAGAATCACGCGCTTGATATACATCACACATCACAGGACAATTATCAGGACTCTCATCATCTACCAAAATGATTTCGATATCATGTAATGTCTGATTAACTAGAGATTGAATACATCTATCGAGATATCTTTCGACATTATATATTGGGACAATTATTGATACTTTAGGATTCATCATATATTTTTTTATTTATCGTAAAACAAGAAAACTTTATAAGTTACAGACTCTCGTGGAAAGCCAGAGTTTTTAAAGACATTCCAACACGTAGCCATCCACATGGCAATAATAAAAATATGAGCATATTGTTTATACTTATTGCCAAGCTGCCAAAAGCAAATTAAAAGCATAGATGCGATTATCAGCTGATAAAGTTCAAAAAACATAACGATACGAATAAACAAATGACTTATATTACAGATTAAAAAATATCCACATCCATAAATAAAAGCAAAGAAATACCATAAATTAAAATATTTCACTTCACCTTCATACCTCTCCTTTAACAAAGGACCAAACCAAGTTATAGCTAAAGCGACCAAAAAGTAAGATAATTGCATTGGTCCGAATGCTCTTGCTTCCTTTGTATATCCAGCTCCAGCTATAGTAGAGATTCTGTGAGTATAATCGTCATAGCCAAAAAACACCGTGAAATTCTCAATATAAGTTACAAATCCCTGTAAAAAAGGTGTCATTCCTACAAACAAACAAGCAAACAATAAACAAACACAAATATAACGATATTTAGTTATTTCAATAAACCTTTCAGGAATATATGCAAAAACAAACATCGGCATTACCATTAAAGCTGAATGATGAATCAAAGAAGCTAAAAATAAAGACAGAAAATAAGGAATCGCTTTTTTTTCTACTATAAAGCGGCTAGCAAACAAAAATACACAGGCAGCAGTCATCTGACGCATACCATTATTCATTGACCAAAAATACAAACTACCAAACAAGACTATAGGTAATGCAGCCAATATATAATGATACCCTTTCAAAGTTCTTACTATGAAATATATCTGCACAAAAGCCACTAATCCCATACCAACTGTATAATGAATACCTGCTCTATGTATTGCTTGTACAAACCATACCCATAAAGATTCCTCTAATCTTGCTTCTCCAATCTTACCAGTTTTAAATTGAATTATATAGCCTAACGAATCAACTCCCACATTATATCTAATACCACATATTATAGTATAGAATAACATGAAATACCAGATATAGTACTTGGACCCTAAAGATCCTTCACCATAGTTATTCGCAGTTTTGGCAAACCAACACATTACCCATGCGAACATTACATATATTAAGATATCAAATAGAAACATATTACCTTAATTTTATATCTATATATTTTTTCATATTTTGATATGCACGTTGCATTGAATAATGATTATCCAATGGAACAGATACATGCATAATCTTTTGAATCCAATCTTCAACTGATACAACAACATCAAAATTCTGCATTCTTTTATCAGTATGATATGGATTGCGAGTTATGATAAGCGGCTTATGCAAACCTTCAGCATCAGCTATCGTTGATAAACCGACACAATAGTTTAACTTATCCTGTTTGAGAGGACAAACAATAGCCTTGGCATGCGCCATAGCTTGCAACATCTCGGGATATACATTGCCACTGTTTTCCTTAATAACAACTTCTATATTAGGGATATTTTTACACTTCTCTACAAGATCTTCATAGTTCTGCCCTGCATGAGATTTGGCTGTCATAATTTTCAACTTAGCTCCCGTTTTACGAAAAGCTTGTATTAACGTATCAAAATCTCGGTTTTCCTTTCCTGTAGAAACAAAATAGCCTTCATCTGATGTATCTTCTTTGCTGTAAAAATCCATATCTGCTCCCCATCCAGGGACAGAACATTTCTCCCTACATGTAAAACCACCTTCTATGGTTTCTTCCATACTCTTTTCGGAGAGGAAGAAAAGACGACTAACAGACATAATACAACGCTTATACAAGTATTTCTTCCAACCATTACAGTTCGGAGTATGATGCAGGTAAGCGAAGACTGGTATATTCAAAATATGAAATGACGACAACAGCAATAAGAGAACATGACAGCCAATATTTAAGTTTGGTATGAAAATCGCATCAGGTTTAACCTTCCAAACGAGTTTGAGGTCATTCAGTAAACTCTTTCTTTCCTGTTCCCAGACAACTTGCTTACTATCCTTCTCCATTTCTACCGCTCCATACAACCAATGAGATGGAACTTTTCCTTGCATATAGAGATTGTGAGTCTGAGCTTCACCAATATATAAAATTTTCATTTGCGAATTAAAGACTTTATAAATCGACCAACTTTATTAGAATTAAAGAAATATCCTTTTTTCATTTTAAACTTATCTGACCATGACATCCACGTTGCAGAATAGTGATGAATGGTATAAGTATAATCCGTAAGTTCCATTTTGGAACTCATAAACTCAATAGGACAGAAGTACTCCCAGGGGTAAACTGTAATACTCCCTACCTTTGTTGGCTTATCTACATGAGCAGGCATTCCATGTTTACGAAGTACCTTGGTTACAATAGGAACAATCGGAATTTGCTCCATGTGACCATCAGGAAATATATAATGAGTATTTTCATAATACTCCATAACTTCTTTAACAATAGGATTATGGGGTTCTATGGAAAATCCTAATCCAACATTAACCTGATCTTCCGCATTAGGTGTAGAAGCATGCTTCTCTACTGCCATCCAAGCACCAGAGTTAATAATATCATCCATATTACGAATCACCTCTACATCTGTGTCAAAATATACTCCTCCATTATCATAAAGTATCTTTAGGCGTGCATAATCGCTCACGTATGCATACTTTTTTACTTCATACGCTTCCTTTGTAAATGGTATGATATTCACATCAAAGTTGTCTTCATTCCATTCTTTGATTTCATAATCTGGAAGAAACTTTTTCCAACTCTCTATATATCGTTGGTATTCTGCAGGAATAGGATTACGTCCAAACCAACAGTAATGTATTATTTTTGGTATCATATTTATTTAAAATCGTGATGTTATTTTCCCAGCTAACTTATTTGCATATTTAGATAAAAATAAACTAATAAACGTACCTATAATGTAAAAGGACCATCCGCCTAGGCTAACATCAATACCGCCTACTGACCAATTATAACTTTCAAGTGCTCTCAAAAAATATTCATTCATAATGTAAGATTCCAATGATATAATTCCCATGAAATTCAGACACGCAACAACTCTACTTTGCGAATTAAGAATAAATATTTGATTAATCAATAATGCAAAAACAGTCAGCATAAGTACCCCTTGGAAGCCAAATAAACAGAAATGCATGTTATACAAATGATTAATAAGATAAAACAATACATATAGTCCTAGTGGCAGCACAACAAACATCAATATACTTCCTTTCTGTTTTTCTTTGATATTTTTAGCCAATATATAACCCAAAAAATAAATAGGCCATCGACTAATCATAAAATGCAAAAGAGCATCATAAGGTGGAGAGTAAGCATAAAAGTAACAAATTAAAGATGAGACTAAAAACCAAATCCACCTATATCTCGATGTAAATAATATATGCAAGAATGGAGTCAATAAATACAGAAATAAAATACAGGTTACAAACCACAGAGGACTACTATTAAATAAAGCCCCCCAGCCTGATATTTCCATGAGCATCCCGATATTCATTTCTCGTCCCCTTGGATTCCAAAGTAAAATTGGAACCACAAGTATCACCAATGGTACAACTATTCTAACATAACGTTTCAACCACCAGGAAAAGATACTAACATGATGCGCCTTACTTTTAGTATATGAATTATACATTCCTACTCCCGAAAGGAATAAAAAGATATCAACTCCAACACCCAAACTACCAACTAACCTTGCAGTCCACGAAGGCATCATAACGCCATAAGCATGTAAATGTCCAACAATAATTAATATTGTTGCCACTCCCATCAAAGCTGTTCTATATTGAGAAAACAAGCCTAGATTAAATAAACTATAAATCTTCATAATAATATTGTTCCCTTATATTACCAGATTCATCTGTATTTCCATCATTGATCATCAGTACATCAAAATCAGACATGGTTTGCTCCTTGATACTATCAAGCATTCACTCAATAGTTGCCGCAGCATCATAAACCGGTACTATAATTGACATTGTGTCATAATTTTATCAAAAAAGGGGATGCTTGTATTAATGGCTGCAAATCGATAAATCCTTTTTGATAATCATTTTTTGTGTTTAAAATATCATCCACAGTCATATCACTATGTAATAAAAAAGGTGACTTCCTATCTTTGCCTAAAGAAAGGAAAAAATCGTGAAATTTAAAATGTCCACCTAACAACTTACCTGAAATCTCTAACCATAAATTTGGAATTCCATACGCTTCTGCAACAATTAAACCATGTAGCGATGAAGATGCAATATAGTCACAACTAGCTATTTGTTCTATAACTGAAGTCCAATCATCATATCCTTCCATCTTAATGAAAAGAACATTAGAATCAGACTTAAGTCTAGTTAAAACAGGATGATTGAAATCATCATAATGAGGTATAATTCCCAGTTTGTAGCGCTTCTTTTGCACAGAAGGTGTATATAGTCTAGGCAATAATAAAGCAGGATCTCCATAAACCTCAGGACAGTCTACACCTTGCTTTAAGAGCCATTGGCGCGTTAAAGGACCACGAACTGCTAATATTTTTTTAGGATGACAATACAAAACTCTACTATCATCTATTGTACCACTTCCCCATACTATAGTATGTTCATTGGTCAACATTCCTAGAGTTGATCCTATAGCAAGATAGTTGTCTTTTTGCGACCTTATAGATAAAGTAGAATAATATAAATATGATAGCTTCCTATTCCAAAGCTTTTCTAATATATATATATTAATATCATCTCCCCAATTACGATGCATCAACCTTCCATAAGAGAAATGTAGACAAGCATTAATACATATTGGATGGCAAAATACATCTATAAACGCCATCACTATTTTATTAAAAATCACACTTAATTGTGATTGATCATACTTCGACATGTTTATATACAAATTTATTTAAAATTATGGATAATATCCACTTCATTTTATCCCAAATGGATATTTGGCTAGCATAATATGGATATATTTTTTACTATAAAACTCATTTTTCATTTTAGCATTAATAAACAATCTACGCAGATATGTTTTATAATGCTTTTAAAAAAATGAACATCAAAAACATCCATAAATTGATCTATATCACCAACAGCATTAATTTCCAAAAGAGTTCTTATACATTTTGCACATATACCACAATTATGCAATTCATTGAAACAAACATTCAAATATTTATATGCAGGAGGATAGCAACAAAGGCTGCGCACTTTATCTAATCTTTCGACTTCAGCTCCCTCACTATTAAACGTCATTCAATTTATAGACAAGCAAGAATAGGTAAACATATCAAATATACATGTCCCTTCATTCTTCACAACATCTCCATCTATAGAAAAATCCTTCACGGAATTAGAGGAAGAAAAATGATAACTCTTTATTCCATTTTGTAATGTGTAGATACAGAACAATGCAACAAATGACTCCATTTCCAAATGATCATAAGGAACATATTTGTGCATTATAAGATGAATATTTGATTCTATAAAATAGTATGCAAAACCATATTCCTTCGAAAATCGTTCTGCCATTTCCATTCGACCTTCAATCAAAGGAGTTCTTAATGTTTTTTCTCCTTTAAATCCTGCACCAACATTAAAGAAAAACAACCCATTTAATTTGCACGATCTTGGAATATCATCGCTGGTATTGACTTGTATTGTATATAAAGAATCAACTCTACAAGATATACCTGTTCCTATTATATTTTTCTCTTTAGTAGGATGAAAATCACTAAATGGTGCAATAATTTCTACATCATGTAATTCAGAGTTTCCCAAGCGTAAGCCTGGAATATAGTAAGCATCCAACCCCTATGACAATACAACTCCATCCCCAGTGTTTACTGGGGATACAGGGTATTTTAAGAAATTGGACTTTTCTGATTTTTAAACAGGTTTAACTAAAAGT
>ERZ791833.202-NODE-202-length-35083-cov-163.729_pt1 | contig 35083 bp, 28 predicted proteins | sample MGYA00510294_ERZ791833 | MGnify/ENA primary metagenome ERZ791833 (study PRJEB30046, sample SAMN00715270) | human gut metagenome | study: EMG produced TPA metagenomics assembly of the A metagenome-wide association study of gut microbiota in type 2...
AACAACCAATAAAAGAAATAGATTGATCGTTCAATTGTTATATCTGATGAAGAGTGAGGGTGTGTCATAAGTTTATGATTCACCCTCTTCTTGTTGTTGGATGAGATAGGATATGTTGTTGGAAGAGATAGGATATGTTATTGAGACAGTCAGTATCTTCGGCCGCACAACAGCTGTTGTGCGCTTGCATAACAGCTGATATGCGCATGCACAACAGCTGATGTGCATGCGTTGGTCAACTGTTATGCGCCAACTATTATCCAGACTTATGACACACCCTCTTGTTTTTTATCTGTCAGAAATATGTCTTATGTTGGACGGCATTGCTGATTAGCGGATGAACAGGAGTTCACGATACTTAGGCAATGTCCAGAGCTCATCGGCTACAGCCAACTCCAACTTGTCAATCTGATAACGGATCTCCTCCATCTTTGGAGCTACCGTGTCATGATAAGCTATCGCCTTATCGTGCTCATTCTCAATCTTGTTGGCAACCTTGCGGGCATTTACCAACTCCTCAACACCAGTCTCGATAATCTGAGTGCGCTCGGCAATCTTCTTAATAATCTTGATGTTGCGGGCAGTCAACTTCTTGCCTTCCTCGTCACCGAAGATATCAATCATGTTCTCTACATTCTTGGCCAACTGACTCTGATAGTGAGTAGCCACAGGAATGATATGGTTCATGCTCAAGTCGCCCATTACACGAGCCTCAATCTGAATCTTCTTGGTGTAGGTTTCCCATTTCACCTCGTTACGAGCTTCCAACTCGTTCTTCTTCATGACACCCATATCCTCGAACATCTTGATAGATGCAGGGTCGAGATAACGCTCGAAAATCTTTGGACAGCTCTTCTCGCAGTCCAGACCACGCTTGGCAGCTTCCTCTACCCACTCATCTGAGTAACCATTGCCGTCGAAACGGATAGGCTTGCAGGTCTTCAAATCCTGACGAACGATATCAATGATGGCAGATGTCTTGTCCTCACCCTTGGCAATCAACTCATCTACACGCTTCTTGAAGTCGGTCAAAGCCTCGGCTACGGCTGTGTTCAATACGATCATCGCTGATGCACAGTTGGCCTCAGAACCTACGGCACGGAACTCGAAACGGTTACCGGTGAAGGCGAATGGTGATGTACGGTTACGGTCGGTGTTATCAATCATCAACTCTGGAATCTCAGGGATATCCAGCTTCATGCCCTGCTTGCCAGCTACGGTGAAGAGATCCTTCTTGTCGGCTTTCTCAATGTGCTCGAGAAGGTCGGTCAACTGCTTGCCGAGGAATGAAGAGATGATTGCTGGAGGTGCCTCGTTGGCGCCCAGACGATGCGCATTGGTAGCGCTCATGATAGAAGCCTTGAGCAAACCGTTGTGCTTATATACACCCATCAGGGTCTCTGTGATGAAGACAACGAAACGGAGGTTATCCTCAGGAGTCTTGCCAGGACCATGGAGCAGGATGCCAGTATCTGTAGCCAGACTCCAGTTGTTGTGCTTGCCGGAACCGTTGATGCCTGCGAATGGCTTCTCATGGAGAAGTACGCGGAAACCGTGATGGCGAGCCACCTTCTTCATCAAGCTCATCAGGAGCATGTTGTGGTCAACGGCAAGGTTGGTCTCCTCGAAGATAGGTGCCAACTCAAACTGGTTTGGTGCCACCTCGTTGTGACGGGTCTTGCAAGGAATACCGAGCTCAAGAGCCTGGATTTCCAAATCCTTCATGAATGCCTGAACACGCTCAGGGATGGCACCAAAGTAGTGGTCATCCATCTGCTGGTTCTTGGCAGAATCGTGACCCATCAGAGTGCGGCCTGTCAGCATCAGGTCAGGACGTGCAGCATACAGACTCTCATCTACCAGGAAGTACTCCTGCTCCCAACCGAGGTTGGAAATAACCTTCTTGACATCAGGGTTGAAGTAGTGGCAAACGTCTGTAGCAGCTACGTTTACAGCGTGCAATGCACGGAGCAATGGAGCTTTATAGTCGAGAGCCTCACCTGTGTAAGAGATGAAGACGGTAGGGATACAGAGTGTATCGTCGATGATAAATACAGGAGATGTTGGATCCCATGCAGAATAACCGCGAGCCTCGAAGGTAGAGCGGATACCGCCAGATGGGAAAGATGATGCATCAGGCTCCTGCTGAACGAGCAACTTGCCTGAAAATTCCTCGATCATACCACCCTTGCCATCATGCTCGATGAAGGCATCGTGCTTTTCAGCAGTACCTTCTGTCAATGGCTGGAACCAGTGGGTGTAGTGGGTTACGCCATTCTCGTCAGCCCACTGCTTGATGCCTTTGGCTACAGCGTTGGCGATGTTACGGTCGAGACGTGCTCCGTTGTCGATGACGTCTACCAGTTTCTCATAGACATCTGCAGGGAGATACTTGTACATCTTCTGTCGGTTGAATACCTTCTTTCCGAAGAATTCACTTGGTCGCTCGCTAGGAGCGGTTACCTCAACAGGCTTTCTCTTGGAAGCTTCTGAAACAGCTTCAAATCTTAAGTTGCTCATACCTTATATTATTTTTAGTGAAGAGTGAAGAACGAAGAGTGATGAATTCTCTTGCAAACGAGAGCAGAACCAAACTTGTTTGTGTTTTGCCGAGTGTAGCAGAGAATCTTCCTAGAAGAATTCATTTGCTTCTCTCTTGTTCTTTTCTTCGTTTTACATATTGTTCTTATCTTTATGTTTTATGTGAGTCACGAGAGATTCAAGCAAGAAAGCTATAGAATTCTTCACTCTTCACTCTTCGTTCTTCACTTAATCTATTTTCCTAACCATTTGGCGATTCTCTCCATGGCTTCCTTGCAGTCCTCATGCTCGCCGAAGGCGGTGAGTCGGATGTAGCCTTCGCCCGATGGACCGAAGCCGACACCTGGAGTGCAGACTACGCTGGCACCATAAAGCATCTCTTCGAAGAATTTCCAGCTAGGTGTATTGTTTGGCGTCTTCACCCAGAGATAAGGTGCATTCTCGCCGCCATATACTCTCAAGCCGAGTTTCTGGAGTTCTGCTCTCATGAAGTGGGCATTCTCCATATAGTAGTTGATGGTTGCCTTCACCTGTTCCTTACCCTCAGGGGTGTAGATGGCTTCGGCAGCACGCTGGCTGATATAGCTTGTACCATTAAACTTGGTGCACTGGCGGCGGTCCCAGATAGGATTCAATGCCACTTCCTCACCTGCCAATGTCTTTGCCTTCAACTCCTTAGGAACGATGGTGTAACCACAACGCACACCGGTGAATCCGGCAGTCTTCGAATAACTGTGGAATTCTATCGCTACCTTTCTGGCTCCACGAATCTCGTAGATAGAATGAGGAATTGATGGGTCGGTGATATATGCCTCGTAGGCTGCATCATAGAGGATGATGCTCTCGTTCTTGATAGCATAGTTTACCCATTTTCTGAGTTCTTCTTTCGAGATGACCGTACCCGTAGGGTTGTTTGGATAACAGAGATAAATCATGTCCACACGGTGGTCTGGAATCTGAGGGATGAAGTCGTCGCTCTCATCGCAAGGCATGTAGGTTACATTGCTCCACTTGCCGTTCTCGAAGATTCCCGCTCTACCTATCATCACGTTAGAGTCTATATAAACCGGATAAATCGGGTCGGTAACGCCGATGTTGTTATCCCATCTCAAAATCTCCTGGATATTTCCCGTATCACTCTTGGCTCCATCGTTTACGAATACCTCGTTGGCGTCAAGATGAATGCCACGTGGCAGGAAGTCGTTCTTGATGATTGCCTCTCGGAGGAAGTCGTAGCCTCGCTCCGGACCATAGCCTCTGAAAGAAGCCTGCTCGGCCATCTCGTCTACAGCCTTATGCATCGCCTTGATGACGGCAGGGCAGAGAGGCTGGGTTACATCACCGATGCCCAGACTGATTACACGCTGCTTTGGATGTGCAATCTTGTAGGCGTTCACCTTCTTTGCGATGTCGGCAAACAAGTAGTTGTTGGCCAACTTCAGGAAATGTTCATTAACTAATGCCATATTTTATTTCTCCTTTTATTTGTGGTCATTATTGACCATTTGTTATTTAAGTTTGCTCTTATTTATAATTCAATTTCTCCTTCGAATGAGAAGGCTGCAGGCCCTGTCATGTAAACATGATCATCAGCCTCGCTATATTCTATTTCCAGCGTTCCGCCATCCATCACGATACTGCTTTTTCTGCCAGTACGCTTGGTAAGGGCTGCGGCTACGGCTGTGGCACAGGCTCCTGTTCCGCAAGCCATTGTTATTCCGCTTCCCCTTTCCCAAACTCGTGTCCTTATGGCGTCTGTGTCAGTTACTTGTGCAAATTCTATGTTGCATCTCTGGGGAAATGCCTTGTCTCTTTCCAGGATTTTACCATAGTGGGCGATGTCGATGGTGTCGATGCCATCCACGAAGGTAACGAAATGCGGATTACCCATGCAAACATAGGTGCCTTCAAATTTTCTGCCGTCAGCATCGAGCACCGAAGGGCCTATGAATTGCTCGGGATTTTCAAGTTTGGGTTTCAGCATGTCTACTGTTACCGATTCCACAACTTTCTTATTATCCTGAAGATGAAGTTTCAATATCTTGATACCCGAAAGTGTTTCCAGTCGGATGGTGTCCTTTAGGGTCAATCCTTTTTCATAAAGATACTTACCGATGCATCGGCTTGCATTACCGCACATCATCGCTTCTGAACCATCGGCGTTGAAGATACGCATCGAATAATCTGCTCTTCTGCCGTCGTGCGGCTTTCCGATGAGAACCAGTCCGTCGCTTCCTATGCCCGTGTGATAAGCACTCCAGGCAATGGCCGCCTTCTCTGGGTCAGGGATGTCGTACATCTGGGTATCTACATATATATAATCGTTACCCGCTCCCTGCATCTTTGTAAAATGAACTGTTTCTTTCATCTGCGTTGTTCTTTATGTTTGAATACTCTTCTTTTATCTCTCATGTCTTATCTCTTTTGAGATTTGACTTTTTGCTAGTCTTTCGAATATTTCGATGACTATTTGTTTAATTTCGGTTGCAAAGGTACGGCGATTTGTTGAAATATGCAAGAAAATGAATACAGAAATCTTGATTATTTTTCACAATCTTACAATTTGTATTATAAAAATACTTTCTGCCTTACAAATTGTAAGGAGAATGTGATAAGCCTTGATAAATTTAAAATGTTCGATAAAAAGCAGAAACGAAATGTTTTTATTTTCTTCGAAATGCTGACAAAATGTATTAATTTTGCAGCCGAAAACGAACATAATGTAAAAGAAAGACTTGGTTTGAATAACACCAATGAAGGCTCGTTTTCGAAAAGAGACAATCAATAGAAGTATTAACACATTATTAATTATTAAAGGATTATGAAGAAGATTGAGGCAATTATCCGCAAGTCTAGATTCGAGGATGTCAAGAAGGCGCTTTTAGCAGCAGACATCGAGTGGTTCTCTTATTATAATGTAAGAGGTGAGGGTAAAATGCGCCAGGCTCGCATTTACCGTGGTGTGATGTACGATACCAGCAGCATCGAGCGTGTGCTCCTGAACATCGTGGTTCGTGACAAGAACGTGGAACCTACCATCGCCGCCATCCAGGGCGCTGCCCAGACCGGTGAAGTCGGAGACGGCAGAATCTTCGTGATTCCTGTACTCGATACGGTAAGAATCAGAACCGGCGAGCGAGGCGACATTGCATTGTATAACGCTGAGAAAGAGGAATAATTTAAAATGTTGAATGTTAAGTGTTGAATGTTGAATTAGGCATTCTTACTTATCTTTAATAAATATTATTTAGTATTCTAATTTAACTATAAGATATAAGTATGAGCGGTTTATTATTAACTACACTTGATACGGGTAACACAGCGTGGATGATCATGGCAACCATCTTGGTGCTTTTGATGTCAATCCCGGGTATAGCACTTTTTTATGGTGGTTTGGTGCGCCAGAAGAATATTCTCAGCATCCTGATGCAGACGGTTTTCATTGTGGCAGTAGTCAGTCTGATATGGGTAGCCTTTGGTTATTCCTGGGCTTTCTCTACAGAATATGCCGATTCGGGTAATCCTCTGGCTTGTGTCATCGGTGGTTTCGATAAATGTTTTCTCCACGGCATCGGCTTGGATGCCATCATGCCTACAGGCATTCCGGAGCTCACCTTTGCAATGTTCCAGTGCATGTTCGCCCTGATTACTCCAGCCTTGATTCTCGGTGCTTTTGCCGAGCGTGTGAAGTTCAGCGGTTATGTACTTTTCACCATCCTCTGGGTTATTATCGCTTATCTTCCAATGGCCCACTGGGTATGGGGAGGCGGTTTCCTGCAGGAGATGGGAGCCATCGACTTTGCGGGTGGTACCGTGGTTCATATCAATGCCGGTGTAGCCGCTCTGGTCATGGCACTCTGTGTAGGCAAGCGAGATGATTACCGTGCGGGTCATCCTATCACACCTCACAACATCACCTTCGTGTTCATGGGTATGTCATTCCTCTGGTTGGGATGGTTCGGTTTCAATGCCGGTAGCGGTCTGGCAGCCGATGGTCTGGCAGCTAATGCCTTCCTTGTAACCCATATCGCCACAGCAGCGGCAGCCACTACCTGGATGCTCATCGACTGGATTGTGAACAAGAAGCCAACTACAGTAGGTGCTTGTACCGGTGCTGTTGCCGGACTGGTAGCCATCACTCCAGCAGCCGGCAGTACCGATATTTTCGGAGCTTTCAGCATCGGTGTCATTTCCACCATCGTCTGCTTCTTCATGGTAGCCGTAGTGAAGGAGAAGTTCAAGTATGATGATGCCCTTGATGCCTTTGGTGTGCATGGTATGGGTGGTATTCTGGGATCTATCCTCACCGGTGTCTTCGCCACTCAGTATGTAACAGGAACCGAAGGTGTACAGGGTGCCCTCTATGGCGACTGGCATCAGCTTTGGGTTCAGGTTGTAGCCACCGTGGTAAGCATCATCTACAGCGTAGTAGTTACCTACATTATCTTCAAGGTAGTAGATAAGAGTGTAGGAGTACGTGTTGACAAGCGAGTAGAGGAGGAAGGTCTCGACATCTACGAGCATGGTGAGAGTGCTTATAGCAACTAATTGCGAAATTCGATTATCAGCATAAAATTTAGGTCAATGAGGGTGTGTCACAAGTCTAAATAATGGCAGCCGAGGACGGGCTAAGAGCTTTTGGGCTTTCAGGGCGTATGGGATGTGGTTTATGACACACCCTCATTTTTTTTATTGAGAAATCCTCAACTTGCACAATGAAATAGCCACAACTTGCACAATGAAACTTTTAAGTTGTTGATATTCAATAACGTTATGCCCACCATTTTCCCAAAGAATTCCTATATATAATAATGTGTAATCCCCTTTTCTCCTTAAATCTTCTAGTTCTTCCTATATTCAAGTGCTTTTTTATGTTAAAACTTTATATTGTTTGGTGACAATATCGAATATTCTTTTTATATTTGTCAACAAATTAAAGAGTAGACAATTATGACTAATGACTCATTTTCTATAAGATTGCGGGAAGCGCGACAGATGATGGGGCTCAGCATGGATAAACTCGTAGAGCGAACCAACGGAGCCATCACCAAGCAGAGCATCTCCCGATATGAGAAAGGCATTATGCGCCCTAAGCGTGATGCCCTGCAAGCCATAGCCAAAGCCCTCAATATCAGCGAGGAATATTTCGAAGGAACCAATCTCAAGATAGATGTTCCGATGCTTCGCACCACCTCTAATGGGAATGTATCCGAAGACGAGTTGCAAGCCCTTGAAGCAAAGCTTTCTTTTTGGGCGGAGCAGTATCTTGCCAAGGAGAAAAAAGCGGGTTTTCCTACCCAGTTCAAGAATCCGATAAAAGGCACCAAGGTATCAACGCAGGAAGATGCCATCCAGGCATCCAACCTTCTTCGTGAAAAGTGGCATTGCGGTGATGGTCCCATCGCCAGCATCCTGAGACTCTTGGAAAGAAAAGGCATCATGATACTTGCTGCTACTCTCCCAGAGTATGTATTCGGAATGAGTACCTGGTCAGATAAGAAGCATCCTTTGATGATTCTCGATTTCAATCCGGAAAAGAGTAGCGTAGAGAAACTTCGCTTCACGGCAGCTCATGAGTTAGCCCATCTTCTTCTCCTCTTCCCGGAAGACAGTCCGTTGAAACTGGAGAAGCGTTGTGATCTCTTTGCCAGTTTCTTCCTTCTTCCCAAGTTGGCGCTTATCGAAGAATTGGGTTCCAGAAAGCGTGAGAAGATAACGCTGGAGGAGATGATCGACATTAAGGAGCTATATGGCGCATCTCTCGCCGCTTCCATCATCGCCGCCAGGGATTACGGCATTATTACCACCGAGTATAAACGTACATGGTATGCCGAGCATATAGAGCCTAATCCACGAGAAATAGGTAATGGCCACTATGTATTTCCAGAGACATTGGGAAGGGAGAAGAGAGTCAATTCAATCATCAAAAGTATGGAGGAATAGAATATGCAGAATGAAAGTTAAAATATTGAATATAAGGAATCATGGGGACGTGGTTTCAAGAAGATTGCCGAGGAGTTTGAACGTGCCAGCTTGCCATTGCCAACGATAGAAGAAAATGGAGGTGGCGTGATGGCGATTGTTCAGCGCAAGACGATAGACGAAGTTATCGCAGAGCGTGGCGGGGATGTCGGTGTAAATGTCGGTGTAAATTCAATAGAAATATCCGATGTGAAACTAACAGAGCGACAGACTATTATGGTGTCTGTTATTAAGTCAAATCCTATGGTGACAGCTAAGCAAATGTCTGAAACATTGTCGGTGACAGTAAGAACTATAGAAAGAGATTTGGCGTTAATGCAAAAAGCAGGCATCATAAGACACGAAGGAAGTGATAAAACCGGTGTTTGGGTGATACTTGAACATGGAAATACGAATTCTTAATAGTGTTAGATATGAAGAAAAAAAATAATGAGCAAATTGTCTTCGATATGTTCGAAGAGGTTGCAACCGAAAGCATCGCTGAGGCTCGGAATGCATACACCTATGAAGAAATTGATGGGTGCTATCAGGAGGCGAAAGAGATTGCTAATAAGGCAAGGATGAACTTGCTGGAGAAAATGAATAATAACAATTTAAAATAAATAATATGGCTAAGAATTTTGAAGACTTCAAAAGACTTTATCCTCTTTCAAAGACTTTGCGCTTTGAAGCGAAGCCTATTGGTGCCACTTTGGATAATATAGTCAAAAGTGGTTTGCTGGATGAAGATGAACACAGAGCTGCAAGCTATGTGAAGGTGAAGAATTTGATTGATGAATACCACAAGGTATTTATTGATAGAGTGTTGGCTGATGGATGTTTGCCTTTGAAAAATGAAGGTCATAATAATTCATTGACAGAATATTATGATAACTATGTATCTAAGTCACAAAACGAAGATGCAAAAAAAGCGTTTGAGGAAAATCTGCAAAATCTTCGTTCTATTATAGCGAAGAAGTTGACAGAGGACAAGGCTTATGCTAATTTGTTTGGCAAAAATCTCATTGAGTCATATAAGGATAAAACTGATAAGACAAAGATAATTGATTCTGATTTATTTAAATTCATCAATACCGCAGAATCAACCCAACTTGATTCAATGTCACAAGATGAGGCCAAAGAAATCGTAAAAGAATTCTGGGGCTTTACTACTTATTTTGTCGGCTTCTTTGATAATCGTAAAAATATGTATACGGCAGAAGAGAAGTCAACAGGTATTGCTTATCGTCTAATCAATGAAAACCTTCCAAAGTTCATTGATAATATGGAGGCTTTCAAGAAAGCTATCGCTAGAACAGAGATACAAGCTAACATGGATGAGTTATACTCTAATTTTTCTGAATACTTAAATGTAGAAAGTATTCAGGAGATGTTCCAGCTTGACTATTATAATATGCTCCTTACTCAAAAGCAGATTGATGTCTATAATGCTATAATTGGAGGAAAAACCGATGATGAGCACGATGTTAAGATTAAAGGTATCAATGAGTATATCAATCTCTACAATCAGCAGCATAAAGATGACAAGTTACCAAAGCTTAAGGCTTTGTTTAAGCAGATTCTTAGTGATAGAAATGCAATATCTTGGTTGCCAGAAGAGTTCAATAGTGATCAGGAAGTCTTGAATGCTATCAAGGATTGCTATGAGCGATTGTCTGAAAATGTTTTGGGTGACAAGGTGCTCAAATCTTTGCTTGGTTCTTTGGCTGATTATTCTCTTGATGGGATATTTATCCGTAATGACTTGCAGTTGACTGATATTTCTCAGAAAATATTTGGAAATTGGGGCGTGATTCAGAATGCTATCATGCAGAATATAAAGCGTGTCGCTCCTGCCAGAAAGCATAAGGAGTCTGAGGAAGATTACGAAAAAAGAATTGCTGGTATATTCAAAAAGGCAGATAGCTTTAGTATCAGTTATATAAATGATTGCTTGAACGAAGCAGATCCTAATAATGCCTACTTTGTAGAGAACTATTTCGCAACATTTGGAGCGGTAAATACTCCAACAATGCAGCGTGAGAATCTGTTTGCGCTTGTTCAAAATGCGTATACAGAAGTTGCTGCATTACTTCATTCTGATTATCCTACAGTAAAGCATCTGGCACAAGACAAGGCTAATGTTTCTAAAATTAAAGCACTGTTGGATGCAATAAAGTCTTTGCAGCATTTCGTGAAGCCTCTGTTGGGCAAGGGTGATGAAAGTGATAAAGATGAACGTTTCTATGGTGAACTAGCTTCGTTGTGGGCAGAACTTGATACAGTGACACCGCTGTATAATATGATTCGTAATTATATGACCCGTAAACCATATTCTCAAAAGAAGATCAAACTTAACTTTGAGAATCCTCAATTGCTTGGTGGTTGGGATGCTAATAAGGAGAAAGACTATGCTACCATTATCTTACGTCGTAATGGGTTGTATTATCTTGCTATTATGGACAAAGACACAAGGAAGTTATTGGGTAAGGCAATGCCGTCAGATGGGGAGTGCTATGAGAAAATGGTATATAAGTTCTTCAAAGACGTGACAACGATGATACCAAAGTGTAGTACACAATTAAAAGATGTACAAGCTTATTTTAAGGTTAATACAGATGATTACGTCTTAAATAGCAAGGCGTTTAACAAGCCATTGACGATAACAAAGGAAGTCTTTGATTTGAACAATGTATTGTATGGTAAGTATAAGAAATTCCAAAAGGGATACTTGACTGCTACTGGTGATAATGTAGGTTATACCCATGCTGTAAACGTATGGATAAAATTCTGTATGGATTTTTTGAACAGCTATGATAGCACTTGCATATATGATTTCTCTTCTTTGAAACCAGAGTCATATTTGTCGCTTGATGCATTCTATCAAGATGCTAATTTGTTGTTGTATAAATTGTCTTTTGCAAGAGCATCTGTATCGTATATCAACCAGCTTGTTGAGGAGGGGAAGATGTATCTGTTCCAAATCTACAATAAGGATTTCTCTGAGTATAGCAAAGGCACTCCAAATATGCATACTCTTTATTGGAAAGCATTGTTTGATGAACGTAATCTGGCAGATGTTTTACAAGCTTAACGGACAGGCAGAGATGTTCTATCGTAAGAAAAGTATAGAAAATACTCATCCAACTCATCCTGCTAATCATCCTATTCTTAACAAGAATAAGGATAACAAGAAAAAAGAAAGCTTGTTTGACTATGATCTTATAAAAGATCGTCGCTACACTGTTGATAAATTTATGTTCCATGTGCCAATCACAATGAATTTCAAGAGCGTTGGCTCAGAGAATATCAATCAAGATGTGAAGGCGTATTTGCGTCATGCAGATGATATGCATATTATTGGTATTGATCGTGGTGAACGTCATTTGCTTTATCTGGTTGTTATAGATTTGCAGGGAAATATCAAGGAACAGTACTCGCTTAATGAAATAGTGAATGAGTATAATGGTAATACCTATCATACCAATTATCACGAATTGTTGGATGTTCGTGAAGAAGAACGACTTAAAGCTCGTCAAAGTTGGCAGACCATCGAAAATATCAAAGAGCTGAAAGAGGGCTATTTGTCTCAGGTTATCCACAAGATTACACAGCTCATGGTTAGATATCATGCCATTGTTGTTTTGGAAGATCTGAGCAAGGGATTTATGCGTAGTCGTCAAAAGGTAGAAAAGCAAGTATATCAGAAGTTTGAAAAAATGTTGATAGATAAGCTTAACTATTTGGTAGACAAAAAAACTGATGTTTCTACTCCTGGAGGCTTGCTGAATGCATACCAACTTACCTGTAAGTCTGATAGTTCTCAAAAGTTAGGAAAACAGAGCGGATTCCTGTTCTATATCCCTGCATGGAATACATCTAAGATAGACCCAGTTACAGGATTTGTCAACTTGTTGGATACTCATTCTTTAAATTCTAAAGAGAAAATCAAAGCTTTCTTCTCTAAGTTTGATGCTATCCGTTATAATAAGGATAAGAAATGGTTTGAGTTTAATCTCGACTATGACAAGTTTGGTAAAAAAGCGGAAGATACAAGGACTAAGTGGACTTTATGCACCAGAGGAATGCGTATTGATACTTTCAGAAATAAAGAAAAGAACTCGCAGTGGGATAATCAGGAAGTTGACTTGACAACAGAGATGAAATCTTTATTGGAGCATTATTATATCGACATTCATGGTAATCTCAAGGATGCTATCAGTACGCAAACAGACAAAGCGTTCTTTACTGGCTTGCTGCACATATTGAAGTTGACCTTGCAGATGCGTAATAGTATTACTGGAACCGAAACAGATTACTTAGTGTCTCCTGTTGCCGATGAGAATGGAATATTCTACGATAGCCGTTCTTGTGGTGATCAACTTCCAGAGAATGCGGATGCTAATGGCGCTTACAACATCGCTCGCAAGGGACTGATGCTGATTGAGCAAATCAAGAATGCAGAGGATTTGAATAACGTCAAGTTTGATATATCCAATAAGGCTTGGCTCAATTTTGCACAACAAAAGCCATATAAGAATGGATGATTATATTCAGCTTTCAACGTTGAATGACTTTATCTTCTGTCCGTACTCCATATACTTGCATTGTGTGTATATGGAGTCGGACGGAGATTTATATAAAGCCGCTCCACAGACCAAAGGTACTCTAGCGCACCAAGGCGTGGATGAAAAGAAAGGGAGTACTCGAAAGAGTGATATTATGGCGCTCCCGGTTTATTGCGATGAGTTAGGCATATCTGGCAAGATTGATGTCTATAAACAGGATAAGCGTTTGTTGATAGAACGTAAGAACAATCTCAAACGCATCTTTCGTGGCCAGATTTATCAACTTTGGAGACAATACTTCTGCTTGAAAGAAATGGGATATGAAGTTGAACAACTTGCTTTCTATGAAATATCTACCAATAAAATGATTCCGGTTGACTTGCCGGGAGAGCTTGGTAAACAGGAATTGATAGGATTCATAGAACAGTTTAAACGTTATAATCCTGCTTCTACTACGATACAGGTAAATCCAAACAAGTGCATCCATTGCATCTATAGCAATCTTTGCGATAAAACGAATACTGATAATGTTTACACATAAAGACATAGAGATGCGGACCATTTTCGTGGTTAATTGCATAGAACATGACCGTAGTCTTCGGGTAAATAGCGGAGAACTGATGCTAGAGGAAATTGAAGGTGATAAGAAAAGAACCTTGACTAAGTTTCCCTTTCAGAAGTTGTTGGCGCTTTTTATCATCGGTCACATCACTGTGACAACTCCTTTGATTGATAAATGCAAAAAGTATGGAGTAGCTTTGGTGGTTATGAAGCCAAATCTTCGTCCCGTTTTCTTTTGGGCAAACTCTGCTGAAGCAAATTATTTGCTTCGAAAAAGGCAATTTGAATACAGTACAGAAGATTTAAGTATCGCTAAATGCATTGTATATAATAAGGTGTTGAATCAGAAAACTGCATTGGCAAAGACTCGAAAGAAGGATAGCTATACAGTGGATGCCATCAAGCAATGTGATGCTGCATTAGTTACTTTGCCAGACGTAGATGAATACAATCAGTTGATGGGACTTGAAGGAACTGTTGCCAAGACATATTTTTCTGCATATTACCAGAATCAAAACTGGAGAGGAAGACATCCAAGAATGAAAAGTGATGTGCTGAATGTAACACTGGATATTGGTTACTCTATCCTATTCAACTTTATGGAAAGTTTCATTCGTGTGTTCGGATTTGATCTGTATGTTGGTGTGTACCATCGATTATGGTTCAAGCGCAAATCATTGGTATGTGACTTGATGGAACCTTTCAGGTGTATCATTGACCATGCTGCATTGTTGGCGTTTAACAGAAAGCAGTTTTCAGAGAAAGATTTCACTCTTATAAAGCAAGAATATCATTTGAAATATGAGAAGTGTGCTGACTATTATAGAGTGTTTTATGATGAATTGATTGCTCGTAAAATGGACATATTCAAGTTCGTTCAGCAATACTATCGTTGTTTTATGGGTTGTAAGTCTGTAAAAGAGTATCCAATATTTGAGTTTTAAATGATAATTGTTAGTTATGACATATCGGATGACAAGATGCGTACCAACTTTTCTAAAATGCTGAAAAGTAATGGTGCCATTCGTCTTCAGTTTTCTGTGTATGAGGTAAGGAATACAAAGAGAATTGTGGATAATCTTGTGGCTAAGATAGAGGCTTATGCTAAACACTTCACAGCAGATGATAGCATAATTCTCTTTGATGTTGATTCAGATAAGCTTACTAAGTATGGTAATGCGATTCATAGGGACCAAGCTATAGTCTATTTCTGACTTAGCAAACCTTGGTCTTTATATTTTTGTAATAAAGCGCGTAACTTGCTTATTTACAGGTCGTTCTTTGAAATATTGTACCCAATATTATGGGAAGGGGTGGTAATTCTCTTTAAAAAGATATGCAGAAGATTCCTTTATTTAAAGGATTTTTTGTATCTTTGCAATCGATAAGAGGCTAGTATGCTTCAATAATTTCTACTATTGTAGATATAGAGGAAGAACCTGAACCCTGAGGAGGGCTAGTATGCTTCAATAATTTCTACTATTGTAGATCCGCTCCACTTTGCGATGACTTCGCGGAGGGCTAGTATGCTTCAATAATTTCTACTATTGTAGATTATTGTATACGTTCTTTTTGTATGGATTGGCTAGTATGCTTCAATAATTTCTACTATTGTAGATGCACATGTAGCCCCGAATTACGGGGCTGAAGGCTAGTATGCTTCAATAATTTCTACTATTGTAGATCAAAGCCCTCTTTGCCTAAAAGTTCCATGGCTAGTATGCTTCAATAATTTCTACTATTGTAGATATTGAACAGTGCGACGGTTTGCAGATAATGGCTAGTATGCTTCAATAATTTCTACTATTGTAGATTGGCATCCGAGGGCGCACACGCTATAAGGGCTAGTATGCTTCAATAATTTCTACTATTGTAGATATAATGGTACGGGCAGTTACGAAACCAATAAGGCTAGTATGCTTCAATAATTTCTACTATTGTAGATTGGGATAATTAAAAATCTATTTATTTAACGGCTAGTATGCTTCAATAATTTCTACTATTGTAGATTGGATCGTGATAATAACAAATACTTAGCTGGCTAGTATGCTTCAATAATTTCTACTATTGTAGATAGATTCCTGCCCTCGTAGGCTATGAAGCCAGGGCTAGTATGCTTCAATAATTTCTACTATTGTAGATGTTGTGCGCCTGGAATGTTGTTACCTATGGCTAGTATGCTTCAATAATTTCTACTATTGTAGATAATAACAGGGTGCAAAGATTTTGAGATCTCCGGCTAGTATGCTTCAATAATTTCTACTATTGTAGATTGAACTTCTCGCTCTTGGAGTACAGTTCCGGCTAGTATGCTTCAATAATTTCTACTATTGTAGATAGAAATTGATTATGATGGTAGTAGCAGATGGCTAGTATGCTTCAATAATTTCTACTATTGTAGATTCTGCTTAGAAGTAATCTCGTTGTTTCTGGCTAGTATGCTTCAATAATTTCTACTATTGTAGATAGCCCTATAACCTGACTTCCGCCTAGCGCGGGCTAGTATGCTTCAATAATTTCTACTATTGTAGATAATCACAAATACCGAACTCCCAGAACGGACGGCTAGTATGCTTCAATAATTTCTACTATTGTAGATATTCAGCAGCCAAGGTAAATCCTTATGTAGGCTAGTATGCTTCAATAATTTCTACTATTGTAGATACTTAAACTTGGCCTCCATGCAGTTTTTGGCTAGTATGCTTCAATAATTTCTACTATTGTAGATAACCAGCAGCTTCAAGACGAGCACGTTGCAGGCTAGTATGCTTCAATAATTTCTACTATTGTAGATAACCAGCAGCTTCAAGACGAGCACGTTGCAGGCTAGTATGCTTCAATAATTTCTACTATTGTAGATTTCAATTTGACGCTGAACATCGGTAAGACGGCTAGTATGCTTCAATAATTTCTACTATTGTAGATTGATGGTACGCGAGATATTCTCCATTATCGGCTAGTATGCTTCAATAATTTCTACTATTGTAGATCCGGTATCTACACTCTCGATGGTTCCAGGCTAGTATGCTTCAATAATTTCTACTATTGTAGATCGATGAAGAAACTTCCTAAACTCACGATGAGGCTAGTATGCTTCAATAATTTCTACTATTGTAGATATAGACGTGTTTCTGTTCCATATGGAAATGGCTAGTATGCTTCAATAATTTCTACTATTGTAGATAATATGTGTATCTCGTAAGCAGTTAATTGGCTAGTATGCTTCAATAATTTCTACTATTGTAGATGGGTATACCCAAAACTGGGACCCCCAAAAGGCTAGTATGCTTCAATAATTTCTACTATTGTAGATAAAAAGACAGAAGACAATGACAGAACAAGGCTAGTATGCTTCAATAATTTCTACTATTGTAGATTTTCTTAATTTGGATTCTTTAAATTATATAGGCTAGTATGCTTCAATAATTTCTACTATTGTAGATTTTGAATATTTCTTGATGAATTTATTTGGCTAGTATGCTTCAATAATTTCTACTATTGTAGATTACGAAATCTACTAATGATGTTGTTACTCTGGCTAGTATGCTTCAATAATTTCTACTATTGTAGATGCTATTATTCCACTTCCTTTTGTTTTAGGGCTAGTATGCTTCAATAATTTCTACTATTGTAGATACTTAGTCAGAATGGGCGGTGAGGTTAATTGGGCTAGTATGCTTCAATAATTTCTACTATTGTAGATGAATTTGTCATTCAGCTTTACACGTATATGGCTAGTATGCCTCATAATTTCCACTGTTGTAGATGCATTGCCCAAAAGAGGCATAAGGCTAGGCTAGTAATTTCTCACAATTTCTACTATTGTAGATAATTCCATAAAGGTGCGATTTGGTTTATAGCCTGAAGGCAGAAGTTACATCTTGTTGAAGATGGGTAAAGAAAAAAGTGGTTGCTCGGAAATTTCGAACGCCTCGCCTTTACGGTGTTGGCTATCGAGGCTTCGGCACAAAAAATGGGTATATCGCCGTCTGAAATGAGAAAGCGATTGGATAAGGTGGGGCTAATCAAGAGTCTCATCCAAGATTGCTATGATACTCTACATACAGAGAGCTGGGAAGCTGTAGCGAATGATGTGGTCGAAGCTCTTAAAAATTGGGAAAGAAAAGAATAATGGAAAAGCAAATATTATATCATGGTTCATTTTAAGCCAGGAGATAGTTGATAAATATTTACAATTTAAATCATATGAAAGGATATAATTATGTTGGATTTTTATTATGGAATAAAATCGCTCGTATTATACAGCAATCTCTAGTTATAAGTGTTCAGAATGTGTCTCCTCCTGCCACAGCATTCGTCTCCTCTGGGCACTGCATTCGACTCCTTCAGCTATCGCATTCGACTCCTTCAGCTATCGCATTCGACTCCTTCAGCTATCGCATTCGACTCCTTCAGCTATCGCATTCGACTCCTTCAGCTATCGCATTCGTCTCCTTCGGCCATCGCATTCGTCTCCTTCGGGCACCGGATTCGACTCCTTCTGCCACCGCAGCCGTCTCATTCGGCTAATGCATTCGACTCCTTCAGCTAATGCAGCCGTCTCCTTCTGCTAACTCAGTCGTCTCCTTCAGCCACCGCAGCCGTATGTGTCAACTCAATGAAGTAGATGAACTCATGAAATGAAGTAGATGAAGTCGTGAAATGAAGTTCATGATTTCGGCACAATTGTCAATACATGCAAATGGTAAAGCAAAAAGTGGTTTACTCCTACCTTTATGATTCTTATACGAAAATGTTTTTCTGTTTTATTGCCACATCTATCACCAATGCATTTAACTCTCTGATTATAAGTGAATAATGCGTGGCAGTAAGCGGTATTTCTGTTGCCACCTAATGCCACGCATTGCCACACTCTTTTTATGAGGAAATGAGATGGAAAGTGAGTAGGTTATTTTCTAACTACCAGATACTCAGTACCAAATCTTGTTCTACGGTTCTTCAAACCTTCTATATTCTGAAGCTCTCTGCCCAATTTCTGTATACTCGAAACCTGGAGAGAAGAGCCGAATTTCTGCTTCAAAATGTCGAAAATGGCGGCTGCCATCAGATATTCGCCATTTTCCGGGGTACTTGCAGGCTCAAAAACCTGCAGAAAACATTGCTTGATAGGGGAAATCTGCTCAAATTGTCTGTTATATTGCATGATGATGGCGGTTTCCTTGGCGTCGAAATAGGATTTTTCGCCACGCTCCAAAGCTTGCATCGCCTGCGCATAAAGTTGCTCATAGTTCAGTCTGCCACTCACATCGATAGGTCCCGTCAGTTCTACTCCCAGGAAACGGCGGTTGCCGGATGGGTCGGAAAGAATATCGGTCATGTTGCTCGTGGCGATGAAGGAGGCTAGACGAGGAAATTCCTGTACATGACTTCCGTATGGCGGCTTGATTTTCACCGTAGGCAACTGCAGCAGATTCTTCAGAAATCCCTGCTGCACCTGTGGTGAAATCTGATTGAACTCATCGAGATTGATGAGCAGAAATTGTGACATCGCCTGCAATACCTGACGCTTTTCTGACAGAATCATATTGTCGGTAAAGCCCCACGATAATTCGGTAGGTATCAGACGGCGACAGAAGGTGCTCTTGTTGTAACCTTGCTTGGAAATGAGCAGCGGCATGGTACTGTTGCCATATTGACGGCGATACATGCCGCGCCACTGGTCAACCATTCCCAGAAACCAGGTGTAAAACCAGTCTTCCCAATGAGGATTGTTGGTGGGTACGGTTCGTGCCAGGGCACGGATGCGGTCCTTGCCGTCCCATTTTCCCAGACAGTCATAGAGATAGGACTCTATTGGACTGTAGTTTCTGATGCGGTCTGACTCTAGAAAATTCCTTACATCCTTGATGCTTACGTGGATGTCGGCTATCTGAACATCCAGCGTCATGCTTTTCTGCACACGGGCATCCACCGGTCTGAAATCGCCAACCCATGAATTGTTCGGACGGTATTCGGTATATTTCATCACGGTATTGTAACGGAACTGGTACCGGCTCTCCAGGTATCTGATCATCTGCAGAATTTCGGCACGGCCTTTTCTGCCTGAGACAGATTTCTCCGTCTTCCTGTCTTTGGAATGGGTATCGTAAGCGGTGCCTACTATCTGGCGGAGTTTCTCTTCTGTCACATGTCCCCAGTTGTTGCGGCGGATATGGATGAAAGCTTCTTCTTCGCTGAGACCCATGTTGCAGAGTTTGATGGCGATGGCAGAGAAACCGGCAAGGAACCGGTCTTCATCGTTCTGCCATGAGATGTTGGCTTTTTTCATCTCTTCCTTCGTCTCTTCTGCTGCCTTGCGGTAAAGAAACTCATAGTCATCGTATGTCTTCAGATTGTCTACATTTTTAGGGGCTGAGGCTACCTTCTTCATATTTTGGGAGATGCGCATCGCCACAGCCTTGCTGTTATAATAAGGAGAGGCATCCAGCGTAAGCATGAAGTTGGATGCCAATGATGGTTTTTCGGGTTTGATGGCTGCCTGTACCTGCGACTGGTAGAGCGTTTTTACCTGTTCGTAGGCAGACTGGTAGAGTAAGTCGGCGTCGGCTTCTTTTGTCGGGATTTTTCCTTCTTCGTTGCAGATGCTTACGAGCACGATGAGGCTTCTGCCGTCGGCTCCTTCGAAGGCAGCGAAGGTCATCGGCAGTAGACTGACCGTCTTCTTGACGGCATCTTTTTCCTGGTCCGACATGAGGTTGATGAAGTGGAGCATCACCAGCCCGTTTGATTTCTGGAAGACGAGATTGCCGCTTTCATCCTTGTTGAATTCTGCGGCTGGATAAACGTGCTGCCATTCCTTGATGCCTTTGTAGTACTGGTAGTCGGCCTCCATGAGCGGCACACTCATTCTGAAATTGGTGACACTCAGCTTGGCATCATCTTTAGCGATGCGCTCCAGAAACCGTTCTACGGTTTTCGAACTGACCATCAACTTGTTCTGCTTGTTGATTCTTGTAATAGTAAACTTCATATTTCTGCTAATTTGTTGATAGGGTGATACTTATGATTGCCGATGGTTTTGCCCAGCTTTGCCCAAGGCGTTGGGCACGGGTGCCCGACTATGCCGGGCGCTCGTGCCCGTCGTCTCGGTCATCCGTGCTCATCGTGTTGGTCATCCGTACCCGTGTACATGGGTACGGATACTCATGTACACGGGTACGAGTGACCATGTACGTGGGTTAAAATCTTTATCGGCGTGCGGCTGTTAATAGTTGACCTCTTCTGCATAGCGGTCGAACCTCATGTTGGTGTATCCATGTTGCTGGCACCATTTCAGCACGTACTGCTGCTGTTCAGACACGAGTCCTGTCTGTCCTAATTTATAGCGATAGTATGAAGTCTTGCTTCCGAAGTAGGAAGTCATGTGTACTCTGAAACTGGCTTCGTCTTTACGCTTCAGTTCTTCAAGAATATTCATAAAGCCGTATGCCATTTTCACCATCTGCAGCTGCAGGAAATGTTCGCACTTGTTGTCGTGGTAGGCATCGGGATAGATGGCGTAGCCTTTGGTCTGTTCCGGTTTTTTGTAGGTTACGGACAGATAGTGTGCACATTCCAGAGCCAGTGGACATTGCTGGTTGAAGCAATAGTCCCATGAGTTGTAAGCATTTTCTTTGTTAAAGTAGAGTCTGACTAAATCTGCTTGTGTCATTGGTTTTTGGGTTAAATGTGTATAAAGTGGTTTCACAGGAGTCGCAAGCTTCTAGGTGGAATCGGCAGGAATTTTTCCTGTTGGTTGCAAAAATACAAAAAATGTTCGAAACCGCATGCCTTTTTCTTCACTTTTTTAATGTTTTTCTGCGAAAACAATAAGTATTCCTCTGCTTTTTCGCTGAGAATCCCTCGTTTTTCGCCCGAGTGTGGCAATAGGTGGCAATAGGTGATAATAGAAAATGCCCTTATTGCCACGCTTAAATAGCTAAAAACCAATTGGTTAACTTGAAGCGTGGCAATAGTGGCAATAGTTTTAGAAAAACATTTCTCATACATAGGCTTTCCTCTTTTACTAATAAATGTTATATTCTTGTTATAACTTCTTGAAATCATTTGTTCTCTCCCGAATTTACAGTACTTTTGCAGTAAGTATCTGACTAAAGATTAAAAGTGAAATTTAAAATAAGGTATAGATTATGCAATACAAGAATATCATATTTGATTTGGGTAATGTCCTGGTGAAGCTCAATCCGGAAGGATGCATCGGGGCTTTCAAGGCGATAGGAATGGGGGAACTGGCTAATCCGAATCCCGAGAGTGAAGGGATGAAGCTGATGAACAAACTGGGTGTGGGAATGATTACCACCGAAGCATTCTGCGATGCAGCCCGTGAGTTGACAGGAGCTGATGTGACGAATGAAGAAATCATCGATGCTGCCAACAAGATGCTGGTGGAGATTCCTGATGAGAAAAAGAAGCGACTCCTGCAGTTGAAGAAGGCTGGTTATCGTCTCTTCCTCTTGAGCAATACCATTGATATTCATTGGGATTATTGCGTGGAGCATCTCTTTCTTTATCAGAACCATGGGGTAGAGGATTATTTCGAGCACTGTTTCCTCTCTCAGCGAATGCATTTGGCAAAACCTGATGCCCACATCTATGAGGAGGTAATCAGGCAGGCGACCATCCATCCCGATGAAACCCTCTTCATCGATGATCTGAAGGAAAACTGTGAGGCTGCCGAGAAACTGGGCATCCATACCTTCCAGAACGCGAAGTTCGATGATTGGCTTTCACTTCGATTCTGACGGAAATGTCAGAATCGAAGCTTTTATTAAAAGGCATCAGAATGATTTGTCAAATGGTGTCAGGCATGCATAGAGCGGAACGTTGATCATCCAGTCTTGATCCTTATAGGGAAGCATGGAGTAGCGAAGTCCCTTCAGTTGCGGATTGTTGGTGATGAATGTTCTGAGAGATTTCGCCTTAACGTTCACCTCTGCCTTTACTTCTATCGGTATAACCCTGTCGTGCCATTGGGTCAGGAAATCAATCTCTATTGTGGAGTTATCCACAGCATGATAGTATAATGGAATATCCTGGCTTTTCAGCTGGGTGAAGACATATAGTTCTGTAAAGGCACCTTTATATTCAGAGAAAATGCCATCGCCCACCAGCATCGATTCTGCTGAAGTCTCTGCCATCGCTCCCATCAGTCCCACATCGAGCATGAAGAGTTTGAAGGCGTTCAGGTCTTCATAGAATTTGAAAGGGAGGCGTGGGGTATTGACTCTCTGAACCTTATATGCCAGTCCTGCATCTATCAGCCATTGGATGGCCAGTTCGAAATCTGCGGCTCTGGCACTTTTCTTCACGGCTCCATAGATGAACTTCTTGTTCTCTTTGGCAAGTTGGGCAGGGATACTGTCCCACACCATATTAATGCGAGGCACTTCTCTATCTGGTGCGTGCTTCGAGAAATCTCGGCGATAGTCTTGTATAATCTGCTTTTGGATGGAACGGACTTCCTGTAGTCCCTTCTGCTCTACATGGGCGAGTACGGCGGCTGGCATTCCTCCTACATAATAATATTGTCGCAGCAGGCTGATCAATTCTGTTTCCAGTAAATTGATGACGTTCCAATTTCCTTCTTTCAGGATGCTTGCCAGTTTCGCTTTTCCCATGGCATCGAGGAATTCGATGAAGTTCATCGGGTAGAGGCGCAGCTCTTCTACTTTTCCTACTGGATATGATACCCCGCTATGGAGTGATATTCCCAGCAGGGATCCTGCCACGATGATATGAATATCAGGAGCATCCTCGCAAAAGAACTTTAAAGCTTCTAATGCTTTAGGACAATCTTGTATCTTATCGAGTACCATAAGTGTATCGTTGGGGGTAATATCTACCTGGCTGATGGCGGAGAGTGCCATCAGTATATCAGCTGTTGTGCCGCCTTTTTCAAACACTTCTGCTGCCTTCTGATTTCTGTCGAGACTGAAGAATGCAAGTTTTTTATATTCTCTTTTTCCAAATTCTTGCAGGATATAGGTCTTGCCTACTTGTCTTGCTCCGTTGAGAATCAGAGGTTTATGGTTTTGCTTGTTCTTCCATTCTACGAGTTTGTTATAGATGCTTCTTTCCATGATTTACACTTTTTCTAACGAATAATCGTATGAATTCCGCACTTTTTCTGACGAATAATCGTATGAACTTCACGCTTTTTCTGACGAATAGCGGAGCAAAGATACACTTTTTCTAACGAATAACCAAGGAAAAGGCCGACTTTTTCTCTTTTTCCTTTAAAACTTAATATTTGTTATACATTGAGGTTTATTCGCTTTTTCCAATAAAATGTTATACCTTTGTGGGCTCATAATAACTAACAAATAATATCAAAATGAATTTTTACAAGACATTAGGACTGAAAAACAGTCGTATTGACGTGGCTGATGCCTTGAGAGGATTGGCCGTAGCAGGTATTATTCTCTATCACTCTGTGGAGCATTTCAATATGTACGATGGAAGCATAGCGCATGCTTATACGCTGGGTTGTGATGATTGGATGGCAGATGTGCTGGCTTTGCTGCTGTCGGGAAAGATGTATGGCATCTTTGCCCTGCTCTTCGGATTGAGCTTCTTTATTATGAATGATAACCAGCAGCAGCGGGGAAATTGCTTTTCTGGAAGATTCGCCTGGCGAATGTTCCTCCTGGCAATGCTCGGTATCGTGAACACCGCCTTCTTTGATGGCGACATCCTCTTCTCCTATGCCATCTATGGACTGGTTCTCATCCCATTGAGTTATCTTCCTACCAAATGGCTCTGGTGGGTGGTTGCCTTTCTCTTTATCCAGCCGATAGAAATCTACTCCCTCATTACCGGATGGCAGGTAGATGCATCGTCGTTGGGAGAGGTGTATGGAAACATGTATCATGGTCATCAGCACGGCAGTTTCCTGGAGAATGCTTATGGCAACCTGCGATACGGACAGGTGGCTACCTATTACTGGTGCCTGATGAAGGGAAGACATACGCAGACCATCTGCCTTTTCGTACTCGGAATGCTGGTGGGTAGAAAGCGTTGGTTCTACAATGAGAACAACAACCTGGCTTTGTGGAAGAAGGTGCTGGCGGTTTCCATCCTGGTATTGATTGTGGGAGGCATAGCTGATGTGCGCCACATGGAAACATGGAACAATTGGCTTTATCCTATCTACAACTTCTTCATCCTCTCGTTTGTAGTATCAGGATTCGTATTGTTGTGGTACGGAAAGGAATGGTTCAGAAAGGGATTGTCGTTCCTGCGCCAGTTTGGCAAGATGAGTTTGACCAACTACTTTCTCCAGTCTATCATCGGTTGTGGACTGTTTGCTTATTATGGCTTCAATCTCCAGACGAAACTCGGCATCACCTATGCCTTCTTTGTGGGTATTGCCATGGTGGTAGTGCAATGCCTCTTCTCCAACCTCTGGCTCAAGTATCACTCCCATGGTCCTTTCGAGGGAATTTGGAAGAAGCTGACCTGGATTAAGTTCTAAATTTTCAAGTTTACTGTAAAACTGGAGTCTCCAGTTTTACAGTCTTATCCCATATTTCCAGTTGCCTTCATTCATCATCTGCGCTGGCATAAATTCTTTCATGCTGTTGATGATGGTGTTAAGCATCCGTTCTTTGATATAGTCTTCCCTAATGTATAGGGAGATGCGTCTCTGGGAAAGATAATCTCCTTCTATCTTTCTTACATTCTTGCGTTGTGCTTCATTTAGGAATTCGAGGTGCATCTCTGGAATGATGGTGAACCCGCCGTTCTCATCCACGATGCGAATTAAAGTTTCTATGCTGCCTGACTCATAGATGTGGTGCCCTTTGCTCCTTGCTTTACAGAAGGAGAAGGCACTATCGCGAAGGCATTGTGCTTCTTTCATAATCCACATGTTCTCATGTTCCAGATTCTCTGGCTTGAACACGGGCAGCTTGCGCCAGCAGTCTTCCGATAAATATACATAAAAGCGTTCTGTGTAAAGCGGAATCTCAAGTATTCCTTTACGAGGCAGGTCTGAAATGGCAATGCCAGCATCTATTTCTCCATCTTGCAAAACATGAAACATTTCTTCTGATTTCATCTCTTGAATAGAGAGGTTTACTTCAGGATAATCTTTTCTGTAATGCTTGATGAATTTGGGAAGAATGTAAGGAGCAATGGAGGGACCTACGGAGAGAGACAGAGATTTGCCAATCTGGTTCTTTTCTTCAGCCACGAGTTCTGTGATTTTCTCTAGCTCCAAAAGTGTCTTTTTAGCTTGAAGGATGATTTTCTCTCCTGCACTCGTTGGTGTTACCTGTTTGTTGGTGCGGTCGAAGATGCGCACATCGAGTTCTTCTTCTAACTTCAGCAGCATGGCGCTGAGTGTGGGTTGGGAAATATTGCACGAGTCTGCCGCCTTCGCAAAGTTGCGAAAGCGGTTGATTGCTACGATATATTTGAGTTGTTGCAGATTCATTTTGCTTTGAGTTATCTTGCTTTAATTTATCTTGCTTTGAGTTTACATATCAGCTGTGTCATGTTGCCCATAGGACAGAACACGCACCAGGTTCTTGGACGATAGATAATGGTGAGCAGAACGCCCACAATCAGCGAGGTGAGCATGATGCCGTAGAGACCGAAGGCAAACTGCGCCTTCCATGGCTCAATCTCTACCGGGTAAGCCCAATGCCATGGCACGTTGAAGGTCCATAGCAGGTGGATGGTCTGATGGAGATCTTCTGTGCCCTTTGCCACCATTGTGGTGAGGATGATCATCTGTATGAAGAAGAACATGAAGAACAGGAGGAAGCCATGGCGGAACCATTTAGACGAGAACCATCTTGGTGCCGCCTTCTTGCGCGACCATCCCAGGGTGTTTCCTATTTGCAGGAAGAGTTGTCCTCGTCCACAATAGTTGTTGCAATATCCCTTTCCACCTCCGAATATGGCCATGAGCAGCGGAATCAGAAAACAGATGACTCCGAGCCATGCGAACACGATATTGAAGAATCCAAGGATGAAATAGGTGGCAGATACGAGCCACAGGTAATCACTCCATTTCTTATTTTTCTGTTTTGCCATGCGAATCAATTTGATGAAATTAAACGGGTTGTCTTAAAACTTTATGGATTACTCCTGCCGGACAGTTTTTCTCGCAGATGCCGCAGCCTATGCACTTCTCCTCATCTATCTGGGCATAGCATCCCTTGTAGATGCTGATGGCATCCTTAGGACATACTTTCACGCAAACACCACATGCCACGCAGCGGTTTTGCTCGTTAATTGCTTTATACTTAGCCATATTGTTACTTACTTCTGAATACCTTCTTTTTCCAGTATCTCTTCCAGAAATTCAGATGCATCAGCCACGCAGAGCGGACACTCGCGAAGCACCTTGCCTGTGCCCACACCTTTCAGCAGTTTGCATTGTGTGGCACCATTGCGTTGCTTAAACTTATCCATTATCATTCTCATGCCCTTGATAGACTTCGCCTTGTCTTGTGTTGCGAGTCCAAGTACGATGCCAGCGCCAACGAGGGCTCCGCAGGTTCCCTCCATGTTACCCATACCTGCAGCAAAGGCATTGCCAGCGTTCTTGATGGTTTCCTCGTCCATACCGGTGAAGTCGTGGTAGGTGCAGAGCACAGCCTGTGTGCAATTATGTGAGCCACAACGTTTCTTTTCTGCTGCTATTTCTTTTCTTGTTTCCATTGTCATTTTTCTCTTTGTTTTTTTATTTTCTTATTTGTAATTTTGATTTCGGCTGCAAAGATAATACTTTTATTATAGATAAACGAAAGATTCTGGCTATAAGTTGATAGATGGTATCTATTGTGACTTTTTGAAAAAAAAGTGTGTCATGGACTTATGACACACCTCTTTTTTTTTTATTTATCCTTTCTGAATATCTTATCCACGACTATAGCAATGGCGCCATCGCCGGTTACATTGCAGGCGGTGCCGAAACTGTCCATCGCAATATAGAGGGCTATCATAAGTGCTTGCATATCAGAATTGAAACCTAAAACTGAGGCTAGCGGACCTAGCGCTGCCATGACGGCTCCTCCCGGAACTCCCGGAGCTGCTACCATGCAGATGGCGAGCACGAAGATGAAGTTGAGAAAGAGGGGGAGATTGCACGGCATACCATTGATGAGACAGATGGTAAGCGCACAACAGGTAATCTTCATCATTGATCCCGAGAGATGGATGGTGGCACAGAGCGGAATGGTGAATCCGGCAATGCCATCGGTGACGCCGTTTTTCAAGGTCTGCTTCAGAGTTACCGGAATGGTGGCTGCTGATGATGATGTGCCAAGTGCCGTGAAGTAGGATGGCAACATGTTGAATAACAGCTTAAAAGGATTCTTGTGGGACAAGCCGCCAGCCAACAGATATTCGTAAAGTAAGATGACGATATGAAGTACGAGAATCACGAGGATAATCTGTGCGAAGACCAGCAGAATGTGGTAGGCTTCGCCGGAGAAAGTCATGCCCAGGAAGATGCCGAAGATATAAAGGGGCAGTAGGGGAATGATGACTTTGGCAATGATACCTGATACGATTTCCTTGAATTCCTGAAAAACGTTCTGCATGGTGCGGCTGCCTTTGTGGGCAATGCCCAGTCCGGCAATGAACGAGAAAACGAGGGCACTCATCACATCTACCATGGCAGGTATCTTGATTTCGAAGAAGGGTTTGAGTTCTTCCACTTTATCTACTGCCACATGGGTAGAATTGGCAATCATGTTAGGAAAGAGTGCCGAGCCTGTGCCATAGGCAAGAAGACCCGCCAGGATGGTGTCGGCAAAGGCGATGCCCACAGTGGCAAGGAGGAGTTTTCCGGCTCCGTGACCGATGTCGGCAATGGCTGGCGTAACGAGACCGATGATGATGAGCGGTATCATAAAGCCCAAAATCTGGCTGAAGATGCCGTTGAAGGTGAGAAACGCTCTGACGGCCGCTTCATTGAAGAAATTGCCGAAGATTACACCCAACAGGATGGCAATGATGATTCTTGCCAAGAGTGGCATTTTGATTCTTTTCATATTCGTAAAATTGCTTTTTGCCTGCAAAGGTACGATATTTCTGACTTTTTTCCAAGTATTTTGGTTATAGATTATACTTTTTCTAACGAATAACCAGGAAAAAGCCCACTTTAAAAAGTAAGGCCTGTTTAAAATGTTTATATTTCACGAAAATAATCTCTGCTTTATGCTGTTATTTGGAATATTTTTCGTATCTTTACACCATCAATTAAAAGAATGACTATGTTTAAAAGACAGATCCGAATCCGCAGTTAGATATATTCACGGCTCCCTCAATGCAGTTAGGAAGTCGTGCTTCAAAGATCGATATTTGCCCTTTTCGGGTCTGTCAGAGAAGCTTTCGGCTCTTTCAAAGCGATTTCTCGAAAGATATTCACCTGCGGAGCCAATTGCTATGTTTCACTCAGAATGACCACACTGGTCATGCTGGATTCAAAATATGCCCCTTTTTAAAGTGGGCTCAGTAAATATAGATAAAGATATGAGACTCAATCTTAGTTCACAAATCGTACTCAATAAAGTACCTGTAGAGTTCTACAAGCCAAAGACGACTGTAGAATACTCTGAAATCTCCAGAATGGAGAAGATTCATACAGATATCTTTGCCTCTATGGCAGAAGGTGCCAGTCATGTAGCTGATAAAATAGAAGCTGGCATCAAGGCGGCACAGCAGGAAGGCAAATTCTATGTGATGGCGCTGGGCACCGGTTCTTCTCTCTATTCTGTATACGATGAACTCGTTCGCCGTTACAACGAGAAGACCCTGAGCTTCCGCAATGTTGTTGTATTCAATGCATACGAATATTATCCGCTCCAGAAGGACAGCTCTCTCCGTACCATCAACCAGTTGAAGGATCGTTTCCTTAATCATGTGGATGTGGCTGAGCAGAACATCTTTACACTGGATGGTTTTGTGGCACAGGATGCCGTACAGGACAGTTGCCGTCTTTATGAGCAGCGTATCAAGACCTTTGGTGGTCTCGATGTAGCCCTCATCGGTGTAGGCCGTTCGGGTAATATTGCAGCCAACGAGCCAGGTTCGGGCATCCAGTCGATGACCCGTATCATCCTCATCGGCAATACCTCTCGCGAAGAGATGGAGAACAGTGAGCAGACCAAGGAAACCATTCCTCCATGTTCGCTCACCATGGGTATCGCTACCTTACTCTCAGCCAAGAGCATCTATCTGACAGCCTGGGGCGAAGAGAAGGCAGAGATTATGCAGAAGGTGGTAGAGAACTCTATCACAGATACTCTGCCGGCATCATTCCTTCAGACTCATCCGAATGCTCATGTTGTCATCGACCTGGGTGCTGCTCACCATCTGACGCGTATCGAGCATCCATGGCTCGTAACTTCATGCCAGTGGAGTGATAAACTGGTGCGTTCGGCACTGGTATGGCTCTGCCAGAAACTCGGTAAGCCTATCCTGAAGTTGACCAATAAGGATTATAATGAGAACGGACTGAGCGAACTTCTGGCTCTCTATGGCTCAGCCTATAATGCCAATATCAAGATTTTCAATGATTTGCAGCATACCATTACCGGATGGCCAGGTGGTAAGCCGAATGCCGATGATACCTATCGCCCAGAGCGTGCAACTCCATTCCCTAAGAGGGTTATCGTATTCTCTCCACACCCAGATGATGATGTTATCTCTATGGGAGGAACCATCCGCCGACTGGTACAGCAGAACCACGATGTGCATGTAGCTTACGAAACATCAGGAAACATTGCTGTGGGTGATGAGGAAGTAACAAGATTCATGCACTTTATCAATGGTTTCAACCAGCTTTTTGCAGACTCAAAAGACAGCATCATCTCTAATAAATATAAGGAAATCAAGACCTTCTTTGCCAAGAAGAAGGAGAGTGACTTCGATACACGAGATATCCTGACCATCAAGGGATTGATCCGCCGTAGTGAGGCTCGTATCGCTTGTACTTATAATGAAATTCCGCTTGACCATGTCCACTTCCTCGACCTGCCATTCTATGAGAGCGGCAAGATAGAAAAGTTGCCAATGACCGAGAAGGATGTAGAGGTAGTGAGAGCTCTGTTGCAGAAGGTGCAGCCACATCAGATTTATGTTGCCGGCGACCTTGCTGACCCTCACGGAACCCACAAGAAGTGTACTGATGCCGTTCTGGCAGCTATCGACGAAGAGAAGAAAGCGGGTGCAGAATGGTTGAAGGACTGTCGCATCTGGATGTATCGTGGTGCCTGGGCAGAATGGGAGATTGAGAATATCGAAATGTGTGTTCCATTGAGCCCTGAGGAGTTGCGGGCAAAACGTAACTCTATTCTCAAGCATCAGTCGCAGATGGAGAGTGCTCCTTTCTTGGGTAATGATGAGCGCCTGTTCTGGCAGAGAGCCGAGGACCGTAACCGTGCTACTGCATCGCTCTACGACCAGTTGGGTCTGGCATGCTATGAGGCCATGGAGGCTTTCGTGGAGTACAAACCATTGTAATACCTTATTAATATATTTAACTGAACTTCCTGATATGCGAAAGTTCAGTAAATAATAAAGTGACCCTAGTTTTAGGGTTGAGAGTTTGTCTTTAGGTTTGTCGCTTGAGGGGGCATTTAGGCCTTTCAAGCGGCTTTTTTATTGCTTGTTTCAAAATGAAACGAATAATGTGTAATTTGCTTTCATTTTGTTCCGTATTTTAAAAAGAACTATGCAAAATAATAACTAAATGAAAATATTAATACCAAAAGGTAAGTAATATTGTGAAATATTAAACAAAATATCGTACCTTTGCACCAGAAAACAAACAAAATGTAAATTAATTAATAGGAGAGATTAACATGAAAAAGATTGAAGCAATCATCCGTAAGACTAAGTTTGAGGATGTAAAAGAAGCTTTGCTTGCCGCCGACATCGAGTGGTTCTCTTACTACGATGTAAGAGGAGAGGGCAAGATGAGACAGGCTCGAATCTACCGTGGTGTCATGTATGATACCAGCAGTATTGAGCGAGTGTTGCTGAATGTTGTCGTGCGCGACAAGAATGTAGAGAAAACGATTAATGCCATCCAGGAGGCTGCCCGTACAGGCGAGATTGGTGATGGTCGAATCTTTGTAATTCCTGTCGAGGATACCGTAAGAATCCGTACAGGTGAAAGAGGCGACATCGCTCTCTATAATGCTGAGCAGGAGAAATAGTGATTAGTGTTTAATGTTTAGTGCTTAATGTTTACTTAGAGGGGGTAGCATAAGCACGGCTTTGATGGCTAACATTAAACGTTTTCTTAAAATTTTATGAATCTTGTGTAGTGAGGGCGCATGCCAATTAAACATTAAACACTACACACTAAACAGTAAAAAGATTATGAGTGTACAGGATTTAGGAATTTCAGTAGATACCGTATGGATGCTCTTGGCAGCCATGTTGGTCTTTTTCATGCAGCCGGGATTTGCCCTCTGCGAGGCGGGCTTTACCCGTAGTAAAAATACAGCGAACATCTTGTTTAAGAACTTTGTCGATTTTATGATCGGTTCCGTTCTCTTCTGGTTCGTAGGTTTCGGATTTATGTTTGGTAGCGATGGCGCCGGTTTCATCGGTATGCCTAACTTCGGGGATTTGTCTTTCTATACAAATGCAGCCGGTCTTCCTACTGAAGGCTTCCTAATGTTTGAAACCGTATTCTGCGCTACTAGTGCTACCATCGTTTCAGGTGCTATGGCAGAACGTACCAAGTTCTCCATGTACTGCGTTTACTCATTCTTCATTTCATTGATTATCTATCCTGTAGAGGGTCACTGGACATGGGGTGGCGGTTGGCTTTGCAACAGCGAGGCAGGTTCGTTCATGATGAACACCTTCGGTGCAGCCTTCCATGATTTCGCAGGTTCTGCCATCGTACATAGTGTTGGTGGTGTACTTGCCTTGGTTGGTGCTATCTGCTTAGGTCCTCGTCTGGGTAAGTATCGCAACGGCAAGAGTACGGCTATCCCTGGTCACAACCTCATGGCTGCTGCCCTGGGCGTATTCATCCTCTGGTTCGGCTGGTTCGGTTTCAACCCTGGTTCTCAGCTTGCTGCTTCTGGTGAGGTTAACCGTGTTGCTATCAGTCACGTATTCCTGACAACCAACTTGGCTGCCGTTTGTGGTGGTCTCGGTACTATGTTCACCTCTTGGATTAAGTATGGCAAACCTTCGTTCTCATTGACATTGAACGGTATTCTGGCTGGTTTGGTAGCTATCACCGCTGGTTGCGACTTGGTTAGTCCATTGGGTTCTGCCATCATCGGTCTCTTGGCAGGTATCATCTTGGTATTCTCTATCGAGTTCATTGATACCAAGCTTCATATTGATGATCCTGTTGGTGCAAGTTCAGTTCATGGTGTATGCGGTATCTTCGGTACCTTGATGACTGGTCTTTTCGCCCTTGATGGTGGCGCCTTCTATGGTGGTGGCTTCGGATTCTTCGGTGCTCAGTGCTTCGGTATCCTCTGCATCGACCTTTGGGCAGCCGTAACAGGTATCATCCTCTTCTGGGGTGTCAAGAAGATTGCTGGTCTCCGTGTTGATAAGCGAATCGAGGAAGAAGGTCTCGATATCTACGAGCATGGTGAGAGTTGCTACAACTAAAGATGCTTTCATATAACGAGCGAGAAAGATTTTTCAGCAGAAGTTTTGGCGAGCAGAGTTTTATTAGTGCCATTGAATAATGTACGCTGCATCTCAACAATATAAATAAATCGCAATTTATTTTGTGTTGTCTTCGATTTGCAGTACCTTTGCTGCCGAAACTTTAAAAAACAAAGAAGTATCACATTAAAAAGAGAGAATATGAAGAAGATTTTTGATATAAAGAAGATGGGTGCCCTTGCACTCGGTTTGGTTGCTTTTGCTCCTGCAGCTTCTGCTCAGGATGAGGTTGAAACTACCATCGCTGCAGATGTTGTAAACCAGTATTATTGGCGTGGTCAGTCACTGGGAGAAGTCTCTTTGCAGCCAACACTCTGTATTGGTTACAAGGGTTTGTCTCTGACAGCTTGGGGAAGTGTAGGTGTCTCTAAACCAGACGACACTAAGGAATTTGACCTTACCTTGGCTTATGAAACCGGTGGCTTCCATATCGGTGTAACCGATTACTGGTTCAACTCTCCTAACGAGAAGTATTTCGCCTATAAGGCACATGAAACTTCTCATGTGTTTGAGGCAAACGTAGGTTATGACTTTGGTCCAGTTGCCTTGAACTGGTACACCAACTTTGCAGGCAATGATGGATTAAATAAGGATGGTGACCGTGCTTATTCTTCATATGTTGAGGCTACAGCCCCATTCAAGTTGGGCGGTTGTGATTGGGCAGCAAGTATAGGCGCAGTTCCATTTGCAACATCTTTCTATGGTGATGCCAATGGTTTTGCAGTTACCAATGTTTCACTGAAAGCTACCAAGGATTTGAAGATTACAGATTCTTTCTCTGTTCCAGTCTTCGCTCAGGTAGCTGCTAACCCTAGCACCGAAAAAGCTTACCTGGTAGTAGGTTTTACCTTGCAGCCATAATAGGCTCTTAGGTTTTTCGATATAATCTTACGTTGGTAGGTTTCAGTTTTTATTTTAAATGCCGATAGTTCCGTCAAAGAGCTATCGGCATTTCTTTGTATGATATGGGGGTAAGAAACTGTGTATAATGCCCTGGATGCTTTGTTGCATATCTATGAGCGTATAATATGCCCTGGATACGCTTTGTTTATCTTAAAAATGATTGTATTTTACAGATTGTAATTAAATAGTATATTTTTCTTTTCAGTTTGTCGTATGTTTTAATCTAATATGCGTTAATATGTTATTATTATGATAAGGTAAAGACAAAATGCTACTATTCTTTTCTCTATTCTAACAAAAAGTTGTAATTTTGCAACCGAAACATAGCAAAAAGTAATTTTAAACTTTGCTTTTGCTTGGTTTGCTCCTAAAAGAATGGATTGGACATGCCAAGGTGAATAAGAGAGAACAAGAGTTAAAAATAACCGTAAAAGAAAAGAAAGGAAAAGATTTATGTGTGGAATCGTATCTATCTTCAATATTCAGGAGCAGACTCCTGAATTGCGACAGCAAGCGCTTCGTATGAGCCAGAAGATTCGCCATCGCGGACCAGACTGGAGTGGAATCTACTGTGGTGGTTCAGCTATCCTGGCACATGAGCGTCTGAGTATTGTAGACCCTGAAAGTGGTCGCCAACCTTTGTTTGCACCAGACAAAAAACAGGTGCTTGCCGTAAACGGTGAGATTTATAATCATCAGGACATCCGTGCTCGTTTTGCCGGCAAATACCAGTATCAGACCGGTTCCGACTGTGAGGTGATTCTTTCTCTCTATCGTGAGATGCGAGCAGATTCCGACTTTGATTCCTTAATATATAAAGGTGAGGATGCGCTCCACGCCCGTATCTCCAAGATGCTTGA